>Ga0315915_1000143_pt1 | contig 56075 bp, 20 predicted proteins | sample MpolbnodulesMG_FD_207738 | JGI IMG/M metagenome (GOLD analysis project Ga0315915, IMG submission 207738) | Medicago polymorpha root nodule microbial communities from Los Angeles, California, United States - branched nodules | ecosystem: Host-associated > Plants > Roots > Nodule | place: USA... | reverse complement strand
TCCCTCTCCTAACTATCTATATCTCTTAATATCTCTCTTGGTTGTATTTTTTCTTTTTTTTTTGTGATTTTATTAAAAATAAGTAAACTTATATTGTTTGTTATTTTTGTGTGACCATTTGAGGCATAAGCTCGGTTACAAAATTTTCATTGCATTAAAATATTATTTATTTTTTTTACAAAAATAAAATGATATTCATTCATTCAAATCGAGAGATTACATCATTCAACACCGCTAAAAACATAAAGGATGAATCTGCGAACAAACTCACAGCATCCAAATTAATGGCATATAACGGCATAATGCCTACAAAAAATATGATAAAATTAAAGTGACCGGAATATCCATGACCTCCGGATCTGCAACGTTGACACCTAAATCTTTGATTGAATAATCGATCTTTCAATATGAATCAAATGAACACCGCACGAAGACGGAAAATCAAACAACACCGCACAAGACGACGAACAACAAACCACCACACTTAGATGATGAAATCACAAAGAAAAAAACCTAGATCTATGTGAAAATCACTTATTTAGATTGAAATAGAGAGAGAAAGATGAAGAAGGGTAATTTCAGGTCAAGAATTGACCCAAAACCACCCCTCAATAAAGAAATCTAAGAGAAAACCTAGAGAGAGAAAACGAGGACCGGCTTTAAAATACTTTTGTTTAGTAACCTTTTTTTTTCAATGGTGCTTATGAAATTAAAAGGATATCAATTGCATTGCATCACCAATTATATATCATTATTGCCATGAAAAGTTCAACGCAGAAAACCTTTCTTTTTCTAGTCGATCATTTCTTAAAAGCTAAAGGATGTGAATATATTAAGGTGGTAGTTCCCTAAAAAAAAAAAAATTATTAAGGTGGTAGTGGTTGTGTTAGTGAGAGAGGATAACAAAACGTTGAGATTTCACGTGATCAATTATAGAAAAATACAAGAATTAGAAAAGAAAATAAACAAGTTTTCTTATAGAGAAAAGATGTCAAGCAGTATTGTAATGGTATTGTGGATGTTGGTTTGATGACGAGACAACAATTCTTTACACAAAGAGAACTCAAACTGTATCTTTGTGGAGGGCTGTTTTGTAACCGGTATTACAATACTGCTCGGTATCTTTGTGGATGGTTGTTTTATTATGGGTAAAGAATTGCTCGATATCTTTGAGTTCTCTTTGTGTAAAGAATTGTTGCCTCGTAATCCATAATATCATTACAATATTGTTCGATATTCTTTAAACAAAGATATCGAGCAATACAGACCATTTCTTCATACTCAATTATGGAGGGTTGTTTTATCCTAGGGATGACGAGGCAAGAAAGAATTGTTGCGCCATTGAAGCAGAGTCGCGAAACGTCTTAAAGAGAGCGACCTAGTCCGTGACTCAACCCAAATTTTGTATCTAACGGAATTATTTTGTGTGTTTGCAAGTTTGAATTTTTTTTCTTCAGAAATGATTTGAAGTGTTAGACAGAAGCGGCAACAATTTAAAGTGTGAAGACATGTTCCAACATTTTTTAATAAAGAGAGAATGAGTGTAAGAGAAAGATAGAGAGTTTGGAGACGGAAAAAAGTAAACGAGATGATCTACATCCGAAATTTTCAAGTGTGTATTTTTGTCTAATAATAGAATATACCGAATTTAAGGCCTTTGGCCCTCTCTTGTACCAAAAAAAAAATGAATATACCGAATTTACATACACTATGTCTACGAGTACCAATTAATTATGTTTAAATTAAACAAAAACAAATAATTTGGTGAAGAAAAAGTTGTAACAACAAATAGGATATGTTTGGATTGACTTATTTGAACTTGTATATTAACATAAGTTTTATAAGACTGTTTGAAAGAACTTATGACACTTATGATAATTTTCACACGATTTTTTCGACTTATATTCATAAGTTCTCTAATATAGTTTATAAAAACAACTTATATCATATAGAAAAATAATTTAACTTTACTTTTTTATTATAAAAATGGTTTATGTAAGTTTATATATAAGTGTTTATCGATGTAAGAGTTTGTGTTATAACTTGCGAATAAGTTGTCCCTCCAAACAGACCCATCAAATTTGATAATATTATTTGCCTACCTCTTGAACATGAATATTATTTCCTAAGAACATCTCCAATGGGGAGTCATTTACTTAATAAGTACTTCAACCTATTAAGGACTCCCATTTGAGGGAAAAAAAAGTGGGCACATGTATAAGGACTCTATTTTTTTCAGCAACTAATGAGTCTCACGATTAAAATAGAAAGAAAAAAAGTAAATAAAAGTCGGTCTCACCATTCAAGTTCATGTGACTCTTTCTTTTTTCAATTTATTTTATAAATGCACATGTTAAGTATATATTAATGAGCCTATTTAAGGATATTTTTTTTTTTTTTAGTTTAGTATCATTGGAGTTATTGAGTCTTTAATATGTATTTTTATTTAAAAATTATAAATAAATGACGTGTACATGTGGGACTCATTTAATGACTATTTTTAGTTCACTACCAATGTCGATGTTCTAAGAGCATCCGCATTGGTAGTAAAGTAAAAATGTTTTTAAATGGGTATCACATACAAACATCATTTATTTATAATTTTTTAATAAAATCATCTATTCAGTATTCAACGACTCAAATGGTACTAAACTAAAAAGAGTCATTAAATAGGTCCACTAATATATATTTTAATATGTGTATTTAGAAAGAAAAAAAATTGAAAAAGCAAAAATCACAAGAATTTATGATAGTGAAATAAACTTTATCTACTATATTTCCATTTTAATCGTGAGACTGGTTGGTTATTAAAGAGAGAGTTTTCAATTTTTCATAGAGTATTACTTTTTCCACCCTATGCCATTCTCACCCGCCCTACAAAAATTACTAAATTGTCCTCCGGAAACCCTATTCCGAACAGTTAACTTCTGGCCTGGATTACATTTTCCGGACTCATTCGAAGTATAAAAGGGCGTTGAGAGACCGCATGGTGAGATATCTGTCGGAGAGGGTGTTTCGTCAGTTTGGGTGGGTTCAGACCATACCGAGACATCCCGTTTAGAGTGCACCTATTGATGTTAATTTGGCGGAGATTGCACTTGATTATGCGCTGACACCTCAGCAGTTGGGAGAGATTGCAGTTCATTATGTGGAGGCAGTAGATGGATACATCGATTGATTTTATCGCCATTCCCATCCACGCATGGTTCTTCTTGACATGCCGGTACCGGTGTCGAGGCCACCAGAGCGTGAGGTCCTTGATGCGCGAGCTGCTCAGGAGGATGGAGACCTTGCGCACTTACAGCTTAGCGAAAGGATGAGCCGCATCAGAAACCACATCTATGATGTGATGACAAGTGGTTTGGTGCCGAAAAGGACTGAGGAATGGCAGCATTTGGAGGATGCGTTGAAAGAGGTGCATGATGGGAAAGTTTACCGTCGTCAGGGAGCTACTGAGGGTGGCAGGGGTGCCAGAGGTGGTGGCAGAGGTGGCGGTGGTACTGGTGTAGTTATTAGGAGTTGATTGTATTTTATTTGATTTTAATGTTTGAATCTTTTGGATAATTATGTTATGTACCATTTAGGATAATTATGTTTAATTAATGTTTGAAAATTATATTGTGTTGTTAATTTTGATGTTATAACTTGATTTTTTGGTTTGCATATGGTCAAAGGCCAACAAAATTGAATAAATCTGCTCTAAAACAGAGGCTCAGCCAAAACAGATGGCTTCTGCCTCAGTACTGATGCAGTCCGGATTATATAATCCGGATATAATTATCACTTTCCGGATTATATAATCCAGAACCATCGTTCACCACCCCCTTTTGTTGACTTTCAACAGGATGATTTACGCTTTTCAGATTATATAATCCGGAAGTTATCTACAATTTTCGGATTATATAATCCGAATCCATCTATTCATAACTGGCATCATTATCCATCAGGGTGGATGAAGTGCCAAAATACACGAATAAATCCGGAATTAATATTCTGGAATGGGTTCGGATTCTATAATCCGGACGAGGAGTATTTTGGGGAAAAAAAATAGGGCGCGCGAGGAAAGACATAGGGTGGGAAAAGTAATTCCCTTTTTCATATAGTTATCAATTCTATTTCCTTCAATGAGGGTCCATAGTAATAGGTTGAACCCATTGAGAGGTCGAAAAGGACCACCTGAAGAGGGGAATTGTGCTTTGGGAGAGAATATGTCAATTGTCAAACCTAGCTAGGCATATTGTATCTCAATTTAAAATCCAAAATCCAAATCTGATATGACCATCTAAGTAGTTCAACAACATCTCTCACACCCCTAAACCTAACAAAGCCAAATTGGTTCCCAAGTTTGCCTCTCTTTGCCTAGACTAAAAACATCTCCAACCATGTAGTACCTAGACAAAATCAAGGCAAACTCAATCATACCACTTGGAAAATTTGAAAAGAAGAAAGAAATCCATTCCTTCTGGCCAACCCTACAAACCATGACAACTTTTTAAAGGGGACCGCAGGTGGGCTCACTACTATTGTAAATAAGTATTGAATCGGTCCTTATGAACTTTGTTTATTTGGTATAGACAATGCATAATATATAAAGTTTGGAGTTCAAACCCTTACCCAAAAAAAAATCAGTACTGAATCAACTATATTAAGCATAAATACCTTACATGGTGCATGTGGGCATTTAGCCTTTCTTTGCTATCATGACTATTAACTATTCTGGCAAAGCGACCTAACCAATCAAGCTTATGGTCCACCATTAAGTGGTAAGGAGGAAGATTAGCAAATTCCCTTTGTTTTTAATCACAATAAAACTATGACTTAAAAGATGCTATAAAATAAATTTGTAAAACTAATGCTAATTATTAGTAAATATTATTACTATTGTATTTATTTTAAGTCTCAGGATTAAATCAAACGGTTCTACATTTACGAACTAATTCAGTATAAATATAAAACGTAAATAGGAGTAAGAACAATAAGTAAATGGTAAACAAAAACATAAACTTATTTACTCAACACTTTTACAGATCCCAATTGAAAAATAATCTAAAAAATAAAAATGCATTCAAAGTTGACACTCCGCAATGTCTGTATGTGGTTTTACAAACTCTACAGCAAGTTAGCAGAGAAGAAAAGGAAAAATAAAGAGTATGTGGAGTTAAGATATCTATTTTTTTTTTGTGGTAAGTTTTGTCTATGTGAATTGTTTTGGAGTTGAAATTATGAACGGTTGAACTATGGAGGGTTTGTGGTGGTTGACGATGATAAAAAAAAATGGGGGTGGTAATGTATTTGGCTTAAGGTCTTTAATTTCTACTTTCTACCTTTTCTCACTCTTTTGTTTTTGTTGTTTCCTCTGAATTTTTATGGTTGTGTCCCTTCCTTTCTTTGATCTTTTGTTCTCAATTTATGGGCTCTAATTCCCTCCACTATTGTATCATTGTGAGCATGAAACAAAGCTGATTATGGATTTTTGTTTGATTTTACAGAAATCATGTGGTGTAGATATGAAAAAAGAAATTAAAAGGTTTAATTTTGGATACCATGTGAATTTGATGAAAATTAAAGCTGTATTAGGCAAAAGTTGAACAGCAAAGAAGTTAAAAAGAGGGGAGGGGACTTGGACTGTTGTGTTTTTGTACTGAAATTTGTTTTCATTATATGAGAAAACTTAATGCAATACGGGTGTGTTTGTTTGTATTGCATAAATATGGCAGTTGAAAGAGGGACCACATAGAAAGAGCTTTCGACTTGTGCTATTGCTATTTAACGTTTTTTTTTTTTTTACAAAATAAATGATATTAAAATTGATAGAGTACATCGATATAATGCAAATTCGCTACAAACAAAAATGATGAACCTATGAACAGGCTCACAACATCCATGTTAATAGCATAAAACGACAAAGTACAAATGCCTACACATATGACTATATTTAAATCTCTGGAATAACCATGTCTGCGGATCTGGAATGTTGATGACGTCAAAGTCATTGATTAGATCTGCACTGAACCGGTCAAATACCTGAGAGAAACAAGAAAAACAAACAACGTCGCACAAAGACGACGAACAAACCAACGTCGCACAAAGACGACAAAATCACAAAATAAAAAACGAAATAGATGTGAAAATCACTTATTTCAATAAAAGGGAAAGACAAAAACGAGTTAGAGCGGTTATTTTGGGTCAAAAATTGACCTTAAATCATCCTTCTTTGATGGATGAAAAAGAAGAAACTAGGATTTTAGTGACGGCTTACAAGAGAGAGAAAATAAAAAACACATTATAAGTTAAATTATCAAACTATTGATATTTTAAGATCTTATCAATCCTATTGCTATTTAACATAAATATTATTTATTTTATATGGCTTCGCACCAAAATTAAAATAACAACAATAAACTGTTTTTTTTTTTGAGAGGGACAGCAATAAAATGTTAGTTCCTTCAAAAAAAAACAATAAAATGTTAGCAGATAGGCGTAATATGGTGTGGGAAATAATACCGAGTACATTATGTGGTAAAAAATTGCAAAACCAAAAAGCTACCCAAATTATTTTTGACTTGCACCAAAAAATAGCAAAGTAAGTGTATTCTCTTTTTTCTTTTACTTTTTTACTTTTTATTTTATTTTAGGATTTTGTAATTATAAATGCAAATGTGTAAATGTTTTTTTAGCGGAAATGCGTGAATGTTAGATATCTTTAAAAAAAATGAAATTATGGCAAGCCGTATTAAATTATATATCACGATTCATATTTTTTGGAATTTCTTTTATATTGGTCATATAAGATTAACGTACGATACGACAACATTAAAAAGATTGCATGGGATAGAGGAGGAGCATTTATCGGAGGAGAGGATTCTCTCAAAAAAAAATTCCTCGTGTTTCAATCTCAATCATTAAAATCTACTTTTTGCTAAACTATTTTTCTCTTTAACTTCTAATAGATGATTGAGATTTCAATGAATTCTCACGTTATATGAGAGAATCCATTCATATTTAGTGCTACTAACCCCAAACAAAATTATAGTTGTGTTCACAAGGAAATACACCAACATAGAATCAAAGACAGAGCTAGGAAGCATAGAACAAATGAAGGGTCCAATAATAGCAGCATAGTGCCGTCACAGGGACATTGTATTGGGATGTTGGAAGGTGTAATTTTTTCATAGTCCAACTTTTGAGGATGTGATTTGGTGGATCCTTTGCAACCCTTCATGCAGGTAGAGTTTTTCAACTGTGATGCTAAGTAGGGCTGGACAAAAACCCTCCGCCCGACCCAAACTGCCCGGTCCGATAAGCCCGATTGCATGCGGGTCGGTCTGAACAGGTAAACCGGTTTATTCGGGTGATCAAACCCGGTTAAGTAAGGGTTGGTACGGTCGGATGCGGGTGGGTTATTTAAACCCAACGGGAGCCGAACCCGACCGTATATAGCATCGTAAATATGTAACACGCATGGCTTAAGATGTACGCACAGCTGTTTTAAAGTCCAATCAAATAAAAAAGATGTCAGCCAGCATTGAATAATGACTAAACAAGTGGACATAACATTTAATAGTTAATACTCAAACATTTTTAATACTCCAAGTCTCCAACATTGAGTTATTATCCTTCATCTCTTCATTTCTTCATAGAATAATAACTAGAGAAAAATCATCTCTTTCTCTCTCACTTCACCGTCATCTCATTCTCATTGACTATCATGCTTCTCCCCATCCTCTTGGCTCTCAACATTCACTTCTAAACCACCACTAAATGTCAATATAACATTCTCAATCTTGTTATTGATTGTTCCTTCATCACTCTCAACCTCAGATCTTTTTTTTCAAGTGCTTCTCCTCTTTCCTAATGCACACTTCAACAGAAAAAATGGACTGTGTTTGTTCTATTTTTTCATGTATTGAAAGTTGTTGTGATGTTTCTCTGGATTTTCTGAAGTATTTTTTTTTCTGAACTTGCAAGATCTAAGTTTTAAATGATGCAAACCCGTTAGAAACCACCCATCCAAACCGACACCCGTTTAAACCGAAATCCGACTTAACCGGACACACAAACGGTCGAAGATGGACTGTCTTTTACCACCCGTGGATTCCATCGGATTTGCACTTTTCATCCGAATTTCGACCCTATCCGACCGATGTCCAGCCCTAATGCTAAGATTGGACTTCAATTTCAATTCAATAAAATTCTAATTAAAAAAAACATGGAACAAATGAAGGGTTTCATAAGAATAACAAAATTTGGAATTATAGTAAAAACATATCGAAATGTTAACGAGTGCCCCCAGGACGGACACTCTTTAAGACCTTTATATAATAACTTTGTATGAAAACATGTGTATGTGTTGGAAATCGTTAATAAATTCCAACTATTATGTGTTATTCAAACATAAGTTTTGCTTCTTCAAACTAATTTAACACTCTTTTGTGACGTTTTATGTTAACATTTTGTCTATTGAGTTTTCTTGTTTATCCACAAATAAACAAAAGCGTATTTCAGATCTAATATATTGTTGTCAAGATTTTTTCATTAGATTTTACTGGAGTTGACTTTTCCATAGTTAAAGCTATATATATTTGAGTAGTGATATTTGAACAACTCTTTTAGTACAACTTTTGGGACAACTTGTTGTTCTTTCTTTTCATTGGTCAAAACCAATAGAGAGAGAAAAAAGAAGAGAGAGAAAATTGTACAAAAGTTGTACAAAAATGGTTGTACAAATATCATTTCTCTATATATTTATAGATTCTATTCACCTTGATGTTTCAAAATTCAAATTAGAAATCATAGTAATCAAAGAGATGAAGATTCATCTCGTAGATCAAATATGCTGATAGAGTGAATAATTTATCAGATTTTATATTGATTAATTAACAAAAGATAATGAAAATGATTACAATTTACTAATTTATATAGAGCATAGAAGAAGATCAACAAACTAAACAAAGATAGAGCTAAGTTCCTTATAACTAACTTCATATTCTAATAGCCCAACAGAGTACATTACTGAACAAAACCCAAATAATTAAAAAGAATGACAAGGATTAAAATAGCTGCAAATCAAATAACCAATAATCTTTCATGGTGCGGAAGTCAAGCCTCTTTTCAAGACGTTTTTTTTTTGTGGCTGGGGTTTGAACCTCAAACCTTACATATATTACGTATTGTCCATGCCAACTTAACTAAGCTAACGCGGACAAAATTATACTCTTATCAAGACGTTTGACAACAAGCACATATTTCCAAGGACTTGGCAAGATTGTCAACAAATAGATCTTGTTGTTAACCCACCATCATGTCACGAAAAGAAATCAAAGAATGAAGGATTTAGATCTTCTCATGTCATTTCTCTCATGTTGTTAGTGCTGCATTAATCTTAACCATTTGGCCCACATGTTTTTTTTCTCTCTCCTTTGTTTTGTTCTTCCTTTGTTAGTGAACCAACCATTGGATTAGGAAAAGGAGGGATGGCTGAACAAAAAAGGTAGGAGAAGATCCAATTCCACGGATGATGAAAGACATATGATTCACGTTGATCTAGTTTTTTTTTTTTTGCCGGCATTGTCATCCATATTTAATGAATGAAAGACACATGATTCACGTTTATCTAGTGGTATTTTTGCCGGCATTGTCGTCCATATTTCGTTTTTCAATCATACCACAAGGTTGACAGTGTATAAGTGAAGCTTCTTATTTGAATGTATTTAACGGATATAGATCGGTAACATTTGAAAAAAAGTTACACTGAGTCAATCATAATCATCAAATTAATTTTTTTAAGAGTCAAATCACTTAAAATATTTAATTCAATCATAATTATCTTAAAAGACATACAAAGAATGAATTGTGATTATTTAACACAATAAAAAAAATTAACGTAAGTTTTCTTTTTCTTTCACTAGGGATGGTTTTAGGTCATTTTTGACCTAGAATCACCCATCTGCATATTTTTCCCTCTTCCTTTAAATTTAAATAAGTGATTATCACATATATCAAGTGTTTGATTTTGTGTTTTGTCGTGATTTCGTCGTCTGAGTGCAACGTTGTGTTGTTCTTCGTCTTGTGCGGCGTGGTTTGATTTCGCGTCTTGTTGTGGTGTTCATTTGGTACATATTGAAAGATCAGCTTCAATCAATCACAGATTTGATCAAAAATTTAGACGTTAACGTTACAGATCTAGAAGCAGGGGTATTATGGTGATTTAGATTTTATCATGTTGTTTGTAGGCATTTTGTTGTCATATTAACTTGGATGTTGTGAGTTTGTTCACAAATTCCCAAATGTAACACTCATACGAAACTGTCTAGAATATTTAGCATGTGCGTTAATTTAGTATTGGATACATTAAAATTAAAGCATAATTTGTTTCGAATGAATATATACATCAATACAACCCTTTACGTTTCAATCAATGTTAATTATGATGTATTCTATCAATTTAAATAAATGAATATAGTTGTGTTTTTTTTAAAAATAAATAAATAACATGACGAAACATACAAAATAATCTCTAAATAAATTAGTTCGAACTCAACAAAGAAAAATAAATCATCCTTTCAAAAAAAAGTATTAAAAAAAATCATATTTATAAATTTAAACATTAAGAGAAAATGCGTATCCATATTTTTTCTGTAATAATAGATGTGTATCTCTATTTTAGAATTTTTACAGGTAAGTTTCCTACTAACAATTTTATAATAGAATAATAAATAATATTAATTTGAATTTAATCTTATGGTTGGTTTTTACAGTTAAGTTTCCTAGTTTAAAAAATAATGCATTTGTACCACCAGACCAGATCCAATATTATTTCATTTGTTGGCAGATCAACCCAAACTAACTTCCTCACTCAGCGGTTGATTGATTTATACATTATTTTATTATTTTCAAAAACCAGTTATTAATTATTATTATCATCTCCAATCAAACAAAACAAAAAAAATAATAAAAACAAAAAACAGAAAAAGCACAAAACACAAACAACTAGAAAAAGCGAGTGATAAAAAAGAGAAAGAGAAAGCAAGAGATTGAAGAAAGCGATGATGAAGAGCGGTGGTTTGGGCGCGGTTCAATCATCGTACGGCGTCCCGGCGAAACGACGGTGTAGAGGTCACGTTATTCCGGTTCTCGGTCTCGTCATTCTCTCCATGCTCGTTCCTCTCGTCTTCCTTCTCGGTCTCCATAACAGTTTTCACACTTCTGGTACTTGATCTCGCTCTTTTTCACTGAGATCTATATCATTCCAATTTTTCATTTTCATCACATTTTCGAAACAATTCAGATCCACATCGATTTTCATTATAGCGTTTAGATCCAATGTTAATTGATTTTTGTTTTTGTTTTAAGCTGATTGTAGTTTGAGTTTGATTCGTTTAATTTTGATGCTTCTAGAAGATCTGTGTTATCAATGTGAATTACGAATCGTTTCTCTTTTTAATTTAATTCAGGATAGTTCAATGCACATTTGTACGTTTGATCAATTATGGATTAATTATGTGATAAATGTCTTTTTTCTGTTTTATTTGTTTATTTATATATGTAAATAAATTTATTTATAATTGCGAGTTTGTAGTATATATAGTAGAAATGTAGAATAGTAGAATTCAATACTTTTGTAGAAGCATTGACACGTATACGGACACCGGACATGACATTAAAACGTCGTCAACAATAGTGATTTAAGGAAAGACACAATTGAATGTAATCACATGTTCTGGTTTCCGACATAGACACATGTTAGACATCAGACACGCCTGTGATCCGAAGTGTTCATGCTACAAAACTTTTGTCTCTCTTGCTTTGTATGTATTTATGTTTTTTTTTTTGTGTTAACCTTTGGGTTTCCGGGGAAAGGGGCCCTAGTAATCCAATTCGGCCAAGAGGTAAGTAAGTCTGACCAAGAATTGTTTCACCAATGAATCGAACTCAAGTTCTCCTGAACAAATGTTCTTTGGTGGAGCTCATAAACCACTTGAGCACAATTGCTTGGTTATGGTATTTACACGCGTATTTATAAGTAGTAGTAGTAATGAAATGCCATCTCTGAGTTGAATTTCTTTCAGTCACAAAATATACTCTGCTAACTTTATTTATTTAGGAAAAGCACTATTTGTAACGATGGAATTTTGCACGAAACTTGCATGAATTTAGGCATTGTTTCTAGTTACGTTTTCATTCAGCAACTTCCCTGTATTCTGCCAAATACTGTTATGATTGGTTTTTATTGTTTGGTGTTGTGATGATAGTGTTCACGCTAAATAGCATTGCACTTTATTTATGTATTTTTTGTAAATTGTTTTTTTCTTACACTTTGTTGCCATTTGTTGTTATGTTTATGCAGGATATATATATGAACATAGAAATACTCCTCCGGTAAGCATTCAATTCAAATGTATATGTGAACTTGTGACAAATTTTCTAGCTTAATGTAGAATTATCATGTTGAGTTTGTCATTTTTTTTCCCTCACTTTTTCTTGTGTCATTTTCCAAATCAGAGTCAAAATGTTATTCCATACAATAGACATGATGTTCGCCATAAAGAGGATGAGTCTGAGGTACGGTGGTTTAGTCCCAAAGCTATTTTAAATAAGCCTTCCTTTTCTTCTAACAATCTTCTGCAGGATACTGTGTCACGGTAGCCTCACTGTTTTAGTTGTAGTCAAGAGTCACGTAAAATGTCAATTTTTAAATCGTCAAACATGTGAATACTTTTCTAATTTTCAATTAGCATGCAAAAACATTGATGGGTATTCTCAAAGCATAGAAAATGGGTAAACAATTAATCCTTTTACTAGGTTATCAGTATAAAGTTCAAACAAAACAAATGGTTGGTGTTTGAACCAAACATTCAAAAACGGAAATCTTGCCCCTCCCAAAGCATTAAATAATGTCTTATTTTTTGTAAATTTCTTCCGCAGGGAGATAAATCAAAACATGTGAAGGAACTGATGACTAAGTTTAAACCAACTCTTCCCAAGGTTCTCTGCATAATACTCTGGTGGTTAATTTTATACTTCTTTATTTAGAAGTTTGTATGAGAAAATATTTATATAAATAACGGATAATCGATTATCTTGTCTTTTAATTCTTGCCTAACGTAATCGAAGGGAAAACTTGATGTTGATCATGATTCTGTAATTGTCATCATTGTAAGGTTTTTGGGTTTCATGTCAACCTTAAGACCTCAGCCTTGTAAATTGCATAGTTTTTTGGTTGTTATTACAACAAAAATATGTTAGAAAAATTTGGGCAAAACAAAGGTAACCGGACACACAGATTCCTCCAGAATAGAAAAAGAAAGAAACATAAGAGAACAGTGGAATATAATATAAATAAACAATATATCAAAACCTTCCCAAATGTCGATTCTCAAAGTTTGTTTGAAATGGAAGCTATTTTTAGACAAACATTAGAAGAATGCCATGTACCCATTCCCATCCCCTAGTTGAGACTTGAGAGGTATCTAGGTAATCCTATCTTAACTAACCAAACACTCCCAAGGACTGCATAAACTGCACATTGCCAATGGTGCAAAATATCTGTCTCTTTGTTTTTGGTAAAGCCTTTGTTCCTAACCCTTAGAAATTAATTCAAAGTAAGACATATCCATTATTGACGAAAATCCTAAATAAATTGTTCCTCGTCAAAGTGGCCTCTTTATATTGCAAAAATTGGCACACTTGTGTGCACCAGGTTTTAAATCTTACAAATTCCTTGTTCCAGATTGACATGTGGGATTGGGGTGTAAATGCATGTTCTATGTGTTGTGTTGTGGCTACCTATTGATTATCATTTATCAATAATAATTTTGCATGTCAGGATGTTCTGAAGAATTATTCTCAAGGAGACAAGAATGGCATCATCAATACTAATGAAGAAAAACATAGAGGTGTGCTTCTACCGATTCAATATCATCTGCCCTAATACCTTCTTGAAAATCATTTCCTTTTTTTCTGTTTTAAATTTTAATTATTTTCAGGTGTCAAGGCGCCGCCACCACCGCCACCTAATGCTGCCCTGCAATCACCTCCAACTTCTAATGTACGAATATATTATTGTCATTTATTGAACACATAACTGCTCAGAATAGTTCAATTTAAGCCATTTACTGAGACTGAGAGACTCATATATACTATTAATCTTAGAGGGCAGATTTTTTATTTTTTTTGTTGGGATAAAAATTTAGTAGGCAGAATCTTGTATAACTAGTATAATCTCCTATAAGATTCACAGCAGACTAAGTACTGACTTAAAAAGGAAACTCTAACGCTCCACTCGAATAGTTAATCGGCTCGCAGGAAATCAGAGGTGTATAAACAACCAAATCAAACTCACAGTCTCTCAGTGTTGTAATACAAGTTATATAGCTTTGTACTTTCCAGCAGACTTTAAAAGTTATTTTATATATTATTGTTCATGTAACTATTTGAACTAATTTAAGTTCTGCAACAGACTCAGACTCCTAAAGTTCAGAATGCTAAACATGGTCGCACTGAACAAGTCACCCACCCTAAGATAAGTTCTGCTGATGAAACTGGAAAGTCGTGCGAGCTCACATATGGTAGTTACTGTCTGTGGCAACAAGAACATAGAGAAGTTATGAAAGACGCCATGGTTAAGAAATTGAAAGACCAACTATTTGTGGCTAGAGCTTATTATCCTAGCATTGCAAAACTCCCAGCACAAGACAAACTGTCTCGCCAACTAAAACAGAGTATACAAGAGCTGGAGCATGTGCTTAGTGAATCTTCTACAGATGCTGATCTTCCACCACTGTAAGCTGTTATAATTTGATTTTTCTTTTCCCCCCAGCTTAGATGTTTCAGTTGCTTTCTACTTGAGAAGTTATTGGTATCTGATAATTTTTTGTGAATTTAAGTTCATCTTCAATCAATTAGTCTTGTAAAAAATGTTGATTATCAGTTTTCTTATTAGCTTGCAGATTTGGCTTGTTAATTTTCTTGGATTCAAATGTTTGTTATGCTTTCAGACAGTAGAGTCCTTAATGTAGTTTAATTAGTTTATTTCCTAAAACAACTAAAGTGACCTGTATTATTTTATTAGCTTCTATATATTTGTATTGGGTATATTATTTTTAGCACCATTTATGGTTCCCTAGACAATTTTTTGGACTAACAGGTTATACTGCAAAGCATGGCGTTATCTTTCTTTCTCATCTCAAATTTGTTCTATCTCGGGGTATACAATGTCCTTTCTGTTGATTAACCTCAAACCCAATGCCATTGTTCTGTGAACCTTGACTTTCAGGCATGTCATGATTCATGAACCAACTATCAAAAGCTTAGGATTTATTAGATGTTAGCCTATGAATGTTTTTATTACATCTCTTAACATGTCCCCTCGTGCAAAAGCACTTTTCTCATTTGAGTTGCTTAAGTTTTCAAAAGAATTTACAAGGTATTCAAAATCATCTTATAGGGTTGAGACCAAATCAGAGAAGATGGATGTTGCAATAGCCAGAGCTAAATCAGTCCCCGTGGTTTGCGACAATGTTGATAAGAAATTTAGACAATTATATGATCTGACTGAGGATGAAGCTGATTTCCACAGGAAACAGAGTGCATTCCTATATAAACTTAATGTTCTGACAATGCCAAAGAGTTTTCACTGCCTGGCACTGAAACTAACTGTTGAATATTTCAAATCATCACAATATGAAGAAGAGGCCGATTCAGAAAAATTTGAAGACTCTTCATTGCACCATTATGTTATTTTCTCTAATAATGTGCTTGCAGCATCAGTGGTTATTAACTCAACTGTAACTCATGCAAAAGTATGCTTTGCTTCTAATCATGCACCAGTGAATTGATAGAGGTTGAATTTTAGCGACTATTTTAATAATTTCACTTGTTGCTGCTCAATATTTCAGGTAAGTCGGAATCAGGTTTTTCATGTAATGTCTGATAGTCAAAATTATTATGCAATGAAGCTTTGGTTCAAGAGGAACAATTATGGGGAAGCTGCTGTTCAAGTGTTAAATGTTGAGCATCTTGAGTTGGATAGCCTTAAAGAAAATTCATTACAACTGTCCTTGCCAGAAGAGTTTCGTGTTTCATTTCGCAGTTATGATAATCCATCCATGGGCCAGTTTAGAACGGAATACATTTCAATTTTTTCTCATTCACACTATTTACTTCCTGATATATTCAGCAAATTGAAGAAAGTTGTTGTTCTGGACGATGATGTTGTTATTCAGCGAGACTTGTCATCCCTTTGGAACCTAGACATGGGAGAAAAAGTCAATGGTGCTGTGCAATTCTGCTCAGTAAGGCTAGGTCAATTGAAAGGTTATTTAGGTGAGAAAGGTTTCAGTCATAATTCCTGTGCTTGGATGTCGGGATTGAACATAATTGACCTAGTGAGGTGGAGAGAGTTTGGTCTTACTCAAACTTATAAAAGGTTGATAAAAGAGGTTAGTGGTTAAAATCCCTAGATCTGCGTTATAATAATTTTGGAAAATACTATTATTGGATATAGCAGTACTGGAAGTAATATTGTTAAATATAGTGGTGGTAGTAGTAGAGGAGTCAAATTGGGCAGAGCTCAATGTATTGGTCTGAAAAACCCAACAAAATGAATGTACTAGGCTAACAGAATTAAAAACTGAAAGTTTCTCTTTAGGCATGTAGCAATTGCAAAGGTGCCGAATTGAAAAGGTGCCAACTGACAATTAACTACCGTTTTGCAGCGAACGGTATTTAATTGCCATTCAGTAGGTGACTGGGTGCCTGTGGGCAATTGCTAGGTGCCTAAAGAGGAATCCTCTTAAAAAATTGCCCCGGCCCAATTTGGGATGGCTGGCCCCACATAGCCTGGTCTTCAGAGAATAGTTAAATTTACTTGAATTATCAAGGGACTGCTTGTTTTAAAACTATTTATGTTTTCATTCGTAATTAAAAAGGACAAACTTGTTTTCATTTTGTTTTCTGTTTTCATGTCATGTATGTATAGAAAACTGTGAAAACATTTTTTATGTTGTTTTCACTGTTTCTTGCATCACTTTGAAGATATAAAAGGTGGTATTTTTTAAATTAAAGATGAGAATTTGAAATTAATTTGCAAATCCAATGGAGTCATAGTCTCTTGTTTTGAAGTGAAATGAAATGAAACGAAATGTCATTTTAAAACAAGCATCTATGTCTTTTACCTTAACATCTTTAAATACAAATTAGTTGAATAAATTATTTGGAAATTATACTAAACTCTAGTTTTAAGAATAAAAATAGGAACACAGCCCAGATAGGATTGAGAGCTTGACTAACAATTTATTGATCTGAATTAAATTCTGGTCCAAATGCACAAGGCCAGCCTGATTTTACACTAGTTAGAAATAGTAGCAACAGAGATAGTTTATTTGAGCATAGGAATTTTCTGTCGGTTTCTTTATGTTGTTTTGCCTTTACTTAGGGATTTTTTTGTGAAGGGTCAGAAGTAGTCTTGACATTCAGCTGGGTCATATTCTACTTTATTAACATAGCAAATATGAAATTACCTAAAGAATTATGTTGTCTTTAATGATTGCATGATGTAGTTTGTTGGTTATTCTGTGTTATTTACCTGTTATGGTGTTATTTATGTCCATATGTAGTTGAGCGTACAAAAAGGATCCACTACTGCTGCAGCATGGCCTGCAAGCTTGCTCGCATTTGAGAATAAAATATATCCACTCAATGAGTCGTGGGTGCGGTCTGGATTGGGTCATGATTACAAAATTGATTCCAACTCCATTAAATCAGCTCCAGTACTACACTACAATGGGAAAATGAAACCTTGGCTTGATCTGGGAATTCCAAATTACAAGAGCTATTGGAAGAAGTATCTGAACAAAGAGGATCAGCTCTTGAGTGAGTGCAATGTAAATTCATAGAAAATTATTGGAGAGCTTTTAAGAAGCAACAAGAAGATGCCTGTGCTACGGGTGCTCAATTTTTCGATATAATTTTTTGATGCGGTTTTGTGGAAGAAGCGATAGGGTTGATGAGATTAACACATCTGTTATAAAATTAATCAGTCAATAAGGAACCTGGAAACTTCACTGCATTTCCGGCTAAAGCGAAATTTGAGTACCCTCACACTTTTCAAGATAGCTAATTGATGTTGATTGAGGTTTTTCCCACTGTGTAATTGGTGGGCAGTACGAAGAGTTATACATGAGCAAAGGCAGTATGACTCATATATAAAAACAGTGAAATTGTTTGTTTCAAGATTTAATTATGCTTCATGGTGTAAATTATTCATAGCTGAGAAACAAGTAGAATGATTCCTTCTAGTTCTTTGGATTTATAATTTGAGCAAAGTTTGTTCTTGTTTGATGACAAATTGTTATCCAACAGCTATATAAACAAAACAAAAAAACAATTTTGTCCTCTAGCAATGCTTTACATTAACCTAATGTATATGCGTTCATTATTTGTTGTACTAATATTTGACCTATCTCATCCACCTTAGAGGTGGTCTTAGTTTACAAAAATTCCAATGTATTCACTTGAGTCGTGTAATACTATTTATATTTTATGATACAAGTCAAAATTTGAATGTATTATTAAGAATCAAGATTTGGTATAATATTGGATGTGATCTGACTCTTCTAAAGTAAACAACGACTAATGAGTAGTTAAAAAGTAGATATTACAAATATAATATAACAAATCACGAGTATGTAAAATAACTTGATTGATGTATTTTGCACAATTAAGAAATACTAGAATTTGGTGGACAACTTGTAAATTTAAGAAGCATTGCAGAAAAAATCAAGAACACTTTTTTGGATCATTTCTTAAAAACACAAAGGAAGACAAAATTACTCTGGTAATATTACTTAGTTGAAATGGTAACTCTCTTCATAAAGAATTGAACCCATAAGTGGTCGCCAAACCCTAAGATAATACAACCATTAAATTATGAAGAAAAAAAACATTGCTATGTTGCACAAATTATCTTGTTGTATTCTTTTCCCACAATCAAAAATTTCTCGGTGGGGCACAAATAAAGTACGTGTTGTATCATGAATAAATTTATTTTCACCATTGAATTAGTAAGTCTCTATTAAATCAAATGAGGTATAGTTAGACTTACTAATTCAATGATCGGGAAAAAAAAGAACTAATACATAGTGGAACACTATTTTACCTGTGCATAGTATAACTAACCCGGATTTTCGACTCTCTTGCTTTTCTCACCGTCTCTGACATTTTGATGACTTATAGTGAACCTACAATTTAGACCGTATGAGCATTTCTAGATGTAAAGTCACTAAAAATTATGTATGTATCAATATGTTTTATCATATGTTTCTAGATGCAACGTTTTTCAATTTTAACTTTGAAAAACTTTTTACCACACATGCAACAATTATCGACATAATTAAGAGAATTCAATTAGCAATTGAAATATTTGACAAACTTAAGAATTTCAGTTGCTGACATCAACACATTTGACAAAGATATTTGCAATACTTTCAATGCAGCAAAATATTATTTGCATCAACATCCAACAAATCCTTCTAAGAAAACGCAGCCTTAAAATTTATACAATTTTTTTAATTCATCATCATCCAATGATTTCAAGGTTCTTGCATCAAATAAAATCCAACAATACTTTCAAATACTTCTAACTGCTCAAATCTATTTTTCGATGAAGTTATTGGCATATCAACAACCACCAAAAAAAGATTGACTAAGAGATTTCTCGGAATATTGTATTTGTTCATCATTATCATTCTCATCATATTGTCTTTTTTCTAAACTTATGACGTTTTGTTGGAAGTGTCGACTCTATACTCATATCAAATTCAAGGTTTTTGGCAATATTCATACTAGATTCAAAGTCTTCATTTCTATATTTTTCAAAGTAAAATTTCCGCTTTCTTTTATATAAATTTTTGGGGGGTGGTCCTGCATAGAAACCAGTGCTAAATGTGCCCCAAATAAGTTTTGGTTCTAGAGGGCGAACCCAAAGTAGTTGGTGGTAAGTGTATAGAGTGAACCCAAAGTATGTGAGTTGAATATGAGACACCTAATTCAGTTAGTGGAGAGTGAGCACAAAGTAGTCGATAAGTATCAAATTGGTGGAAGCATTCAAGACTTAGATTATGAAGGCGTTGATGCAGTTTCATCTTCTCCTCATCTCTTTGTATCAAAAGTTGTTTTTATTATTGTAAGTATGATTTTGATGTACACTCTTGATCTGACTAGTTATGTTGTATGTAATATTTATTTCATTGTATCGATGAACTATTTCTGTTAATATTTTTCTGACGTTAAACTCTGAAACTGAACTTTTAATTTATAAAGTGTTTGACAAAGACTTTTTATCTAAGGGATTTGAAATAATTTCATCAGTAGATTTAGTTGCTAGACATAGAGATAGATTTGCACTCACTAAACATCATTGGAACTTAACAACTATTGTAACAATTAATTTAGCGAGACATGAAAAGTAGGACTGGTAATGAGTCGTTTTGAACTTGTCTGAGCTCAACTCGTGTTGAATTGGTTCAGAACGAAACTCAACTCGAGTTCGATGCAAATCTTTTTTTAGCTCAAGTTTGAATAGAGCGAACTAGAGTTGAGAATTCCTCAAAATAACGTTCCACTTACAAACTCCAATACATATATAGAGCCAACTAGTTAACAAATGAGTTGAACTATATATAACTCAATTTTATTACAATTTTATGAACCAAGATCAACAAGTTAATTGTCAAGTTCCAAACTTTGTTTGATTTGACTCACTTCATTTCCAACCCTAATCGAAAGTTAGTAGATACAATAGTTGTTTTGTCGTTTGTCGGACACAAAAGCCTATGATGAACAACATGTGAATGTATAATTAAAACACTACGAGCATATAATTGATAAAGAGAATACATTATAGAAGTGTAGTTAATTGAGTCTAATCTCAGCACAACTTTTTTATCTATGAAGTTTCCATATATTTACTGCAATTTGTTTATGTTACAACAAATTGTCGAAAACCCTAACTTAGAATAATAAAAACAACTTAACGGTTGAAATATTTGCAAGTCTCTCTTAAAACGATAAAAAGAAATCTTTGATACCACCAAAGAACTATCAGTAGTGGATGTATCCAAGGCTACACATAATAGTCGAGGCAACTTCAAACTGTAAGGAAGACATAGTCCTAGTATTGAAGTGGCAGTGCTGCTTGTTCAAGAAGTGTTGGCCAAGTTCGTCAACTTTCATGTGTCTTCCATCAAACACACCATTTTGGTGATGGGTGTGAGGACAAATGAATTTGTGTGTTATGCCACACTGCCTTAATTTTGAAAGGAAATTGGTTTTCTACAAGGATTTTGAACTATTAAAAAATGTTAAGGGCCTCATATTTTCTTTTTAGAAAATATATCCATGTAAATCCATCTACAAACATGTGAAACTGGTGGAGGATTTTCAGGTGGTGATTACTAAACAATGTGTGAAAGGTGTCAGATGGTAAGCAACAAGTAGAGCAAGGATCATTAGTACTCTTATGATGTTTGTTTCCGCAGGTCTACTAGAAGTAAGGATAGGGAGAAACTGTTCTTAATAATGTTTTGAATGATACTAATGAAATTTGATTTCTGCTATTCCCCCTGCACTTTTCGCTCGCGCCCAGCCAAACTGTTCTTAATAACGCAAGTGTAAAAAAAACGTGACTTAGTTTTTACACATGTGTGACTTAAATTCCAAAACGAGTATTGCATGGCTTATTTATCTTCACATTCATGTCTCAGGTCTTATTGTGCACATGATTTTATTATTCACATATATTGAAATTCAAGTATGTGTTGTATATATTATTGTTTCTCAATAAATCACGTGCCATTTAAATTTTAGCTATAAACACCAACATGATATGGAATTTCTCTTTCACTGATATCATTGTGGAGGATGGAGATGGATATTTTCGTTTTGGTTTGTACAAATGGGATTGGTTATTAGTTCTCCTAAAGTTTTTATATATATTTTTTAACTGTAAGATGAATCCTACATTTTCTGTTAGGTATGGTTGATCATTGTCGTTTTTTGAATGTAATTAAACACAATATAAAGCATAAATTCCAGTTATACTACAAAATCAGTATGGGGTATGCTTTCTATGTAATCAATGATTCAGCATGCTTGTTGGGTGACATCAGCTTTTTCTGGTCCTTCATGAAATTTAGACATTGATAATTATTGAAGAGAGTTTTGAGAGTGTTTCATGGAATAATCTTGCTACTTTGGAATAATAAACTAGCGTGAGTTAACTCACGTGTGGTGTAACACCTGCATGAGTTAACTCATGCGGCATGACTTAAGTCACGCATGTGTAAAATTAAGTCACGTTTGATTTACACTTGCGTTAGTTAACTAGCGCAGTGGTATTTTGATCAGTTTGGCTGGGTGAGAGCGAAATGTGCTGGGGGGAGAGCAGAAATCATGAAATTTCTATTGAATTGAATATTGACCCAATATTTCTTCAAAGACATATAGGATCCATTTGTTTTGGATTTTTTTGAAAAAAAAAATCTATTTTTTCATCTAAAAAAATCATTTTTTTTATTTTTGTAATGTTTGTTTTAGATTTTAAAAAAAATCCATTTTGTTAAAAAAAAAATCAATTTTAGCCTCAAAATGAAAAGCTATTTCAAGTAACTTTTCCAAAATCTATTTTTTTTTCTAAACATAAGAAACTCAAGTGTAAGAGCTTCAAATCTTAAAAAATGATTTTTATGATAGTAAACAAACGGAAATAACTTTAGATTTTTTTAAAAAACTCTAAACAAAAAATCTCTAGATTCTTTCAACTCAAAATCTATTTTTTTTTAAAGATGAAAACAAACACACCCATAATTGGAAAGACATACCTATTTTTATTATTGATGTTATTTAAAAGTTTTTTTAATATTATTTACAATTTAAATAAAAATCGATCTTTTGAGTTTTTTGTGCTTCTTTTAATTAGAGGTCCAATTTGTAAGATTAAAACAGAATCTCCAAACGCAGATCCAACACACCATAAGATGAAATTTTGATATCTGACAATTTTCACGTTAGTAACTAAGATGAAATGTTGATATTTTCCAAAACCAGCATATTTGTTTTAACTTTTCATGAGAAAGTTGAAGAATTTACTCTAATGATGGGATTGTGCAATATAAAATGTCATGATAGGCCATAGGTTTTCTAAAGAGAGAATCGGTGCATTAATTTATTTGTTAGTCAAAGATAGAGTTCCTTTGAGACCACCCGACTTTTATTTTTTATTTTAAAAACTTGGTATACATTTCAAAAGGAACTATTAATTAAGGGGTTGATCCTATTTTCTAATAACATCCCATTTTATACGAGTAGTGCTAGCGATATCTTTTTTTTAATTCTCTCTTTAACACACACTCTTTAATTGGGTTAAATCAACACGATCTTAAAAATAACAAAAATGCTATTCGTAGCGATAGAAATGTCCCTGAATATACAACGAATAATTGTGATTGGTTGTTTCACACCACTACTTGGGTGTTTTCCGGCAAATACGGAACTTAAAGCATTCCTGCTATCTATTTACATTGTTTATAAGCTTCGTGAAATTTAGAGAAATTTTTTTTTTGTTATGTATAGCACCTCTCTAAAAATAAGTATGCTATTAGCTCACGTTGTGTAGGCGATTAAGGTTTAAATAAGGAATCTCTCAGCCGATAGAAGGTTAAACAAAGGCTATGATAGCCGAGTTGGGAAAGCTGATTTTTTGTCTTCTCAAGTCTACTGACCTAAAGTCCATGTTTCTCGAGGATCTCAAACTGAGTCAAAACTTAGTAGAACTGGATGATGATGTTTAAAATCATGCTCCATGTTTATAGAGCCACTAACTGTAAGCGATGATAAAGGAAGCATGTTCGTGTGAAGGTTGCACATCAATGACATTGTTAACAGATCATGTTGCAAAGAAGGAAGTTGATATTTGAACGTGGGGTGCCATGAACCCCCTAATTAGTTAAGTACTTGCAAAATTAGTCAGTGAGACTGGACACTGTATGTCACGTCGTTTTGATCAATAAGAATAATTTTTCTTATAAATACATATTTTGTATATTGTAAAAAGACACCTTGAGTCAAACACAATTATTTTTGTTATTTTTATGGCTTTATCAATATGTTTTTATCTTAATTTTTTATGCATTTTGTAATGAGGAGTGTTATTTGAACAACCAATTTAGTTGACAACTTTTATGACAATCATAATTTACAAAGAAAATGTTGGTATTTACACAGAACAACCGTGCTATATATCGCGAAGCCTTTTTCACGAGAATTTTCACGAATGTTGTATTTTGACATTCCTTTCCTCTATATAGCTTTTTTTTCTAATCAATTTTCCTCTATATAGCCATTACTATTAATCTATACAAGAAAACTACCACTGCTAAATAGATAAAAAGGGAGCACGTGTTTTATCAAAATGAAAAAGAAAGCAAAAGACCCATCTTTAAAGAAAAAACAAAACCCACCGTCACATTGTTAAACCACTGCCATAGCCTCATCGGTCATCCAATTGTTAGTAGTATGTTAAGCATTGAAGCTATGTCAATAAATAATGGAAGTAGGTATTTTGTAGTTTATAGGTGTAAAAATTAACAACGCTCGTGAAAATATCGGGATGAGTTTTATCGTTATATTTAGCATTTTTTTTTCAGTAATAGACAGATAAAGTAAAAAATAATGTGAGTATGAGAAAGAAGTTGTCACAAAAGTTGTCACCAAATAGATGTTTAAAATTCTTTTTTTTCTTTTATAAAATTCAAAGTCGGTTACATTCATATAATTATTAATATAATCGACGTTTTGATTAAGATTTATACGGTACATTAAAAATTTGGTAGGTTACAAAATTATAATAAATAACTTGAATAAATTATATTTTGAATTTTGGTCCATTACACTGTTACAATAACCTACTAATTAGAAATTTAATTGTAGTAATTAATTTTTACGGTTATATAATTAATTTTTATTCGTTACAAAAATATATTACTTAATAATTTGAAAGATATTATTAAATTTCAAACGTTATGAAGTTAATTTTTTTAAGGTTACATGAAATATAATCTTATCATTTAATACACATTTTATAAAATTAAAGATGTTAATAATATTAATTTTAAAAGGTCAAATTAATAATTAATAGATATTAACCGTTATGGTACTATTTTTCTATATATATAGTAGCGCTTTGGGGTACGAGTAGATAACAATCACAAAATATAGTTCTTCTTTATATGTTCTCTGGTTCTCTAATATCTATATTCCAGTTGTTTCTGTAATTTTTTCCATTGCAAGAAAAATGTCTATGAAACAAGACTTCATCTTTGATGTTTCACCAAAAAACAATCGTGGACATTGGTTGTGAGGGTTGTTCATGTTTGGTTTGTTCAAGACTTCATTTTATTTTATATATTTTTTTGTTTAAAGTTTAATGTTTTAATCTTTGTTATCTAGGTGGTCGAATTGGTGCATCTATACGAAGAACATTAATTTATAAGTTCAAGGAGCAGCTCCAAGAATGTTTGTTTGTATTTGTGTTGTAATCAGAGGAAGAACACGAGTGATTCTTGGGAAGAATTTGAGGGGGGAGAGGAAACGCGTGAACCAGAACAATAATTTGGAGATTGGGTATATCAACTCACTTAACCCATCTTTTTAATCTCAACCCTTCCTTTTTAATCTAATTTAATGTAATGACTACAATTTATTCCTACCATTCTCACATATAAATATCATTCTCATGTGTTATGCCCCCCCTATATTTACTTGAATCATATTTTTACCATCAAACTAATTTCGAACCCCCATCCCCACCTCCTTTCTAACAATGTGAAAATTTTAGTGTTAAGTTACTTAACATTTAATATATTATATATTGATGTAGCTGGTGTCTTGACTAGGATGGATTTTGTTTGTATGAAGACGTCAAATCAATTATATTAAAAACCCTTCAAACGCACAAGATGCGCCTAACAAAGAAAAATACAAAGTTCAAGATGAATAAGTACAAAAGAACCAAATCATGAGGTAGAATAACCAAGACAAGTAGAATGATTATTCCACCAAGACATCAACTCAAAATACGAACCTGATTTCTTAGCATTTTGCCCCCACTAAACGACAATTGTAAATTTCTCTAACAACACCATAAACGGGTTCTTGTGACAAAAATGTAAGAATTTATATCTTTCCAAATAATCCAAATTGCAAGTCAACAAAATCAACTGAAACGAGCTTTTTTTTTTTAGAACAATTGAGAACCATTGAAATGAAGAGTACCCTCGCAGGAATTAACGAGAATAACACAATAATTATCCAAACACTTTAGAATATTATGACAAATGTTACCGAAGAATTCACACTAAAAATAAAAATGATTAACATTTTCTTCTTTCTCACACCTGTTAGAACATAAAAATGAGTTCATATTTAAAATACTCCATCAAGCTAAATTATCCTTTGTTAGACTCAGTTATTCAAGAGCCTCCACGGAAAGAGAGAGATATTTAGAGGAGCTACTTTGTTCCTATTGAAATATTTTAAAGCCATAGCTTCATTATGCTCCACCTGCATCATTAGATGATGTACCCATTTGTCAGAGTACCTTTCACCATGATCAACTTTCCGTGTCCACTTATCAATGACACTAGCCTTAAAAAAAATGTTGTCCAACAAAGAACAACAACATATCCCCTGCACCTCCTTCCAAGTAAAATTCTCTGACATCGTCTTCACCCCATCCAACTCTAACCTACATATCTCCTTAAATGGCACAGAGTTATTTTGAGATAACTCAAAAGGTCTTCTAAATATATTGCACAAAGGACCACTCTACAACCACGAATCATGGCAAAAAGGTGTATTTTTCTCATTACTTTCCACTATCATCAAGTTGTCATCAAACCAATTTCTAATCCTCATCTCCGCCACTATTTTAACCCCATAGAAGTATTTTTGCCACACATACACCTAATTGTCCTCACTCTTCACATGAACTCCCTTCAACCTATTCTAAGATGCTAAACTTTAAACTACAAACTCATTCATCCATATTAGCCTCCAAAACCATTCACTTAACAAAGATAAGTTAAAATTATACACTATGTGAACCCCCAATCAACAACTATGGCGACCAAGATACACCTTATCCCACTTAACTCAATTGACTTTCTTAGCTTCCGTACTCCCACCACACTAAAAATAATAAGGATTTAATAAAAGAAATTATACTTTTGTGAACCTTGAAGAATGAAAGAAATTAAAACAATTGTGGTGGATATTGAAAGATAATACAAAAATACATTACAGGAACATTGAATTGAATTGAAATGGGTAAACTTGATTTGTTTTTATTTTTTCATTTTTAATATATAATATATTATGATATTTAATTATTATTTTAATTATTTGTCAATTAATTTGGAAGAGATATTAGTTTGAATGTACTCTTCTTCTATCTTTAGTGGATTTAAAAAGGTGACTCTGACAATTTTGTTGACAAAAGTTAAGTTGTTCCTATGTAAGTATTTAACTATCAACTTGATTATTTAATATAATTGAAAAGTAAATATCTATTCATTTACTTGAATCATTTTATTTGTTTCTTTAGTGATTGGAAAACGATGTTACAAAATTCTTTTCAATCAATTAAGATCAAATTCAACCGTTAAATTTTTAAGACAAAAAAAACTAAAGAAAATGTATGCTTATTTTGATGGAGGGATTTTTTTTTCACAATCCTTTTAGTAAATACATTTTCTAATAAATTGTAATATTTCCAACGTTTGTTTTTTACCTTTTAGTTGTCTGATCTATCATGCATTAGCATACTAGAAGAGTTTGATAACCTTACTCCTAGGATCACCATCGAGTAGTTGAAGAACTTGCATGTAATTGAGTGGGTTGACAAATATCATCTACCTTTTTCTTCCCGACGTTTGGTGGAGGTTTTAGTTTGTAGATTTTGGTTAGAAACTTTAAGAAGAAGGAAGTGTTTGCTTGGAAAAAGGGGAAACAATCAATTCGAAATCAGAATTACAATAAAATATAACGAATTTAGGTTAGAATGTTTTAATTTGTGACCCTTAATTTCTAATTAAAAAAATGAAGGGAGAAGATTAAAGAAAATTGTTTTCTCAATTTTTCTCTTCCTGAAGATAATTTGCTTCTGAGAGAAACACTCTATATTTTTTTAGGGACTCTCCAATCATAAATATAAAAAATAAATAATTACATTTTTTTTATCTTAAATTGAAACAAATATAACTTACTTGGACTCTATTTAATGTTATTTATCCTAATATACATTTTAATTCATGTAAGTTTTATTTTTAATATTTTTTTTATTCTCATGAAACAAGTTCAAACAAATGGTAATTTTCAAATTTTATATTTTTTTATCAAATCAAGAAAACTAATTGCATTTAAGTAAATTTTTTAAGTTATATAAATTTTTTTGTAATTGAAATCCGAGAGAGTATTGTGATTAAATAAAAAATAATAATTTTATTCATAGTGTTTGATTAAAACAAAGGTAATCATGCATGTGTAATATATTGAATGACTGAGAAACCAAATTTAATTTGAACTCTTACTAATTAGATATTGTTTTAGAATATATTAATTAGTCATAGGGCCCGTTTGTTACAGATTAGAATATAAGTGATTTTGACATAAAATAATTTAGAGATTATATTTTAGAGATTTTATGAAAAATCAGAATCTATTTAGCGTTTGTTTAACGTGATAAAAATCACCTTTTTTTAAACAAATTATTTAGTTTGTTTTGATTCAGCTATATACAAGTGATTTTTTGTTACAAAATTAGTTCAATCTTTTTAACCATTTTCTCTCTCCTCTAAAAAAATCTATTTTTTGAGAAGCTGCTCTTAACAGCTTCTCATTTGAAGTTGTTTTTATATTTATTTTAAATTCTGATTTTTTTAAAAAGCTATAACAAATAGATGTAAAACTTTTAAAAATGATTTTTTTTTTTTTAAATAAGTGATTTTTTTTCTTAAAAAAGCTATAACAAACGGGCTCACAGTGTTTTTATATTTTAAGCATAATTGTACTTTTGCCCACTATTTTATCACTCTCACAAAAATAGTTATATGTTTATAAAATTTGACTTTTTGGTCCCAATAAACGGTGATTTATTGTTTAAATTTTAAATATGAGGATAAAGTATCACATAATGTCAAAATTCTTAAATGAAATCAAACTAAAAAAATCAAATAATAGTTAAAAAAAAAAACCTATTTTTGTGTAAAACCAGTTAAAGGATTTTAAATAAAATGTATCCCGTGCTTGGCACGGGGCGTTACAAAGAAAATGTTGGTATTTGTACAGAAATCAAGACAATAGAGAGAGATAAAGTAAAAAATAATGTGAGTATGAAAAAGAAGTTGTCACAAAAGTTGTCATCAAATGGATGTTCAAATATTATTTCACTTTTGTAATTCAGGAACAAAAACTAAAAGTACCGTACGCCCCGTTTGGTTTGAGCTTATGAAAAATAGCTTATGTAAATAAATAAGCTTTTATTTTAATTTATAAGCTCCCACTAGCGAAAATCGTATCTTCATAAACTATTTTTTCATAGATTACCTTAAAAACTTATAAATAATACATAAAAACTTATTTATTTGCATAGGCTGATTTATATAAGCTCTAAAATAAGCTAATCCAAACGGTAATGCTCTACTGAAGGGCTTAAGAAATCCACAGCTGAAGTACATAGTTCTTTTCTTAGTCTTAATCATTTGAAGGAAAAAAATGGAATCACAATTGAGCAACTTAACTATACTTTGGCTAAATTTTTGCTCCATCAATAAATTATTTACTGTAGTTGGATTTGGATGGAGATTTATTGAAACTGAAAGGGAGAGATCACGAGTTTGATATTCGACACTGTTGAAAAACAGTTTGAATTGATCGCCAAAATAATTTGTTCAATTTCAATGCAATGCATTCCATCTACTAGTCATGTGCAAAAGACATTCTTTATATTTTAATATTTGTGGATTCATGTCTCTGTTTGTTTTCGTTAGGACAGGAATCACGACACCTAAAATCATCACCTTGAACACTATTTCTCTTCTCTTCTCTTCAATGAAATTTTATATGAAAAGTTAAAAGTTTTTTCCAGAAGCATGCATTATAATTTAGAGTAATGATATTTGAACATCCATTTGATGATAACTTTATTGACAACCTTGTTTTTTTTCTCTTCTTATTGATCAAAAACAATGGAGAGAGAAAAAGGAAGAGAGAGGATAAAACCAACATGTGAGTATGAGAGAAAAGGTTGTCCAAAAATTGTCAGAAAATGACTGTACAAATATCATTTCTCTATAATTTATTATAGATGGAAAAATTATACGGTAAATATAAGAAATTCTACTGTGGACCACTGAACTCATCATTAGAAGTTTCACTTACATACGAAAGGAGTTACTCAAAATACAGAAGATGTTCAGCATGGTAAGCGCAAAACGGGGCACATGTAAAACAAGATATTCTCAAAACAACGGTAATAATAGGAGCCAGATTGTGTGCAGTAACCAGCTTCACACAGTTTGATGCAGTAAACAAATTCGACTACATCAGTAAAATTTATTATAAATAATGATCACATATATCGGTTTGAGATCAAACTATCAAGATACGTTACATCATCAAGCAACTGGTTAGAGTAATGTTAATTGAACATAAAAATATTTGCATCTTACTAATAGGTTATTTAAATTCATCATTAAACGATGATGAAAACTTCATACTAATATCATATTAATTTTTAAAAATTGTTGCAGTATAAAATAGCAATTTTATAACTACAAAATACAAACATGGTATAGAGAAAATTCAAAAAGTTACAGCAAGCCAAGCAAGTAGCTAGGTCTGTTCACAGTTCACACGTAGTACCAGTACCTTTTAGGCATTGATTTTGCTGCCACCTTTTCCGTAATGTGTCCGTTGCAGTGGTTGGTTTGACAAAATATGTTAATGGCACCAAATACTAAGCAATAAAATGAATTAAAAAATAATCTGATTGAATGAAGTCAAGAGGAAAAAGCTGATTGGTGATGCCGTAGTTGAAAGCAAAATGTCAAACACTACGATTCACATTTTTTGGAACTGAGGTTTGACAGCTCCTTCCTTCTCCTCGTTTATAGTCACACTACCCTCCCTCCATATCTATCCTATTGTACTCTATCCCTTTCTTATGTCATTTTTTATTGCTCAATAATTTTGTTCTAATAATAATTCTACAAATAATAGTGTACTGCTAGTAGACATAATAATGCCAATTTTCAAGTGTCGTTGTTTTCCATAATCATATTCATATTTTCAATTTAAGCATTATCATATGATAGTACTCCAGTGTCTCAAGAAAATGCTAGCATGACTCAATTATTTTAAGGGTTTTGCGAACCAGTGTCTCAAGAGTATAGTATTTATTCAAGAAAATGCTAGCATGAGTTATTTGTTTTAAGGATTTTGGGAACCGGTGTCTTAAGGATATGGTGAAAGGCAAATGTTAAAGAATTTCTTAAAGCAATTTTGTTTCAAAAGTGGGTTATTTTTGCATATCAAGATTTTCATATAATCATTATCATATGATTAATTGCATTTTTAACAATGTCCACTGCTTCTTAAAAAAAAACTGTAACTATAGAAAATTGAAGAGATATAATTTTGACATACAAAAGGCCAACATAGTATAAAATATTGTTTGAGTTAATGTGTTTTCAATCGAGGTCCGAGAAAATATTATATGAAAATCTAAATAATTTGTTCTAGAAAAATTAAATAATTTGGAAATCATTCTTAAAAAAGCAAAAATTGTTAACAACAGAGATTTAACTCTAGGTGTATTTTAAAAGTGGAAATTGGTGAACCCCTGAAGATGTACTTCTGGACAATATTTCTCAGAAAAAGACTCTGACAATAGCAAGAGGTTTTTAATTTTATTGTGCAGTAAAAAGCAATATATACTATTGGTATTTACACGGTAATTTATTGGCAAGGAAGACAACAAAACGAAGATAGATTAGTGTTTTTTTTTTTTTTTAAAGCCAGAACAGTCATTTTTGAATAATCAAAATGTGATAATTTTTAAACGGCCGTGAAAATACATCTAAAATAAGATAGAATCATTATTAAATTGACAATTGTATAAACATACAATGTTGTAGTAATTTCTTTAAAAAAAAATGTTGTAGCAATTTATAACAGTTTTTCTCCTGTCGATAATAAAATATTAGTTGTAGTATTTTTAAACACATGGTTTGAAAGATCTGCATATCTAAGGCAAAGTAAAGTGTAATATTAAAAAATAAATAATTATTTTCACAAAACTTGTTATAATGTACTTGTAGTATCTACTTTTGATTAATTATTTTAACAAAACTTGTAATTTGTTATAATGTATTTGTAGTATCTTTTTGATTTACTAATTGATGGTTGATAGTAGTCACTTTGCACTCTAATGTGAATTTCTCACTTTAGAGTAGTCAAATTCTATTTAGAAAGTGTATTCAGAAATTGTATATGAATAAGTGTGCATGACATATTCAAGGAAAGGGATACAAAATAATATAAAAGTCGTAAATTGTATAAATATACTTCATCTTAGACAAATGGTTTAAAAAAATCTAAATTCGATTTATGGGTAGAGCATAACAATTTTTGACCGAGTTTTGCATATCTTTCGACCAAAATCTGAATCACTACGAGTTCCCTATCGTAAAAATTGGATGATTAACACACACACAAAGTATAAACATGATATGGTAATGTTAGATTTTGTGTCGAAAAAACATTTTTCATGAATGAAACAAGTTTTACGTTTTGCATAAGTTAGTTTTCATCTTTGGATTAATACCAGATATAGAATGCAATTATTTATTTAATAGTGAAAATAGCATTTATACATTATACAAAATCATTTATGTGTGCATGTTAGACAAAACATAAAGATATTATAGAGTATCAAGTTTTCTTAGTAATAAAGGCATTTATATGGCATGGTAATGACATATATGATATGAAAATAAAAATAGTACTAATGCATGTGCTTGGACAAAATAATAATAATATGGTTAGCAAGATATAAATAAATAAAATCAAACAAAGTGCACAAAGACGAATAACTAGCCGCCGTGAGCAGTTTTGATTCATGTTCTTCTACCCAAGACACACTCCCTTTTTCCTTGTTTTGCACCCTCCCATGCAAGAGAGAGAGAGATTTATCATAAACATCCAAAAGCCTAAAGGCATAGAGAACCGTGTTGCTAGAGAGAGAGAGAGAGAGAAAGAGAGAGAATCAAAACTCAATTACTCCTATGAGAAGAGAATCCTTTAGCTACTGTCCCAATCTTCACAACGTTATCTCCTTGTAACTTTGGAACCAACAACACAACACACATGTATTTGCCTCTTAAACCAACATTTCTTCTAGTATAGTATCACTATATGCCCCCCCCTAATTATTTCATACTATTAATGCACTTGTACTAGTACTTTACACATTCAATTTCAACCCAATATTATTCATCCTGCTTTCTATCAATATGGCTGCTGCTTGTGCTTTGTTCAATGGTGCTACTACTACTGATGAAACCAACAACAATAGTGCCTCAAACTCCAGCAATATCAGTAGTGAAGATTTACACACTCTACACAACAACAGCACCAACATGCCACAACAACAACAACCTCATTCTGAAAGAAAAGTGCTTAGAAAAAGAATGGCTTCAGAAATGGAACTTCAACTTCAAGTCCAAAATAACAATAGATTTTCTCGTAGAAACAACAACAACAACATTTCCTCATTGAATTGTTCTTTACCTTCATCCACAGAAAAAGGTGTTACAACAACAACAACACTAGCCGCAGGTACAAATAATAATAATAATTTTCATTATAATACTAATAATATAAACAATAGTAATAATATTAGTCATCATAGTAACGTTGCTTTGTCACGAGATAACGTTTCTGTTCAAAATTACCCCACTGTGACCGTCACAACCAACTACTCCACTATGTTGCTACCTTCTTCTTCCAACAATCTCAACAATTCCACAACCTCTAATGCTCCAAACTACACTCATTTTCAACAACCACTTGTTGAGGAACAAAACCATGTTCCTAATATCTGTGGTTTTTCTGGTTTACCACTTTTTCCATCTCAAAACCAACCCAATAGAACCAGCAACAACAGAAACAATAACATAAGTTCTGCTACTAATATTGTTGATGTTGTCAACTCTTCTTCACCTTCTATGATGGATGAAACCTCAGCTACAACAAACTGGATTGATGGTATTTTGAAGGATCTTATTCATACTTCAAACAGTGTTTCCATTCCTCAACTTATCAACAATGTTAGAGAGATTATATATCCTTGTAATCCAAACCTTGCTCTTGTTCTTGAACATAGGTTACGTCTTCTTACAGAAACTGCTCCAACAAATACTTGTGTTGTTCCTGAGAGAAAAAGAAACAACACTGAACAACAAAGTGTTGCTAATGTTTTACCTGCTTCTAATGTTAATTCCTCAGTGAAACTCATGAACCGTGTTGATGACATTGTTCCACATTTTTCTGATTCATCAACTCTTTTGAATCAAAATCAAAACATGTTTCCTAATTGGGGTGTGCCACAAATCAATAACAACAACAATAACCCTTTGGTTACTTTACCTTCACAACCACAATCAACACAGCAAGATCAACATCATCAACAACATCAAGAGCATCAAGAAGATCTTGCACCTGCAATAGCAACACCTACTTCTGCTGAGTTGGCAGTAACAAGAAAGAAGAAAGAGGAGATTAAAGAACAAAAGAAGAAAGATGAAGAAGGTTTACACCTTCTAACATTACTTCTTCAATGTGCAGAAGCTGTATCAGCAGAGAATCTTGAACAAGCAAACAAGATGTTACTCGAAATTTCGCAGCTCTCGACGCCTTTTGGGACCTCGGCACAAAGAGTAGCAGCTTATTTCTCAGAAGCAATTTCAGCAAGACTACTGAGTTCATGTTTAGGAATCTATGCAACACTTCCACCACATACACTACATAATCAAAAAGTTGCTTCAGCTTTTCAAGTCTTCAATGGTATTAGTCCATTTGTGAAATTCTCTCATTTCACTGCTAACCAAGCTATACAAGAAGCTTTTGATAGAGAAGAAAGAGTTCATATCATAGATCTTGATATCATGCAAGGTTTACAATGGCCTGGTCTTTTTCATATCCTTGCTTCAAGACCAGGTGGACCACCTTATGTGAGACTCACTGGATTAGGTACTTCCATGGAAACACTTGAAGCTACTGGTAAACGTTTGTCTGATTTTGCATCTAAACTTGGTCTTCCTTTTGAGTTCTTTCCTGTTGCTGAGAAAGTTGGAAACATTGATGTTGAGAAGCTTAATGTTAGTAAATCAGAAGCTGTTGCTGTTCATTGGTTGCAACATTCTCTATATGATGTTACTGGTTCAGATACAAACACTTTATGGCTCTTGCAAAGGTTGGTAATGGTAATAAAAGTTTAGGTGCATATACTCTGCATGAAATGTTGTTATAGTTTGTTATTGTTACTCTTTTCCAATTCTTGTTGGTTTTGTATATATAATCTACATGATTTAGTGGTAGCTGATATGGAAAAATAGCACTTTTTCATGAAAGATTTCCCAAAACTTTATGCTTTTTTACCTTTATAGACTATAGTGCTCACTTTATGTCTACCTTTTTTCTCTTCTAAAGGTAAAATTGGAAGGTATGATTATGTCTTTGTATAAATTAATAGATAGAAACAAAAAGAACTATATGTTATTATGATGATGTTTATAGTAAGTTTTTAAAGACATAGCTCTCATGTATGATGGTTATTACAAGTTACAAACATGGCATTAACATGTCTATAGTATCTAATTCTCCATTGGATTTGCATGGGATTGTTATTCCGGTTATGTATTTATCTCTGTCTCTCTTACTTTTTATCTTTTACCAATTATGCACATTTAAAAAATACGAAGACATCGTCCTCGAAATCAAAATTTTGATGTCAAAAAATCATTTATCTTTTTGTTAAATGTAGGTTGGCACCTAAAGTGGTAACAGTAGTGGAACAAGACTTGAGCAATGCAGGTTCATTCTTGGGAAGGTTTGTTGAAGCAATACATTACTACTCAGCATTATTTGATTCTCTTGGTTCAAGCTATGGAGAAGAGAGTGAAGAGAGACATGTGGTGGAGCAGCAACTATTATCAAGAGAGATTCGTAACGTACTTGCAGTTGGTGGACCATCAAGGAGTGGTGAGATAAAGTTTCATAATTGGAGAGAAAAGCTTCAACAGTGTGGTTTTAGAGGTATCTCTTTGGCTGGTAATGCTGCTACACAAGCTAGTCTTCTTCTTGGCATGTTCCCTTCTGAAGGGTATACTTTAGTTGAGGATAATGGCATCCTTAAACTTGGTTGGAAAGATCTTTGTTTGCTTACTGCTTCTGCTTGGAGACCTCCCTTTCATACCAACAATGTCATACCACATCATAACTGATGGATCTATCATGCAGTAATCAATCTCGGTCATTGATTTAAGATCATATTCTAAATGATATTATCGATCATTGATTTGATCGGACAGTTGAGATCAGTAACTGCATGACATAGTTACTGCAGGGAATCTAATCTCTGCTTAATTAGGAATGAAAATAGATTCCCTGCAGTCACTGGTCATGTAGTAATGATTTCAGTAGTTGATGAAGGTCGGTCGGTTGAGATTGATTTACCAAACTTAAAATGTGAGTCGTCTGATTTGTATCTCATGACTTGCACTAGCTTAGTCTCTGTTGATGGCCTTTTGATTTTCATATTTTAATCCTTTGTAGCATCCCTATGTTCCTTTAATTAAAATTTAAGATCTATTCTTAGGTGTTTCGAAAGCATGTGATTTTCCTTGCTGCCAAATGTGTACCGCTTCAGTGATGACATAAAAAAGTACTAGTTAATAATAGAAGAGAGGGATGATAATATGGCTGAAGAGGTACACATTTAATATGATAGTATTTTGTTTTATTAAGAGAACTCATAAGGATGTTGCTGTGATATTTCTTACTTTTATGGGTACCAAATTATATATAGCTTTACTGTGTTTTATAATGCGGTAACAAAATGTTTAGTCATGCAGGAGAGTAGCTCTAGTAACAATCACATTGCTTTGAGCTATCACACAAATTAGACGTTACATCTTTACCTAAAATTGTAAGATGTAGATTCAAGTTTTCTCACTTCTTGCTCAACTTTTAATTAATTATCGAATGATGAACTTTTAACTCAAACTTATCATACCAACGTAAAAATTGATTTTGGATTAATGAATTTTGTAAATTTACTTTTAGTTAAAAGTGAGTGAGTTTGAAGTCATTTTTGTTTGAATAAACTTATGTAGAAGTGGATTGAATAATAAATGTAAAAATGAGGTGTGGAGTGAAAAGCTACATATAATAATTTTAAGTTATAATTCATTCGCAAGATGAAATCAAATTCTACTCGAAAATATTCAAATGACGTCAAAATTAATTATACATTTCTAGAATTAATTTTGTCCCGCTCTAAAGTGAAACCAAACCAACACTTAAGGCACTAATTTCTAAGAACTTTTAGCACCTAACTTGGTCAAACAATCAGTAGTAGAGTTGACTTCTCAAAGAGTATGACACAAATCAACAATTCAATCTTGACTAAAGAGCTTCTTAATTAAGCTAATCAAGTTACTAAATTTATCAAACATATTAAGTGGATCCTGAACCAACTGAATCACATGCAAGGAATCTGAATAGAAAAAAAACTCGCTGACAACCACTCGACCAACACAAATCAAGATCATGATAAAGTCCAAGAATCTCAGCATATAAAATACAAGAGTGATCAATATTACCATAGAAACCACGTAGAAAAAAGCCTTCATGATCTCGAGTAAGACCACTATTCTCTGTTACACCTGGATTCGTAAACACACTACCATCCACATTAAGAGAAACTGTGATTTGAATCAGAGTTCTCAAATGCCATCGAAACATGTCGCAACATAGATACAACTTGAGCTGAGATATCTATATCCAACCTAGAATGTTTCATTCCCTCAAACAAATATGATGGAACAATGTGTAAAGATTGAATGAAAAACAAACACTAAAACTGTGTACAAAATTGAAGAAGATGAGATTGGGATTCTAGGGTTTCTATGGTTTCTTGTTTTGAGAGAGTGAGAGGAAAATACTTGTGTAATTTTATTGAATGAATTGGAATGGTTATTTACAACAGCTATGAAGTATTTATACACCAAGTGATGTAACAAAAACTGAAACAAACTCTTAACAAACTCATAACTTGTCATGCAAGTAACTTGAGTTAGTTACTTCACATGCAAGTTTCTAAACAAACTATTACGCAAAGATAAAACTAATTCTAACTAAGCCTGGCCAGTTATTTTTGACTGCTATAGCCACAATCAATCTGATTGTTTCCATCCTTGCTACTGGAGCATATACTTCATAGTAATCTTGACCATACTTCTATAGGAATCCTCTTACAACAAGTCTGGCCTTGTATTTTGCAACCTGACCATCTGGCTTCAGTTTTGTTTTGAAAACCCACTTAACATCAATGCATTTCTTATCAGTAGGTAGTTGAACTAATCTCCAAGTTTCATTCTTTTCTATGGAGTCTAGTTCTTCAATCATTGCTTTCTTCCAATGATTTTGTTTAAGAGCTTCCTCAAAAGATACTGGTTCAGCTTCAGCAAGCATTGCTGGTTGCACAATATCACCTTCATCTGTGACTGCTTGATCAGGAAATCTCTCAAAATCTCTCAACCTGACTGGTGGTTGAGTATTCCTTGTTGGCCTAATAGAAACTCCTGCACCTCCTTCATTTGTATCCTCAACAATTTCCTCTTGTTCTTCAGTCTCAACTTCTTCTGTCTCTGAATCAGATAGATAGAGGTGACTGTCAAACTCACTTGATGACTTGTCTTTCCAATTCCAACATTTTGTTTCATCAAACTTCACATCTTTGCTGAACATTATTTTCTTATTGTTTGGATCATATAGTTTGTAGGCACTAGTTGAGTGATATCCCACCATAATCATTACCTAAGACTTATCATCTAATTTTCTAACTAAAATGAATTACTAAACCAATAAAATAGACATTCCTCGAACACCAAATCTTCCAAATAATAACTGCAACAATAATGCCATGTCTTTTAATAGAATCTTTCAACCAATCTTTAAGCTCAACATCTGCAGACGGTGCTAAGAAATGAGGCAAGCACTGGTGTCAAACCTCCAAGGCGCGACCACAAAGAGACAAACAATGCGAAAAGTCTTCATTAGTGCCATCACAAATTGGACACGTATCTGAGATTTATCCTCCATGTTGCTTGCTGATGCACTAGGTATCTCTTTTATTAGGAATTACTTTTTTAATTTTTTTCTTTTCTTTCTCTTTTATGTTTGTAACAAAAAAAACAACACTTAAAGAGTTAGGAGTAGTTTTTCTCAGTAGGAGAGCTATTTTTCTATTATTTGCTTATCTTTTGCAAAATCAATTTTCTTGCGGCTTACTTCTGTATTTAGACATGCCTTAACGAATTTGATTTGGAATGAATTTATTTTAGGTTAAAGTGAGTTGAATGTAAAATAATTTATGTTTAGATATATTCAGTTATAATAGAGTAGGACAACTAAAAATCATGTTTTAAATTAGAAGTTAGAATCAATTCAAAAGTCAATATATTAATTCTTGTTAAAAAAACCCTAGCCATCCAACTTTTCTTCTTCTTGATCCATCAAAGAAGGGTGATTTAGGGTTAATTTTGATCCAAAATCATCCATCCGAATTACATTTCTTTCTCTTTCAGTTAAATAAGTGATTTTTACATATTTAGTTTTTTTTTCATTTGTATTTGTGATTTCATCGCGTAGCACGACTTTGTTTATTTTGATTTCCCGTCTTTATGCGGTGTGTTTTTTATTTCTCGTCTTAGTGCGGTGTTTGTTTGATTCAGGTTGAAAGATTAGATTTGATCAAGAACAGACTCAATCGACACCTTTTGAATCGTCAACGTTGCAGATTCAGAAATATGAGTATTTCATTGACTTGAATATAGTCGTATTTGTAGGCATGTATGCTCTCCATTTTATACTATTAACATAGATGATGTGAGTTTGTTCGAAGATTCATCTTTTTTATTTGTAGCGACTTTAAATTTATATCGTATCAATATACACTATCAATTTAAATGAATCAATATTGTTTATTTTTGTAAAAAAAAAAATATCAATTCTTCTTAAATACACCCCAAAAATGCCAAAATGGAATATACACCTCTAAATTAAATTTTAGCTCACGTGAAAGTGAAATCATACACACATTTTAATTAGTGGTTGGAATAGCTACGTAGCAATGGGCTGAACTATACGGATCATACAAAGATTTCACTATCTCTGGGAACAGACACTCGAAAAGATTCAGATATCTCCGCAGAGTAATGTCACGAGTCATGATAAATATATTTTTGGTACATTTTACGTACATATTTAATTTAGAGTTTAAGACTATTCACAACAAAACATCTTAAATTGAGTGCTTAAATGAGTCTCTTGTATCTAAATTATTAATCATATATCATTACATTTCAACAAATTTATTTAATTTATTAAGGTTTATTAAATAGTACCAACAAAAAATAAGACAAAAAGTGCTTCTAAATTAGGTCCCACAAATAATCATATATCGTTACATTTCAACAAATTTATTTAATTTATTAAGATTTATTAAATAGGACCAACAAAAAATGAAGAGAGGGTCTCTCAAAAAAAATAAAAATGAAGAGAGGGAGTGCTTCTATAGCCACACTTCTCCATATGCACCCATATATTTTACTCTAAAGTGGGGATGCTATTTAATGTGGTGCTAAATAAGTTAAGCACCCACATGGTCTAATAATGGTAGGTTGACAATCCAAATCAATTTTGTATACACAACCAATCAAAATATTATAAATTGCCACCTAATTAAAAACAATAATTGATGTAGTGGTTTTAAATGTTTTGGTTGATTGTGTGTACAAATTTGTTTCAAAAAAATCTATTTTTTTCTTTTAAAAAATCACTTTTTTCATTTTGAAGTGTTTGTTTAGAATTTTTAGAAAAATCATTTTATCAAAAAAAATCTATTTTGATCATAAAATGAAAAGCTATTAGGATTATGGACCCGTTTGTTTGGGTTTTTTTAGAAGGAAAAAAACTATTTTTTAAACTAAAAAATCACTTTTTTTATTTTTGTAGTGTTTGTTTCAAATTTTAAAAAATCCATTTTGTTAAAAAAAATCATTTTTAGCCTCAAAATGAAAAGATATTTTTCAAGTAGCTTTTCAAAAATCTTTTTTTTTCCTTCTAAATACAAGGAACTCAAGTGTAAGAGATTCAAATCTTAAAAAATTGATTTTTATGTTAGTAAGCAACAAAAATAGCTTTAGATTTATTTTTTTTAAAATCTCTAGATTCTTTTAACTCAAAATCTTTTTTTTTTTTTTAAGTTGAAACAAACGCAGACTAACTTTTCTCAAAATTTTTTTTTTTTTAAAGCAAGAAGATAACACATGTACATGTTAAACTCATTTTCTTTAACGAAAAATGGATTTTTATGGGTAGTAGACAAACAAAAATAACTTCGGGTTTATTTTTAAAATCGCTAAAAATTAATCTTTAGATTTTTTTAACACAAATCTATTTTTTTAAAGATAAAACAAACGCACCCTAAACTCGGTTGGGCATTAGAGTGCTCGTACTTGCACTCATACTCGATCATATTTGTAAGTTCAGACCCAAATCCAACCATGTGGGTATTTATCCGACTATTCTGTGTATTTTTTGCAGGTGTTAAATTACCAACTAAATTAGAGAGGGTGCAATGATGATATATATACGGTGATATGGTTACAACCCCTAAATGATTTGGTGGTCTAGGTATTCATGAAGCTAGACTTACTAATTTAGCTCTGCTTGATAAGTTAGTGTGGAACATGCTTTATAATAAAGATAAATTGTGGATGACAGTTCTTTCCCATAAATACATGGTCAACATGTCTTTATGAATGAATAAGAAACATAATAAACCTTCAATCACTTTGCGCGGTGTTCAACATGCCATTACAAATTTTGCTGCAGTGTATAGTTTTCATGTAGATTCTGGAGACTCATTATTTTGGAATATTGACTGAACACAACTCGGGTCCCTCTGTCAATTGGTCTCATTTGTTAACATCAATGATTCAGTTATGTGTTTGAAGGATGTATTGGATGACGGTAGGTGGAACTTGCAAGGTATTGTCACTATGATATCAGCTGATATTCTTCATTATATTCATCAACTTCCAGCTCCTTATAACTTAGATGTACGACTTCAAGATTTGTGGACTTGGAGGCATGCAAAGAAAGGTTAATATACTTGCTCGAGTGGATACTATTGGCTTCTTCAACAAACTAGAGATTGAAATGTGTATTGTAACATGAATTGGCTTTGGCGCCTTAAAGTACCAGCAAAAATCCAACACTTTCAACAACTTTGTTTTCATAATGCTCTCCCTATTAATGCCCGTTGACATCATTGCAACATGATAGCTTCTTCAAGCTGCACCCGTTGCTCTTCACCTATAGAGGATATTCTTCAGTGTTTACGTGATTGTCCGCACTCTAGAGAGTTTTGGCTCCAATTGAATATGAGGCGTTATAATAATTTTTTCTCTGAATTCGATGTCAAGGTTTGGCTTCATGAGATGACAAAGGGTACTTCCTCTATTTTGTTTGTTACAGGAGTATGGTATGCTTGATGTTGGAGAAGCAATACTATGTTAAGGATCAACATTGGCGTATTCATGATGTGAGGTGAAAGACCTTTTTATTACATGGTGAATGCATTTCTTACTATCTCAGTCTTGGTTTGGACCCACACTCATCGCGCCTCTTAGCTCATTGGATCCCCCTCCGGAAGGTACACTCAAACTCAATATTGATGGTAGCTTTCTAGAAGATTTTGGTTGCTTAGGTGCTGGTAGTGATGTTCGCAACCACGACGGAGATTTGATAGCTGCTTTTTCTCACTATGAAGTTGGAGGTGATGCATTATTAGCTTAGTTACGTGTTATCCAGATATGTCTTAATTTTTGTAGTAAAGTAGGCTATGTCAACATTATTTATGAGAGTGATTGCTTGGAAGTAGTTGACCTGGTTTTGGTCGTGTTCATACCTTGCAAACTTATGCTACTAACATCCTTCATATTAGAGATGTTTTACACAGAAATGGAAATACAACATTGGCGCATGTTATTAGAGAACAAAATATGTGCAGATTTTATGGCCAAGGAATGATCACATGCAATGTGCTTTGCTCACTGGAATTGCCCTCCGCATGACATGGAATCTCTTATCCTGAGAGATAAACTTGAAACTTAATTTTGACTTTTCCTTCTTTTTTCTTTTTATCTCGTTACATTGTAACAATACCAAAAAAAGAGATTTACTTTTTCTCAAATAAAAAAAAGGAAGTAGATCACAATTTGACCTATAAAACAATTACTTGTTTGTAGGTTAAACACTTAAGTATGTGTTCTTTTTGCGATGATCAAAATTAATTTTGAATGAATTAACTCTATAGAACTGATTTTGACAAGTAAGTTGAAGATAACATTATTAATTTTTACAAACATTTATGTAAAATGAGTTTTTTCTACAAAAAAGTAAAAATAAATTCGACAATAAATTTAAGTCTAAAATCCAATTCAAGAATAATAACTTCAAATTCTAGCTTTAAATTAGAATCATTTTGAAGACAAAATCAATTATATTTGAGAGCAATTAAACATTTCAAAATTAATTTATGTCTCTAAAATGAATTTTGTCTCCTCTAAAATGCAATCAAAACATACACTTAAGCAGGTCAGTTACGAAACTTGATTTTAAAGTAAAACTAAAACATAGATCACTTTGCTTCAAACTTAATTTAAATAAACTTTTTGTTATCATATTATAGATACAAAGTTTTTTTGCGCGCATAAGATCGGTTCTTTCCTCTCCAAATTTTCTCCATATGCAAGAGTTAGTATCAAACAATTGCCACTTATTTAAGGGTTTAAATCTTTTATCACTTGGAACAATCAAATGCAGGTAATTGAAATGAACTTAACTTTATAAAATAAATTTTTTTAATTTTAAAATCACATTATGTGATAATCATTTCAAAGGAAAACTGTAGACTTTTTTCTCATACCATACATTATGCAAACATCATTGCTATTTTCATGTTTGAATTGATTGGTAACAAATTCCCAATATGGGATTCAACCCACGGGGGAACATCACTCCCATATATTTCCTTTCTCCCTATCCTTTCCCCAGATATCATGTCTAAAGTGGTGGAGCCTCCTCTTACAAGTAGCATCATCTAGTACAAAATAAGTGAGAAAGTTCATGATACATAGATTGATGAGATACATGTTTTGTCTTTGCTTTTAAAGCTAAGTTGCTTGCAGCATGTTTTTTGGCATTAGCTATGAGCCATTTCCACTTTTCTACTAACTCTTTCGTCTTTTTCCTATCAAATGCAAATAATTCTAATTTATCACTTCTTGATGGTTTTTTGTTTCCTTGCCTTTTGTTTCTTAAACCTCTTCTTTCATGAGTCTTTTTCTTTTAATTAAGACGTATTAAATAAGTGTGTGCTTGCTATATCAAAAATAATAATTGTGTGTTTGATTATGTAGCGATGAAAAGTAATTTAAAATAAAAATGTTCATTAAAATTTAATTATTAAAAATGACTTGAATTATGTTGTGTACAAGTGTGAGTTATATGTCTCACATCAGATAGAAAAGTGGAGGATGAACATTTTTTAAGTAAGAGGATGTCCATAAACCCATTGTCTTAAGGTTTTGGGTAAGAGTGTGGTGTTTTTCTCACTAGTGTGGTTGTTATGGCCTCGATGTGGGCGGTTCCCCCCGGCTCCCCTCAGTGACCCAACAGTGGTATCAGAGCCCCGGTTCGACGAAGGGTACGACCGGGCAGTCGGTCTGTTGCGGAGAAAGAAGCAACGATGATACAAGCAAGTAAGTGTGAGTAATATGTCCCACATTGGATATAAAAGTGGAGGTTGAACACTTTATAAGTGAGATGACCCATAAACTCATTGCCTTAAGGTTTTGGATAAGAGTGCACTGTTTCTCTCACTAACGTGGTTGTTCTAGTCTCGAAGTGGGCGGTTCCCCTGACTCCCCTCAGTGACCCAACAAATGTAATATAAAACGATGAGTTTGAACGCATTAACACAAAAAATAATTTTGCTTACAGATGTGACAAAATTATAGTGACATGAATACTCATATCTCTAGATATGTGATGGCCCCAATTAGGACCGTTCTTATGAAACAGGAGGCTCGTCTCTTATAGTAAAATAGGCATCCAGTAAAATAAAAATGTATTTTTTAAAACTTTTTAATCCTAAGAGCCATAAAGGAAGACTAAAAAAAATGTAGAACCTGAAATTTAGAAGACATATATTAGCAACCAAAATTTGTCAACATTCAATGTCCATCATATAACAAAATTAGCAATTATATTTTTCAACCTTCAACATATAACAAGAATTTCAACATTCAACATTCAACGTATATTAGAACCATATATTTGCAACATTTAACAAAATTAGTAGTTATACACTAAAATTTTAAAAAGTAATTACTAATAAGCATTAAGCAATGTATAACAAAATTTGTGCAGCTAAACTTCGTTAAAAAATTATAATCAAAAGAACTTCTAAACATAAAACGAAATAAAAAAAAATTAAGAGAAAGAGATGTATTGAGTGAGAAGAAGAAACCCAAACACATTTATTGAATAAAGAAAAAGAATGAACATATGTTTTTTTTTTATTTGAGTGGAGTGTAGATATAAGGCTATAAAATTTATTTTGAGGCCCATGTATTTTGATCGCCCAGCTTGGTCGAGTTGCTTGCGCGCCCCCAAGACCGAGCGTAACCCCAATTCATTAACTTGATCCGGAACGGATCGAAATTGATATGTCAATATACCGCAACAAATCAAAAACTAAATAGCGCTGCATCAAGAAAAACAAAAAAAAAAAACATTGCACTCAATCGACAAACTCACGAGAAAAAAAACTTAAACTGAACTTACGTGTAAAAACACACTTAGATTTGGGGGCAAAACCACTCATTTATGTTGGATAAGGAAGAAGAAAGTAGATGGATGGCTGAGATAGAGGGGATGACTCTAGCAACTATAAAACTTACAGGCTAGTAGGGTTACTCATGGTTGAGTTGTCCACATAAACGATCAATAAGCACTTGTTATTTTTTATTTTTTTTGAAAGAATTACCACTTGTTATAACCAGATATCATGATCAATCCATATAAACGATTTTGTTTTCACAAAACCGGTTATATCGATATACAGTTTTATAACTGATTTTGAATTTCATAAATGGATTTAAATTTTTAAAATCGATTTTGGACATAAAAAATATAGTTTTCAAATATTACATACAAATTTTAATTTTTTAGCATTTTGGATTTATAGGCGGTGGAACCAAGCAATAAAGTTTCACATTTCTATTTCTTTCTTTGAGATAAAAAAATGTTTCTTATCAAATTTCAATTCACCACAAATTTCAGATTTTTCATTTTTCAATCTCTATGCCCCAACTTTCAAACTTCAATTCACCACAAACTTTAATTCAAGATTGTAACCATCCTCAAATTAACCATCAACTAGTAACTCATTCACCGACTCATCATCCATCTCCTTTACCAATACATTTATTAGCCTTTTTGTTCTTCTCATTTTGCTTCTGAAGCTCAGAGTTTGCTAGCATGAGACAGATAGCTTTTAGGACATCATCAACTTTCTTCTCATAAGCTTATATTCCTGCCTTAGAAGCAAAACTAGGTGTCTCCTCTTCGAGAGGGAACATACAACTTTTTCTCATTCTCGAGGACGATCCTTGTATTTTTGGTAGGAGAAATGATATTTGTACAACCATTTTTGTACAACTTTTTTACAATTTTTTCTCTCATACTCACATTATCTTCTTATTCTCTCTCTTCCTTTATTCCTCTCCATTGTTTTTGACCAATGAGAAGAGAGAACAACAAAGTTCTTATGTACTGTATTATTTTCTTTTTCTTAATTTCTATTTCATTTATATAGAACAATTTCTTAACTTCTATTTATTTATTTCCTTCAAAAAAAAAACTTCTATTTTATTTATGTAGACCAATCTGCCAGCGAATAGATTGAGAAAGAAGGGAGAATACAAAGTGTTGTGATGTTATGGAGTACATAAAGTTTAATGTTTGACACTCAAATTTTTTAAATTGCTATGCTTTCTTGCTGACTAAAGTGACAAGAAAACTGTTGTGCTTTACAAAATGCAGTTATCGCATTCATAATGTCAGCTTATGAAGAACAAAAAGTATAAGCTAAAGAGAAGAACAAAATAAGTTAAGTCTTAGCTCTTAAATCCACTAACAAGTAAGAAACTTAGAGGAAAAGAAAAAACAATTGCAAAAGGAAGCTCTCAAGAAACATAACATGTACACCTCAAAACTACTATATACACTGTGTATAAATGTCACTCCCTCACAAAAAAAAAAAGTGCATGTGCTATGTGATACATCAAAAAACTTTTTGTTGCATGGTACGTGTAACACCCCGATTTTTTATATTAATCTGTTAATATTGTTATAAAATAATATTAGTATTAATTGCTTGTTTATCTATCTATCTATATATATATATATACATATTTGCCATTCAAAAAAAAGTATTAATTGCTCGATATTATTAAATTAAATTATTCTTGAATATAGATGTTATGAATTATGAGGAAGTAGGAGAGTTAACCAGTCGGTTAAATAATGGGAGAAAACAGTTTTAGGAAGGATAAAATGTTTTTAGTAAGAATAAGAAAGTAAAGTGTAAACAGAGGTGCATTAACAAAACTGAGCAGAAAAGGAGTGTAAGTAACAAAGTTGTGTAGCGTTTTAGTAGTTCAGACATAGGAAGGTGTAAACAGCAAGGCTACGTAGTTACGTAAAGAATAGTAACCAGACTAGGGGGTGTAGATAGCAAGTTTGAGTGAGAGAGAGAGAGAGAGAGAGAGAGAGAGAGAGAGGAACCCTAGCTAATAGTAAAAAAGGGAGAATAGGTTTCCAAAATCCTCACGATTTTGCCTTCTTATTTTCAAAATTTAAGGTTGTTATGATTCTATGAATTGGCGTTGTTATCATAGAACTTATGGAGTGTAATGGTGATGAATTATTCTGGTGAGACACATTGGTGTGGTTGAGAATGGAAGAGAAGTGTAAAATTAAGGGATAATCAAATAAGTAATCGAATAGGGAATTTGATCATGTGAGGAGCGTATGATTGGTTAGATTGAGAGACAATTGATGTTTGAATAATAGGGTAACCTTAGGGTGATGTTTGGGGAACAATTTTGGTGAGTTTGGGGTCGAAAACAGAGTTCAGAAAAGTCCCCCGAAGTGAAATCGCAGAAAAAACTATGATTGATGTAACTTGAAACCCACGCACGATCGTGCACTCAGGGAGCACGACCCGTGCTCGACTTTCTGCCTAACATCTTGTTTTGTGTTGTTTTGGGAGAAAACGATTGTGCCCCGGGGAGCACAGTCGTGCACCCTTCCCAGACTTAGAAAACCCTACTTTTCTTCCTTAAATGAGTTCCTAAAGTGTAAGTTAGGGTCCCGAAACAATGTACCTAAGCATGGGAAGTGTGTTTAGGAGTTTAAAAGTGATTCCTTAAAGTAATGACGAGTCTAAAATATGAATTAGTTAAAGTTGTATAAGACGATTATAAGTGAATATATGGAGTAGTGGTTTATGGTAATTGAAGAAGCTAAATGTGATTTCCCTAAAGTAAGATCGAGCCTAAGATAATCGTTAGATAGAAGAGTATAAGATTAAAATGAACAAAGAATAGGGTGTGGTCGTTTAAGAGAATTAGTGATACGAGAGTACTCATGTTGGTGAGATAAAGATCTTAAGTTAAAATGAAGTTATTGTTATGGAGAATGTAGAGATCGTAGGTGATGTTAATAGGGAGACCATATACTAAGTTATATTAAAGTCTTGATTGAGAGTAAAGAGTTTGTTAATGGTGAGACAAGGTAATGATGTTATAGAGTTATTAATGATGAGATGAAGTAACATGTTATAATGTTGTGTTTAAGGAGATGAAATAAAACGTGATAATGTGTTGTCAATGGGTGAGGATAGTATTGGATGTGATGTCGTTAATTGGCTAGTTAAATATTGTAATGATGATGAGTTTAAGATAGGAATCAACTAAAGAAGTGTAAGACGTATATAAATGAAAATAAGGGATGGTAGTTTATAATAATTGATGATAATAGCGATGATCGATAATAGGGGGATGAGACCTTAAAATATAATGAAGTCATTATTGGGGAAGTTGATGACGTTATAAGTAATGATAATGTTGAAATAAAGACTTTAAGATTAGAATGAGGTTGTAGTTATGGAAATTGTTGATGCCATAGGTGACGATAATAGAGATACAAATATTAAGTTATAGTGAAGTCGTGATTTAGGATAATGAGTTTACTAATAGTGAGACGAGTTAAAGGCTCATAGGGATTTCATTGAAGAGATGGAGAAATATGTTGTAACGTTGTTTTTAATAAGATGAATAAATATAATAATTGTGTCATTAATTGGTGATAGTATTGTTGTGTCGTAGTGTCGATAAGTGGTGAGTTAAATATTGTTTTTGGTGATGCTATATGTGGGTTAAATATTGTAAAGATGTTGAATACTGATGAGTTATATATTGTATATTTGTGCTGAATATTGACGAGATATATGTATATGATTAATGATGATGAGATTGATGAGTAAACATATAAATTCTGGCGATGCTATTGGTGAGTAAATATATAAATTTTGGTGACGTTATTAGTGAGTAATTATATAAATTTTATGTAAATTTCTAATGATGTTATTGGTAATTTTCTTCATACATAGTATCAATATTAGAATTTTGGTGATGATTGGTGATATGTATGTTCAGTAATATAATTCTGACATACAAATTTGGTGAATAGAAATGGTATCACATGCATATAGGTGATAGAAATGAAATGCATCTTCGCATATACATTATGATGTTTTGAATATTGATGATGTTGTGAATGATTATTGAATAGTTGATGTTTGAAGTTGATGTTTGAAGTTGATGAAGTTATGAATGTTATGTGAATTATTGATGTTTGAATTTGATGAGTTATGTGAATGATGTGCTTGAATGATGATGATGATTATAATACTTATTAACATTTAATGTTGTTTATATGTACCAAATGTATGTTTATTGAATGTATTCTCATCCCTATCTGTTGTTGTGTATTGGTGGTGTTTGTACTCGTGGGGAGTACATATACTCAGGCTGAGGAGCTTAAACTGAAAGGTAATGGGACCGTGATGCTAGAAGTTTATTCCATCTTTATGGTAGTTTTGAAAAAGAAAAGAAAGCATGTAGACGATTTGCTCGAATTTTGCAACACTAGGGCTGAGGTATTTTGTCGTTTGTAATGTTTAATTGAAACTGACTTGGAAACTATAATTTTATTTTGCTATGCTGTTTAGAGCTTAAATTATTTTAATTGAAGTTAATGAAATATTCCATTTATTTGTGATTTTTGATTTACGAAAGAGTGAATTGTCAAATATGTGTAACACCTATTTAAATAAATATATTCTTTTATTTAATAAATAAAAATCGGGTTTTGTGATGTTACAATCTGCATCTAATTCTCACGATATTTTTTGCCTGATAACTTTGATGCATGATGCTCCAAATACTGATCACTTCGAATCTGCATCATTAGTTTGATGTATTACGCTTTAAATACTGATTGATGCGAATCTCCACCAGTATACAAATGAAAAGTGAGTGACATTACAAACATCAATACATGTTGTTTTTTACAAGCTCTAACTCATCAAAACAAATGAATAAAAACAGTTTCTCAAAAGTTTTTATGTATTTATTATTTATGTTCATAATTTGTACCGATAAGTTATTGGCTAACCTTATATAGTAAACATATATATTTACATCTATTGGTGTATCAATATATAAATAGTTAACTTATAACCAATTTATACAAAGAACCGTAATCAATTATATATATATATATATATATATATATATATATATCACACATTCAAACAAATGTTAGCGCAGTAGAAAAAGCGGACATACGTCTGTCTGCACACTAGTAATAATAATAAGGGTTATATTAAACATAGCGAGGGGACTAAGCCACCAACCATGATAATTGAAAGAGAATTGGAAAAAACTCTCCTTCAACCACAAAAAGGAAAGAGACTTTATTTTGTCCACTATTCGCATAATCGAGCATTCTTTGACCTTGAAAATTCTGTTATTTCTTTCTCAATAGAAATAATATTAAACACTAGAGTAAAAAAAAAAACCATATTTTGACTTTATATAAAAATATAGTGTTTTGGTGTAACATTTTTCTTTCAATTTTACCGTTGACTTAATTATATTTTACAATTTTATCGTTCATTTTTATTAAAAACGTGAAGACGGACACATTAATGTTTGTCTTAACGCTAGTAATATATACACACACACTAAGGGAAGACAAAGTTTTGGACTGATTTTTTCAATTTTAATTATACTCTTAAACAAATTTGAATATATGAATGTTATATTGTTGGTCTCATTCAAAAAGATAAAACGTATATGCTATTTTCTATATTGTTGGTATCACTAAAAAATATAAGAATTTATTTCATATTTTCTATATTGTTTGTGTCATTGAAAAAAATATGTATGGTTTGTTACAATATGAAAGTGAAAAATATATATACCTATGATTTTCATCAAAATCAAAATAATTTTAATAAAGATTATATAAAAGTTGTTCGTAATTTATACGCATTAACCCAAAAAAACAACGAACAAACAGACACAAAGTGTTTGTCTGAATGCTAGTAATAATAATATGATGCACTTTTCCCCCTACTAATAATAATAATATACATTATATAAATGGATCTCCAAAGTTAATTAACGATTAACTACTTTTGGACGACCTTTCTCTAGATAAAGTTACCTCAACAATACTACTCTATTTTAACTCAAAAAATCCTATTCTATTTTTAATTTTAATTTAAAGCTATGCCTAAAATATAGAAAATATGAAAACTTACTATCTTATAGTTCAACATTTTTTCTACAATTTTTTTCATAGCAACCTTTTATTTTCTTTTCAAATTGAAATTTAAAAACAACATACAAGATAAATAAAAATAAATCTAATAATAATATGTGGATAGAGGGGAAAGTACTGGTCGTCTTTCAGCTACTAATAATAATGGAACACTAATTTTTTTTATGAATTAATTAAAAAAAGTTATTTGATGTATAATAGATACATAACACTTGAATGTAATAAGATTTAGAATTTACAATCATTTTATATTTAAAATAACATCTACATTATTCATTATCACATGACATGCATAACTCCAAAAGTCATATTTAATACATGAAAAATTAGAGATAAATAATCCTGATTGATGGTGCTATGCATGTAGTTAGTTTATAATATTCTTGGTGATTGATACACATGACTCCAAGAGACCCATGTAATACATTTTTTGTTGAATGAATTGTGTATGATTTATGAGGCGGAGCTTACGGGACTCATGATTGCTATGGAATTTGCAGCCCTCTACAAATGGCCAAGGGTGTGGCTGGAGAGTGATTCCGCTAGCGCGGTGCAAGCCTTCAAGAATTCATCTCTCATTCCTTTGCGGTTGTGGAATCGTTGGCACAATTGCACGCAACATGGTCTATTCATCATTTGTTCTCATATTTTCCGTGAAGGGAATGGTTGTGCAGACAACATGGCTTCCTCCGTGGTACCATTCTATGCCGGCCTCGCTTGCGGTTGATTTTGCTAGAGACAGACATGGGCTTCCCAATTATAGATTTCCTTAGTCATTTCTAGTCCTTTGCTTTATTTTTACTTTGGTTCCCCGAGGGTTTTGGCCTAGTCCCCCCTCTTGTACATATTTTTTCCTTTTTTAATAATATTATATATTGGGAAGGCGGTAGAGGATGAGAGTTTCTGTTGGGTGCCAACCTAGTTGGGATGCTTTAGATTCGCCCGGATGCCTAACCTTTCTCTTGGCCTTATCAAAAAAAAAATTATATAATATTTAAAATTTATTTATTTTTAATTTAAACTTAATGATATATTATTGGCCTTTAACCCCTTTTTTAATTAAATTTTGTTACACTTAAATTTTAAATTATAAGAAAATTTATCAATAAGTGGTATCCTTCCTTAATCTCTAATTTAAACAATATTTGATATGTTTTATTTACATCCCGATTAAATTTCAGATTATCGAAGCTATTTTATTTGAAAATTTGAGGGATAAGATCAAACCTTAAAATTTCGGTCAAACTTTCAAAAGTTAAAATATCACCACCGTAGTAAAACAAAATTCAAAATGTTCAAACAAAATAACAAAAAATAATATCTATCATTCACATAAAAAAATTAGTATCGATCATATGAAATAATTGAAAGTAAAAGTATTCAAAAAAACTTATAGTCTCTTGGTCTCTTTAACATCATTTAATCTTTTTATCTCTCTCTAATCTCTTTGTTTTGGGTGTTAGATCATAAATCTTAAAAATCTCATTATGCTAAATAATATTTTAGAGAGTATTGATTATAAATATATTATTAATGATTTAGAAACAAATAACTCATAGGGAAAATCATTTCTAATGATATAGTTATGAGGGAACCATTCTTTTAATTTGCCCATACAGCAAAAGTCTCGAGATCGACCATATTTTTATTTAATCCTCCTTGTTACTTGAATTTCAATAGGCATTAGAGCTAATCATATTCAAGACACTATTGAATATTAAATATGAACGCCTTTTTAAGTTCTAATTCTAACATTTGTTTATCATATTGTGGGATACTAACATTTTCTGCTAGACTCGCTCGTCGGTTAATCCTCATTTTTTGTGTTAGTCTTGAGAATATCATTTTTTCTTTGTTATGTGATAGAAGAAATTAAAAGATATTATATATTGGACAAAAAATATGTTTATGTGTATAAGGACTAAAAAGAAGTTAATGAAGAATAAAATAAAAAACTTTACAAGGACCACCCAGAGAGAAGTTTTTTATGTGAACTAAAATAAGTATTTTATAATGATTAAAAAAAAGATATCATTAAATTATATATTTTAGTAATTTAATATACTAAAACATTAAATAATAGTAAAACATCAAAAGGGTGCATCACTCACATATATTAGTGAGTCATTTTTATTTATTTTTTAGGAAAAGAGTGAGTCAGTTTTATCGAGTTTGTCAAAATTAACAACATTAGAATGTAGCAATAATTTGGCAGGAGAAGGCTTTGGCATGCTTTAACTTTGGTTCACAATGAATTGAATTTCCCTTGGTGCTATATTGGTGACTATAACTCAATAATTGGTGCTCTTGAGTATAATGGTTCTAGTCAACCAGCTAAACTTCCTATGGAGGAGTTCCTTCAATGGTCGGAGTCCAATCATTTGATGCATTTACCAACTAGAGGTGCTTTATTTACTTGGTCCAATGGGATACAAGGAAGAAGCTTCACTGAGAAAAGATTAGACAGGGCCATATGCAATCAACAATGGATTCATTTGGAAGATACTAGATTTGCTTCACAGTTTAGATTCCATCAAATGTGGGCTCTGCATCTAGATTGTGCTAATATTATTGCTTCATGTTGGAATAACAATGTTGTTGGTTGTCCAATGTATGTTTTAAATAAGAAGTTAAAGATTTTAAAGGAGAAGCTCAAGGATTGGAATAAAGAAACTTTATGCAATGTGCAAGATCATGTCAAAAATGCTGAGAACAACCTACAACAGATTCAACACTTAATAGCAATCACAAGACATACTGACGACCTCCTTGATCAAGAAAAGAAGCTCAACACAATCAAAATGGCCATATATAAGGAGCAGTTTTCCACTCATTTAAGAGGGACGTGGTTGTCATGTGTGTAGGGATATAAATCCATATTAGTGCCTCTTGATTCTAAATTATGGGATTACATGCTTACTCCACTTCTTCTCTCTGACCCTCATGGAATCGTGTCATGCAAACTAGTAATTCCCCTTGATACCCAAAGAATAAATATCCATTAATTCTTCCCCTCTTAGTTAAAATTGTGTTTTGTTCCATCTCTCTCCCTTAACCGCTAGAAATGCATTGAATCCCATTCAATTACTAGGAAGGTTCTTAATTAGTTATAGGAGCAATATTTTAGTTCCTAATTTATCTTGTAGCAGTCTCTCCCCTATGACTATATGAGTAAACTCACACCATACTCACTCATCTAATGAGAATGAAACCCCTTTTTCTCACCTCATTCATGTTTCCAGCCTTACAAAAATTAGTCAACCCAAAATTAATTATGTGATACTACTGTTCCTTCCATGTCAATGTCTGGTTCAAAATGAAAGGGAGTGAATCTTCACACTTGAAAGACCTTCATTTCCTAGTCTCCAAATTTGATAGGTTTTCCCAAGACCAGAAGCAAATTCTCTAGTCGTATTTCTTCTCTAGCACGATCTAATTCAAAAATTTCACCCAATTGAGCACGTCGAGCATATTTTTTCAAAGTAGCAGGATCACTATAACTAACTCCATTGAGTTCGCCACCAAAGAACTCAACAGTTACACCGACTTGTTCGACACTATACTTCGATTCTGCCCTTCGAAAAGGAACATCCGCTCTAACAATCCCGTCTCCGTCGACTAAAACAACC
>Ga0315915_1000140_pt1 | contig 56292 bp, 34 predicted proteins | sample MpolbnodulesMG_FD_207738 | JGI IMG/M metagenome (GOLD analysis project Ga0315915, IMG submission 207738) | Medicago polymorpha root nodule microbial communities from Los Angeles, California, United States - branched nodules | ecosystem: Host-associated > Plants > Roots > Nodule | place: USA... | reverse complement strand
CCTCCCCTCCCCGCCCCTCCCCTCCAAAACTCTCGAACCAAACGGACCCTTGGTTTCCACTAGTTTTTCTCAAGCTAGTCATTCTTGTAAAAAAATGTGTGTTCTATTTGTATCGTTAGAACATTATACGAATCTTCGCCGAAAATATTTGGAGATTTTAAACGATAGACAAAATAATTATGAATTGCTTAAGAAATTCATAATTATGGGAACAGAAATTCTTAATTAATGAATTTTTAGTTTTTTTCTTGTTGTGAAAAACCATATTTTAACATATTCTTTCAAAAAAACATGTCTGGAAAAAATTCAACCTTTAGAACACCTTTATAGACTTCGTGTATACTACTCAATCAAAAATAGGAAAATCTCAAATTATAAAGTTATAATATGTGTTTTATTTTTACACAGTTATTTTTTCAGAATTCATGTATATTACATAATCAATTTGAACAATTAACCCAATTATTATGGGATATTTATCAATCTCTCTTTCCCTTTTTTCTTAAGAAAATATCTCCGTCCCTTTTCGTAAGCACTCATTGTATATATTAGATATTACAATTACTTAATTACCCTTTTCATATAGACATACTTACAATTAATTTTTCACATTTCAAAACAAGATAATATTATTAATTTGGGTTATGTTTAGAAAAATTATAATAAGTACTCCAAGTAAATTCAAAATGGACTTATATTTAGGGACATCACCTAATATAAATTAATATTAATTTTATGCTTCAATTGAACCAGATTAATAATTTATAATTTGTAAACTTTACGGTTTTCAAAGTTTAAGGTTAATGTATCTTGCTTTAAATTAGATGATAATTTTTAAAGTATTTATTAATAGTTTTTTTTACTTCAAAAAATTACATGTAGATCTTGATAATGGGCTGTCTCAAAGTTCAATAGGGTAGCCCAATCTAATCCAAGTTTTATACTGAATTACTTTTTCAACCCTACCAACTTCTTGTGCACCCTCCAAAATTCTAAAAAGACTGTGAAATTTTCAGATTATATAATCGAAAATGAGGTTTTATCCTACACTTTTGGTGGAAAAATGTTTTTTCTAACAAATTCAGTTGCTAAAATTCAAAAGACAATTATTTCCGATTTTGTAATCTGAACACCTTTATACATGCTACTTCAAAAATATGAACATTCCCAATACATCCTCTTATGCCAAAAAAATCATGGGAAAAACATGTTCAAGTTCTATAATTCGAGTTATATCAGCGTAAAGACTAAATTTATTTTGTTATAGAGATAGGCAATTTAAAAACCATACTAACCATTTTATGTGCTCCAGTGTATTGCAGGTCTTGAAAATGCGCATTTCTAGTTGAAAAATAAAAAATAAAAAATTATTTTTTGGGCGACTAAGTCGGTTTCCTTTGAAACTTGCTTAGAAATCATGGAAAAAAAATTAAGGATCAAAACTTTCGTAGAACAGACTTCTTACGGGATATTGCCCTTTGAAATTCAAAATTTCATCATTTAGACCTATATTTAGAAAAATTATAAAAATAAAATTTGCATTAGCTTTGTTTTATTTTTATAATTTTTTAGTGGTACTTTTTATATATTTTATTTTATAGGTTTTTTTTTTTTGTGGTTTTTAGGGCAAAAATCACAACTGCTGAAATGGGAGGAGGTTATGATTGTTGTTTACATATAGACATGTTTCAGATTATATAATGTGAGCTGTGTTTTTTTTGTTCGAATTATATATTTTGAAAGGGTGCAAAATGAAAATTTTGGGAGGCACGTGAGAAGCTGATAGGGTGGAAAAAGAAATTCTCAATTTTATATAGGCTAACTGGGTATGCGCAAAAAATATATGATTGTCTTTGAGCTTGCAATTTTTTTTAACGATCGATATTTGGTACTGGTTATTTAGTTATTACATTAACATTTTTCTCCTTCGTATGAGTTTAAAATCATAATCTCCTACTCCTTTAGCCTTTAACTGAGATCAGTTGATCTAACTAACCCCCTTTACATTTGATTTTTACAGCCCAGCTCACAAAATATAGTTGGACAATCACTTTGCCCGATCCATTTTGACAACTCTACTTATGGTAACTGTTGTGGTTTGTAAATTGCTTAATTACAATGGCAATAAAACACTTCTTAATCCGTAAAAAAATTAATCATAGAACAACTAGACAAAGAAACTCTTTTTAGAGTTTTTTTAAGGTAAACTTTGGTTTTCATATTAAATACTTCTAAATGGAAATTATAGATTTGTTAGCATTTTCTCATATCACGCTTCGATGGCTCATGCTCTTGGTTGTTTCGGTTATTGTCTCGTCCTTCGTCAAGTTTGATGGTTCTTCTTTTGGAAACCTAGGTAAGGCAAGTTTTGGTGGCCTCTTGATATATGTTAATGGTATTTGGATTCATGGTTTCTCAAGTTTGTGTGGGAGAGCGTCAAATTTGTTTGTTGAACTCTTAGCAATTTGGAGAGATCTTCATCTAACATGGGACCTTGGTCATTAACTCATAGGTGATTTTGAAAACTAACTCCAAGATGGCTCTGGATTGGATTATATTATAGAGGTCGTAGCATTGATTTTCATTCTCATGCGACTATTCTTTCTTTCATTAAGATGTTACCATCTATTCCTTGAACAATTAAGTTTACTCACACATTGATGGAAGACAACGAGTGTGTTGACTGGTTAGCTATAAATTTAGGATAATTAATGTCGACACTTTGAAGATGTGGAGTTCTCCTCCCCTGCAATTAGTTCTCACCTTATCGACCGACTCTTCTCAAGTTTTGAGGCAACAAGTTGACTAGTTTACTTGTTTATTGTCTTTCTTTTCCTTTAATAAAAAAATAAATAGCTATCACTCGTACCGTTATATATTATTTTAAAGAAAAACACAGACAATTTATATATTAAACGAATAAATGGTAATGATGAGGTAGTTTATTAACATGGCTGCGCAGAAAAAACAGACTATACCTAAAAGACGAAATAAGGAATTAAAATACGTCCCAAAAAAAAAGGAATTAAAATACAATATCGTTGAAAAATATGTGGTAATATGCGTATCCCTATAAACAATGTATGCAGTTTAATCTTACTTAATTCTAAAAATTTAACTCTTGAATGGAGTATTTTACCATTTAAAGGTTTTTTCCTATAATTTAGTATCTGAGTTATTTAATGTGTTTCAAAATGGTCATCATCCCATCAACCAAAATCTATGAAGTTCACCACATGTGGTACATTATTTGCTTGAATTAATATCGAATATTTTTCAAATACTCTTGAAAGAGCTATTTAAATAATAATAATAACAAAAAATACTTTATTTGTTTGATGAGCTAATAAGTTCCACTAAAAGATAATTCATTTGAAAGAATCTGAGTTCGGTTTCTTGTTGAAACAATTCTTAATTATACCGAACTCCAAATTATCGCGACATATGAGAACTACACGGTTAACACCAAAATTATTTGCTTGATGATGTTTCAGCAGTAGTAGATTTGGAGTTGCAACCGCAAAATTTGAAAAATGTAGCCAATTATAGTATGTTATTGGAATGTAATAAAATGAAGCCACTAATGACATTGGTCTATTGGTCAAAGGTTTTCCCATTTGAGTAGCATATAATAAGGTTTTAGTTTCAAATCTATATATTCTTATTTATCATGTTGCAGATATAAAATCTCTACAGTTGATCAACAATAATTTATGTCTGTCAATTTTTTTTGATTAATCTCCGTAAAATAATTTGTTGGACACATTATGATACAAGTCATGTTCATAAAAGAACTTTATGACTTCGTGTTCAATTAATTAGAGCAACGTCTCCAATGAAGGAACAATAAATAACTCAAAGTTGGTTTTATAGGTTATTCCCGCACTGTCACGTTTCTCTTAAATAACTCAAAACATATTTTAGTTCAATAGTAAAATATTAAGCAACATTTAAGTAACCACACCTTTTTTTTACCATAATATTCGTACAAAGTTTTTATTGTCGCATAATAGTGGCTAATCTCTGTCGAAAATTATGTGAGGTACACATAGTAGGTTCTCTCTATTTTTACATACGCAAGAGCCAAAAATCAAACAGCTAACCATATTTTTAAGGGGTCCAAGTCCTTTACCACTTGGACCAATTGTTGTAGGTACCAACACTTTAATAGTTTTTATTTAGCCTAATATAATGTTTTATTTTTAATTGCTAATGAACGGTACATTATTTAAAATACTCTGCACAAGTTTATGCAGCCCACTCTGCCATGTAATTCTCCTACAAAGGCAAAAAAAACGTTTAAGTTATGATTTCTTGTGTTTAAAGCAACCTCCAAGATATCTTCACTAAAAATGCTCTTAAGTAGACCTGGTGGATCCCAAAAATGGCATCTAGGATATCGAAACAGATATTCATATTTTCGCATGTAGATGAGAGAGTTTGTATTTCAGCTTAATTAAAGTTTGTTTGTGTCAAATCTCTTAAGAACTATGTCGTCGATTGTAATTTTCTCTGACTCGAAAAATTAATCTATACAACATAAACACTTGATTTATATATAAAATATATATCTATATATTTCACCTAATTAATTAGGTTAATGATTAAAGGTGCTGACACTCAGGGGCGGATCCACCTCATGGCCATGTGTGGCTATATCAGCCACACATGGATTTTAAAAAAAATTAGAAATTTTTTATTTAGCGACCGAATTTTCAGTCTCTAAGTAATGAAAATCGATCGCTAACAGGTCTATTCAGTCACTGGAGTAAAAATCGCTCTCTAAATCACTAAGCAACAGAATTAGCGACCGTAAATTCAGCACTAAGGTATAAAATATTAAAAATCGGTCATTTTTTCGGTTGATACGTATTTATCCACACTTAAAATGTATTCCTAGATCCGTCCATGCTGACACTAAACTTTATGAGACATCCTCCATAAGGTATTTTGGTTTTAATGGGATCCAATAAAAGAAATGGTAAATATTGTTATAAAATTGAAAATAAGTGGGTTTAGTTGAATGGGCATGGATTTTATAGGCCCACTCCACGCAAGCATTTGGGAACCAAGACATGGGAGCTGACGAGGAACATAAACACATCATTGGTTGCTTATTAGCATGACTCAGCTAATCAAAAAGCCGTCGGTGGAATTGGAATGTTGTCATTGTCGTTTTATTTTCATGTCCAGTTCAAAATGTTGAAAGTTTACTAACTGTGTATGTGTGTGCGGTGGGTTTGAGAAGAAGGTCTTTTGTGGTTACACGTAGCTTTATAGATCTTTCATGCAGACCACTACTTTGCAGGTGAGAATGTGTCATTTTCCTACCCCAAAGATCCAGAAAATGCACCTCTGCCTGCTCCTTTGGAGGTGTCAAGTTTGTGGTATCATTATTTACTTTATGATTTTGACACAATTTGGACATTTGAATTCCATAATAAATAGGTAGTTGAATACAAAGTATGCTTGATAAATAGAGTTGGACAACCATTTAATTCTCCAACAAATTTACTTTACTGTATAAATATGATTTTGTATTTTTTAGTTTTTTTTGGTTTCAAATCAAATCAAGTTATAAATGATGGTATTTTTACACAGTTGTCAAATTTTGATTATTCAAATAACATTCCTCAAATAAACATTATTTATATGAAACCTGAATATGATTTAAATGATTATAAACATAAGAGTACGTTTGATACTTAAAATTTTAGTTAATGATAAACAATGGATTAGGCTCAAGTGGTTAAAAGCGTAAATTCTTTTTTGTCAAGAAACAATTATTTGTTAGACTTTACTTAGCCCTCCTCCGAATTTCGGATGACTAGGATTTCCTTCATCTATGAACTAGAGGGTTAACAAAAAAAATTGTATTTAACAATATTAAAAACCGTGGTTGATTGTGTTCATTAGGATCAACTCTTGCATGATCACAATCACAAACGAAAAATATTTGAGCAAGGACACAAGTGAAAAAATTAATAAACAAATAAGTTAGTCACATTTTTTTTATCATTTTTTTCTCTTTTAATTTTTCTTATTTTTATGTGTTCAAATATTTTTTATTTGGAGTTGTGACCAAGTAAGGTTGGCTCATTCGTAAGATAGTTAATGAGTTATGGTAATTTATTAACCATGAATTTATATGATTAACCATATATTTGAACAGAGTTTACCATCAAATTTTGTCTCAAAATCACACAACTCCATTTACTTTAAGATATAGTGTTAGCTTTTAGTACAAAATATAAAATTTTCGTACAATTTTGGTCTTCATTTCATGAACTATTTAGTTTAGGGACAAGAAAAACCGTCTTTGTAAAGGTAAAATAGACACTAAAATTAAATAAATTGTTTTGAAACTCAAAATTAAGAATGTATTCAAAAAATTTTATTGGTAGATATGTATTTAACTCTATTATTTACATATAAGATGTCATAAAATCTTTTGAATGTTGATGTTCGTTGGTGGGGTACTTTGGATCCGGATCATTTGAAGGCACAGTGGAGCTATTGGGTGTCACTGGACTCACTACAAGATTTAACACTACCTACTTGCATTTAAATCCACTTCCTCACTAGTGTAGTTACTGTTGAAGATCAATAGTCAATACACATATCTCCACCTGTTTTATTTGGTTTGTTCTGCTTTGCCCTGTCTTGAAAATCTAAGACGATCCATGACATTCTTTGAAAGTAAAAATTTATGGCCCCCTCTGATTTAATCAATAATAATTTGACAAAATAAGAGAAAACAAACATTACTTCCAAAAAAATAAAAGAGAAAACAAACATAAATTCTGTTTTGAGGCAAGGATAACTATTACTCCGTCCGTCCCATCATAATTTAGCTATTTAAAAAAAAAAGTTCCCAAAATAACTAAGTCTTTTAACTTTTCAATACAATAATAAAATAATTTTTTTTCCTCTTTGCATTTTTTTGGTGGTGGTCGGGGTTTGAACCTCGAACCTTGCATATTTTATGCATTGTCTATACCAACTTAGCTAAGCTCACAATGACTTCACTTTGCATTTATGATAGTAGAGAATACACAAATACTAAACAAAAGCACTTAAAACCATTTTTCTATCTCCTTTATTTATACATTTTTCTTAATATGTGTGAAATGAGCAAATGACTTAGTTAATCAAGGACGGAGGGAGTAATTATTAGAGTATAGTTTTCAAATATTAGTCTACAATAAAGTGGTTTGTTATTGTGATACTTAAGTCATTAAACTCTCATGCATTATGAAATGCAATCATAAGTATGTACTCTTCTTATTTATCTTTTTTATTTTATTTTTAAACAGTATATTTCATTAAATGCCTTGCAGAAGATGTGCAAAAGGCCAATAGGACTCTTATGGTTGATTGTATTAATGTGTTACTTGGAGTTGGGGTCTTTTGTGGACTTAAAACAATTGAATACTGTTGTTGAGAGGTGAACTATGAAAATAACTACCTATGATGATATAAACTTAATTAAGATTCACCATTGAATATTGATATCACGATTAAAAAGTGGCAATACCATGAGTGTTAAAGAGGGCGGCAATATCATAAGTCTCAAAGTTCAATATATGAGACTCTACCGTTAATTGACTAGTATTTTGAGTTGTTGATCCCTTTTGTCAGCTTACTAGTATACTCTAGAATTGCAACCGTAAAATTGCTGGTGAAAAAACACCAAAACATATTAACGACGGCAATGCTATGTAATTAAAAACAATAACTTTTCCGTCAAGAAAAAGAAAAAAGCACAATAACTTTGATAGAATAGATGACTAATTGGTGTATTTTTGTAATAAAATAGATGACTAATTTGTTGCAAGTTTGCTAGAAATGATCCGAATGTAGCTCTATGTATTGAATTTTATAATACTAATACGGCATAAACTAATAGCACACAAACAAACAAAAAGAACAGCTACTCCATCTTTGTCTTTTTCCCTAAAACTGGATTCTCATCTAGCAGGCCGTAACTCCCCTCTACGTCACTAACCATGCGCCAATGGCACAGTTCAACTATATACTTTTCTAACCTAATTTATTATATATAAATATTATCCTAAACTAATTAAAATAAACTAATACTTATACTAGTTAATGTTATTTACAACTTGCACGTGTATACTCCAAAAACAAAAATATGTCTCTATCTATGTTTTCCTAAATGCTCACATCATGGAACAAGCATTTGGATTTTCATCACTAAACATTTGTGGAGGAGGTTGATTTGGATGCAAGTAAAATTGAGGTTGCTGATATTGATATTGAGGCTCCACCATATGCCCACCTTGGCCTTGATGATTCACATAATTATAATCATACCCTTGTTGGGGTTGGTTCGCATAATTGTAATTATACCCTTCTTGATTCAAATAATTATAATTGTGCACTTGTTGATTCGAATACCCCGGCTGAACCTGCATCGCGTAGTTACTACCACTACTTTGACCCGGTTCATATCCGTCGTACCAATACATAGGAGTTTGATGCCCATGTCCGTAACCATGATGCTCCATTTTATTAACCTCTACCTTAGTTCCGACTTCCTTTGTTTTTTCTTCCTCTTTCTTCTCACCACCACTTTGATCTTCTTTTGATTTTTGTTTCCCCTCGTCTTTCTCTTTATTTTTACCATCCTCTTTCTTTGGTTGAACTACATCCACGTTCCGCTTTAGCTTCTCCGCCAAATATGGTACGATTTCCTTTGCGTCTACTGTTCCTTTTACAGTCACTAAATCTTTCCCTTCATCACTTGTTACTGATTCGACTCCTACAACCACAATTTTAATAAAGAATACTAGCCAATTAAAAAATAATAATTAACAATTTTATATACACAAGTGGATATGATATGAACTCTTATGTTAATTAATTAAGACTAAAATGCAATGATGACTAGCTAACCTTTGATTTTGAGGATAATCTTTTCAATTTTTTGAATACAACCATCACAATGTAATCTAATCTTCAAAACGACCGTGTTTTGAACCGACTGAAAATAGAAAATTAAAACGGTTAGTGAGAACAAAGCGTGGAGGAACAAGTCTCTTTAACTTAATCAACACGGAAAAAGAAGTCAATTCAGAATCAATTGCAATGAAATTTGTTTCAATTTCGTCACTGCTAACGGTAATGAAATTTCTAACCTGTTTGGAGGATTTTTCTTCGGGTTTTTTCTCCTCAGGTTTTTTGTCTTCGTCCGGTTTCTTATTCTCCTGCGGTTTATCCGCGACGGCAGCTTCTTTTTTAGGCTGAGGGGAGGAAACAAGCTCAACCTTCTTCTTAATTTTCTCCGCCAGTTTATCACGAACTTTATGAGGATCTACTTTTCCAATAACGGTTAGTTTGTTATTTGGCGTATCTGCCTTCACTTCTTCCACACCTGCATCATCGTCAATTTTTTCAATTCGATTGAAAAGGAAAAGGAAAATGAAATTGTGAATATCGTAGTAAATGATAGAAATTGTACCGTCAAAATGGCGAACGGCGCGTTTGATCTTCTTGACACATCCTTCGCAATGTAAGTCCAGTTTCAAAACGACAGAAGGGATATCGTCGTTTTTTATCTCATCTTTCTGCTAAATTAAATTAATAAAATTATTTGATGGAATGAAAAATGATAATGATATAAATTTACACTAATCTGATTTGTTGAATCATAAGAAGAGTAATTAAGTGATATTGAAACTAACCTGACCCATTTGTTGGTGTATGTTTTTGATGAATGAATATGAATAAAAGTTGTGTAATTTTGAAGAGAGATGTAAAATAAGTATGAAGCAACGGAAACAACGTATATATAGGTGAAGAGTCGAGAGAGTGTGGATGAGTCACAATCAGTGAGGTGGATTAAATAATTCAATTTTCTTATTAGCTGAATTTTCATTTCTTGTGTTTGTGGATGAATGAAAACTATAGCCGGTTTTTAATGGAGACAATCGTTTTAATTTAGAGTGGACCCACTTGAAGGTGAATTGACTGGTATGCCCTTGGGTTGATGAAGTATTTGCAGAGAGTCAATGACCTTTGAGCATCCGTAGGGTAAGGCGTGAAATGGAAAACTGAAAGGGAATGAAGAAATAGTATCCGTTGGATTTGATGTTGAAATTGTGATGAGGATGGATGGGATGAAGATTTTGAAAGCAGCGGGACTAGCTGGTGAGATATCCAACATCCACCCAATTCTCACAAGTCAGACACATTCCACCCCTTCGGCTATGGGTTTGGGATTCCCATGGCATGGGATTGCTGTACTGTCCCTTTTCTATGTAGAAGCAACATGACTTTCATTTTAGAATTGAATGGTGCTGTGTGATTGATTAGTCTTACCTCCGTTTGAAATTGAGAATATATTAGATACTCTCTCCGATAACATTTATAAACAAAAAACGATTTTTTCGATACATTGAATAATTGACCTATAATTATAACCAGATACATTAATTATTCAATGAACCTAAAAACTTGTTTTTTGTTTATAAATGTGACCAGAGGGAGTAAATATATACAATAAAGATGATTCATGTATTAAAGCCTTTAAATTTAACAAAATGGGGGCACCCAATAGTGTTCGTCGTGCGGGGTGTGTTAAGAGTCCCACGGCGCATAGAAGATGGTTTAACAAAATGTTTATAAGTGAGAGCAATCATCACCTCACAAGCCGATTTTGTGGAATTGTGTTCGGTCAAACTATAATTTCTAAGATCTTGTAAGAATCGTTGATGTTTTAAGTTTGAAAGATGTGAAAGTTTTGGTTTTAGAATTATCTTGGTTTATGTTCAATTTCATTTTTTTTTACTAGCAGTGGTGCTTTCTTTTTGTAAAGCAAGTGGAGTTGGCTTTCTTGCTTGTAACTTTGATCTAATCCTGCATTTCTAGTTTTTCCCATTTACTTTTCTATTTTGTTTCACCTTTCTTAAGAAACGCAATGTCTTCTTCTGTTTTGATTTTGCTTCAGCTTCTTTGGGTAATAAAACTACTCAAGTTTTAGTTAAAATTGGAAAGGGCTATTCTTTCTGTGTAGTCGTAATTTGTATTTCAATTAGTCCTTGCAATTGTTTTACAACAGATTGAAACGTATATAATCTTATTTTTGGGTATTTTTTCCCCTCCAAATTACAATTGCCTATTTAAATATCTTATGAAGTGGAACCAATATGTTATGAGAATATATTAGTTGTTCGCATCACTATCTCATGGGAGACTTGAAACCTTCCCAGCCTACAATATGAATGGGGGACTTAAAAAACAATCGTGTATGTATTCATGAACCCCAATTTCTTGGTCCCCATATATATCAGCATGATATTTCTGACCTACCTCCTGCGTGTATATACCAAATTCATTCATACTCTTCAAATGATCACCCGTGCTGATCCATACAAACTACTAAGCCTCAATTATATCAAGTTGTTTTATAAAGAATAATATATTAAATCAAGTTGCCGCAAACATGAACATAATGACACCCTTTAGCTTGTTTGTTTTGGCATATTCTTAGTGCAACCTCGTATAAAATACCTAGCTTAGCCTCCAAACTCCTATAGCAGCTATTAGGAAAGACATGGTTCAGGTGATCACACTTGTAAACAACTACCAAATTAGTCATCTTCTATGACTTTTAATTAGTCATAGAAAGGAAAACCTCGAAGAACACAAATCTAATTGTCCATATCTAGTAGTAGCTTGTATTGAGGGGAACTTGCTTAATTATGATTGTTGTATTATATATATTTAGAGAAATGTTATCAAAATTGCAATCATTTTTTTTTTATTATAGATAATTGCAATTTATTTTTAACACTCATTATATATGATTGAACAAAATTTGGTGAAATGCTAGTGTCCTTCTTTTTGTAACATTCTCTTTAATATTCACAAGATTGAATCAAATAAAATAACTTACGGACCCAAAACATTTCATGCTTTCTCTTTCTCTCTTTCGTGTTTTTTGTTTATTCTCAACTGCAATTTCATCTTTCACTAATTAATTGATATTATTATTTTTGCAACACTAATTAATTGAGATTTAACTTTATATTTTAACAATTTATTTACTATAAAATGATTTTTTAGAGGATTATTATTAGGGAAATGTTAATCAATGTCCCCGAGGACACTGGTTAAAGAAGTAAATATAGTAGTTTTTCATTGAAAATTGTGTAATTAATTTTTCAAAAGTAAAAAAATTGTAATTTTTAATTTAATTTTTTCTTTTTTAGATACCTTAACAAGTGTCTGGGGCACACGTTAACACGACCCTTATTATTAAATGACAATCATGTATTTATTTTCCACCAAATAAACCTATTTCATAAATCAAACATAAAATCCAGAAAAACATGTGTTATTAAAGAAACCCATGTGTTCCTTCACGTTTGAGGCTCCGATCTAAAGATGCCAATTGTCGAACTAATTGTGTTCATTCATCTTTGTGATCAGAGAACTCATGGCGTACTTTGTTTGTCAAAGCGTGTTGGACTGCTTTGTTTGTGCACAACAAACGCACCAGCTTTAATTTTTTTTGTCAAGTTATTCAATTATTTTTATTTTATTAAACCGTAAATAAATAATGTTGCTTATGCTAATGCAATATTTCTTAGTATTTAAAACTTTTTTTTAAAAGATTTATGTGAGTTGGGTTTTGATACTTATCATTGTGATCAGAGTCATGTTTCCAAACTCATCGAGTGTTTAAGTACTTATAAACTGTCCTTCTGATCATAATGTTAATCGTGGAAGTTAAACACATGCCTTTACAAGTATGAGTCAACTTTTTTTTTACAAAAGAGGACAAAAATCCACTATGAGTTAACTTGTTGAATCAGTCTATGTTGAAATGACATAAATGTATTTTTAAGTATAGATTTATTTAGGAAAATGTTAAAGAGTGTCCTTAGGATATTGGTTAAGAGGACAAACTTAGGAATGGTTGTATTTGGAAATGGTGAAAATTGATAGGGGTGTTCGTGGGTGGGTTTGGCCAAACCCAAGACCCGAACCATATAGAATACTTCGGTTTGGGTGAGGTAAAACGTCCACCCGTTATATTAATGGGTGGGTTTGGGTAAACCCACTAGTTTTCGGTTTGGTTTGGGTTGGGTTGTGGGTTACCCAATTTTTTTTTGTTAAGATTAAATGGCTAAATGACACGCCCTCGTATTTTTTCTCATAAAAATTACACAACTTTTTATTTTCTTAAAGAAAATTGTGTAACCTATTTCACTATATTTTAGCGTTATAAAATAATAAGTTATAATATTAAATAAATTTTTTTATCATAAAATACTTGCAACAAATTAAAGTTGGATGACGTAAAATTGCTTTAACATCAAAATAACTAAAAGTGCAACATCATAATTTATAACTATAGTAACATGTTTTGATTTTCAATATAGAGGATGTGTTGTGTCAATTTTAGAAATTAGACTTTGATTTTCAAAATAGAGGATTGTTGTGTCAATTTTTGAAATTAGACTTGATTTATAACCAATTTTTTTTTAAAAAAAAGATTATAACCAAAACCTTTGTTATTCTCCTTCCTCCCTATGAAAATGAAAATAAAAATATAAACATTATTGAGTAAATGGGTTTTTGGGTTTGGTTTTACCCAAAACCCGTTATTTTTTATGGGTTTTTTAAAACTATATTTACCCAATCACTCAACCCAATCCACTTTTTTGGGTGGGTTTGACGGGTTTTTTGAGTTGACCCAACCCATGAACACCCCTAAAAATTGATAGATTTTACTTTTTAAAAGTTAAAAAATTGTTGAATTCAATACAAATTTAATATTTTTAGTTTCCTTAACTAGTGCCCTAGTCTCTAAGGATACTGGTTGGCATAACCCATACACCTGTTAGCATAACCCATTTATTTATCCCAACTATTTTTTATAGCGAGACCCAATAATTTAAGTCGCTAATGCCTAATGGCAGAGAACCAAATGACACTTAGAGGAAACCGTGTTGCTCATGTTGGTTGTGATTGTGATATGCACCAATCATGATGATCCTTTTCTTTGGGATTCTGTTTACCTGCACCAAAAATGTGTAACATATGTCTCAATTAATTTCTTAGCTGCCCTAGATGCGTGACACCTATTTTAGTTCCTCTACATGGTACTGCCCACTTACATCATTTTCCTTGGTTCAGATAAAATTATTAGAACTTGGAATTGTCGAAGTTTCTTTCGGTTTTAATCTTAGCGGATTTCTTCTATCGTAAGGGATAAAAGTTACAACATCATTATGTATGCTGCCAGCTAGCTAGACAAGGGCTAAAATTTGCTACTCTGAAAAAAAGTTGATGATAACATTATTGCAAAAAAACCCGGATTTTGGCTAAAATGCACCACAATATTATATAGTATTTTTCTCCGATCTTTATTATAAGAATATTTTATTTGTAAAAAAAAAATTGGTTTTATATACAAGAAAATGTCGTAACTCTTAAGATATAGTTATTGTTTAAAATATTTTTCTACTTCTCATGTAATGGTTGTCCTTTTGATATTAGTTTATGTATTTAACATTTCAACTTTCTATAAGGTGTGTCTATAAAAATATTTCAAAAGTTACAACAATTAATATACATTGGTTTTGATGTTATTTGGGTTTTCTTCTTTTAATAAGGACCAAATGGAGTATTTCAATTGTTTGACCTCAAATTAGCATTCGATGTTGTTTAACATTAAATTATTGAAATCCAATTTTGTTGACTTAATGTTGTTGGATTGATACATTAGAGTGTGCTTCTCTCGAGGTCACATGCTCGATTCTCCCCAATGTCACTTTCGGTAGGTTAGTTTGATTTCTTAATAAAAACATTAGTTTGGTTTCCCTCAAAGTCTCAAGGTTTGCGTTCAACGACAAGGCATATAATATCAAAAGGACTTCTAAAATAAGACCGGGGGGTTCACTAAAGATAAAAATTCTTTTCCATTTTTTCTCGTTCGGATATAGAATCTTAAACATAACAATATACGAGACATGTCCAACTTCTTTCCCTTATTTTTTCGGTTACGTTTCGTGACCTATAATACTCTAAAGTCCCCCTTAAAATATGAATTGTGATACATTGTGTCATATTTCAAGTCAATTTGTTCGAATCCGAGACCTTTCCCACCATTAAATAAAATGTTAGTTTTCATTTACTCAAACTTTTGGTGGTTTATTTGATTTTTCTTCTTATGGGTATTGGTTGTTTTTAGATTTAAGAACCTGAAATGTGTTGTTCCGTATTTCAGTTCTAAAATCCAAAATAGGCCTAAGGATGCTGAATTTCAATTCATTTCAGAACTTTCTTTGCCACATTGATCTGTAATTGTATTTTGATTTATTTCATATATGGTTCATATGGAGGCACACACTTTCATCGTCTTAGAGGTAACATAATGAGAATGACTTCCTCAGCTAGACATGAGCATGCGAGGAAGATCAGATGTGACAGACCCGAATAGTCTTAAGAGTCGGAGCCTTGTCATGTTCTTGAGGCCGAACTTGAGCCAACAGAGCCAATACATAAGCCCTAATACGAGGAGGTTGAGCACAAGGAGGCGTTGACACAACATCAAGAGTCATATCATAGTGTCCCAGATGACATGTCAGTCTCTACGCACACATGCGCGCGCACACACACATTGATGTAGACATGGATATTCCAACATTTCCAGGATGTTGGGCCAAGGATTTTAAGGATACATGAAGGGCTCACACTCGCGTTCTAAGTTTACATCGTTTAAAGGTTTCATTGTCATATACCTTTCCCGAGAGTGCCTTAATCAATTGTTAGTTAATGATTGTGTCGTCTACACCTATGACGCTCACTGCAACACAATCGTTCCAGAATACCAATCTCTAATTTAGATGGATCATATATGGACCTCACATTGTCCAATATCAATCAGAGGACATATTTACATCGTGTTCTTTTTTGTGGCGATATATTTCAGATTCTTCAAGGCGAACATATATTTTACACGTTTACTTTATAGAATATGAAATATGTGAATGTAATGTTTTGATTGTCGTCAAAAACTAGTCTCATGGGAGTTTGACAAAAATTAAAATGTATCACCCAAAACGTATATGAATGTTAAATATTTATACAGATTGTATATGCCAAACTAATAAAACATATTTTTCGCTATGGAGGTGAAATGTAAGTGATTTATTAGGAAATTCTGCAGTCGTATGTGTTTTGATAGATTTAAACTTCTATATATTCTAAAAATTCCAAAACACGTTTCAGATTGTATAGTTAAAAATTGAAATTTTAGAGGGTGCACGAAGACAATAAGCAGCATTGGGTCATTAGGAAGAGTATTTAAGGCCCAAAATAAAACCTCATCAAGAATTCTGCTTTTTACCCAAACGTTTTTGCTCATTTCCAAAGTAAATGACCAAAATACCCCTATGCATGTTAACTCACATAATCAACCATTCCCCTCTTCCAAAGAAAAGCAAAGCTCCCAAAGTAACAGAAATACAAACAGATCCCCATTGTGAATTATACGGAAGAAACCGACAATTGGAAAAACATAATGCAGCCGAATTTTTAATGAGTGTTTTTTTTCGTTGATCGTTTGTTTTGAAAATAAAAGTACAGCCGCATCTTGCTCTAATATATGGATGAAACAAAACTAGCGTGGGTTAACTCACGCTGGATTTTAGTGTGTTTTTTTTTGCGTAACTTAAGTCAGCAGTGTGAGTTAACTCACTCAAATTTAACAACAACGTGAGTTAACTCACGCTGCGTAAGTTAACATGCGTAGGGGTATTTTTGACATTTACTTTGGGAATGAGCAAAACCGTTTGGGTAAAGAGCAGAATTCCCTCATCAATATCAAAACTAAACTAAGGGGGGTGTATTGAATTGATATTTTGAAAGATTTTAAAAGACTTTTTGGTTATGAAAAAATCTTGAGGCATTCAATCAAGATTTTAAAAGATTAGAAATAATTTCGGTGATATTCAATTAGGATTTTCAGGAATTTTTAAAGAGTCCAACAAAAATCCGATGGTATTAAATTAAGATTTTTCTCAACTTAAAAATTATCCTTTGGTATTCAAAAATGTATAGATTTCAATAGATTACTTGATAGAATAGATTTTGTGAGACTTTTTAGTTAAAAAATTTAAAACTAACAATCTCATAGACATAGATTTCTTGAGACTTTTTTATTCCTATACTTTCTTTTCTCCCACTTCACAACGGAAGCAGATCCTCTCCTGCCTCACTCTCATGCCTTTTGTCCTGCTCTTGATCTGAATCAACCATCAATTAAATTGTGTTGTTGATTGCCTGTAGTTGACTAAAATTGATGGTCCAGATCGCGCAACACCGTCATGCGGCAGCAGAGAATCCAGGTCCCTTCACAACGTAACTCACTCCTCCCTCAAAAAAACATAACTTACTCTGGAGTGTTGATTGATATCCTCATTTCACTTTCTTTTTTTTCTTTCTTTGAGAGTCATTATTACTCTGTGTTCTTTTCTTTTTTTTTTGGTTTTCGTCGTTGTTTATTTTCTTTGTCGACATTCACATTATTATTATTTTACTCATGATCACGTTACTGCATTTTTTTTCCAGTTCTTCCTAAGACTTTTTGTATTGATTTTATTTTTATCACATAAATCTTTGATTTTTTTTATCTTTTCACTCTCTTTGTATTGATTTTATGGGGGTGTATTGGATCATGATTCTAAGGGATTTTAAAACGTGTTATTCAATCAAGACTCTTTTCAATTTAAAAAAAGTCTTGTGTTATTCAATCAAAATTGTTTGTCATTTAAAAAAAGTCTTATGGTATTTAATCAAGACTTTTAATCACTTAAAAAAAGTCTAGTGGTATTCAAAATCATTCAAATTTGGAAGGATTGTTTAATAAATCAGATTTTGATGGATTTTGTAGGATTGTCTAGTGAAATTTTAGCATGAAAAAGTCTTTCATGAAAGCATGAGATTTCTTAGGATTGTTTTTTTTCTTTTAAAATTGTACTATCTCTCCCTCTCTCCTCTCCCTTCTCTCTCTCTCTCTCTCTCTCTCTCTCTCTCTCTCTAGCTCTCCCGTAAAAAATAAAGTAAAATAAATAGGAGTTTTTATTGAGATATTTTGAAAGGGTGTGTTATGATATTTTTTCAATTATTTCTTAGAATTCATAAAATCGGTTGAAATCTCTTGAAATTCATAAAATCATTTCAAATCCTTTAAAATCTTATAAATTAAATCCATTGAAATCCTTAACAGTCTTTTAAAATCTTCAAAGTCATCAAAATTTTGCAAAGTCTTTTAAAATCCTCAAGACTTTTTCAAACAAAAATTGTCCTTTAAATCCTAATCCAATACACCCTCCTAAGTCATCCACTCTTGTAATTTTGAATTTTTTTCTAAAATTTGATAGATTCATTTCAAATCTTAAGAATTCTCATAAAAAACTTTCAAATCTTTTAAAAGTCTTTGAGTTAAAATCCCTTAAAATCTTAAAAGTCTTTTAGATGGAATTAACCTTCCTCAACTCAATGTCAAAATGAGTCGCTAGACAAACAAAATGTAGATCGAATTATCTTTCCTCAACTCAATGTCAAAACTAATCACTTTGCTATTAATTTTTTACGCAATAATCACTTCTTCTTTCTTTACGGAAAAGCAATAATCATTTCATTGGTAAAAATTCATTTGAAATCTATAAAGTCTATTGAAATCCATTAAAATCTGTGTTATAAATCCATTAAAATCTGTATTATAAATCTTGATTATAAAAAGTCTTTTAAAAAAAATCTTTTAAAATCTCATAGAATCAATACAATCGTATAAAATCTTTTAAAATCTCATAGAATCAATACAATCGTATAAGATCTTTTAAAATCCGGAAGACTTTTCCTACCAAAATACAACCCCCTAAACGTACCTATCCAACTCTCTTGCATTTCCATCGTCAAACTAGCTTCACTCACGTTCACACAGCAATGCCTGCAACTCCATTTTCGCGTTCGTTCCTCATCTCGCAACCGCGTTTCAATTACTATATTAACCCTATTTTCCGTTCACTCACATCCCAACTCTCTTCTTCACCGTTCCCATTCAATGTCAAATCCTCCACCGTCAGATTCCACTGTGCACTCTCCCAAGCGGCGGAGACCGATTCTCCGAGCGGCGGTCGGTCTGGTGCGTTGTCTCCTACTCCTCCGGTCACCGGTGAAGTTAAGAAAATCGACGTGAATCCTCCTAAGGGTACGCGTGATTTCCCGCCCGAAGAAATGCGATTGCGCAATTGGCTTTTTAATAATTTCAAAGAGGTATAGTTTATGGTTATAATTGATTACTGTGTTTCTCTATGTAGCACAGATACTTCTTATCGAAGGTCTTTTCACACCACACATACATATGTGATTACATTCCATTATGTCATTTTTAAATAATTATTGATGTTTAAGTATAGTGTCAATGTCTGTGTTGGTACTTCATAGGTATTTGGATGTTTTGATATGGATTGTTTTTATGGTTTGTTGTGATGATTTTAGGTGTCAAGGTTGTATGGATTTGAGGAGATTGATTTTCCGGTGCTTGAGTCGGAGGCATTGTTCGTTAGGAAAGCAGGAGAGGAGATTAAGGACCAGGTAATAACTCTTTCACTTCTTTCGAATTAGGGTTAGTTTGGTTCAACGGGAAGGGGAGGGGATTCAAGGGAAGGGAGGGGGAGAATAGAGATTTTAAATGTTGTGTTTGGTTAGGGTGGAATGGTTAAAGAGGAGGGAGAGAGATTTTTTATTTTGTCTATAGATGGAATGACAAACACCACCTGGAAATTCATACGCGCCAAGGTTAGATCCTAGGTTACCTGACTAACCACCACAAATGTCCAGCCTAACAATCTCAACATTGCAGTTGAATTAGGCCCTACAAATGAAGGAGAGAGATTTTAATATTAATTTTTCCATTCTTTTAATATTTAATGTCACACTAATAAAATGCTATTTAACTCTAATTTATTATGGTAGCTAAAATTGGCTCTGGAGAGATTTTTCTTCCACCCTCTCTCAAAAATTGAACCAAACAACTAAAGTTGTAATCTCTTCCCTCCATTTCCTCGGTACCAATAGGCTCCTTAAATTTGGATTGGAATCATAAACGGTTATATTGTTTGGATTTCTCAAAATACAATAGAATGGATTCCATCATATTCCATGAAATTCTTCAATTTTAATTTCCCTTTAATTTTGTGAGAATGGTATGGAACAAATCTTTTTCTCATTCTATATTTAAAACACCCAAAACAATGGAATAACAAATGTTCCTTTATGTTCCATGTCAATCATGTACTACTAGGTGTAGCATTATCTTGAACGATGTCTATCATGTACATGATAGTATATCTCATTTGAAGTTTATTCTCAGGATTTTGAAAGATACGTGTTTCCACACATCATTATTTTAGTTGTAAACAAACTTGGGGCAGGTCTTTTGCCTCTTTGTATGTAAGTGTAGAGGCAGGAGATGAAGCAGGGTTTCATGAATCACGGTGATCAGCAAATATCATCATGAAACAATTTATTATTTCCAATTAAAAAATTTCTTTGGAGAAGTTCATTTATGCTTTGATTAAAAACTTTGGTCATTGACTCCGGTATTTCAGTGTTTCTGCAGTTAAGGTTTGTCTTTGTTATTCTGCATGCTACTTATGGACAGATAACATTGTGAGAACCAGACAATATCTTATGTACAATGAGTCATGTTAGCATTATTTTGTTATTTGAATCCAATAGGAGTTAGTGTTTGCTAGAACAGAGTCGTGATGTGGCCGTAAGGTAATTTAGAGGTAATCCATTGAGTTCTCCCGTGCTTTGATGGCAATTGCGTCACACAAACAGCATGCTTGAATTGTTCTTCAAAAAGTTACCATTAACATAGCAAATTTTTACTAAAAATAAGTTCCATTAATAGTGAATAGAAGAAATACACACTTTATTATTATTATTATTATTATTATTATTATTATTATATTTTTTATGGAACATCAAACTATATACATTTATATTGTGTAGCTGTACTGTTTTGAAGATCGAGGTAATCGCCGTGTTGCATTGAGGCCTGAACTTACTCCTTCTTTGGCAAGGCTGGTGATACAGAAAGGGTAAAATTCATTTTGATATTCCCATTTTAGGTTTGCTTACACTGCAGTTTAGATCTTATGTCTATGTGTAAAAATTACAGTTTAACCTATATAATTACGCATGTTTTCTCGAATGCGAATATTGACTTCTCTTCTTCATGATTGTTCTTTTTTCTTCAGGAAGTCCGTATCACTACCATTGAAGTGGTTCACTGTTGGACAATGTTGGCGGTATGAGAGAATGACAAGGGGGCGTCGCCGTGAGCACTACCAGTGGAATATGGATATCATTGGTGTTCCTGGGGTTACGGTATGTATGTGCTGCCTGGTATACACATCTTTTTATGTAACGGGTCATATGTTTCATGATTGATCCAGAAAGCTTGTACCGAGGTTTTATTAGTTAATAGACAATGTCATTTTAATTATGTTAATATAGCAGTTATGGGTCAGATATTTTTTGATAAGTTAATGCTCTCTTATCTTTCATCCAACCTTCTTTTCCGACTATAGATGAACCTGTTTCTTCTTTTTGTAGTTGAGTCTCAAGGTTATGAAAATGTTCCCCGTAATAAGTCATGAAATGAGTTTTTTTTTTTTTTTTTTAAATATTATTCTTCTGCATGCTTTGTATGAACTTTTGTGGCTGGTTCATATTATGTGCTTTATTTAAAAAATTTGTACTATGATGGTAATAATATTATTGAATGTATTGGGCTCTAATATTGGATATGGACTTTAATACTATGCTTATTTTCATCAATGTAGGCTGAAGCAGAGCTTATATCTTCCATTGTTACTTTCTTCAAACGAATAGGAATTACAGAATCAGATGTTGGATTTAAGGTTTCTAGTCGAAAGGTGCGGGTTTTATTTTCGTTTTATGAATGATGAATCAAGTTTCCTTCCACAGTGCTGTTTTATTGCATTTCCACTTCTCCACAAGTTATATGATCAAGGAGTTTGTATTAATTAATAGGGTCATGTTAACTTGTGCTCTTGGGGCACATGTTAAGCATTAATGTCATTCCATTAGTGGTAAGAATTTATTGAAAATAAATTAATATTAAACATTTTGAACAATAAATTAACACAATTTCCAATACATAATTTCTATTAGTGGAATTCTTAACATGTGCCCTAAGGGCACAAGTTAACATTTCCCTAATTAATATTACTTAAAGATGCACAACATGCCATGATATGCTCCTAAAACGCTGGTAATTTGCTATGTGGTGCTTCTGGCTTCAAATTTAATGAATATGAATATTAAATATTAGATGTGTGTAGATTTAATAGTTGAAATTCGAATAGTTACTGACCGTAGATTTAATAGATGTGCTAAGGGCAGCAATAGAGGGCTGAAGGTTTATTGCTATCATATTGTGTTTTCAAAGCTTGGTTAAGTTGTGCAAGGACTCGGGAATACTATAGATCTACACCCTATATACTTGTGGAAAACATTACATTTTTCAATTCCTTGCTACGGTTGTTATTGAGGATTCTTTTGGGCATCATGCTTGTTTTTCTCCATTTAATGATGCAGTTATAACATGTTGTGAAGTGTCATCAGTTTGTTCATTTTTTGCTTGTAGTTTGTTTTAATTTTGTAAGTTAGCACAGTCTACAATAAACAACATTTAATACTTTCATTTTAACCTATTCATGTGGTTCTAGGTATGGCTTTAGTTTAACGATACCTTGTCATTTTGTTGTATATCTACCTTTGTTGCAGGTTCTACAAGAAGTATTGAAGTGTTATTCAATAACTGAAAATATGTTTGGCAAGGTTTGCGTCATTATTGATAAAGTGAGTTATGCATATTGGTTCTATTAGGGTTTATATTTAATAATTGTAGATGGAGCTCTAAAACTCCCCGATCCTTGTTTGTTCCTAGAAAAATTAAATATGGTTAGCAGATCATGATAGCCATTCATGTGGTCTTTTTTCCAAACTTTTATATGTGAATTTTTAATGGTATTTTTATTGGTCCTAAGCTTTCATATGGGGTGGTCATCCATTATCCTCTATTCTGTTATTTTTGGATCCATATTATTTTTACCCCACTATTATTTCATGTCCGTCTCTGTAGTTACTGAAATTTCATATTCTCACATTTTTCCTTGTCTACTTTAGATTTAGGTATGGCCATGCTATGATTGAAATATGTATTTAATAAAAAATAAAAAATATCATTTTCAATTTTGTACAGATTGAGAAAATTCCAGTTGATGAGATAAAGAAAGAGTTGAAAGCTCTTGGTCTATCACAGGAGGTTGTCCAGGAGCTATTGCAAGTTCTTTCTGTAAAGTCATTGACCGAGTTAGAAGGTTCGGTCTGTACATTAAATTGATTCTGAAAATTTTGCAACAGTATGGCAAATTTCCTGAAAGTCGTATATTTCGTAGTCAATGCATGAAAAACACAAATAATAGCCGGCTGTAACTTTGTGTTAGAGATTTTGAGATTAGGTTTATGAATGTAGGAACATAGATGTGATCTCTCTCTAATGCAAATTTATCATTTCCCAAGTTATGCATGCTAATGAAAGAGTTTATCCCTTTCCGCAGTGAAGGATTTTGTTTTTTTCACTTGTTGACGGAAGCTTCATTTTCCCAAAATATTCTGGACAAGATTTTGGAAATTTGTTTAGCTTGAGAGTATCAGAGTTTGACCTCTTTCATATTATTATTGGGTGTGCTACTTGCTGTCATTTATGCTTTGGCTGAGTTTTTTCTTTCCATTTTTTTTGTGGCAAATCATATCACTCGCAGCCGACCCCACTTAGTGGGATAAGGCTTGGTTGTTGTTGTTGTTGTTATTGTTGTTGTATATCATATCCCTCGTGTTAGATTAAAAAACCCAGTTTCTTTGCCTATTTCTTGAAGCCCGTTTGCGGCACCATAAATTTCATATACTCTATCCGTTATTAGGTTACAAACAACTTACCTGTATTAGGTTGTTAAAAACAAGTGTACAACTTACATGAAATCTCAATTTGGTTGAATTTAGAGAGGCTCGGAGGGAGTGGGGAGGCAATTGCTGATCTCAAACAGCTATTCTCACTGGCTGAAAAGTTTGGTTACTCCAAATGGCTTCAACTTGATGCATCAGTTGTTCGTGGCCTTGCTTATTACACTGGCATTGTCTTTGAGGTCAGGCATTCATCATGGCTAATACCAAATAGATAGTATTGTTTGCACTAGTATACATAGTTTTGGATCATCTTGAGCAAAACTCTTGCTTTTGGCTTACCTATGTTGCGTTACTTGATACATTTCTCATTGGACCATGACCTGCTTTTGTGACAAGTGTGTCAAAAGGTTTATTCAAATATTTAGAAATTTTTTCGGGCATGTATTTTCTAATTTATATTCTTATGGTACACTTAATTGCACTCAACACATGCATGATTACCGAGTTTGGCAAATAAAGGCCGAGGTTCATGATTAAATAATCCATATTCTTGGTTTAAATGAATTTTGACAAAAAAAGTGCTTTGTAATTTTTCGCAAGATACTGTGAAGTTCATATATACTCATGTAACATGTGGGCAAAGAGTATGATACATTCAAATTGATGAAGCCAGCGGCCTTGGCATGTAAGATCCTTGGTGATAACATTATTTCATGATTTGAAAGAAGATAAAATGCATAAAGGAATTCGTTTCCTCTCATTCTGTAATTTTTTTTCCTTAACGAATTATTTACTTTATAAAAAACAAGAAAGGAAAAGACAGAGTATGTACTACATACTACACAGACAACTTTCTATACTGCTATTGCTTGATCAAAATACCAAAGTTTTACCGGCATTATTTTGTCGCAACCAAATTGTATTTTCACCATGCTTCCCATTGCAGTTGCACAATATGAAAAACAAATGGCATTGTTGATTGCAATGGTTCCTATTGTTCTGTAAATTTGTAACTATGGTATAAATTTGTTGTTGTTTTTTCTTTCCCTCTTTCAAATGATTGAATTCTTTAGTAGGGTTTTGACCGTGAAGGAAAGCTCCGAGCTATCTGTGGTGGCGGTCGATATGATCATTTGTTCTCAACTTTTGGTGCTGATGACATTCCTGCTTGTGGTTTTGGATTTGGTGATGCTGTCATAGTCGAAGTAAGTCTATATAACTTCTCAGTAATGGGAAGCCACCATATCAAGTATATCAAACCATATAGTGCTTTTATAAGAATTTCCATGATCATGGTCTCTTCTTATGATAATTTCCTTAGAGCACCCACATCCATGCCACCCAATTTGGTGGTATAAATGGACCCCACTCTATTATATTATTTCACACTTTCCAATTATTTAAACAACTCAACTACATTTTCTAAATATCCATATAACCTATCCAAAACTCTAAAATTGGTCCCATTGATCTCACAATATACTCTAAATAGGTCCCACTCATTGAAAAAGCTATGGTACAAAAAATAAAAAAACAAGCAAAGCACCGGTGCCGCATTTGGCACTGTAGGTGAGTAATGCCACTCATGTGGAACCAATTATTGGGTACCACTGAGGTACAGTGTCTTTAAACTTGAAATGCCACCACACATATTTATGCTCTTATGGTTCAGATGCTGTCTGATGAAATATCTGACCTTAATATTTTATTACATCTTGATACCTGGGTATAAATGTGATTTTGCTTTTGGGAAGAACAGACTTGCTGAAAGATTGTTTTGGGCAATGCCCATTAGGGACTTGGCAACTTGAAATGCATTACAATGATAGAGTTTTAGACGTTCTCTATATGTATGAAAAAATGCATTCACCAACTTTTAATTCATAAGAATTGTTGCATGGACAGCACAATTTTAATTCTCCAAATAAATACCCAAACCAGTAATTTTACAAATGAAAAAAAAAATTGAATTGATGTAATTTAGTTCCTATTTTCCCTTGCATTTTGAATTCCCTCAAAATATGAAATTCGCCATCGAAACACAACCCACCATTCTAGTGGGATGTATTGAACTCCTGATTCTTTTATAATTTCCATTTCATAGGAGAGATTTTTATCACTAGTTAAAGGTGATATTCATCTACAAATGTGTTTTGGGTTTACTCTGGAAACGCTTTACCTACATGCAGTATGATTATCGGGGCACGCAACACTGTAATATTTGGCATATTGCATTAAAGTCAGATTTTTTTTTTGTTAATGCTGATTTTTGCTGCCAACTGATATCTTACCTTTATTTTTAATACTTGTAAGTAGACTTTGTTTGCCTCCTTTTTCAACTATGTCCAACTTTGTTTTATGCAACAGTTGCTCAAAGAGAAGGGTCTTCTACCAGAGCTCAGCTTGCAAGTACATAACATTGTTTGTGCCTTGGATGAAGAACTTCAAGGGTGTGCTGCTATGGCTGCTAACATTCTCAGAGAAAAAGGACAGAGTGTTGACTTAGTTTTGGAAAGCAAACCACTTAAATGGTATGAAATCCTTTTGTCATTTTTGTTTAATTTTTGATCTATTTTTTTACACGGTATATGTTAGGGCTTTAAGGTATCGTGCCATCATTTGATTGGTGTAGCTGACAACACCTAGCAGGAAAACACTTTGGGTGTTATAGTTTTCTTCTCCTTTTAATTGAAAAGAGAGGATAAAGGCCATAATATGTTTTTTTTTTTTTATTATAAAGTACAGAGGGTGTTGACAATATGCAATATATCAAATCTGTCTGGTTAAGAAACTATGAGGAAATAATATACAATAAAATTTATACAAATCAAATTTATCCTAACTACAGGAAACTATAGAAACAAATTTGTACAGTAGTAAAGAGAGTTGAATCGTGCTAACTATGGCACATGACACTTAAATCATACTTGAAAATTCCGTCCGTCTTCTGATAAGATTTATCCTCTTTATTCTCCTTTAGGGTGTTTAAACGTGCTGCTAGAACAAATGCTGAGCGTCTGGTATTAGTAGGAAATTCTGAGTGGCAAAGGGGTATGGTTCGTGTCAAAATTCTCTCCACTGGTGAACAATACGAGGTTAAACTAGATGATCTAAAGTAAATCAGAATTTGAATTTTTTGTTTTATGTATTTTGTTTCATTATTGATATTTCATTCAATCAGAATTTGAATTTTTTGTTTTATGTATTTTGTTTCATTATTGATATTTCATTCACTTTAATTTTTTAATTTAGTCGTACTCGAAGACTCGTTTACATATACAGTCACACAACCAAGTGCGCATATACAACTTTCTATGCATATACATTTATTAATATGCTGATTCTGTTTATATCTTTTTACCCACTCTCCTCTCTCCCACATGTGTTTCTATGTATGTTTATAGAGCACTATGCTCAATAAGGATATTTTTTAGCTAGAAATAATGATTTGAATATTTCATTTTGTAATATAGATCCTTTCAAACTTTCGATTGAAAGCTTTTCTCCATAATCTATTATACTAAAGACGATTAAAGTTGGAGGTTTACGGTTGGTAAAATCAATTTTCTTTCAGCTCTAGATTGCTGCATTCAACCTTGGTCATCCATATGATGATCTTTCCATTTTATCATTATTTGTGGCCTTAAACAAGTTTTGACGAGTTGGTATTATCTCTTCCGAATTTTAGAAAGGCATTCTATATATTAAATGAATGAAAGTGAATAGGACATAGGTCTCTTCTTCAAGGGTATTCTCTTTAAAAAGGACCTCCCCTTTCACATGCAACTATCAAATTTAATTATGAATCCATTGCAACTATCAAATTTAATTATGAATCCATTTTATCCCTATCTGTCCTATTTATCTAATTGATATCCCTTCTAACTAATAATCAGCTACTCTAAGTAATCTGAACTACTTTTATTCACATTTATTCTTTTATCCTAACACTATGCTATATGATTAGTTTTATTTAGAAAAGTTGAAATGCTAATGATTTGGTTATGCATTTTATTTTTCCAGATAATTTAAAAATTATTTGGTTAGAATCTTATCGTGCTTCCCATTACCTGGTGAATTCCATCTCTGTATTTAATGTTTTTCCTTTCAAATTACTCCCTCTAGCCCTTATTATAGGAACCTCTAACATAAATCACGGGTATTAAGGAAAGTTGTTCGACTAATAAATTTGTCTAAAATGCGATTGTGACTATTACTAGATTATCATTATCCTTTATGTATAAATACATTCAGTCTTAACTTTTCATATTCCAAGACAAGTTGGTAGTATTAATAAGGGATATATTTGGGAAAAGAGTAATAAATGCATCTAGAAATTTGTATAGGGTCTTATATTTAGGGACAAACAATTTTTTGTAAAGGATGTTATAATTAGTGACGGAGGGAGTAGTAAATGTGATATGAGGAAAGGAGCATAATGCTGTAAGTTGTGTTCGGTACAAATTAACAAGTCTTGGCATGAGTCTGTATTAACTTAGAATGCTAGCGCACATATAATATTCCATGTTAATGAAGTATGATGATTGAAGCTTTTTTCTTTTGACAAAACGGATGATCGAAGCTTCGATGTTTCATTAATTGGGACAAATTATTAAACATGTTGAAGTTTTTTAAGGTAGCCTTTGGGGAATGCTACTGCATGCTTCTCTTAGAAGAGGATGGTAGTCTAAATGTTTTTCTTGCTACAACTACAAAAAAATTGATGGTCATTGAACCAGAAAACTTGCAACAGTATTTTGTGTTTCGAACCTAGAAAAATTCTGAAAGAAAATAATGAATAGAATTCCATAACTGTTTAATTAACTGATTTCTCTAACTTTTCCTATTCCCTTTATACTAAAATATCGACATGTTTCGTGCGGCATAGTTTTCTTGGATTAACTACGTAATAACAATATTTTAACCTCACATATATGTCGGGCTTCATCCCTTTATCTCTTTATAAATGCATTTCTATTTTTTATTTTTTTGGAGAAACTTTACTGAAAGAGTAGGTCATATCTCATGTATGTAAAGTTCTTTTTTCTAGATATGGTTTTACTTGATAGGTTTATAGGTTCATTTACCTAAAATTGGAAAGTAGTCTAATGATGTATATCTTGATTGCTTCCCTCCATGTGGCCTAAAGTTCAAATCATTTTCCCTTGTCTGAGAAATAAGAGAAGGGAGCAAGAGGAAATTACAACATAGGATTTGTCTCCTAGTTAGTGTTGGAACTTGAGCATCATGATGTAATAGGATGATTAGTTTCCAATTTTATGCCACCTTAATTATTTCAATATTTTGGTTTGTTTCACACATGCTTCTATCTTACTGTTTTATATTTTGGTGTGTTTAATGCACACCTCCATCGTAAGACTGAGTTGGTTTCAGAAAAAAAGAAACTAAGGGATAGTTCCCCCCATATTTATTCACAAATATAATATTACAATATTGAACGGACAATACAATACACTCATAATATTACAATGTTGAACGGACAATACACTCATTTCTGCATATATAAACATGTATATATACTTTTATTCTGCTTGGTATGCATGAATATGAAGAGTTCCTTCCACCATATGGTTTGGTTCTACTAGGTAGGTAATTACTCACTGCTTCCCGTTATATGCTCACGGGTATAACATTAAACCAGTAGTTCTGCATACACAATACACAACAGACTGAGACACTAATAGTTCAATTGATCATTGCCTTTAAGCTTTAGTTGGGTACAATTGTTCCCACTATCCCAAATCCCATTGTAAAGAAAGCCCCTGCCTGCAATAACAGATACAAATAGAAATGATCGCGTCCGAAGAGTAGATCATAGATTGCACAGTGCAACATATACATCCCAACTATAATCTCCAATGGGTGGATCCTGTTGATTATAATAAAAGGCCATTAGTATGCATCAGCTGAAGTATTAAGGAATTAAATACTGTATATGCCTTCTTTACCATATGCTTTCTAGTGTCTATAACATCATGCATAAGTTCAAATTGATATAAAAGAGCAATAAAAATATTAATTGTATCCTGCTTGCTTTTTTCTTTGCATTCTGTGTTTATTTTAAAATACCTGAATTATATATATCATGTATTTACTTGTTCAATGATTCAATCGAAAACTGTTGTGTTTGTTGAATAAATTACTTTATTTAGAGAGACTGATTACAAAGCAGCTGGTACCTTTCTGTAATTCGAAACCATGGACTTCTTGATGTTGATGGCCTAGCATTGTTTCTTTGTTTCATCGTATTTCCAAGCTTCTCTGTCACAACCCATTCATTGACACGGTTTGCTTCCAAGAGTCCTATAATTGCTGCTTTAGTTCGATGGAGTGACATGACATTCTCGAAGAGTATCCAGAGTACTAGTAGATGCACTGATCTGTCCCATGCATAAGTGAGTATAGAATAATCAAAATAATTGAGGGAAATTAAATAATTTTAAATAGCTGGAAACCAATTACCTTGGGGTGGAGACTGCATTTAGAATTGTAATGGTTGCTGGGATATATATGGCAACCTTTTTTGTGAGGCTTACTTCTGGAACAACCACACAAGCTGGTATTACTATGCAGTAAAAGAAGAACGTCACCCAATGTGCAATTATTTTCCTCACAAAGAAGAAAGCATAGATAAGATGAAGTCTCTTCAGAAGCGATACTCTCTGGATAATACATGTGATATAAATTTCAATTAGTTTGTAAGATTAAATGTTGATTCCACAAGGGATTGACTTTGGTTTTAGTTATTGAGGAAATTAGAGTTTACGTACTTGGCAGAAGAGGATTTCTTTTGTCATTTTCTTAAGGAGATTAGCTGGACCACATGACCACCTGTGCTGCTGATATCTGTATGCTTTAAATGTACTTGGCAGTTCATTTTTGACCTAGCAAGCAACAAATTTTTCCTGTTATGAGAAAGGTGTGGTTTATGGAATATTCAAGCTTAAACACTATTGTACCGAAGATATTAGTCAATTATGGATGACTTACTTTTACATCGCCGACGAAAACAAATTCCCAACCCTTCAGGCTTGCCCTAACTGCAAGGTCCATATCTTCCACTGTGGTCCGGTCTTTCCATCCTCCAGCGTCTTTTATTGCTTGAATCCGCCAAATTCCCGCTGTCCCTGCATGTTTTAAATCGTGCTATATAAGCTGATCTACAAATGTGCTTGTCTGAATTTAGTTTGGTGAGCATCTTGACTTACCATTAAATCCGAAGAATGAGTATGTTGAGGAGCCCACTTCCTGTTCAACACTAAAATGATAATCAAGTGACATCTCTTGAAGCCGCGTCATCATACATTCCTCTGAATTAACTGTGCAGATATGGAAATGGTGTTAAAAAATGTTGATTTACTGGACTCTTTAGTAAGGCATGCTATCACACTGATGTGTCTGCACACAATTTTACAAGGTGGTGATATTACTTGTTACTTACCAAATTTCCATCTCGCTTGAACCAAACCCAACTTTGGGTTCTCAAGAAGGTAAGGAATTGTCTTCCAAAGAAAATCTGGATCTGGTTGGAAATCTGCATCAAATATTGCCACAAACTCACAATCCTCAACATATTGCTTCTGTAACCCCTCTTTTAGGGCACCTGCCTTGTAACCATTGCGATTGCTCCTTGTTTCATACTTGACATTCACACCTTTCTCAATCCATTTGTGACACTCCAATTCGACTAATTCCTGCATGAAATGAAAACACATGGTTATTATAGCTTTGCTCACTCATGGACACACAAACATATGAGATCTGCTATGAAGCTTTACTGGATTAGTTGGATACCCTTAAGACTTGATTTGTTGAGTCATCAAGAACCTGAACTATGAGTCTGTCACTTGGCCAAGAAAGTCCGCATACTGCTCCAATGGAAAGCTTGTAAACCTGGGAACAGAAATTAAATTTTCTTAGCCAAGGTAATTCATCTTTATTCTTTAATATTTACTGACATTACTGTATGAATCTTAATCGACAATCTTTATTTTGATAAACTTGTGTTCCTTTACTTCGTCAGTTAGCTGTGATTTATTATGTGCATGATTGGATAGATGCTAGAGTATATTACAATAATGAATAATGACAATCTAAAAGGACACCCTTAGTGAAGGATCTCTAAAAGATGCCGGACTTTGCTGGTAACGCTAAATAGCGCAAAAATTTACCAACCCATCCCACCCCCCAATTGATTGACAAAAAAAGCCAAATTGGGAGTAAACAAATTAATATTTAGGATACAATGAAATGTTTAAAAACACAATATCTAGTTTTTTTTTTCTTCCCAATTTAAAGCCTGCCTTAATTATTTTCAACTATTGATAAATGATAAAAGGATGCGTTTAGAATTGGCATGGTTGTTTAAAATTATTAACATATAGTGACCGATGGATCAACTTGCATAACATTTTGGGTTTGATATATCTTATATGAAATGGTAAATATGCTTAGATACCAAATAACATATTAACATTTTATTTATGTGCCATACTTATTAATTACAAAGAAAAGTTACCTCTTTCTCGTTAAACATAGGTATTTGGATCAGCACCATTGGGTATCTTTTGTTTCTCTCTATGTTCTGTTTCATGGCGTCCAACTTGTACTTGGTGTATTTTTTAATCCTCAGCACCTTGACCACCAAAATTACGAGTGCCATGCCTACTCGTTCAATAAATAGCATGACTGACATAATTGAGCATATTATGACTGCTAGTTTTAGGAGCGGTATTATCACCGGGGCTCGTATGGATTGCCAGGCATAGCGTAAACCGCTCGAGGCATATCCTGGAATATCTACTTCAGGCTCCTCAAATATTAGGTTTTTCATGGTGTTTGGGGTTGTAGTTATTAGGGTACACAGAGCCTGAAGAAGAGCCTCAAGATAAAGCCACTTTCGGGCTGAGGCAATTGTAGGGTGGGACAATGATTTGTTGCAGGCAGTGATCAGATGGGTGTGATCTGGTAGGAGATGAAGCCTTCGCTTTAAATAGGAAGGACATGCGTGTTAGGAAGATGAGGACATGCATTCAAGTTTAGGTGGAAGAACGAAGTGTGTTGAGTGAGCTATTAAGGAGAGATCTATCCTTATTTTTTTTAGAGACACACGTTATTCATGCAAACAATGGTGTTGCTACGTAGCTACTTGATAGCTTGATATGTCTTTTTTGCCGACAATTTGATCCAGAGTTATACTGTCAATGATTTTGATCGGAGTAATAACTGCTTCTATCATTTGATCAAACTTATGAGATTCTGTTATATTGCTAGTAAATATTGGATAAATGCCAACGTGATAAATGTGGCATTTTTTGTGCCTTACTAATGCCTGGATGCAATTTTTTGGTAAAAAAATATTGATGTTTTTACACAAGATTGATTAAGTGTTTAGGAGCATATTCATTCATGAAAATGTCATCAATATTCTTTTATGGTAAATTTTCTTTAGAAATGTTGGTAAAGGAAATTAAAGTACTTCATAGTTCACCATATAGTACATTAAATTTTTTAATGGATCTTTTATTTTCTATCCACAAAAGAAAATTAATGAAATCCTAGATATAATTATTATGGTTTTACTACAATTTTAGTTTGTGATGGAATTTGTTGTTTGTAAATCATGCAGCCATGCTTCCAATTTCTAATCCTAGTGAGGTAAATGTGGTTGTTATTATATAGTTTTATTACTGCATCATGAAAATCTATAGGATTCCTGCATTTCCTAGGTTTACGTGGTAGTAGTGATATTAATGAAGTTTCTTAATTACTATTATTAATAAAGTTAATATTGTTAAGAGAAGAATCTTTTTATTGAAAAAAATGGATATTTCTTCCCTTCTGTAGATAGCATGTTTGCACATAGTCATAAAGTAGTCATAAAGCTGTAGAATTTTATTTATGCGAAAACTTTTTGATGCATTAGGCCGGGTTTTTTCTTTTTCATTTTTGTACTTGGGAAGATATCTTGTTCCCCTTTTATACTTTGCTCCATTTCTTCTCTATAATTTATTTTTATTTAAAATAACCACTTTGGCAAACAAGAGGTTAGAAGAGGCTTGAGAGTGAAGTAGAGGAATGACAAGGGTGATCCCTTGTTGGAAAAGTTTGACACAGTTGTTGAAAAGTGGGATGGCTTTAAAAGAGAATAGCGTGTATAACTGTATATTAGTATTTTATGTTGAAAATTTAGGATTTCTTGATGGTAAAGTCTCTAATAAAGGTATAATTGAAAATAGAAAGCATAAAATTTCCTTTTGAAACATTTGGCAGGTAAAGAAAGAAACACCCACCTTCCTTTCTGCAATAAATTTCTTATTCGATATGAGGCAGGTTATACTAAGAAATGACCACTCTGGAAAATTGACAATATTGATGAAAAATGACATCTATTGATGTCTGACTCAGATAAGGTGTATTTATTTTGCAACACGTAGTCATTTGGATATATCAAAATATTAACTCTCTAAATTATGCGTGCACTCAAGCTTAGTATCGACAATATTTTGCAGTTCAGCTATACTGTCGCTTCCGTAACAATAAAATGTCTATAACAAGTTATGATGGGAATAGGAGGAATGTACCTTTGCGTGGATTCTTCCTTCATTGTGCTAAAATCTTTTGACTTCTGCAATTAGAGGGTAATAAAATATCAATTACCAAGTTAATGTTTTGTGTTAGTTACAAAAGTAGTGAGGCTTCTAAATGTTTTGGTTTGCAATAGTATATATTTAACTCTTGTATATATCTGCGGTATATGTGAAATGGTGGCTGTGATAAATATAGGTAGCATGTTATTGGTCTGTCATTATTTAATAACTATGCTGTTGTGTTGGGAGTCTGGTGCAGCCTTAACACATTCTCTTACTCAAACTTCATTAGCATGTGAGTTATTGTTTTAAGGAGTAACCAATAAATTAAATCTCTTCTATTGTTGCTCATCAATCTTGATTAATTTTTGTTACCCTGAGTACAATATTACGAACTTCAGGAAATTTTATTATGTCTGCCTTGATCATGCCTTCATACTGTTCTGATTATTTGGTTTCAGCCATTAGAGTTTGTAATGGACGAGAAAAAAAGATTACGCAGTAATATTTATTTCAGGTAGAATAAAAGTAATTAGACGTCTGATGTTTTTTCGAGTCTATAGGATAGGTTAGATAAGTTTGTATTTTTGGTAAATGTGGAATGGTACTTGCGGTGCAATAAATATATAGGAAGTGTTTGTTTCATGTGTTTAAGTGAATTATGTTCAAGACTATGGTCTATGGGACGTACTGCCTTGGTATGTTCCCTTGATATGCTAACTTCATTAGAGTGGGAATTGCTGTTGTAGTGATTAATTAATCAAAGAAATTTCTTTGCACATCATATATTCAAGTCTTAATAATTATGGTAGAACTACAAAACTGAGGGCTTCTTAAATCTGTTATATGAGTTGGTTCTGCCTGTCCATATTGGGTTTACTGTTACGAAAATAATGAGGGGAAGGAAAATATGGAGTTTACACCAGAAGATATAAAAATAGAGTTAGACAGGAAGCTTGGCATTTAGTAGGGATAGTTGGGGGAATGTTGATTAATAGACAGTGCATGAGGGAGACCTTTGTAGGAGGATTGTCTCCTTGATTACGTAATAAAAGAAACATTATTTTCTTACTTACCATGTCTCTAAGTTTGTTACCATTCTTTGTCCCCGAGTTTATCATATTCTACACTATCTTATTTTGTCCACTTATTTTGATCTAACAAAGCATAAACTGACTTACCACTTACCACACTGATCGAGAAGGCGATGTTAGGTCTGATGTGTACCAAATAAACCAGTTTTGTATTAGGGTCCCCAAAGTTTTGTATCGGCAACAACACCCCTTCTTGCCAAAATTTGTATTAGGGTCCATGGGGTATCTGTTGGTTGACAACCACTCATTCCTGTTTCTTACAATAGATTTAGCTATGACATGCCAGACCAAACTTGAATAAAGAAGGCTTAGTTTTTATTTTTTATTTTTTATAAAAGCCTGTTTAGCTAAAAAGACTAGGCCATAGACCATAAAAAACAACATCTTAGGCTTATCAGACCGACCTATTTAATATTGTTTATTATTAATATTATATTATTATATTATATTTTGTACTTTGAATTAAATTATAAATTTGTTAACCTTTTCAATAATTTAAGCTTATCAGTATTATTTTTTTTGAATAAACTAGAAATGAATTTTTTTTTTTGAAGAAGCTAAATTAACCCACTCAAGTTGGCACTATAGAGAATCAAACCCGAGACCTTGAGGAGAAGCAAACTCCCAGGTCCCAAACCAATCCCACTAGGCCAACCCAAATGGATTAAACTAGAAATGAAATATGATGTAATTTATAATCAAATTCTCTTAAAATTCATGTTAAATATCAAGAAAGAGTTTAATCTCGTTGATCTATTAGTTCAGTAGTCTATTTAAACTTAGATCATATTACTTATTTAAAGATTTTCATATGAAATATGCTTTTAAACAGGCTGACATGTCGTATCATGCTTTCAAAAGGTCAGGTTCATGCCTAAGAAATAGGCATACAGCAGGCTGTAGGTCATACTTATGCCTTAAAATTTCTGACAAACCGGGCTAAAGTCTTGGAATGCCTAGTTCAGCCTAGCATATTCCCACCCCTAGTTATGAAACCACAATTGCTTTTTTTGCAAGCAACCTCCATACCAAGAAAATATCTCAAGGATCCTAAGTCCTTATTTTTCAAAGTTAGCAGCTAGTTTCTCTTTTACTCTTGCCATTCCAAACTGTATCATCGCCGGTAAAGATGATATCATAAACATAAACAATCATGGAAAACTATGTGAACAAGGTGTGGTCAACTACCCTTGTTTCTTCATGGACTGTGAAGTTTTCAAACCAAGCTTTAGGAGATTGTTTTAACCCATACAAAAACTTCTTCATTTTGCATGCATTTCATCCTAACTTGTCTTTAAAGCCAGGAGGAATGTGCATATATACTTATTCTTCAAGATCATCGTTGAGAAAGACATTCTTAACATCCAACATATGTAGGGGGCAATCTTGGTTACATCAAGAGGTAAGAGTATTCTGACAATGTTCCAACTTTGCAACTTGAACAAATGTCTCTCAATGGTCTATGCCATAGGTCTAAGTGAAGCTCTTAGCCACCAAGTGAGCCTTATACCTTTCAATCAGCCCATATGAATTATACTTCACAGTAAACATCCATTTGCATCCCACGATTTTATTGCCATTTGTAGTGTCATACCACTCCAAGTTTTGTTCTTTTCAAGAGTTTTCATCTTCTCAAGTACAACTTCCCTCCACCCGGCAACTTGTAGAGCATCTTGTGCACCTTTTGGGATATATACACTAGAAAACTGTATGGTGAAACTAGAAAAAGATGAAGACAAGTTTGAGTATGATATAAAATTCTACATGGTGTGTTTAGTGAAAGATCTATAAGATTTTCTAACGGCTATGAGATCATTAATATCAAAAAGGTTAAAACAACACAATTGAGCCTTTACGCAATGGTTGAAAAAAATAAATCCTTTTACAAGTAGATTTATTTGTCATGTGAATAAGTCTGGATTTTTGGAATATGAAAGACATCTTTACGAGTCTATATTGGAGACAACAATTGAGCCTTTATCTGCAACGGCTGGAAAAAAATCTATTTATGGAGAGACTGACACTAAGAGAAGCATAGTTACCTTGTGTTGCTGACGGCTACACCATTACCATTACCACCATTACCGCGACAAATGCCATCATTATTAGCATGGCCCATTCTACCATTGATGCAGTCAGCAACACCGTTTTGCAGCCTGCTCCACCTCCCATTGTGGAGTCATCGTTGTTGGTTAATCTGGTGAAGGCTTGCAACTATCTATTGGAATCAGCCATGACAGCCTAGAGCTACTGATTGCGATAATGTTTTTATTCCTCAACCAGATGTTGATTTAAATAGTGAGTACAATAAATTCTCTCTATGGATCATGGAGAAAACAATTACTTGGTATTTTTTTTAATTTTATGGTGATCGGGGTTTGAACCTCTGACCTTGCATATATTATGCATTGTATCTAACGACTGAACTAAGCTCACGAGGACAATTACTTGATATTTTTAATACAAGTAGTTTTGTCATTTTTACATATATTAAGAAATGTAGTTAATGTTGTATTGAAAAAAGAAATTCTAAGTGATTTTACAAAATTATCCTTATTTATGACATGGGAAAAAGATAAAAAAAATAGAAATAAGAGAGTAATAAATGGTAAAATGTATGATTGAAAACAAATCATTATTAATCCATTTATATTATAAAGTAACATAAACACAATCTTTTTTGAAAGTGATATAATAAAATACGAAAGGAGTACAAACTAAAGAAAAGGAAATAGTTGGAAACATCTAGAAACACCTAAAAATAAAATAAAAAATAATACACACCGATTTTCTAACAAGGATTTTCCAAGATTTTTGGGTTCCGTCCGCATAAATTGCTTTCGAGCATAAGATACTCATTTTTAGGTACTTAAATTTGTTGCACGTGTAACATCACTTAAATATTTTTTTAAGCAAAATTATGCAAATAGTCCCTCAACTTAATTTTAGGCAATATTTTAGTCCTTTATCTTTTTATTTTTCTGTTTCCGTCCTTTTATCTTTTTAAGCAGCTTTAATGTTACCCTTCCCGTTAAAAAAACATGATTTAAATTATCCTTTTATTTCAATAGTTTCTTTTGCTTTAACACTTTCCTTTCCTCCCACAAAAGAAGCAACTATTTCTGGAAAACCCATAAGAAGAAGAGAAAAACGCAGGCTGAAGAAGAAAAAGAGGAAAACGCACGCACAAACCCATAACCAGATGGCACCCAATACGATTTGCGACCTAGAATATGAAACAAGGTATTTGTGCATTGTTTCGTGCATTTGTTTCTAAAGTTTTTAGGGTTTATGTTGGAGCTGCATCATAATTACCATTGGAGAAGAAGGCATGTTAAAATAATGTTGGAGAATGAAGAATATAATGTGAGATTTCTTTTTTTAACGAAATGTGTAACAGATTCCACTTAAAGGGTAACAATGAAAATATTTTAAAAAGTTAAAGGATGAAAACGAAAAAAATAAAAAGATAAAGGACTAAAATGTTACTTGAAATTAAGTTAAATGACTATTTATGCAATTTTGCTAATTATTTAATAGCAGTACCTAACAAAACTCAATGTCTTCAACGTAACATCTTACAAAAATTTCTTAAATGAGACATACTAACCAATTATCAATAACTTTATATCATTACATTTTAATTTTTAATATTAAAAATACGTGTAACCTACTTAAGATTGGGTCTTGTTCGAGACTTTGAGTTTTATAAGCACCCAACCAAATTTCTCCCTGATGGGCTAATAAGTACCAAGTCTTCAAATATGAGACTACTATTAAGAATGATCTAAGAGCCGTTCTACTATATATCGCGAAGCATGTGCATCGCCAATTTCACGAACTGTATTCTTTTTGTATACTTAATTTACTTTCTAAAACAATTTTGATAAAACTTTAGTTCTTGCTAAAATAAAAAAGTTATTAGCTAAGTAACAACCGTTTGCCATCAATGGCCACTAAACCTGGTCCACCAGAGGTTAATTTCGCTGGAAAATCTACCTTCCGATCTTGGCCGGCGGTGCGAAGACATGGTGGTTGAACTTGAGATTGAACAGGTAGTGTTATTGTTGGTGAAATGCAGAGTGGTGGTGAGAGATTGGCGTGGCCTACTAGGTCTTGTTGGATGGGAGAGTTAAAAATGGAAACTGAGATGTAAATTTCGGTAAAGAGTAAAACAAAGTGATGGAAAATGATGCATAAAACAATGGAGTGCATATAATAACTTAAATTGAAAATTCACGTCAAACTACAACGCCAAAAAAAGAAGTGAAATGCATGGAATAGGTTATAATGATATCAATTGAAGAATCCAAGTGAGCAAGTTTGTATAACAATGTGACACGTAGACACAAGGGAGTAAAAGAGGTGCACATTAAGAAATTAGAGTGGGTATATAAGTGAATGTGTGTGACTAAGAGTGGTGTGGAATATTTGGATCAATTCTCTTCTCTCTGGATTTCTTCTTCTATGTTTCTTTCTTATCTTCTCTACAATTTCTGTTCTCGTGGTAGCAGAAGTTGATCTATTCAAAGCTTATCAATAAAACAATATTATTTTCCTTTATAACTTCTAGTGTCATTACATAGGTCTAAGTCTATTACGCTATGATACAGATGTCTTGCAAATCAGAATAGAGAGTAGATAGATAAGAATAAAATGCATCGAATAGCTGTGGTAAATTAGAGTTGAATGAGAGACAAATTTAAAAAGCAAAGCATGGAGAGTATGTTAGATTATAATAACGGTGAAGGTTAACATGGACTTACATTTATTAGTCCATCATGGCGAACTCAAAAATAACAATTAATTTTATAATCAAATAATACAATGGTAAAAATTGCATTATTTATTATTAATCAATGATTATTTTTTAGTTCACCATGATGGATCAATACATAGTTCACGATGTTTGGTTATTCATATAGTTCACAATGATGGTCAAATTATCATGGGCAAGTCTAAAAATGTTCATTCGTACCCAGTATTTTTGGCACAATTTCAAATGGATGAAATTTACTATACTAATTTGTATTAGACAAGATGGAATTTATTATTATTATTATTATTATTCTGATGTAGATATTTAATGGTATAAGAAGTATTCATGGTGATAAATGTATTACAAATTATAATAAATTTCATTTTATTTACCACTTGTTTATGCTACCATACAATAGACATTGAGTTGTGTGTAAGAGAATGAGGAAGCTTGGCTTATTGAAGTTATTGATTCTCTAGAGCAAAGTTCGTGACTAATAAAATGCAAAAAAGAAGAACCCTTTATTCGTTTAGTAATTTAGTTTAGTTAGAATTAGTCTTATCTTTGTTTAGTAGTTTGCTTAGAAACTTGCACTTGAAGTAACTAACTCAAGTTACTTGCATGTGAAGTAATAAGTTTGTTAGGAGTTTGTTTCAATTTTGATACATCATTTGATGTATATATACTTCATCACTCTTGTAAATAATAATTAGTTCAATTCATTCAATAAAATTATACAAGTCTTTTATTCATATCTCTCTCTCTCTCTCAAAAACCATAGAAACCCTAGAATCCCAATTACATCTTCTTCAATTGAACACAGTTTTAAGTGTTGGTTTCATTCAATCTTTATACGTTGTTCCATCACCCTTCAATAAATTAATAAGGATGAGCATCAATTCATTTGTCATTAAGTTTCTCAGTAACATTCACAAAGACAAGAACATACATACATACATTCTTTAATAGGACATAAAAAGAAAGAGTAGGACTAATGCACAAACTCTACTATTTTCAAGACAAAAAATGCCAATAGTTATAAATGTGTATATATATGGCATATATTCCTGTAGCTGGTATTTTCATTAGATTTTTCTTCGTCTCTTGGTCATGTTGAAGAACTTGAACCAGATGCCATACCAATTACCTTGTTGTGTGTAAACCTTTGTAATTGAATCATGCGCGCATATATCCCATCCTGATGATTTTTCATCAACTGTGAATGTGAACCTTGCTCAGCTACTTTACCATCATCAATCACAGCAATCACATTGGCATTCCTGATAGTTGATAGCCTATGTGCAACAATTATGGTTGTTTTTCCCGTTGAAGCGCGGTCTAGCGCCTCTTGAACTGATCTCTCTGATTCAGCATCAAGTGCACTTGTTGCCTCATCAAGAAGCATAAGCTCGGCTTTCCTCAAAAAAGCGCGAGCAACTGCTATTCTTTGTTTTTGTCCCCCGGAGAGTTGAACGCCTCTCTCCCCTACAAATGTTTTGTATCCGTCCGGTAGAGAAGATATGAACTTGTGAGCATTAGCAAGTGTTGCTGCTTCGATTATTTCAGCTTCAGTTGCTGAGTCATGACCATATGCAATGTTTTCATAAATAGTAGTAGCAAATAGGCATGGCTCTTGAGGTACCACAGAAATGTGTCTTCTTAAGGACTTGAGGTTATATTTTCTGATGTCTTTTCCATCAATCATTATCCGGCCAGACGTTGGATCATAGAATCTCTGTATAAGTGCAATCACCGAGCTCTTACCGCAGCCACTAGGTCCAACAAGGGCAAGAGTTTTGCCAGCTCGGATACGAAGATTAAGGTCACGAAAAACCGGCATATCTGGTCTAGTGGGATACGAGAAATCCACATGCTTAAGTTCAACTTCACCGCGAAGACGGTCAGGAACAGGAGTAGCATCTTGATCATCTGGTTCAATTTCGGTTTGACGGTCGAGGAGATCGAAGACTGATCTCATGGCTCTACCTCCCTTGATGAAATCAGGAGCCAATGTTAAAGTCTCAGCAGCGCCATTGGCAGAGACCATGAGGACCATGAAAACTCGGATTGTTTTAGAGAAGTCAGATATTCCATGTTTCACTAGCCAAGAAGCGTACCAAAGACCGAGTGCATAAGAAGCATAAAGTGCAAACTGAGCTATTCCATATCCGCTTCCGGAAATCTGTCCCTTCCAAAAGCACCTTTGTAGTGGAGTTTCAAGGTTGGAGGCGAAAAGGCGAACAATTTTCGATTCTGAATTGAAGGCTGCAACAGTTCTTACATTGGCTATAGCCTCCCCAGCTAGTTGTGTGGCCTTGGCATGAGCAGCTTCTAGGTCACCAGAGAAACCAGTCATGAACATTTTCTGTACAAAACACAAAACAATTGGATAAATAACTTAATTATGCTCAACTAAACCAATCCAAACAGGCCCTAAGTGAAACAGAGTTGAATACAAAGAATGCCTGAAAGATGTTATAAAACAAACCTGCAAAACAGTGGCTGCAACAACAACAGGAAATACAGCAATGAGGACAAGGGCAAGACGCCACTGCAACACAAAGCCTGCAGTACAAGCAACAAGCATAAGTGCAGTATTCTGCACAATTACCGAAATTCGATCTCCAATGGCTGATCTGACATTGTTGGCATCAAGAGCAAGCCTTGCAGAAATTCTAGCACTCTCATTTTCCTCCTGATCAAACCATGCCATTTCATTCTTAAGCACTGCCGTCAGCATTTTCTCCCTCACACGTTTCGTAAGATTTTCCCCGACAATATCCCAGAAAAAATGTTGCAATGTATTGAAGATAAGTGCAGTTGATGAAAGACCAATCAACAAGTAGCAATACTTATCTATTTCTCGGATCATGTGTTTGTGGTCTGGATTGTAGTAGACACTGAGGACAGCACTAAGAACATAAGCAAAGAAAGCACTAAGCGATCCACAAACAATTGAACCGATTGAGCCAAGTAAAGCATAGAGCCATTCAGGAGAGTTCATTTTAACTAGTCTCCAGAAGGAACCGGCTTGATCTTTGAAGGCAAGCTTTTCATGCTTGTAATTTGGATGAGATGCATCAACTGACAAACTAAAATCTGATGTAGAGAAATCAGACAATCTACGCGAATATGGTGACCGGCCATAAGAAGAATTCCTAGCAATTATCGGGGAGCTAACCGAGTTTCTTGCACTTGAAGGCCTGCATATAAAAATGTCATGTATGTTCAGCTCGGAAAATCTACTAGCAACAGTTATAAGATGAACTTGAAACATTGGTGAAAATAGTAATATTTTTTTTTTGTATTGACCCTCCGGTTCCTAAGGGAAAGCGGTCCTGAAAATTTGGAGTTCAGCCAGGAGGTAAATAAAGTGTAACTAAGGATTATTCCCGATTTCCCGCTAGGATTCGAACTCGGGTGGAATAATCCTTGGCCAAGCACTACTCTTTCATGAACAATGAAAATGAAATTACTTAAAGAAATGTTCAACATTGGTGAAATCTACTACCTTGCACTACTCTTTCTAGCATTATTCATAGCAGTTTCATGGGCAACCTCCTGCATCTTAATAAGCTTGGCATAGACTCCATTTTCACCTTTGGAGAAGAGCTCATCATGAGTTCCAATTTCAAAAACACTTCCTTGCTGAATCACGGCTACGAGATCAGCTTTGCGAATTGTGGAGAGGCGATGAGCAATTACAAGAGTTGTCCTGCCAATCATGAACCGGTCAAGTGCTTCTTGCACCAACTTTTCGGATTCAGAGTCCAATGCACTTGTTGCCTCATCTAGGAGAAGAATTGCTGGATTTTTTAGCATTGCCCTTGCTATTGCTATTCTTTGTTTTTGCCCTCCAGAAAGTTGTAGTCCTCTTTCTCCTACCTGCCATTAAAAAATTGTTATTTTTTCTTTATCATTTTGTACCATTTTCAATTAAATTATCATATATTGTATGATTCCACATGTGATTCTTAGTTTATTTAGAGTTCTGCGTAGAAATTATTTATTCCTATAGATTAGAGGTTTTATGATTGATGAATAACTTTTTTGTGGTCCTTATTGTTCATCACAAGCACAAGTTGACTGAAGCATGTTACCCTCTTGGTCTTTTTTCAGATGCAATGCATAAAAAACACTTCCTGCTTCAGGTTTGACCAAATTAATAGTCAAGACATCACCACGTTTCTGTATACATTGATAATAACAGAATAGTAACAGTTGTGGAATAAAATATTTCTCTTTTCTGTTACACAAGTTTTATTTTTTATTTAGCATCCTGTACTTTTTTATAATAAACTATCAATTTAGTCCTTAGAATACCACTCTCTCCAATTTAATCTCTAAAATATATAAAAATAATAAGTAACCCAACCCCTAAGAGTATATGAAAACTGCCACTTCGGTCCTTGCTATTAAGATGTCAAGGAATAAAATGGCGGAGTTTTACATATTTTAGAGACGAAAAATAACAGATTTCGCATACTTTAAAGACTAGTTATTATTTTTATATACTTCAGGGACTAAATTGGAGAGAGGGTGATACGTGAGGGACAAAATTGATGGTTTATTCAATAACTTTTTAAAAAAAATGCTTCTATGGTTCCATCCTAAAAATTTAAATCCAATAATGTGATTAATTTAAAAAACATCATTTCATTAACAAGATGTATTTTCTGGAGCCAGAGCTGACTAACCTGAGTTTCATAGCCTTCAGGAAGTTTGATGATGAAGGAATGAGCATTAGCAACCCTAGCAGCTTCTTCAATCTCAACCTGGTTTGCATCAGGCCTTCCCAAGAGTATGTTTTCTCGAATCGTGGTGGCAAACAAAGCAGGTTCTTGACTCACCAGTCCTATTTGTTGCCTCAACCATTTAAGCTTCAAAGTTTTAATGTCATGCCCATCTAGCATTACTTGTCCTGCACCAAATTTTCGAAACAATGTAATTTAACAACCACTACTAACATAAAACTTCAAAAATTAAAATTCAATCGTTCAAACTAAACTGTAATTTTAAAAATTTACCTGAAGTTGGATCATAGAATCTCTCAATAAGAGAAACAACGGTGCTCTTGCCAGAACCGCTGCTACCAACTAAAGCTATGGTCTTTCCGGCAGGAACACTCAAGGAGAAATCATTGAGGATCAGAACTTCAGGTCTTGATGGATAGGAGAAGTCCACATTTTTCAGTTCAACAAGTCCAGTAACTGTCTCTAATTCCAATCCAGATTCACTGTTTCTATCTATACCAGGCTGGTGATCAATTATCCGGAAAATCTTAGCAGCCGCAACTCTAGCCTTTGTAAATGCAGCCATGCTCGGTGCAGATTGCCCCAAACCTCTACGTAAATCAAATCAAATCGTTAAAACGTATTTAACATTAGGAAACTCAAATTCAATCACTATGATTTTGTTTGCTAAAACACAAAATGCTCCAGTACTCACATTCCACCAATCATGACGGCAAACATGGTTGCGATGGCAAGTCCTCCATTGGTTTCGTGATGCCTTACAAGATAGCCTCCGTACCACAGAAGAAGCGCGTAACAGCAGAAAACAACAAAGTAAGTTGCACCTAACCCCATTCCTTTTGCTAATCCAGTTTTGTAGCCAAGCTTCTGAGCGACCTTCAAGGCCGATGAGTAGCCTTGAAGTGCTCGCGACTCCCCAACGAATGCAAGCACTACTCGGATTTGCACAACCGTCTGCAATATCAACAATAAAATCACCTCAGGTGCAGAAAAACTGACAAAATTCATACAAAATCAAATGCTATTAACTTTGAAAAGAAACAATATGTGTTACTATTACTCTTTACCTGTTCTACAATGTTGCCAGCTTGAGAAAGAGCTTCTTGGCTCTTACTAGAGAGTTTAGCCAAAGTAGTTGTGTGAATGCCTCCAATTACAGCTATCATAGGAACAACAGCAAGGGTAACCAAAGCCAATTGCCAAACAGCAGTGAATCCAACAACAAAACCAGAAACAAAAGTAGCCATGTAGTGAATGAAATTTCCAAGCTGCAGGACACACCAAACACAGAACTCAAAAACTAGTCCAATTCCAATCTAATGACACTGTCACAAAAGAAAAGAAAGAAAAAACATTAACACTTGTCCAATCATCTAACCTTCTCACTAATGGCATCCTGAACCATAACAGCATCAGTGTTGATTGCAAAAACAACATCCGAAGTTCGAACCTCGGTGTCAAAGAATTCAATATCTTGTTTCAATGCAGCTTCTAGATACTTGATCCTCATCTTGGTCGACTGTCGCTCTCCAGTCCACATCCAACAAGAAATCTCTGCAACAAATCCAACCCTCTTTCAATCATCCATTAAACATTTGAAAATCAAAACATCAAAAATTCAAAAGAAAAAAATCTATAAAAAAACAGAAACATGTTCTTCCATTGGAAACCAACTAACCTGCCCAAGAAGAAGCCCAAATAGCAGCACCCACCACAAGGAAGTAAAATGCATACTGCAAAAAACAACATTACCTCAAACAATTCACACCCACTTTCCACAAAAAGAATCCAATCAAAAAATAAATAAAAATCATACAACTTTGAATTGTGCTATCAATTATTATTACTATTTTACCTTAACAACTTCTTGTGTCATCTTATCCAAATTATTAGCATTGGAACCAAAAGAGTTAACAAGATCAGCAAAGAATCTAAGAAAAAGAGGCAAAGAACAACCATGAACAATTGCTCCAACAGTTCCAATTGTCATTAAAATATAATCCAACCCATCAGCAAATCTGAATAACTCTCCAAACCCAACAGAAGGAGCACTCTTAACCTTCTCCTTACTACCACCATCTTTCTTATGTTCTTCCATTTCCTTTGAAACTTGAACTTGATTCTGAGAATCAGAAACAGTAGCAGTAACAACTTCTTCTGTTACTGTTGGCAAGTTCCCTTTAAAAGGGTCAGAAGAAGAATTGATATCATCACTCATAAGCTCAAGTCCTTGCATTTCAGACCATTTCCATTGCTCAGTAGTTTTTATTTCTTCAGACTCTTTTGACATTTGTTAAAAACTTGTTAGTTTTTTTGTTTTATACACAAAACAAAATTCACAGTTCCCAACAAAACAACCTCTTCACACTTAACTCTTCTTTATTAGTACTATCTATCTCACTCTACCTGCTCTTTCTGCTCTCATGTTTCTGATCTGAACTAATTTTTCTACTCTCTCTCTCTCTCTATATATATATATAATTATAGTTAATAGTTTGTTTTGTGTGATGGTGGTGGGGTGTGTTTTGTTGGCATATTCTTGTTTGTGATCTTTGCTTCTATTAATATTAATATTAAGATTATCTTGTTATTCTTCTTTGTTATATTGTGTTGTGTGTCAAAGAAGAGTCGGAACAAGAAAAAAAAACAAGGGTTAATGTAATGTAAGTAGTTTTTTTCCTAAGTCCGTAAAAAACACCGAAAGTGATAGGTTGGTGGTGAGAACCTAGACATAGACAAAAGCATGCATTGCATTGCATTTCTAGAGAGAGAGATAAAGTTTAAATTGATTTTCCACCCGACAAGGTACACTGTTGTGTGAAAATTTTAAGATTTTATTTTTGACCAAGATATATTATTCAATCAAATGTCATCAATCACTTAAATTATATCTACTGTTATCTACTAAAATATACAGTGCATATAATAATATAATATTTAAATGAAAAAAAGACTTTAAAACAGTTAAAACTGTTGGTAAGTTTTGTCATTTTTTAACTCGATTAATTTATTATTATTTTTTTTTTTATAAAATTCATGAGAGACTATTAACATCAAGTCTAATTATGTACCATTTCTTCGTATTCTCATAGACGTTGAAAATGAATGAATCTAGAGGGGATACTTTGTGAAACAATATTTATGTACCAAAGATCGTGATTATGATGATTTTTTAGCAGAAAAAAAAATGTAATCAAAGACGTGAACGGACTAAGGTTACTCAATGATAGCATGATATTGTGTGATTTTAGAATGAAGGTCACTCAAAAATGGTGTGACTTTGCTTGATTTTGGAATAAAGGTTGCTTGATAAATGTGTGACTATGCGAGATTTTCGAACTAAAGTTTTTAATTGGTAGTGTGACTCTACATGATTTTGGTTCTTGATTGATCTAACATTTTTGGATGGTATAACTCACGATGATTTGTTATATTTGACCGGTGTAATTCATGATTAAGATTCCTTTGCAATTATGAATTGACATAATCAAAAAACTTAGTTGTTTGATTTAGATCATATGGTTGATTTATGTTGCTGTCATTTTGGCTGGTATATAACAATTATCTGTCATATTTGACTCATATATTTCATGATTAAATTTTGTGTAAACCTCAACTATTAGGCTAAAATGTTTTTATTTTTTACCAAAAACTATAATCAAACACATGAACAAACTAAGGTTATTCAATGATGGTATGATATTTGTGATTTTCAAATGGAGGTTACTTATATATTATAACGTAACTTTCCGTGATTTTTGAATAAAAGTTATTCAATATTTGTGTGACTATGCGTGATTTTTGAATGTAAGTTATTAAATAATCGTGTAACTCTACATGATTTGTGCTCATGAAATTGAAGAATCACCAAATTTTATGAATAGATGTATTTCATGATTAGATTTCTTGACCGATGTTGGTCAATATAAGTTATTGTGAGATAACTTACATTCAAAAGTCACGCAATAATTTGTCATACTTGACTGATGTATTTCATGATTAGGTTTCTTGCAATTATTAATGTAATAAAAAAAACTCAATTGTTAAACTCAAATCATATGACCAATTTAGATTTTCAATCATTTTGGCCGATATAATTCATAAACATCTGTCATACTTGACTCAAATATTTCATGATTATATTTCGTGTAATAAACTGGTGTAGTCATAAATCTCGACTATTAGATAAAAATCATGTGGTCAATTTAGATTATTCAGCTTTGGCTTCTACATAAAGTTAATTAGACAAACCCAAATTTTTCAAAAAAGAATTTTCGAAAAAACAAAAATATAAATAAAATATATAAGAAAAAGGAAATCAATTGTGCGTGAATCACATTAAAGTATATGACATTTTTATTTATAAAAAAAAAAAAATCTCCTATTAAGACATTTGTAAATAAATAAAAAATAAAAGTTACGTTTTGAAAATAACAACTTTTAAAGAATTGAAAACCGCTCCTCTCAACAAAAAAAAAAATTGAACACTACTCTCAATATAATTTTTCTATTCCATATTTGATAACAACGCAGCAGCTAAAACGTGATAAAAAGTAAAAACCTGAAAAGTGTTCATACGCATCAAATTACTTGGTCATTTAAAATATTAAGCAACAATATTAAAACCTTTGAATAATTTAGGAATCTTATGTACTGAAATTGAAGAATCCAAGGCAGGATCACCAAATTTGTGAATCAATCAAGTAATTAACAAATATGAGTAGAGTTCTATGTTTGACTATACTCCACTTGTTTTACAAGCAACTATCACTAATCATAGCTTAACTAAAATACTCTTTCATAAAAAAATACCATTATTAGTATTAAAATTATTAGCTTCAAACATTAAAACTACTAATGTCCGTTTCATTGGAGAACGACAAATTAAGTACGATCTTACTTACATCACACTCTCTCTTTGGCTTTAATTGAGACCACCAACAAGTTCAGTGCAATTCCTTTTTTTAGCTTAAAAACAATAACGTGTGTGCCTGAAATTCTGACATTGTTAAAATTCTTCGAAGTTTTTGTATTTGTATTTTTGTGAAAATAATTAGATCAATCAATAGGTAAACAAGAATTACCTTTTTTTTACTGTTTTAAGGGTTTGATATATAAAAAGGGTGAAAACGGAAACTAAAAATAGGCAAATGGTGACATCTAATTCTGAACAAATTAATGCTATTGTCCAAATAAAGAAAAAAGGGCAAAAAGAAAGGTAAATATTGGATTAGTTTGTTTCACCCTTTACATGCTTAACAGTACAAATCTTTGGTTCAGGCTCTGTTCTTTTTGCTGAGTGTGGGTCATTAGTCACTACCCTTCATCCACGGGTACTTGTCCTACAACATGTAAAAGTGTGTGGATTGTAAAATAAGGCAAAGGTAATTGCAAATGAGCATCACAACTGCAGTTACTTTTAAAAGTTAGCAAGACATTTCCCCCTTGTAGTAGGCTCAAAGCAAGTGTGGTTTTTGTACTATTGTTCATTTGTAATTAAATTAAATAGTAAATATAAATATATGTATACTTTGTATTGTAAAAATGATTTTGATTAAATGTGTTTTATTTTGCCTTTAAAGAACATTAATTATTTTTTCATGTGGTAGTAACAAAAATTATATAGTTGTAAAATTAAAACTTGACTTTGTAATATGAAGAGAAGAGGTGAGCGAAGTTCAAATCAAATCATCTTAAACATAGTTGTAAAATATAATTAATATTACTTTAATTAATAGTAATTTTTCTTTACCCCATTTAAAAAACACATTTGAAATATGTCGTTTATGGTTTGTTGAGCCTTTTAAAATATGTTATTTATGATCCTAATGAGAGACATCAAATAGGGACTGAAATCAAATTTTAGAAATCAATAATGATATATTTTAAAATTAAATAATGAAAACAAGTCACTTTTCAAAAGGAAATAACATTAAATTTTAGAATTTTTACCGTGGTGGAAGTTGCAAAATGTCATTTAATTTGAAAAATATTTGCATAAATATTTTGTAAGATGATGTATATGATTTGATATTTGTTAAAAATGATTTATTAGTACATAAATAAAAATTTATTATTTTAAAAAAAAAGTGTATATAAACATTATTAAACTATTTAATAAAGTAAAATAATTGCATTCTTAGATTAAATCATGGAGTGCTTATTTTATGAGTCTAAGCGTGTTTTTGTTACCACGTTGAATTTGCCTCCCACCGTGCCTTTATCTAATTCCACAATTTCAAGCTTCACAATTATCACGATAGTAGAGCATTGGGACGCGAGAAAAGTGACTCAAACGTGTAACCAAACAATGCATAAATTCTTTTATGGAGCGTTTACCCATCTCCTACATATATAGGAACTAGAAATGTTGGGTAAAAAAAAAGGAACTAGCAATGTTTTCATGTTTTACAACACTTCAAACTTCATAGTTCATAGTAAAGTAAAAAATGCCACTCCATTAGCATAACCTCAAATAAAAGCTAGACAAGACATTGTATGGCATGTAGAAGATGGTGATCCATTAACATAGCCATAGTAATCAATGTAAATTGTACAATGAGAAAATATGGGTAGAGTGTGTGCATCCGCAAGCAAAATTACAAGAACCTAACAATCAGAGTAACATACTAATGCATGGTATTTCAACAATCTACATGCAAAATTTAATGAGGGTGACTGAACCTTACTTTCACTGACCTTAAAAAGAATACGTACAAGTACCCTACATTATTATGATTTATGGAAATTTGTAACCCCAAACAGGAATGTCTTAAAATGCAAATAGAAAAAGGTGACTTTTGATACACACTTTTTTTGGGTTTTTAACCACTTGTTGCCAACGCCAAGCACTGCACGCGTAAATGGCCTGCAACAAACAACCAACAACTTATTCAGTACACTTTGATTTTATTTTTTTGAAGAAGTACACTTTGATTTTTTATTTGGTAATTTTTTAATTAAAAAATATTTATCTTAATTTGTTTGAATATATTTTTAGTCTCGGTAACAGTTTAAATTTTTTAGGTTTTATACAAAAAATTCTTTGAGTTTTAGTTCCACAAGATTTTTGTCAACATTTTTAATATATAGTGTGCAGTTGCAAAGTTTGATAGCATTTTGATAAGGCTTTGGTTTATTTTGTTTTTTTAAGATCAAAAGTGCTGACAGAAAATATTGTGGGCATTAAAAATTGAAGAGATATTTTATAGGATTAGAAACTAAATTTTGAAATTTTATTGGAACATGAGACATATTCAACACTTAATATTTTTTTTTAAGGTAACACTTAATATTCTAAATAGTACTATAGTAGTATAAAATATTTATTTTTGAATCGATATCAATCCTTTTTGACAAATGCAAATACAAATGATTTTCATTTGTATATTTTTTTTCTTTTCATTTTAGAAATGTTATTTGTAGGATTTATTTGTTATAGTCAAGATCATTCGTGAAACTTCTTGTTGAAATTAGTTCATAGTGTATTATTAAACATTACTCTATTAATCCTTAAAAATTGAACTTTTTATAAATGTGGGCTCTACCCTTAAGATGAAATAAAGTGGCATTTTTAGGATAAAAGTGGTTGTGAATCGTGATTGAACCAGTCTTTTTTTTGGTGGTGTATTGAACCAGTCTTTTTTTTGGTGGTGTATTGAACCAGTCTTTATAAAGCACTAAACAAAAATTTAAAAAAACTATGGTCAGCACTTTTTTACACAATACACTGAGATAGGATCCTCTCTATTTATGACTTTCAATCTATCATAGCACTTGAGAAATAATATTAATCTATCATTGGTATATTTTTCGCAACCCTTCTTAGAGAAAGTGTTGTAATAGCTCAGCTTTGTGACGTAGTTGTGTAAAAGTAAACATTTTTTTTGTCCTGAGAGTGAAACTCATATACATTAAGGTTTGAGAAGCGGAGAAACCTATACTCGAAAACTCATTCTTGAATATCAAATGTTACCTTAGCTATCAATGGAGATATATTTACGTGGCTATAAAAATAAGTAATCTTGTTTTGGTAGAATAACAAAAAATAAAACCTAAGAACAGAGCTTAGTTTGGGGCATCAAGTCTCAACACATACTCTAATTTTGATGGGGTATCTGTCAAATGATGACACCTAACCTTGAAAAACGTTCAAGCTTGGTAAATAAACTCCACGCAACAGTTACTCTCTCTAAGTACATGTTGGAAAAAAGTGTTAGAAATATGCTCCTTCAAATAAAAAAAATCTTCACCAATAAAGAAAAATATACATGCATATGCAAGTGACATAATGTTGAAGAAAATAAAAGACTTCTAAAGAATCCGTATAAAAAATAACATGTTGAAGAGAGTTGTTGATCACCAACAAAATAAAAGTAAGTAATCTTATTATGCTATAAAAAGATCATGCTTTAATAAAAATAAAAATCAAACTACATATGCAATTTAAAAAATTCAAAATCTTAAATAGTAAATTGAGAATTATATTTATGAAATGTTTGGCCCCACTAATAGATAGGATGAAGATCCATGAGAGGTTGTATTTGTAGGAAACATAAAAACAGAGAAAACATATAATACTATGGCGAAGATTTCCACATTGAGAACAATCGATTCCTTGTCTTGAGCGTTACACAAGTAGAGAATTAAAATAAGGAATTCATGATAGAGGTATGGCCCTGCCATTTGCACAAGAAGTCCAACATCCAATATGAATATTGAAAATGAAATAAAGTTAGAGGAGAAAAGTCAAATAAACCTTCCACTCGTTTGTTACAGATTAGGTGAAAAGATAAAAAGGGTCGGTGATCAAACTTCCACTTATGAAGAGACCAACATAAACAAATCCAGTTCTCATTAGAATGATATTTTACTTGCCTATTAATCAGTCAAATTCGGAGGAGGGAGAATATGTTGGAACAATAAAGTATTATACTACTATTAGTTGAATTGAAAAATGCAGGAAGTCTCAACTAGAAGAGAGTTCACACAATACTAATAGACTAATAGTAATACTAATGTATGTAAGGTGAAGGCAGGATACTTGGGGAGTACCTCTAGGGATACCCAATTTTGTAAATGAGAGAGAACACACTCAACTTAAGCATCACACATGTGCGTCGCCGTCTGACCGGCTCGTTTGACTTGGGCTTTATGTATTCAATTTTGTGAATGAGAGAGAACACATTCAACTTGACCACCACGTATGCGTGTTGTCGTATGTTCGATTTACTCGGCTAGGTTTAGGTCTTGTGGTGCATTAACTTTTTTAAGAAATTGAAACCTTAACTTTATTTTTTTTTAAAATTTCGGCTTCAATGCCCTTCCAAGCTTTTCATTTATCCTCTTTTGCTCGACACACTTCCAAACCACTCCCCCTTCGCAATTTGTTCCTTTAGAAGAATTGTTCCTTTTGGATATTGTCCCTTTGGAAGTTTGAGTGCCGATATAACCATATTCAAACATTCAATTTGACCAGGCACGCTTGTCACCGTTTGTCTGGCTCACTTGTGCTTCGGATTTACAGTGTATTAATTTTTAAGAAACTAAAACCTTATTATTGTTGTTGAAAACTTTCGATTTCAATGCCCTTCCAAGCTTTCTCTTTTTACTCTCTCATGCTCGACGCACTTTCAAGCCACTTCTCCTGTTCAAAATTTGTGTCTTTTGGATTTTGTCCCTTCAAAATATTTTTGCCCCTTCGTAAGTTCAAGTGATCATATATGGTACCATATTTGAGGGTATTATTTTAGAAATGATCATATATTGCAGTAGGAGTCTAATATGGTTGATAGTTTGCTTGCATAATGTTGGGTAGTGTAGCGAAATGCTTTAAGGAAAGTATACGTGACTCAACCCAATAATATATTTGGTGACAAAAAAAATTTTAAAATTTTTTTACTCCAAAAACAAATTTTAAGGGGATGTAAATTGAACAGATCCCTTCCACGAGCACAAATCACATTGTGCTTTGGTTGAAAATATAGAATTTTTGTTGAAGTTTTACAAAAGCACGCTGAGTTTCCTTGCACTAATCTTTCTTTCAATTCATTGCACACTGTGAGGAGATCAAAATCAGAGAGGTAAACAAAGAAATCTCATATATTGAGATGAATGATATGAACTGAAAGTTAATTACAAGATTCGTACACACACAAATGTATAAAGCTAGGTTACTTGTAACACAAGTAATCGTTATAACTAACTTTCTATCATCTATGACTTAAATGTAAGTGGTTATAATAACCGGTTGTCAACTAGATTGAGTAGTATCCTCTAATAAGACGACTTGTGCAATATATAGGCGGAGCAACCTGAAGGTGAGAAAAACACAAGAAGGGGGTTGAATTGTGTTAGCTTTTTCTTCGTTTCTCCTACCGATGTCACAGTTCAGAAGCAGATTACAATCAGCTTCTGAAGTAGTGATCAGAGACTAAATGTGCAGCGGATAAAAACAGAGTAAGAGAGAGAGAGAAGGAAGACACAAAGCAATTATACAGGTCCCTTCCACAAACCAGAAGTAGTCTTGTCCCCCTTGCACTTCCAAGGAGATTTCACTAACAATGTAATCTCAAATTACAAGTACTCAAGCACACAAGCAAGAGATTTCCTATGCTCAAGCACACAAGCTAGAGACTTACAAACAAACAGATTTACACAGAAAATTGTTTGAGTTTGAACACTTGATATACAATCAGTGGTGTTCACAATACAAATCAATTACAGACTCTTTAGAGTCTTGAGACTATAGAATTTCTAAAATGTGGACTTTGCTAAGAAATTCTAAGTAACTTTGAAATGCAAACAAAACAGAGTATGAACTTTGAAATGTTTAGAGAGTCTAGCTTTTGAATGCGTGTGTATTGCTTTCTTGCCTGTATGTTGTATTATGTATCTATTTTTATCCAACTAGAAGATCTTCACTCCTTTATATAGTGGTGTGAAAGAGACGTTGGAGAATTGCCAGCACACATGCATAAAAGAGTCGTTTGAAGCTTGTTGATCACCAATTATCTTTTGCCTGATATGGT
>Ga0315915_1000136_pt1 | contig 56784 bp, 31 predicted proteins | sample MpolbnodulesMG_FD_207738 | JGI IMG/M metagenome (GOLD analysis project Ga0315915, IMG submission 207738) | Medicago polymorpha root nodule microbial communities from Los Angeles, California, United States - branched nodules | ecosystem: Host-associated > Plants > Roots > Nodule | place: USA... | reverse complement strand
GTAAACACCATTCTTTTCTAATTACCGTTGAGGAAGGGTCTATTGGAGGATTTGGTTCCCATGTTGCTCAATTTATTGCTCTTGATGGACTTCTCGACCAAAGAATTAAGGTAATTAGTTTAAGCGTGAGAAGGTTATACCTGTTTTATGCTTTTAAGAATATTTGGGTTTTATGAATGTATTATTGGTATTATTGACATATCTTGTGTGCCAAGGCAAGACTAAATTTTGTTTTTCTTGTGTTGGAGTTTCTAATATTCTGTTTAATTTTTCTTGATCAATTCTTCCAGTGGCGACCAATTGTCTTACCAGACAGTTATATTGAACATGCATCACCAAATCAACAGCTTAACCAAGCAGGGTTGACTGGACATCACATTGCTGCCACAGCATTGAGTTTGCTTGGTCGTACCCGTGAAGCTCTATCGTTTATGTGTTTGTGAATTGTGATGAAGATGCTTTGTGTCCTTTCCGGATGTGCTGAATGTGCATAAGAGAACCAAGAATGCAGAAGGCTTTATTAGGTTTGCTGATGTAGCTGTATTTGTAATCTTGTTTAGTTCTGATTTGCATGTCTGGTGAAAAAAGAGATCATGGGTGCCATTTTAATTGTACAGAAAAGAGTGTCAAATAGAAGGAGCAAAAGAGCTAATATAAAGTTATAAACTGTGAAGTCTAACAAATCAAGATTTATGTTGCCAGTCTCGTAAATTGAGAATGCATTACTTGTTTTGATACTAACATAGGTATAATATGGATTTGTCAACTCTTCAACTTATTTTGCTGTGAGGTGATTGTGTGAATTCAATGTTTTTTTCTTTAATTAACAGAAAATTGCAAGTGTTAAGGTTATTCAAATGACGTGCAATACAGCACCAAGTGATTTAGGGTGCATTTGTTTTAGTTTTAAAAAAATAGATTTTGCATTAGAAAATCTAGAGTTTTTTTAGAGATTTTTAAAAGAATCTGAATTTATTTGTGTTTGTTTACTATAAAAAAAAATGTTTTTTTACTAGTTCATGTGTTACCTCCCTGTTTTTTAGAAAAGCTAATCCTAGTAACACTTTTATTTGAGTCAAAATAGATTTTTTTGACAATGTGAGTATGATAGAAAGTTGTTCCAAACTAAAATAGTTATACTGATTACATATTTCAAAAAAAGCATTTCTCTTAAAATTGTGAAATAGTTGGCAGGCAGTGTATGAAACTAATTTTGACTCACTTACAAGTAAGTTAACTTTCATCAATTGTCACGTAAATTACCCACAACTGGTTAATTTAAAAACAGAAGAAAAATAAATTATAGTAAAAAAACAACTTAACATAAAAAAATCAACAGGTATAGTGCAGGTTTCTCTTTCGGCTCCATTGTCGAAACATAGTGTACTATTCCTAATTTGATTAAATAAATAGATAAGCTCCCAGTTTCCGCGTGACAGCGGACGCCAAACTGTGCAATGCAATGAATGTTTGTTTGTTTGTTTCTTACCAACTCAAACTCAATTGCGCAATGCATTAAATTAAATTAAATTAATAGTGTGAAAAACTACTCTGCTCTGCTCACACGCAATTTCGTTTCGGTGCGTATTGGTTAACAAAAACACTCATTGGCATTTATTGATGAAACATAAAACCTTTTCAACTATAAAATACTATTTAATATTTTGTTGGGTGCGGTGGCAGCCAACATGTTTAGAAGTGTGAACAAACACACAAGGAACCCAAAAAACAAAGATTTTATCTCTTACCATTGTTACTCTTAGATTTTTATGCGTGTCTACCTCATTTTTACAAAATCAATGAATGATTGTTCTCTTTTATAAATACTTCATTCGTTTTAAAATGAGTGTCGTTTTAGTAAAAAAAATTGTTTTAAAATTAATGTCACTTTCAGTTTTCAATGCAATAATAAATTTTTCTTTTCAATTGTACCCTTCAATTAATATTATATACACTACTTTCAAAATATTATTTTTTCTTGAAAGAAAAACAAATCAATAGTTGATTAGGATAATTTGATAAAATAACACCTCTCTTTCTTTTAATTAATGCATTTCTTAATATGTGTGTAAAAACCTTAAACGATATTCATTTTAAAACAAAGAGAGTAGTTGTTTAGATCATCTCACATTTAATGTGCGACTCTATAGATTTTTAGTTGTTTTTGTCATTCTCAAATTCATAAAGAAGAACAAAAAAGTTAGGAGTTTCCATAAGAATCTACTTTGCATACAATTCTCCTTAACTCCTCTCAATTCAAAGGGAGTTGTCTTATGTAAGTCATTAAGAACAAAGGACTGACGTATATGGTCGTGTGAAGTTTCTTCAAGTCGAATAAAAATATAAGAGTTTTTTTTTTTTATTATTAAGAATTTTTAAAAGTTTATGATACAGCAGGCTAAAGATTGTTTGAAGAATTCCAAAATAATTCAGAAACTCTTGGTTTTGATCTTAATTACGTGAGAGGGAAAATATATGATAATAAATCAAACCTGAGACGAAAACAAAACACCAAGCTGTACCAAAAAATAAATAGTATAAATCCAAGAGACATACATGCGGCTGTCACGACCTTGGATACGAAAATTCTTGTACTAACTTTGTGTTGGTCAAAAAAAGATTTTTGACTAACTTTGTGTTAGTCGAATAAAAAACTTGACACTTTGTGATGTTGAAAATTCTTGTACTAAAGCTAAAGATATTTTTGAAATGCTACAACGTATTTACACCGAGCGTTGGAAAATTTTAAGAGGTAATGTAAGTGGGTTTAGCTATTAGACTATTGGCACATACATATTGACGAGAGTAATGTGAATCATGCGCATGCTGTCAAACTCATACATACTTCTTCAAAAATCAGAGATGTTTTATTTATCAGGTCAACAAGATAATGATCCAAAAATTTAAAATTGAAGTTGACAATTCATGGACTTGAAAGAAATGAGTTTTTAGCAGCAATGGTTATTTAGTTGAAATTATTTTTTTAATTTTAAGAAGTAAAACTCGGTCTGAAGTCAACATAACGAGATCAATTAAAAAAGTACAACAATATGGTTCATCTGGTTAATTTCATGCTATTTATTATTATTATTATTATTTTATTTTATCCATTTACAACTTATTGTGTAAAATGACATATGTGATCGTAAAACATGAGGGTAGGGATGAGAATAGGCTAGGCCGGCCTAGTCTACGATAAGTCAGGTCAGACTAGACTTTTTTCATAAGTAGAGAAGGCATAGACTTTTTTTTAAGCCTATTTAGTTTAAAAGGTCAAGTCACAAGCCTCTCAAAAAGCCTCTTAAGCCTATTAAGTTGACCTATTTAATTAATATGAATAATATTATTTATTGTTATATTATATTTTTTACTTTGAATTAAAATATAAATATGTAAACTTTTTCAATAATTTAAGCTTTATTAGTATACATTAATTTATTGCTTATATAAATGTATTATTATAAACTAGAATAGAAATATGATACAATATATAGTCGAATTCTCTAAAACCTCGTGATGATTATCAAAAGAGACTTTAATCTAATTGAACTATTAATTCACTAGTCCATTTAAACTTAGATCACATTGCTTATTTAAAGATGATCATAAGATATAAACTTTTAAACAGTCTAGCAGGCCGTATCAGACTTTCAGAAGGTCAGACTTATGTCTAAAAAGTAAACATATGACAGGCCGCAAATCAGGCTTAGGCTTTAAAAAAATATGGCACATCAGACTTATGTCTTATAAAGCCTAACTCAACCTAACCTATTCTCATCCCTATACCAGGGTAATGTTTTGGAGTGAACTTTTAGGCTTACCCAAGTTCAATATCACCTCCACCTCATTACCCTCATGAGTCCTCCTTCATAACACAATGAGATACATTTTTAGGAGTCTAACATTATCACCACACAAAATGTGATCCATTCTCAATCTCTCAGGTACCTCGTTCATTGTATTAATTTGAGTATTGGAGTGCATGCAAATACACTACCACCATCAGACATCATTGCCGCCATGGTTTCTAGCCGAGCAACATGATTCGTTAACTTTTTTTCCCTTCAATTCATCATCATTGCGGGACTTTTTCTTTTCTTTACTCGGTCTTAAAATTTATTAACGTCTTGAGAATTGAGGGCCTTAGCCACACATATATCATTAGCCTCAACCAAGAGTTAATAGAGTAGGAAAATGAAACAGATATCCTAAGTTTAGAACTGGACCCCACAAATCTCGGATATTCATTTTCTAATCTTTGCATGCAACCTATTGGCACCCTTCGAAACCTAAACCCTGCCCTCTCTCAAAACTCACCGACATCTTCTAGAGAGAGAAGATCCCCTCCGTCATTCTCCGGGGACCCTCCTTCTCCTCTCTCCCGCGGGGGTCCGTCTGTGTGGTCCCATCGTTCTGGTGTAACGTATGTACGTCACCCCTCTCATTTTTACTTTCTATTACAATAACATTAATTTTTTCATTTCTTCTCTATTATAAAGATATCATGCTTTGATTCTGGCCCCTTCAACATTGGTGCATTTCCGTCTCCTTTTAAATGTGAGCAGAGCACCCTTTTTGCATTTTTAATTAATATGATCTGTGTCTCTCATTTTCCTAGATTGCAATTTGAAGATCACGTGCATCCAACTGTTTTAAAGTGTCAATCTTGTCCTTTTATGATTAATAATTTTTTTACCTTTTTTCTGTCAATTCTCATTCAACGCGTTTTCATTCATTATTTCTTTTCTTCTTAGTTCCTCCTCCTATACATGCAAATCCACTTCATTGTCACTATATTAATATTAGTTCCTCTCTTTACACATTACATTTTCTGAGATTAATTCTTATTCTTCAAATGCAAACGCATTTCTCAAATTAAATTTATATACAATTTCCTCCTTCAGCTGTGAGAGGAAATTAACATGGGAGCACCATTTGAGGGAATCATTCAAGATGTCAAAGGAAGAGTTAAATGCTATAAACAAGACTGGGTCTGCGCAATCTGTTCCGGCGTTAGGTAATTTAATTCATTCATTTTTGTTGTGTGTTGTGTTCATTAGCAACATTTCTCATTTCTGATTTGATTAATAAAAATGACAGCATATTGGCTCCAACTTTCTACATATTCTTTGCATCCGCTCTACCGGTTATTGCTTTCGGAGAACAACTTAGTAGAGATACAGATGGAAGCTTGAGCACTGTAGAAACATTGGCATCTACTGCCATTTGTGGAATTATTCACTCAATTATAGGTGGCCAACCTTTGTTGATTTTAGGAGTTGCAGAACCAACTGTTATTATGTACACTTATCTCTACACTTTCTGCAAAAATACACCTCAATTGGGTACCAAGCTCTTTCTAGCTTGGGCTGGTTGGTAAGTTATTTTATTTCAGCATTGTGTAAATTTCTGTTTAAGGGTTTTTACATTTTAATCACAATATGTATCGAACTATTTGTTGTTGCAGGGTTTGTGTTTGGACGTCATTTATGTTAATTTTGCTTGCAATTTTCAATGCTTGCAATATTATCACTAGATTTACAAGAATTGCAGGGGAGTTATTTGGCATGCTAATCACTGTTCTTTTCTTTCAAGAGGCTATAAAGGTGTTGTTGATTGTTTCCTCTTTCTAGAAAAAATAAAATAGATTGTGTATTTTATTGGCAATCAACTTAACAAAAATTGTCTGAACCACAGGGACTGGTAGGCGAGTTCAGCACTCCCAAGGTTGAAAATCCTTCGTCGGAGGAATTGCAACTCCAATGGCGGTATACCAATGGATTACTTGCAGTCATTTTCTCTTTTGGGCTAATTGTCACTGCAGTTAAAAGCAGAAAAGCAAGATCATGGCAATACGGAACAAGTAAATGATTCCGAAAATCTAATACCACATTAGACCTTAAGCAAATGTGTTTTTTTTTTTTTTTGTGTGTGTGTCGTTTACACTTGATTTGCCTTATCACTCCAATGATCTTTATTCTTGCATTTCAATTCAGGGAGGCTACGAGGCTTTATTGCAGATTATGGTGTTCCAGTGATGGTAGTGTTGTGGACTGCAGTATCTTATATAATGCCTGACGACATTCCAAATGGTGTTCCTAGAAGGTTGTTTTGTCCACTTCCCTGGGAACCTGCATCTCTTTATCACTGGACAGTAGTGAAGGTGCTGTATGTTATTATACTTCATTAGAAATTTTCAATCCAAAATGCTTTCTTTTGATACATAGTTGACTCAGCATGTCCATGTAATGTATGTTTGTATAGCACCAACACTTAATATTCAAGGTGTGTCCGATGTATGACATGTGTTAATGTTCAACATTGTGAACTATTAGTTGTGATCATTTTATCTTTCTCACAAATCCTAATATCCATACAAGTCTAACAGCTTCTACAAACTGCAGGATATGTGGAAGGTACCCGTGGTTTATATATTTGGGGCAATTATTCCAGCTTTGATGATAGCAGGTTTATACTTTTTCGATCATAGCGTGGCCTCTCAGATGGCACAACAGAAAGAATTCAACCTTCAAAAGCCATCTGCCTACCATTATGATGTTTTCCTACTTGGAATAATGGTGTGTTATTTTGTTTTCTTCCTAGAATTTGGATTTATGTTATTCTATGTTGATGATAAAGTTGACTGACATAATTATCTCTATGGTGAGTCTTTAGACTCTGATTTGTGGTCTCCTTGGCCTTCCTCCTTCAAATGGAGTCCTTCCACAGTCTCCCATGCATACAAAGAGTTTGGCAGTTCTTAGGAGGCAGGTAAGCATCGATATATTTTGCATCAAGGCTCCTGGTTCTTAATTTCTTCTCAAATTTAAACTCAACTTAGATCCTTGTGTTGCGCCATTGATTTGCAGCTGATCCGAAAGAGGGTTGTGAAAAGCGCCAAGGAATGCATGGAACAACAGAGTACCAGCTCTGAATTATATGGAAAAATGCAAGCTGTGTTCATTGAAATGGATACAGCCCCTACCGTATGTATTGTTAGGTTGACAGCTTTGTTTGTGTGTTTGCGCATGCAGACACGAGACTTGTTCAAGACTGATACTAATACATATAGTGTTGGTTTTTAAATTATAACAGGTTAAAGAATTGGAGACTTTGAAAGAAGCTGTAATGAAATCTGATACCAAGGGTTGTGCAATGGAACCTTTTGATCCTGAGAAATACATAGATACTTATTTACCAGTCCGAGTTAATGAACAAAGAATGACCAACTTATTGCAGTCCCTCCTGATTGGTTTATCGATAATAGGCATCTCCGTTATCAAAAGGATACCAACCTCCGTTTTATGGGGATATTTTGCTTACATGGCAATTGATAGTCTTCCGGGGAATCAGTTCTGGGAAAGGATATTGCTCCTCTTCGTCACCCCAAGCCGGCGTTACAAGTAATTGAGTAACCTTGTGCATAAACTTTTTTTTCAATGTAGAAGCTAGTGTTGTACTAATTGTTGTCATTGTCTTGTATGTTTTGGGCAGAATATTGCAAGATACACATGCCTCATTTGTGGAGACAGTACCATTCAAGACCATAGCTGGATTTACAGCCTTACAGTTGGCATATTTTCTGTTCTGTTTCGGGGTCACATGGATACCGATAGGTGGAATATTGTTTCCGCTACCATTCTTCCTTCTCATAATTCTAAGAGAACGCCTCCTTCCAAAGATATTCGAGCCTAACCATCTTCAGGAACTTGATGCTTCTGAGTATGAGGAAATTATCGGCGCTCCATGTGCAGTACGTAGTATGTCAATCAGGGTATGAATTATTATGAGTATTCATTTCTTGTTATGAGTATGTTACAGTGAGAGAGAGACAGAGACCAAAAATATATTTAAGCATTTATTCTTTCTTTTTGTTAAGTTGTATACTCCAAGCTTTCCAACTTAGGATTTGAATTTGGTTGATCAGGATAGGGAGCCACGTGATAGTGATACTGATGGAAGCTCTGAAGATTACTATGATGCAGAGATATTGGATGAGATGACAACCAACAGGGGAGAGTTGAAACTTAGAACTGTAAGCTTCAATGATCGAAACCGCAGCAACAGCTTTAATGATCGAAACAACAGTAACAGCTTCAATGATCGAAACCACAGTAACAGCTTCAATGAAGACAGACACAATTAAGTAAGTTACTTGTGTAATCCCTCTTAAGTTTTAAGATTCATTTCAATTTACAATACATAGTTTGTATTGATTATGCTTGTATTTTGTACTTGGGCAGATTTGACCTGGAGGTGCTGTCTGAATATTACAATTTTTTAGGATGCAGAAAAGGTTTTGATTTAATTGTATGATCCTCTGAAGAGGACTGCTCTCACGATTCTTTTGTAATCAGTTAAGCTTGAAGATGATCTTCTTTGGAACAAGAAAGGATTCAATTGGTGAAAGAGAATAATAGCAAAAAGGAACAAAGAAATGGAAAAATTCATTTGAACTTTGAAATGGGTTTCAAATATATTAGTAGGAAAATTACACTGAAATATTTAGATCAATGGTCATTTCCTTCCTCAGTTGGCTATGAAGTTCACAAAATAAAAGAGTTAGGTTGGGGGAAAAAGATGGTACGAGAGTGAAAGGACAAGGAAAAAAAAAGACGGGGGGAGCAAGGAATGAGAGAAATGAAGCATACTATTATTCTTCAAATTTTTTTGTTAAGAATTTTTCTTCTGTTGGCAAAATACCATAATACCAATCAAGTTTTTTGAGAGGATAATCACCATAAAGTTAGAAGTTGATACAAATAGAACCGAGCATTCACAAACCGATGCCATGCGTGTTAGAACCTATATCTAATATAAACCTCATCTATGTGGATTTTAAAAGAAAAAGAGTCATGGTAATCTAAAGTTTGACACGAAAATAAGTGAAGTAAGATTAAGAATGATTTTGATCAAGGATTGAATTCAAATAATATTCAAAGGATTCAAATACAACATATAGTATTAAGTCGTTTGTTGTTGTTGCTGCTGCTTAATAACTTGTGTGGAATATTTTTATTTTTTTTTGTTACACATAACCTATGAGGAATCTGCTTATGTAAAAGGTTATGTACCCATTTACCATTTTTTCTACACACATCAAAGACCTTCTAGTACAATGGCTCCACTTAGGTTATAAACTTGTGTCATCAAGCTACCCAATTTACTATTTTTTTTTAGGGAACCCAATTTACTATTTGTTCCATCATACTAGCTAGTTTATATTTTATAAGAAAATCATTTTTATTTTGATTCTGGTGTTTTAAGTCTCTGTCCTTACATCAATGTATCATTTTTTTTCAATGTAGAACTCATAATCATGGCATAAGCTTAAAACATTTAGGTCCCCTTTTTTATTTTTTATTTTTCTTTTCAAATATGTTCATTTTAACTTAGTTCTAGGAACATGCGAGACTCTTGAAGTGAGCCATTGCAATAGATAGAAGATGAAATGTTAGCCGAGGGTAATACAATTCTAGAAATAATGAAAAATATTTGTCATTTTCATTGTTTACAAAAAATGCAAACAATTATTATCTTTTTTGCTAGCAAATATAATTAACATAATTTTTTTGAAAATAAAAATGGAAAATGTTTTACAATAAGTGTGAAGAACAATCAAGTAATGGTCATGCGTCGCTGATTGGAAAATCTTTTTTGAATGAATGATCAAACTTTATACAGCTACAGAATAATAAAATCGGAAATACAAGAGATCTTTGTTTTATACAAGAGTTCTGTTTGTTTTTATTGTTTTTCTACTTTTCCTCTAATGACTAATCTTATCTTATCTATGTCATTTTACAAGTATGTTCCAAACTAATAGGAAACTAAGAACGTGGAAAAAAAGTTAAGACCGCACAAAAATATGGATACACATGACAAAGAAAAGTTTGAGAATCAATTATTGTTTCCCTTCACCTCTTCAGTCACTTGCAATAATAAGATGATCACCATCTCTTATAAGATCTATATCGTCAATTTCAGCTCCTTCTTTGGTCAAAATTTTGGTGGGTGAGAAATCAAACTTTTTGGCACCAATGTCTAGCAGTTCTTCAAGGGAATTGGGCAGAAAAGCAAGCTTTACAGCATGTTCACCTTTTTCTGGACAAATAAGTGTCACTCTAGCTACCATTCCATTCATGTTCGCAGTATCAGTGATTCTGCTTTCAGATACCCCAAGATCTTTTTTATCTGCTTAGTTAAAATCAAAAATCAACTGGTTAACCGGATAACCAAAGAAAAATAAATAAGGATTTTTTTTCTTCGTATTTCTCAACTCAAGATGAATGATGTAAGTGATATACTACTTACTGTAATTGGCAGCAGATATCATCCCGAAAATTGAATTATGAAAGGTGTTGGCCCTTCGCCTCCGATGACTATCTAGCCACGGCAACTCTTCTTGATTAGGTGGTTGTAGCATGTTATCTAGGGACCCACGAGCATCAGGCATAACGGGTGCACTTTGAAACCTTCCGATGGACGACACATTAGGCATACCATCTTCTGGTATTGGACTAACAGGTGCTATTTGTTTGTTTTCTTTAATGTTTTGGAATATATTTTTAATTTCGCCGTGGCCTTGTTGTTCTGCCAAAGCCCTTGGAGTCCAGCCATAACCATCTTGCATATCAACTTCAGCTCCTAGGTCCAAAAGGAACTTTACCATCTCTACATTTCCGTCACTTACTGCTTTATGCAGGGCAGTGATTCCGCTCATTTCGGGTTTTGTCACATCCACACCGAGTTCTTTGAGTTCCTTAAGCAATTCAATGCTATTTTTATCAACTGCAGAGCATGCTAGATGCCCTGCATCAGCACAAAATATGTCTGCACCCTTGTCTATGAGTATTTTCTTGACAGATTTATGTCCACCAATCATTGCTTCCCATAGTGGGATATTTCCATCCAAATCTGTATGAACAAAAGCATCACAATTAAATTCATTGCATTCTGAGGGCTAAGTTTGATAAAATTGGAATAATTTATTTAGGACTGTAACATGGTTTGAACAAAAAAAATGGTTTTAGCCGTTCAAATAAAATAGATGAGGCTATGTTATGGAAATTCTATAACATCATATATAAATATATATTTTAGATATAGAAAGAGCTGTTTCTAAATGCATACAACGCAATAACCTCTCGATCTCATGCTCTATGTTATGACTTATGATCAGCACTTGTTTTTATTTTTGAATAGTATTGTCAAACTGCATTAAGTCATTGTAGGAGTAGGACTGAAGAGTACCTTTGGTATTTGGATCAGCACCAGACTGTAGAAGCAGAGTTACAAAACTCTCATTACCATTAGAAGCTGCGATATGCTGTAACATTAGAAAATAAAGTTGTAAGCGTCTAGTATTGTGTCTAATGAATCTAAACATATATGGTTATGTACGTTTGTGTATTTGTTCATGCAAGAAAAGAAAATCTACAAACCAGTGCTGTTCTTCCATTCCTGTCTGTTTCATTTGGATCTGAGCCCTTCTTCAGCAACCGTTGTAGCAGTTGTTTATCACTTCTGCTTGCTGCAAAGCATGTGCTGATAGGTAGATCCGTTTTACCACGAGCCAACATGGCCTCTGTTTCTACCAAAATAGCATCCAACCCTGGAATCTCGGAAGTTTGCAAATGCTGCAACAAAGTACGGAACATATCACGACGTAGTATATACTTTATAATCATTAGACACAACTCTTCCTTGAGTAAATATGTAGTTTGTTTTTATCTGAAAAACAGTGTTTTTATATCCTAATTTGAATTATAATGCTAATGACAGTGATACAATTTTGATTCCTAAAGAAAACAATAGCGGAGAGATTTAATTTTAGTCTTAAAACAGTAAAACTCACCAAGAGGATCATCATAAACATTATGTTATTTTGTAGAAAATACATTATCCAGTGTTTTCTTGTCATTAATATATGAAAACATGCAAGGATAGTCAGAAAGAAAGAAAAAAAAAGTGTTCAAAAGTATTAACAAATGGCAATGAAGTTGAGATCTAGTATCTTAGGTCTTCATCAAATGTAAGAATAGGGAAATGTGAGAAGATTATGTGAATACAACATTATTTGAAACTAAAACAGTAAAACATGTCCAGGTATTAAAATCATTTTTAGAAGAAAACATTTATAATTGCACAAAAAAACTATATACATTTAGAAAGTTGTTCATGATTATTGCCCCATCTCCAGCATTTGAATGAAGAATATTTAGAAATGTAGCACGACTCAAGCGCAAAATTTGGCTCAATCGTTTAGTCCGGACTGTATACGGCTGCGGCCTGTAACATAGAACTCCTACTTCACCAACAAGATCTCTTGCATGTACCTTACCAACGACCTGCAATTGTAAAACACTTGTTTTGTTAATCATAGGAACAATTTAGCATAATCTTAGGAATCTGTTAGCAAATTTTCAGCATGTTTATTCCAGTACTCCTGTATATATTTGGAAATCACATGTATGAAGAACAAGTTCATTCTGTCCCAAAACAAAATTCTTTCATGTTTAAGTTATTAGACTTACCTCTTCTACTCCATTCACCCGTTTGATAAGTTCCTGTTACTCAAAAGAAAAGGAAGGTTCAGTTTGCATTTTCCACCTATATTATAGATAAAGACATTTGAGAAATACAAATTGTATATACGTTCAAAGGAAAGTTAATCACAACCACAATAAAATGCAGATTTTTAAACTACATATATCTTTAACTTCACGTCGAATTATGACTAACTCAAGTCAATGGATGGGGTAAAACTCTCCTAACAATTATTTTTTTCATTCTTGAAACTCAAATTAATTTGCCACATCACTTAAGAAAAGTTTTTAGAAGCCAAACTAGCCCACCAAAATTGGCACCGGGAGAATTCATTACTTAAGAAAAGTCAAATAGTAGAACTTCTGAAAAATTGAAATGCATAAGCTAATTTCAAAATATTGTTTCAAAAACTAATAGTCATATCCCATTAACAATGTTTTTAATATTTCTATTTCCATGAGTGCTTGAGGAAAGGACATTCAGAAGTGGAGTTTGATGTTGGTGAAGTCTACATCAGTGTGATGGAAACTGCTTAACTTAACTAAATTGAAAGTATTTTTTTTTATAAAAGCAGTCAATCAACAAGACACTGCAGTCATGAATAATGTATAAAACAACTTTAATTGGAAACATATCTTATCAAAAAATAAAATGAAGTAAAAGATCAATGAGGTATAGTTTCTTACCGCGGCACCGGTGACAAAAATATAAAAGTCTGTTGGTGCTTCATTATCCAAAATCACATCCTCCTTTGGAGGAAAATACTCCGCCTTCATCTCCGTGACCTTCAAATTTCAATATGTATGCACATTAAACAATCTGTTCATAATCTAATAGACAAGAACTGACAATAAGCAGATCTACAACAAAATAAACATGTGAAGAAAGAGTCTGTCTCATTTTTATTTTCTTTTTGCTCTCTCGTGAAACTTATTGATTACCAAATACCAAAAGATGCTCACTGATCACATACCAAAGTTTTATCGCATACGATCTCAGTTTTTGTCAAACCAAATCAAAGGATAACCAAAAAGAAAATATTACCAATTGAAAAATTAGGTCTTTTGACACTCCCTGAAACAAGTATACGTTGTCCATCATTGAATAGAATAAGTAGTATGAGATACTAGATCGAATAGCTTTTGGAAGGGAATCAATAATCTCTTGTTGCTGCACTCCTTCCAAATCGGTTCGGTACTTCATGAACAAATGAGAAAGCATCTGTTCTTCCAAGTGGATAGGTATCTTATTCCGGCGGGCAAAATTTGTGGCAGCTTGTATTGTGTCCCTCTGATATATCACAAATCCAAAAAGAAAATATCCAAATATTATTTAACATCATAGAAAGAAATGAAATACCAAATATAGAACTTATCACCGCAATTAAGTGCATAGTTTTCTCAGACCTGTAATACAAAGTAGGAGTTCCTGCAAAGATAAAGTTAGGAAGGTTTAAAAAAGATTGTACTCACATATTGCCTAGTTCTGCTTGTGACATGAACAGCTAAATTTGTCATGTTTCCAATGATGTATGCAATAAGTCCCTGATTAAAGAGTACATAGAAAATGTCAAATATCATCTCCCTTGTATTTACAGGATGCAGATCACCATAACCAACTGATGAAACAGTGATAATGGACCAGTATACTGATGTTACGTAGAGAGACATCGTATTCTTGTCAACCGTGTCAGGAACAAGCCCAAGCCACGTTGTGCTTAGGTCTTTAGCATAATGGTCGGCAAGAAAGTAGAAAATGCAGGCTCCAAAATGTACTACAAATAGAGAAACCTACAGTTTAAACACAAGACAATGCTTGTTATAAACTCATTCAGCTCCACGAGGAAATTAAGTATGCAATTAACGAGTAACTGTTGTAATAGTAAATACTCACACAAATAAGCTTTGAACACCGCAACCAGAAGTAGTTATAATGTCTATCCTTTTCTAATCTGAATATTGAGATATCGATGAAGAGGAGTTATTATCATGTTAACAAAAAAAAAAAATGCTACAAATTGCAAATTATTCGGTTAACTAGTATGTTTCACTTAAAATTAATTCTTTTGAGCAACATTTGATTTATGACTGAAACAATCCTCAGTCAGACTTTATTTATCTCCTTGTCGAAGTTTAGATCATCAAAGTCCTTTTTCCCTGATAACTAATGGCACTGACCTTGCAAACATGGCACTGACCCTGCGGAGACGCCAAAGGCGAAGCATACCGAAGTAGCCATAAGTATCGAGAGTAGGAAATAATCTGTCGGTGAGTTCATAAGGAATAGTGGAAACGAGATCAAATAGAAACCATGTTTTTAGATATCTCCTTGCAATAGGCCCATGCCTATCCACAAGCAAATACGTAGTTTTGTCATAGTAAGCAACAAAGAAGGTTAACCAAATATCAAAGAAAAATATTATATTCACTACATTATCAGTAACTGAAAGAGGTCTCAAAGGTTCTTTCAAGAACCCGAATTCAAATGGTGATACCCATGCAGTGTAGAACACTAACACCACCAAAAACATCTGCCACCATCTGCATGCCAAAAAACAAGAAATTAACTTACTAATTAATAACAAAATGATTGGTTTATACGGTTTCACGCAGATATAAGAATTATATAACAAAAATTAATAACGAAGCATACCTGTAGCGACGGTCATTGGGGGAGATGGTTCTTTTACGGAGTTTGGTTCTTCTGGCTCCGAAATCGCCTAGAGGCGGAAGTGGAGCTCCGCCGGTGAGGCTGTACATGCTGCCATCATCGTGTTCCGGGAGAACTCCATCTCCATTATGATTTTCCATCATGTTCATATTTCTCTCATGATCTAAGGCATCATCGTCGTTGTAGCTTTCATACATCATTTTTGCACACCGTATAGATTAGTAACAATGTTACAATGAAATTTCTTAATGTCACAGTTGTACATCTACGGTTTTTATGAAGCTCGCTAAGTTTGTTCAATCATTATTTGATTAATCACCATGCAACGCTAGCTTCTTTATTAATTCTCTGGAGATTGAATTTGTGTCGTATTGTATGGTGTTAAATGTTGATTGCTTCTTCTCCTTGACATTAATCAATGAAGCTCCACAAAATTAATCGTTGATTGATTTGTAATGATGATTTAATGGATCATTCTTTTTCTTTTTCTTTTTTGAAAAAATCGATCATTCATGTAACCAAAATATATGGGGGAAAAATATGCATGTGTCTCTATAACTGCCTCAGACCCGTCTCACTTTCTCTCTATTACGTCTATGTTTAGTTGGGCACGAGCAATTTTACTCCATAAAAATTGTGTTTGATTATTTTTTTGCAAATTAATTTTGATAGCTAAAATTGATTCTATATTAAGCTACAAATAGTAGCTTCTATGGTGAGTGAAATAAATTCTCTGTATTGTAGAAAACATGGATGGATAAAATATAAAGGGTCATGTTGCGTGCGGTTGCATGTTTGTGTCGTGACGTTGGTGAGTATTTTTTTGGGACAACTAGCATTTTTCTTTCCTTTTTTAGTGTATTTTTATAGGAAGTGTAACATTGTTTGAATGAATGAATATAGTTTACTTTTGTAGGAAAAATAAAATCATACGCAGACTCATCATACGTTAATATTAACCATAGATTATTGAGGAAGTCATGTTCGCGTTTTGAATTTAGTTCCTATCTTTTTATTAAGGAAGTCACATTCACGTATATGCATCATGTAAACATTTTGGAAGGTCAAATTGATCGAGAAACTAAAATAGAAAAATATCAAGTTACATAGTTGTTTTTAAAATGAGATATTTTAGCAAAACTAAAATCAAATTCCGTTCAAATTATTGGATTACAATTAACCTTGAAAAGAAAAAAAAGGTTTGGGTGGAAACACATAAGATTTTTATTGTGTGTGATCTGGCCTTGCGATTGAACGCGTAGGATTTAATCGAAGGGTGGAGAAAGCTGCGTCAAAATGACGCTAGAAGAAGCCTGACTGAAATTCGAAAACCCTTGAAATATATAAACCCTCGCTCACTATCTCATAGTTTTTCCTCCAAGTGCTCATTTTTCTCTCCTCAACGCGACGAAACCAAACCAAACCAAACCACTTCATTCCATGGTACGTTTTTCTTCACCGTATTTAACGTTCCTTTTCACCTTGATTTCTGAATTCGATTGTAATTGATTATTTCTTTGTTCTGTAGGCTTTGCCCAATCAGCAAACCGTTGATTACCCTAGCTTCAAGCTTGTCATCGTCGGCGATGGTGGCACAGGTGCCAATCGCTTTTCCTTTTCAATTTTTTAGTTAATTTTCGTGAAATTTTGTCACATAAAACACTGATTCGCTAGGATCTGGCTTATTGATTTGGAAATTAACATTGTTGTAATGAATAACGATGATTTGCAGGAAAAACAACATTCGTGAAGAGGCATCTTACTGGAGAGTTTGAGAAGAAATATGAACGTAAGATTCCTTTTTAATTTAGGGTTATATACGCACAATTAAGTGATTATACATGTTTTTCTTAATTAATAAGCGTGTAAGTGATTAATTAGTTGATTTGATTGGATTTTAAACAGCTACTATTGGTGTGGAAGTGCATCCATTGGATTTCTTCACAAACTGTGGAAAGATTCGCTTCTACTGCTGGGATACTGCTGGACAAGAGAAGTTTGGTGGTCTCAGAGATGGATACTAGTAAGTTTCCTCCTCGTTTCATTGGAATGTATTGTGCTCTCAAGTTTTTTAGTAACCTGTTTAATGTATGATATGATAGCTTGCATTCGTGACCGAGTTTCTCTGTCATATTGTTTTGCTGATGAATTTGCACTGTGCATCTGCACTGCATGGGTGTTTGGTTAAATAAATATTGTAGATTTTGTTGCATGTCAATAACTGTAGGTTGTGTGGCTGTTTCTCGCTTTTGTGTGCTGTTTTTAATCTCTATACCTTTTAGTGGTGTCTTCATTTGTTTGAATATAGTTAGCTTGCTCCTGTTTATTGTGGTCTAAAGTTTGTGTGATCTATACTTTTTTCTTAATGAAATTTATTTGTCACGAGCAACATTTATTTATACCTAACATGCATGATCATCTTCAGTATCTAATGCTGAAAAGTCAATTGTGTATTTTATTCTTATAATAAGTTTTTGCTAACACCTGCTTGCATGCCATGAGCTTGTACTCGTATACATGTTTTTGGTCGTCAGTGTTCACTGTGATCTGAAACATGTGATTATAGTTCTTTTATCATTTAAGTTTTTGTTGACATTTGCTAGCATGCTGTGAGCTTTTACACATACATATTTTGTTCTTGTGTGCATGTTTTGGGTTGTCAGCCGTCATTGCGATCTGAAACCTGTGATTTTAGTTCTTTCATCGTATGTGGCAATGTTGAATCAAATTGTTCCTTGGCGTTGATGCCCTAGGATTAATCAGAACAGAGTACTGTAGTTTTGCATGTTCTTTTTGTAGTCTTTAGGTGGGGATGAGTTATTTAGGCATCTGAGAGTTCTAGCATCGAAGAATGTAATGAAATGTAAAGTTATTTTTCAGTATAGAACAGTTTGTGTAAGGCTTTTAGTCTGCAATGATACAAGTTCCCTTCACTTTTGTGTGTGTGTGTGTGTCTACGTTGATCCCTTTCTATTTGTGTTTAACATTCTGGTCTTAATTTGCAGTATCCATGGGCAGTGTGCGATTATAATGTTTGATGTTACTGCCCGACTGACTTACAAGAATGTCCCTACCTGGCACCGTGACCTTTGCCGGTATGTAAATCAACTCCTTCAAACCTTTTTAATTGTTTTGTTGTTAAAGACAGAATATTCACCACCAAGTTGTTTATCTTACTGTTTTGTTTTATTTTTTTTTGGCTCAATTGTTTTCAGGGTTTGTGAAAACATTCCAATTGTCCTTTGCGGCAACAAGGTTGATGTGAAGAACAGACAAGTAAAGGCAAAGCAGGTTACCTTCCATAGAAAAAAGAATTTGCAGTACTATGAGATTTCAGCCAAGAGCAACTATAACTTTGAGAAGCCTTTCCTGTACCTAGCCAGGAAACTTGCAGGGTAGGTCTTCACTTTCTAGTTTCTACATAGACAGGAAGAACACATTGAACTCTAGTATACATTTCAACTAATTATTTCTAACTCCTGTCAATTTGCAGCGATCCTAACTTGCACTTTGTAGAATCTCCTGCACTGGCTCCGCCAGAAGTTCAAATCGATTTGGTTGCACAACAACAGTAAGTTTTCTGTCATCAACTTGTTTAGTTGTTTATCCAACAATCATTCAGTATTCTCATGATAAAAATGTGTATTGTACCATTGCAAAACAGTTGTAGTTTCAAATGGTCTTCTAAAATCATAGTCACACCCATCATTGGGTATGGGGGTAGTAAATCATTTTGTTAGTGTTAGTCAAAAAACTCTTTATCATACTTGAGCTAATGTATAAACTGTTTTTATGGTCAAAGAGCTTATGGGTTTGAATGCTGCACATGCTCTGTTTAAACCTTCTATAATCTATTTGAGGAGTTTATGAGAAGTAATTGAAAATACCTTTAGGCGGTGGGGGAATTGTTTTTCTGTTCAAATAAGCTATTCAGATTGTTAGATTCTTATGTGATGGTGATGGAAAGAGAGGGTTGTGCGAATGATATTTATAAAAAATACAGAATCAAACATTGGGAGATAATTTTGTTTTCATGATCCCTGTCCAGTGTCCATTCCTTTCCTTATCTAGTTTTTCCCTTTCCATTTATTTGTATGATCTCTTAGGAATATGTACCAGTATACTGAAAGACCATAAAATCCATTTAGTTTTTTTTCTTTTTCTTTTTCTTTTTCTTTTCCTTTTTGATTGCAATGGTCTAAAGGTAGTAATTGAATTGGAATATATTTTGAATTTCTTATGTATTTGGTGCTTTTGCAGACATGAGAATGAGCTTCAACAAGCTGCTAACCAACCACTTCCTGATGATGATGACGATGCATTTGAGTAGAATTTGTGCGAACCCACCATCATCTTGAGTGTATGCTTACTGTGTGTTTTGGAGGTTGTATTATTCACATTTTTGGATGTGGATTTGAGGATCTGAATTCAGCCAGTATGGAATATTTTAGTTGAACTGAAAATCGTATTGTTGTTGCTGTGGGCATTAATTCTAGTATCACAGTCCTTTTTTTTTTTAACATGTTTTGCGTCTTAAAAAATACTACCATCCATGCTTTTGGTTTCATATACAATTCTTATTTTCTTAGATTTATATTAAAGTGATGTGATGTTTAGTTTTAGAAGTTTTATATCTGGATACAAAAAATGTTTTTATTGTATTACTCGACGCTGTTAATCGGCTAGTTTTGGTGAAACGAAATGGCAAATGCATTAGGATGATGCCTTAGACGCCAAAACTACATGACGTTTAAATTTTTTTCACAATTTTGAAAGCGAAACAAAATGAAGTAATGTCTCCACTTCCCATTATCTTGCATATAGTGTGTTTATTGAACTATCGAGATTTTATTTAAAAAAAGTAATGCAGACTTAAGCTGCAGAAAGTTTTTATTAAAACCCTATTTCATTTGAATTTATGCCTAAGTTGCAGCCTTTCTTCATTCTTCTACTGCTATACACACCAATCAACCACCATCTCTGTCACTTGTGCTACTCAGTTCATCGGCCTTCAAGGCTGTGTTGCTGTCACTTGTGGTCTTCAATGATCAAATCATAGAAGTCTAAACATTGGTGTGCCATTCTTGTCAAAGATGAGGTGTCCCAACAGAAACCAGTTGTACGATTGCTAGTGTTCGGTTAGGATTAAAATAGTTTTTTTTTTTAGCCAGACACAATCGTTTGGAAAACAAACTAAATTTGGAAGGATGTTGCACATGTATTGCGTCCTGGATTAATTTGTAGTTTGCGAGAGTTCTAAAATTCTACAATGATGAATCTGAAAATCACATTGCAGTAATATTTATTAGAAAGAGAAGGAAATTTTTTTTTGCCAAAGCCAACGGATTGTTACTAGCTTCTTCAGCTCAAGGTTATGTACTAGTATATATCATCCATGAATGGAACTAAGGGGAGCATGTATTGTGTGTCGAAGTGTCATACAGAAGGAAACTTATCCTGTTAATAGTCTTGATTGATTACCTTCTTTGACTGTTTCCATGGCGTTCGATCAACATCCAAAAGATTTTTCCATGACAATTACTAGTTGAGAGGGTTTTTATCGAACAATAGTGCTATATCTCGCGAACAAAAACGTCCCGAACATTTCACGAATTGATTTCGATTGTTAGATAAATCAAATTTGTGGAAAACATGGATGGATAAAATAAAAGAGGGTCATGTTACAGTTACATGTTTGTGTCGTGAGGTTGTGAGTCACTTTTTCGGGACAACTGGCATTTTTCATTATCCAAGCTTTTCATGGGCGCGTCGTTTCCCCAATAAATATGTATTGGCTTCTCCCATATTCCTCAATTCTCAGGTTGAGACTTCTGCGACTTCTTAGCCTAGCAACTTCGCTTCGGCTAACAAGATTCACGCCCTGTTAATTTTTCCAATGTATTAACAAATATTAGTTGTCAGTGTTGGATACCCACTTTGACCATCTTTGTTTCCACAAGGTAATCCTAGTGTTCGTCTTATTTACCATTAACAAAGCTGTCCAATATGTTTGACTTCAATCTTGATTGAGAGCCCTTGCTCCAGGTGAACAAAAGCTAGGAAAGTCTCTCCATACCCATGGCAAAAAAAATGGAGAAAACAAGTAAATACTATGTTTTTGCTTAGTTTCTGTGGCATTTTATGGGTGATTTGTGTATCAAATGATAGAAAACAAGAGATCGAAAGAAAATTTTGTGGGCATACAGTTTGGATGAGTGGTATGACATGTACATTTCTCGAAACCTCGTTGCCTTTTTCTAGCCCCGCAACTCAACTTAACTTTCTTGCCCTACTTTGTGTAAAAATGACAAACATCTGCACACACAACCATGACTGTGAGTTATGACGTTTGATAATCACCTATGACGGTAATGCTTGCCCAATTCTTCCTATTCTTTGTAGGCATCACACACCGTTGAGATATCAAAAACAGTAAAGTGATTATATGTTTTACCAAAAAGAAAAATAAAATGATTGTACGTGTACACAGTACCACCTTAGCTTTCCAAGATTCATTCAACACCTTGTTTTATTTCTATTTCTTTTTTCCTAACATGTAATCTTTATCACATCATTGTCTCTATTTCATTCTCTTTTAAGATGTAGAATGGATATTGGATATTCATAGATAATTTTGCAGTAATAAAACCTTAGTAAAATTCCTCGATATTTGGTTAAGATATTGCATATGATATTGAAGTGACAATTCAATTTATAAACACACAATTTATGATGAGAGTCACTATGGAAGAGGAAGCTCTCGTCAAACATAATCACATATAACAAAAGAGTATCACGGGTTATCTTCTACCCTTAGATCTTCATTGTATTTGAATATACACATGCGACTAAAATGGAAAGAAGTTAATGGTAATGTTATTTAAATACCATCATGATTTTATTGTAATAGTTTTTTAGGGATATATAATATTTTCCTTTAACAAAATACTATTCCGGACTCTCAATTATAATCAAAATGCATTAATTTGTTGTGCTTAAAAAAGTTAAGTAAATGATTTTTTTTATCAAATAGTTTAATGAATAAATTCGCACACGTGTGAAAAAGTGATAAATTTGGGATTCGAATTGGATCTATGCACATCAATGCAATGTTCATAGAGCTATCAAACGAGATACATTTACAAAAGAATGATTATTTTTTTTAATTAATCTGTTATTGCTATCAAAAATAAATTAATTAAAACACTTGAAAAATTAAATAGCAGACTTAATAGGCAAAGCAGAATCTAAGCTTAATAGGGAGAGCAAAAATCTAAGATTATGAAATTTAAATTAATTCTCCATAAATTTGCAAAACATAAACATGAAAGCGTCAGAATTATAACATTTTGACAAATGATGTATGACACGAGAATATACACCACCCAAACCACCACCACCCCCCCGAAATGAAATAAAAGGTTAAATATGTTTTTGTTTCCTATAATTCATATTTTTGAATATAAAATTTACAGAAAAATTTAGAATATTATAAGAATCTATTACCAGAAAAGTTAGAATTTTTTTACAAAACATGAATTAAATATGAATTTGTATATTTTTGACGGTTAAAAATCCATATTTAATTTATGTTATATAAAAAAAATTCTAATTTTTTTTGTGAAGTTTTTATAATATTGTACAAATTTATGCACAATTTCATTAAAAAATATAAAAGTTGACTAAAAATAGAGACCAAAAGTAATGATTGAAAATTTTATAAAAACTTAAATATAAAGAAGAATTAAAACAAAAAGTTGAAATGGGAATCAAATCCATATTTAATCAAAAAAGAAAAAAAAAACCTAGAAGCTTTTGGGCGAACGGGCTGACCTACAGGTGTGGAGCCCAATTGAAGAGACAGATTGCAAACTCGACCGAAAGACAGAAGAGCCGCGTCAGTTTCACGCTTTCAAAACTCGAAACCCTTGTAATATAAAAACCCTAATTCGTTTATTCACTTCTCACATCACAACACAACACAACGCTCTTCTTCTTTCGAACCACACTATGGTATGCTCCCTCTCATTCTCATTGCGCCGATTTCACGCTAATCTTTCCTCTTGTTCGATTAACAGTAACAATAACAATTCATCGTGTTTTTCTTCTTCTGTAGGCTTTGCCCAATCAGCAAACCGTTGATTACCCTAGCTTCAAGCTTGTCATCGTCGGCGATGGCGGCACAGGTGCCAATCGCTTTTTTTCCTTTTTCTTCATCGCTTCTTTATTCTCTTATATTTAGCTAATTTGCGTGAAATATGTAACATAGAATCAGTGATTCGTTAGGATCTGGCTTATTGATTTGGAAGTGAACTTTTCTGTAATGAATTATGATCTTTTTTTTTTTTTTTGCAGGGAAGACAACATTTGTGAAGAGGCATCTTACTGGAGAATTTGAGAAGAAATATGAACGTAAGATTCATTTTAATTTTAATTTTAGGGTTAACAAGCATGATTATATACGGATTATTCTTAATTAATATGCGATTAATTTATTATTTATAATTTAATTTGATTTGTGATTGTAAACAGCAACTATTGGTGTGGAAGTTCATCCATTGGATTTCTTCACAAACTGTGGAAAGATTCGCTTCTACTGCTGGGATACTGCTGGACAAGAGAAGTTTGGTGGTCTCAGAGATGGATACTAGTAAGTCTCCTCTTCATTTCATTGAATGTATTGTGATCTCGAATTTTTGAGTTCGTGTTTTTGAGCAATCTTGTGGTTTCTGTTTAAACAATTTCCCTGTTCGGTTTATTTAACGTTTAAATCAGATTTGTTTAGATGTATTGTGCTCTCATTTGTTTGATTGTATGTATTTTGTTCTCTAGTTTTCAAGTAACCTAGTTGTAGCCTGTTAAATCAAATGCTCCATGTGGTTTATATATCACTTAAATCAAATTTGAAGATTTTGAGCAGTCTTCTACTTGCATGTTGTGAGCCGTCACTTCAACTATGAATTTAAAGCTTGTCTGTTTTCAGTCATTTGTTCCTGTTTTTTGTGCCAATGTTACATGATGAATTGCACAAGAGATTGAGTTTCTTTATCATATTATTGTGCTGGCCATAAACTGACTTTGCCCTCTTAACATATACTACATATTTAAGGATGTTAAATGTAGACTTTGTTTCGTGTTAATAAGGGTAGCTGTTTCTTGGGTATCACACCCTTGCATTTATCAGTATATTGGTTACTGCATGTAAATTACTTGCTTTTGCAGCCGTTATATACGTCTCGGTGTCTTATTTACGGCATAGTAGTAATCTCCTTTGTTCTTGTTTTACTTGCTTTCGTAGTCGTTATATACGTGTTGGTGTCTTTTATGACATAATAGGAATCTCTTTCGGTCTTCTTTGTGCTTGTTTTATTTGATATATATTGTCTTTAACCTGTTATCTTTATATTGCAGTATCCACGGGCAATGTGCGATTATAATGTTTGATGTTACTGCCCGTCTAACATACAAAAATGTTCCTACCTGGCACCGTGATCTTTGTCGGTTAGTAAATGCAGTCCTTGAAACCTTTTTTTAACACTTTATTTGGTTATTCAGCACCACGTTCCTTATGTTGCTTTATGGACACTTCCTTTTTGAAACTGATTTTCAGGGTCTGTGAAAACATCCCAATTGTTCTTTGCGGTAACAAGGTTGATGTGAAGAACAGGCAAGTGAAGGCAAAGCAGGTTACCTTCCACAGGAAGAAGAATTTGCAGTACTATGAGATTTCAGCTAAGAGCAACTATAACTTTGAGAAGCCTTTCCTTTACCTTGCCAGGAAACTTGCAGGGTAGGTGTCAGTTTTCTAGTTTCTTTCTCTACTGTCAGGAAGAACACATTTAACTTTTAGTGCATTTCAACTAATTATTTCTAACTTGTCCATATTTGCAGGGATCCTAACTTGCACTTTGTAGAATCTCCTGCATTGGCTCCACCAGAAGTTCAAATTGATTTAGCTGCACAACAAGTGTAAGCTATCTTTCTTCAAATCCTTTTATTCTTTATCCTACAATCGTTCATCATTGGCATGATAAAATATGTTTATTGTAGCATTGCAAAATAGTGGTTGTAGTTGAAAATGATCTCCTAAAATCAAAGTGTCACAACCATCATGGATATGAGGGTTATAAACAGCTTTTTAAATGTTCGTTAAAAAACTCTTATCATACTAACTGTTATTATGGTAGTTTAAATGCTGTGTATGCGCTCTGGCTCTGTGTAAACTGTTTCTATAAGCTATTTTAAGAAGTTTATGAAAAGAGATTGAAAATAACTTTCTGGGGGGCATATCATTAGCTATACATCATTGTCCATGTTTATAGCCGTTGAACACTAATCCACTTGTTTTTAAGTTCAAGTATTGTTGTTAGATTTGTGTTGGTGATGGGAAGAGATTGCATGGGAATGGTTATTTGTAAAAATAAAATTCAAACATTGAGAAATAATTTCATTTTCCCTTCCATTTATCCGCCTCGTTTAGGAATAAGCAATACTAGTATGCTAAAAGACCATAACATCCATTAGTTATTTAGGAATATCTAATAGTGTTCTAAAACATTGCTTTTTTCATTCAATTGCATTGTAATTGTTTATTTTGAATTTCTCATTCATTGATTCTTTTGCAGACACGAGAATGAGCTTCTCCAAGCTGCTAATCAACCCCTTCCTGATGACGATGATGATGCATTTGAGTAGGACCCGTGCGACTGCTGTCCTTTGTCTTGAGTTGGTGCTGTTGTGTAGTATGCTATGATATTTTGTGCTTGAGGTTGAACTTTTAGCATTTTTGGTTACAGATTTGGGTATTTGAATTTTATCATTATGAGTTTGGGATGTTTTACTTTTATGTAAACCCTCACTTAATGGACGTATCAATACTCTGCCGCAGGCATTGATTTTGTTTGTTTAGTGTTGCTCTATGCCCACCCATTTCACTTGAAAAAGTTTACCTGTTCTAGTACATTTTACTAGTTTTATTAAGACTTTTAATGATATTGTGTGAACTTTGAAGACAGAAGTCCATGTTCAAGTTCAGATTTTTGAGACAGGAAACCATTCACAGAGGTTTAATAACTTACAGTTAAGTTTAAAAAATTGAAAGTATTGAAATTGAGAGGTTTTAGGTTTGGAAAACAACTTGCAGTTGCAGTAATATTCCGAAGAAAAATTTGAATGACAAATCTTAGCATTCAACTTCCTTAACAAACATGAAGAATGAATTGAGAGAAAGCATACTGAAAACTTCTAAATCCTTCTCCAGCTACCCTTTTATGGAGTTAATATCCTCCTCTTCATTTAGATGTTTGGGGGCTTATAATAAAGATTTGAAATCATTTAATGTTAATGTCATAGGCCCTGTTTGGTTTGAGCTTATGAAAAATAGCTTATGTAAATAAATTAGCTTTTATTTTAATTTATAAACTCTCACTAACAAAAATTGTATCTTCATTAACGGGTTTTTCATAAACTACCTTAAAAACTTATAAATAATACATAAAAACTTATTTATTTGCATGAGCTGTTTTATATTAACTTTAAAATAAGCTAATCCAAACGGACCCATAAAGTAGTGTTGTACTTGTAATTTAAAACTAGCAATGAGAAAATTGAGAGGATTCTACCATTTTTTAATCCAAATCTGTTCTTCCATTTTTAGATGTGAATTGAATTAATCATTTGTTGGTACGTAAATATGTACACGATGGAGTTCTTGTACTCTAACAAATATTCGTACGTGTAGGTATACATGTTGATGTTATGTTAGTTAAACTCGTGTCATGTAGGTGCGTAACATCTGAAAATTTAGAATTTACAATGAGGTGAGTTTGCCTTTATTTTTTTATTTTTTTTCAGGGGTTGAGTTTGCCTTTATTAAAACTATTTTTTTATGTGCGTCAATTTAATTCACGCTGTTCAAATGCACCCAAAAAAAAACCCAAGAGAAACCTTATTGTTAAATAACTTGTGTCAAATGAGTGTAACTAGAATGTATGAAGATGTAACAAGCAAAAAATATTTCTTTTTAAAATTTATCCTTCTACCAAAAAATAACTTGATGACTTTACGAATTGTTTAGAACAATTCAAGTTTAAATTAAATTTTGTAACAATTATTGATTATTTATTTTTCTTCGACTGAACTTTAAATTACAACAAACTTTCTCATTCTCTTTCAAAACGAAGGAGCGAAAAAAATAATTTCAATAAACTTTTTGATTTGTCCGAAAGATTTATGGGAAACCCCACATTTGGTCAAGATCAGGGTCAAAGGGATCAAAAAACTACTAATTCATGTAGAGTCATCGAATCGGCCCAACCAACTACCAGAGTTGTATGCATTATAAACAATCTATATATACGTGTGTATGTCCATTCATATGCACTTTAACAATCATTCTTTAATTATCTTTTTTAAAAGTTTTCAAAGTTAATAAATATATGTGCCAGACACAAAATATTTACTTGTATTTATAATAAGAGAGATGATTGAAGAATACAAAAGTGGACACAAGACGTTGTATAATATATGTTTGGGACACCTTTTGCTCTCTTTTAATAGTTTCCACATAACTTGATTTTTGGGATGGGTGTTTTGAGTTGTTGTCGCACAAGGTGTCTGAAAAATTTGTGTTCCAATACCAAACCTTTTATAATAGACAAATGATATTTGTACAACTTTCTCTCTCATACTCACATTATGTTTTTATTCTCTCTCTTCAATTTTTTCTCTCTATTATTTTTGACCAATGAGAAAAGAGAACAGCAAATTTGTCTCAAAGGTTGTACCAAAATGGTTGTTAAAATATCCTACTCTTTATAATAAGCACTATCTTCTATCTTATTTATACAAGACATTTATGTCAATAAAAATTGATGTATCTAGTTTAAAATTTGAATAAAATATATCAACTTTTGTTTACCTAGATATCTCTAATAAATGGAAAGAGAGGGAGCATAACTTTCACTACATATTGTGCTTTGTTAATCAAGAGTATTATGAAACGCAAATTATACCGAATAAACTATAAACTACTTTTTTTTTATAATAATACTTTATGCCATTTGGACTCATTAGGATCAGAGAAGGCTCCAACAAGTAAGATACTACATACAAATTACCTACCAAAGAAGTCATCACATTAATAACAAAAATTAAACCAACAACCTTATAAGTAAATCAACTTCTTAATAATGAATCACTCAAATTATAAACTACTCTATTTACGGTCCCAACATTTCAAACTTTAAAAAAAATAAAACCACAACCTTGTGTGTGGCAAACATGTAAGTGTATGTATTTCTAATGAAAACATATCAAGTCTATGTTTGAAGTTGTGGTGAGTTTAACAAAGTCCCCATGAACATAGCTCAGTTGGCAAGGACATGCATTGTTATATGTAGAGGCTGAAATTCGAAACCCCAAATACCTCACTTATTAACCTTAAAAAAGGTGAATTTCAGCCACTAAACTATTTTTAAAAAAAAACATGTTTAAACTTCAAAGCATAGATACTTTAAAATTTAAATGATCTTGCCAAACTCATTGGCAATCTAAAAATTCATACTTTGACAAACTGCTTTACAAATGTGTATATAGTTAGGAGCTAATTGAGAAGTGATTGTATTTTGTGATAATTTTTGGATAACTCTTATACTTTCATTGTATTTATACTTATTTAGTGTCATATCAACTCTTATATAAAAAGAGTTGATGTCAACATTGAAATATTATTTTAACGTTAAAAACTATTTTGACTAAAAAAATGCAGAAGACTATTTTTAAACTTTGATACATTGAGAGATTATTATGGCTATTTTTACATGCAAAATGACTATTATCCCAAATGAATAAAAAGATATTTAACTTTGAAGTTAAAATAATTTGATAGGCAAAAATATTGAAACGAGCCTATGTGTGGTGTGTAAGTTTTGAATTAACGGGAGCGAAAGTAACGGTCCTTACTTATGAAGACGTTGTGAGTGAATGAATGAATCAGAGGGTGGAGAGAGCTGCGTCAGTTGAACGCATTGGTGCCAGCTAGCTACTTTCAAAACTTGAATTTGAAACCCTTTTTTGTCCTTCCTATAAAAACCATCACACTGAACACAACACAACACAACACAACGCAACCTAACCTAGCTAGCTTCTTCTTCAATCAATTCCCTTCATAATGGTACTGTTCATTCTCTCTTTCTCCGATTTTTGCAGTTTCGTTTTGTTTTATTCAATTTTGTTTTCTGTTGCAGGCTTTGCCTAATCAGCAAACCGTTGATTATCCTAGTTTCAAGCTTGTTATCGTCGGTGACGGCGGCACTGGTAAACAACCATCTTTTCTTCATTTTATCGCATCGATTCACTGTAAAGTTTTTTAACATAATTGATTACGATTTGTTATCAACATTTGCAGGAAAGACAACTTTCGTCAAGAGGCATCTTACTGGAGAGTTCGAGAAGAAATATGAACGTAAGATTCATTTTCTAATTTCATTTTATTTATATATAATCATGATTATATTCTTCATTTATAAACAGCAACTATTGGTGTGGAAGTTCATCCATTGGATTTCTTCACAAACTGTGGAAAGATTCGGTTTTACTGTTGGGATACTGCTGGACAAGAGAAGTTTGGTGGTCTCAGAGATGGATACTAGTAAGTCTCCTCTTCTTTTTTTTTTTGTCTGATATTTTGGTAATCTGCTCATCACTCATAATGCGTTATTTCTAACTCTAAAAATCAATTTCATTTTTACGTCTGCTGTTTGCATGTTGTTAGATTTGGAACATTAGATTTTAGTTCTTTTGACATCAGAACAGTGTACTACATGTCCTTTGTCTGTCTTTATTCCTGTGCTGATGAGTTAGTATCCCCTTTAAGAGACAATTTTTGCATTGAAGTATATATTTTTTTCCTTACAACAGTTTGTCCAAGGCTTTTATTCTTCTTTGATACACACTTTTATTTGTATGTCTGCATTGATCCCTTTCGAATTGCTTTTAACATGCTTCGCCTTATTTTTACAGTATCCATGGGCAGTGTGCTATTATAATGTTTGATGTTACTGCCCGACTGACATACAAGAATGTCCCTACCTGGCACCGTGACCTTTGCCGGTATGTAAATCAGGAGTCCTTGAAACTTTTTTTATTTGTTTTGTTGCTAAACACCTAGTATCCATCACCAACTTGGGTTATCTTACTGTTTGGTGATTTTCTGTACAATTGTTTTCAGGGTTTGTGAAAACATCCCGATTGTTCTCTGTGGAAATAAGGTTGATGTGAAGAACAGACAAGTCAAGGCAAAGCAGGTTACCTTCCACAGGAAAAAGAATTTGCAGTACTATGAGATTTCTGCTAAGAGCAACTATAACTTTGAGAAGCCTTTCCTTTACCTTGCCAGGAAACTTGCAGGGTAGGTGTCGGTTTTCTAGTTTCTTTCTCTACAGTCAGAAAGAACACATTTAACTTTTAATGTATTTCAACTAATTATTTTTAACTTGTCCATTTTTGCAGGGATCCGAACCTGCACTTTGTAGAATCTCCTGCATTGGCTCCACCAGAAGTTCAAATTGATTTAGCTGCACAACAAGTGTAAGCTATCTTTCTTCAAATCCCTTTATTCTTTATCCTGCAATCATTCATCATTGGCATGATAAAATATGTTGATTGTAGCATTGCAAAACAGTGGTTGTAGTTGAAAATGATCCTAAAATCATTCATCCTTTTATTCTTTATTCTAAAATGAAATCATGGATATGAGGATTATAAACAGTTTTATTAATAAACTCTATCATACACAAGAGCTAATGTACAAACTATTATTATAGTTAAAGAGCCTTATGAGTTTAAATGTGGCTTATGCGCTGTGTAAACTGTTTCTATAAGCTATTTTGAGAAGTTTATGAAAAGAGATTGAAAATAACTTTATGGGGGGCATACCATTAGCCATGTTTATAACCGTTGAACATTAATCCACGTGTTTTCAAGTTCAAATATGCTCTTCAAGTTACCACCAAATTGGTTTTAGATTTGTGTAGGTGATGGGAAGAGATTGCATGGGAATGGTTATTTGTAAAAATAAAATTCAAACATTGAGAAATAATTTCATTTTCATCATCCCTGTCCCTTCCTTTCCTTCTCTATTCTTTCCCTAACATTTAACTGCCTCGTTTAGGAATATGCAATACTAGTATGCTAAAAGACCATAACATCCATTAGTTTTTTAGGAATATCTAATAGTATGCTAAAACATTGCTTTTCTCATTCAATTGCAATGTAATTGTTTATTTTGAATTTCTCAACTATTGGATGTTTTGCAGACATGAGAATGAGCTTCTCCAAGCTGCTAATCAACCCCTTCCTGATGACGATGATGATGCTTTTGAGTAAAACTTCTGCGTCTGTGGACTATCTTCTTGAGTGTATGCTTACTGTGTTTCAGAGGTTGTACTGTTCATATTTTTGGATGTGGATTTGAGGGTCTGAATTCAACCAGTATGAAATGTTTTACTTGAATTGAAAAATTTATTGTTATTACCGTGGGCATTAACTTCCAGCATCACAGTCCTATTTATTTATTTTTACTTATTTTGCACTTTATAAGATACCATATATGAGTTTCTTTTTACTTACTCACGTCTTTCACTGCTTGTTATGAATCATCTGATCCTAGTCTGTTGCCATTGCTGTGACTGTCCATACCCAAAATTGAAACAAGCTCCTTGCTTGGTAACAACCTGAAGGAAAAGAATGTAATTTCCATTGTTGTGTACATGAACTTAGTGTGCTCGAGTCAATTCATCAAAAATATAGTCTTTCCGTTTTAATTTTCACGTCCGTTACCAGATAATGCGTATCACTCAGAACCTTAATATCATAAACCAAATTGATGTGTTTGACTACCAGGCTCAACAAAGTAAGATATTATTAACATAGCAACATTTAACAGTGCATAATGGTTCTCTAACTTCAGCGGATAGCACTTGTCTCTGATAATATCACATGACATGGTTCAATATGATTTACATTAATATATGAAAGAGAGAGAAAGAAAAAATAGTTGAATTGGTTTATGTGTCACAATTGGGATTAACTAATGTCACAATTGGTTTATCTTCGATACAAGGGAGGCTGTTAGGCCAAATTATAGTTGAACATGATGAGACATTGGCTACGTCCTACCATGTCCGCAGGCCAATCAGCTACCTATTTTGCCCGCCTATAAATATGAGAAACAATTATGTCAATCCTTCATCATAAGGCGATTAATGAGGGAGACAATAGAAATGTGTCGATGGACGCCCATTAAACCGGCACTGATATTTAAATAGAGAGAAAAGTGTTATAATACACATTCATGTTCCTACCTTTCAACTAGGTACCAATTGTACACCCTATCTACTACCCCCATGAAAATGGATTACCTTGACTATAGTGCTGTAAAATAATTGAACTAGTTTACATGACATGAAATTTACTTGATTATGGAAATTTGTGGATCAAATGTTGGCGCATATATACAGCTCTTTAAGATGTGTCTGTGTTCTTCTAAACAAACTGAAGTCTCGTATCAAAATTCGTATACAAGCAGTGAAAATGTTTTTTTCCGCAGTCATGAACATTAATAGAGGGCTGAGTCTCTTGTTTAGGAGAGGGTGAAATGTTTATCTCCTCCAATCCATACAACTGGCTACGAACCCCAGCATCTCATATGATACCTGTCTAAAAGACTTTTTATGGAAGTGTTCAGTTAGGATTTTAAAATACTTTTCATATTATGGTTATGACCCGCAAAATAAAAATGAATTAATAATCTCCTCTACACATCCTTGAGAAGTGTGAATGAGATGATAAAATGGACTAATGAAATTGTAAAAACGTAGAAAAAAATTCCATCGATCAATTTTATATTCGTTTAACACTCGGAAAATACCAAAATACCTATGATGACAGTTAACTCGTTCATCCCCAACAATAGTTAACTCTCGTACACTATCCTATCTTCTCCACTCCATTCCCATTTGCAGGAAGCATCTGTAAAGATAACACCAACAGTTGGCCTTTCAAAAGAATCTGAGTCAAATGGAATGCAGAGATTTTTTTAACAACAACATCTGCACCATTCAAAAATGGAATGCAGAGATTTTTTATTACTTTTTTTTGGAATGATGGTGAGTGCAAAGAATCCAAAAAGTAATATTGTCACCACTATTGCAATAGATACATCTGCTGGAACTTAATTGACGATGACACACAACATTTAGATAAACACTCGAAAGGGAAAGAGAACAATTGGAATAAAATTTGTATTATTGATGGTTATGATATATGATTAATTCTTACAACTCAACACGCACACACATATATTTATACTGGTGCTAAGTCTACCACACACTCCTTCCACTATCATACACTAACTAACTCGTACTAACTAAATTAACCCAAACTAACTAACTCTAATTAGATATTACCAAAACTAACACAACTATTAACACTAAGCTGAATTACATCCAACAAAATCGTCAATCCTCCACATTGCTGCAACAGTCTCGACCGCCTTGCGACTTAGTTTCAACCACTGTTAATAGTTGGATGATTGTTTTTACATTTTCTATTTCTTTTTTGTTAATATCTTTGTTTGATCAATCCAGCGGATTGGAATGATGTTGTAGAGCTTGCTGTAGAAATATTTTTTGTCAGGAACTAAATCTGAAATAATTAGTGTGTGTGCTAATAGAGAAGGTACAAACACAAGTCGGTGTTTTGGCTGAGGTCTAGTGTCAAAAAGCTTTCACAAAGATGACAGTGGCATGGGGCCGTGTTTTATTCATGGCGAGTGTCCTCTGAAATCCAAGATGTGAAACAATACCGATATGATACTAGATAATTTTGAATACAATGTGGCTAAGATACTTTAACAACTTTTTTAAAATAAAACTCATATACATGTGAAATATGTAATGAATAACCAGAGTGAATTCAACAGTTTTAAGGAAGTTTTTTAAGAACTAATGTTTTGCTAGCCAAAACTATGAAAATTGTTTTTTTCACATTGATAATTTCACAATGACACAAGAAAATTACCCAAATACCCCCAGCAATAGTTAACTACCGTTGGACTAACCGGCAACAATTAACTGTCGTTGTGTTCGTAACATAAGAACAGAACAGACATAGGAGTTTCCAAAACTCCATTGTTGCGTTTTTTGCTTCAATAGGTGCGAATTTCACAAAGCATAAGTTATTCGAGGCCAATTTCAAGCACAAAATCAAGTAAGTTTTTTGAATTCTATTGCATTGTTATTTTGTGATTGATTTGTTAGTTTTTTTTGGTTAAATTGTGATTATAGAGGTTTTATTGATTTTATGATGTTATGATAGTTTAGGTTGTTAGAATTGATAGGTTTAGTTTTGATTTTATGATAATTTAGGTTTAGGTTAGAATTGTTAGAATTGTTGTATAATCGTTACGATTAGTGTAGGTTTGTTATCAATTTTTGTTGTTATGAATTTGTGATAGACTTGTTACGATTAGTTATGGTTTAATTTTTAGGATTAGTTTAATTATTGATGAATTATTGTAGAATCGTTACAATTAGTTTAGGTTTTGATCATCAATTTGTTTATGTAGATATGTCTCAGAATCAGGGAAACGTTGAGTTGAACAAAAAGGAGGGTGATGACAAGAAGAAAGAAAAGTCACCTATGACTTGGCACGGAATCACATGTGATGGTTCCGTAAAAAAGAAGGATTCGAAGGTGCTGGTGTACAATCAGTCGAGGTTAAGAAAGAGCGGGAGAACATGTTATTTTGGTCCTCAACCAAAAGCAGATGCCCCAGGGATTGTAGCGGGCAACCCAGTTGACTTGTATGACGAGGAAGATGAATGTATGTAACGGACTCTAATACCTAATTGCCATTGGATCTTTTTTTATGGTTTTTTTATATGTCGCGCACATTTTGCTTGACATTATGGTATATTGAATAAAAATCGTGTTTTGAATAATTTCGATTAAAAATTGCGTATTCAAATAAAGAATGATTAAATCTAACCTGAATTCGAATAAAAATTGCGTATTCTAATAAAGACTGATTAAATCTTATACGAAGGAATTCGATATCATAACTTATATAGCTGATTCTCAATAATACATGTTCCTAACTTATATAGACGAGTCATTACATTACATTACATTCGGGAATGTAGCTTCCAACTACAACAATTGTCTTACCCTGAATGGAGTAAATTCAAACTTGCAAAGCAGCAGGACTCCAACATTCGACCGACATTTCTACTATTCCATTCAAACGATTAAATTCTTGTTAGGCTTGATTTAAATGACAGTATTCAAGTGTCAAAAATAATGAGGTCCATTCCTTCACACTTCAATACCTTCATTTAAACCTGCCTAATAACAAGAATTTAATCTTTTGAATGGAACAATAGAAATGTCGGTCGAATGTTAGAGTCCTGCCGTTTAACAAGCTTGAATTACCTCATTCAAAGGAAGACAATTGTTGTAGCTGGAAGGTGCATTCCCTACCTAATCACGATCTTCTGGCGAAATCAGACTGTTGATAATATCTTCAGTTGATCTCAACAACGTTACCCGCATATCAATCCACTGGAACATGTTGTGCTCCCAAAACATGTTCTTCACGTTTTCGTCGTTCGTTAATTCCACCCAAGTGAACCATATTCTCCCCTCGTCGAGCGTTGGACGTTTATACCGAACGTATTTAACCCTCCTAGTGTCTCTGGAGTTGACTCCTTAGTTGAATTCATTAAGTTGATCCTTGAGACCTCTTAATGTTACACCAAGGCACCGAACCTTCAACCTCTGAGGTTCTCCGTCGTTGAATTGTGCATGAACGTCGATCCACCAGGCCATTGTTTCAAATCTACACAATAAGAAATTAAAAATAATCAATGAAAAACTCATTCAAACATTTCATCAAAAACTTGTAGTGAAAATTTTGCATAAACCCTAAAAATCCTAAATAAACCCTAAAAAAATTATAAAATTCGGAAAAAAAAAAATACATTTAAGCAATATAACTCCATTATAACAAATATTCATAATATTTGTTAATAGCATTTCAGATCTACAACATATATTAAAAAATAAAAAATCAAACCCTAAAAAATTTATAAAATTAAAAAAAATATATAAATTTAAGCAATATAACTCCATTATAGCAAGTATTCATAATATATGTTAATAGCATTTCAGATATACAACATAAACTACAACTAAAATTATAAACATTTAAAAAAAAAATCAAAATTTAAAAATTAAACTACAACTAAAATTATAAACATATAAACATTTTTACTAACTAAAATTTATGAAGTGATAACTTACTTGTGATTTAGTGGAAATTTTTTTGGATGATTTAGTAGAGTTTTTTTTAGAGGGTGAAAATTTTGAATTTTTAGAGAGATGGTGATAATAGAGTGGCTGGAAGCTGGGTTCTGTTGTGAATACGTTACGAACACAACGGCAGTTAACTACCGCTGGCATGACAATTAACTGCTGCTGGTTAGTCCAACAGTAGTTAACTACCGTACCGTTCACTACCGTTTGGGGCATTTGGGTAATTTTCTTGTGTCATTGTGAAGTTATCAATGTCAAAAAAACAATTTTCCAAAACTTTTATCAAGTTTGGTCCATCAGACCGGTCCAGCTATGACGAATTCAAAAATAGTACAGTACGATAACATGGTTCCACTGTCTCAATATAAGTTACTTTAACACAACTTGAAAAAAATGGTTAAGTTTGTATAAGAAAAAGAAACAATGAATTACTCTCCAAAATCATTCACTAGTAGTATGGGAAATACTATAAATTACAAGAACAGAAAAAAGATATGGTTAATAAATAACTAATGGTATAATAAAAAAAACAAATTAATACTTCATTGGTATTGAAAAACAACATTGAAAACTAACATTGTTGGCTGAGCCATCACAGCAATACTCTAAAATGTGGATTATACACAACTGCCAAGAAACTCATATTCCGCTAGGATGACAATGAACGTGAATACACAACATTAGCAGTAAACAAACTTTAAAGGAATGGCATCAAAAGTATTGAAGAGCTAACACTAACATTTTGAACTACAATGTGTGCATAAAAGTTGCTTGTTCGAATCATCTGCTGCAATACTTTGTTTCCACGAGCGTTTCATTAACAACATCAAAGATTGATTAGCTGAGCAGTAATAAGAGTAAGCAGCACTTCACATATATATACAGGGGGGGACAAATTGATATGCATCATAATTATTTGTTGGTATCATCTTTCCACATACTTCTTTTCCACAGGCCTTTTGATATCAAAGTCCAAAACTTGATTATCTCAGCAGTAGTCACAGTAAAATAGTCAGAGAAACATAGTCAACAGCAAGGATGACCTAAATGAAATTCATAATTTTTCGAAAAAATGCATTGAACCAAATTGTATAGCTAATTAAGCTTTCGAATTGCCAGAGACGAGGTTGTACATAAATATCAAGGCTACATGCTAGCATTACCAAAAACATTGACATTTAAAAATCATGTCTCTGCTAAGGTATGCTGCAAGGCTAGCACGGTATCAACCCAATTAATTCAAAACTAGTGGATGTACCCATAAACCCCAACACCATATAAACAACAAAATCAATTGGACACAATAAAACATTAAAAAGAATCTACCTCAATAAGATCAATGATTAAAACTATGCTCTATCTCAAAACATTAAATTAAAGTTCAAGCTTGAATTTTTTTCCAATTATGGTGTCTAATTCATACCGGAAGGGTAATTATATAGAGGTTCAGCGTTATTTGGTTTGCTAACATTTGAATAATATAGAAAGGCTGTAACAAAACAACATTTAGCAACAACAATGGATCTGCAGAAGACATTCACCTACTGTCTTAGAAGTGGTCAAATAGCAAGGTGATTGGTTTTAATTATCCTATCAATCAATTGATTTTATACCCACCCATAGAGTTTCTTAGGAGTTTCTAATAGCAGATTGGGGTAGGATGGTGCTGTCCTAAGATAATCAAGATATCTATTTTATTTTATATTTGACCGTGCATCTTAATGAATTCAAGCTTGGAGTAGCTGTGGGTATTAGGTGCTTCGTAGTTTAGTCTGTATAGCCGTTGTTCAGCTCTATCCGGGTTTGGTGACTTATGTTAATCTGCTTAGTTTAGTTTTACATCTCTGTTGATCTGTATTTCTGATAGCAGACAGTTGATTAGCAGAGGGGTTATTGTTGTTAAGTTTCAGCCTGCTTTGTACTTGGCCTACCTTACGCCCTTTTCTCATTAATAAAATTTTATTTTGGCATTTAAAAAAAACTAACCTAGAATTAATACCTATTATAACACTCAGGCATAACTTGCTTTTCAACTGGTGGGATAGGGTATTCAAGTCCCATAAGATAATTCACACATGTCATGCAAATAATTAAATGCATAAATAAAATAGACTACCATTATCTGAATAATGCTTTAGAAGATCATCCATATGAGGGTTGTGCCTGCAGCTTTTAAGCAAATTCATGTTTTGTTCTGGCCATGGCATGGCAAGTGTGAGTTCTAAGCACACCTGAGATATCCAATACTATTATTGGAAAGCATATAAACAATCACAACAAACAGAGGTCAGAAATTTCTCATCTCTGAAATAATTATTGGTAGAAGTTACCAATCAATTTGCAGAGAGAAAAAGAGGCAAACCTAGCATCGTATTTAGCCATTGAAAGCAAGGCATGCAAGCCTCCTACACTGGCCCTGGAAAATGATTTTGATTCATCAATAAAAAAGTAATAATCAATGGTGGAAAAAATAAAGGCCACTGAATAATACTAAGCAATAATTTAGATCAAGTTGTAAAGCAGTAACTATATACATGAAGTTGTTCATCACAACTTGGCAATTAAATGTTACATAGCATCAAAAAGTAATTGAATAAACAATCAAATGAATCTCTCGTAGCTCTTTGAAGGTTCGGCAGCTCACCTTAAATATTGAAAGAAGAAAAAGGACAACAAATAAGATCCCAAAATCCAAAAAAAAAAAAAATGTATAAAATAGTAGGCATCATAGCCTGATCATTGATATGCTCATATTGAGTGCGGCATCATAATTTCTAGAACAAACTGAATAGTAAAACCGTAATCTTGTTCAAAACCTAATAATGCTACTGTACATGGGTTTTCAAAAATGGAAAATTGAATGGCAACCTCCCCTATGACATCTAAAAATTCTGACCAGAAAAAACCAAATTCTTTATCCCCATCAAATGTTCATCATTTGAGATATTCAGTGAAATACGAAGATTAGTCAATAATTCTTCTTTTTCCCAACTTAAAGGACCGGAAGCATACATCACCCCTAAGGTACAGAGATAAGCATTCAACTCTAACCTATGAATTCTTTCTGCTACAGCCTCTTTAGAGAGATCTTCAACATCTAGTGATTCTGCAACAATGCAAAGGGTATCGTCGTCACTTTGGCAAGGACCAGCTAACATATGACTTTGAATTTCATCCAAATCTTCAACATATTCTGCATCACTGCGAAGGGAATCGTCATCTTCAAGGTAAGGACCTGCTAACGTATTATTAAAAAAATTATACGCACTGTCACGTATAACACTACAGCTGCCAACTGAACTCAGATTACTATAAGAATAACCTGGTTCTTCAATGATTTCAGGAACGTGCGTTGTAACATCACTAAGTTTCTCCTTCCTCGATTCATACAATTGATTTGTACAATTAGTGATGGAATAATGCATATATTTTTCACCCATATTATTATTATGTGGGTAAGCAATAGCATCTACCTTTTCCATGATCGCAACAGCCCTCTTTTTCCTCGGATATTCGTCGAAACGAGATGAGCCATGAAGTGAGACTCTTTTCATCATCTTTTCCGGATAAACTATGCCGATACCTGATTCAAGCACAAAAGAAAATCAAATCAAAAAATTATGCTACTTTAACAGATACAATACGAATAGAAAACAAATAAAAAAATTGCACAAATCGTGAATTCAGAAAAGTAAATAGAACGAATCGAAAAAAGTGAAATCAATTAAAGTTTATAAGAATATTGAGGCTACTGACCTTTGTCGACGACGATTGCCGGTTTGATTAAGCTTAAATCTTCGGATTAACCGCTTCGCTGCGATTACTTTTCACTAATTCGAAAGGAATGAGTCTTGAATCGCCGAGGGAATCAGGATTTAGGGTTACCGGAATTTCAAGAACGTGAATAACAGAATAATTTGGTTCAACGGAAATAAATACTGTAGTAACTATGGTATGGGCCTTCGTTTCGTGTATATTCAACCCCGTTTTGTCGTTAGCGACATGCTTAAATAAATAAAATATCAATTACGTAAAATAAATATCAATTTTAAATTCCGAAACTATATCTTTTTATATGAATAACATATTATTATATTTCCCCTAAAAAAAACATGATTTTTTTTCTAATACATCATAATTTGGGTATTTGACTTCTATTGTGGGCTTTAATGTATCTACGTGGTTTATGTCGATTGATTTCCCTAAAAAGTTAATCTTCGAGTTGATAACGGAATATATGAGAATGGATCAAGAATCGAACTTTTTTTCCTTCTGCAATATCGATTTTGTATTATATATTTTACGTAAACCAACTAGTTGTATGTACATATATTGTGTAGTATATATTTCACGTAAACCAACTAATGGTATATACATATCTAGTGATGATGAAAAGTTTACAACAAATTGATGCCTAACGAAAAGACACTTAAAGGTGTCCTAGGTGCAATAATCAATTAGAACTCTAATGCATATGTTGGGTGATTGTGAAATTGCTATGAAGTTATGCAATTTTTTTTTTAAAAAAACTCGGTATCCAATCCAAAAACCGACTAATCTGAGGGGACCAGCCCCACCGCTCACTTGCGGGGACCCCATTTAAAGTCAGAGCAAACTCTCTATGCAATAAAGTCACTAAACAAGACTATTGGAGCAAATTTTGTAGTCTTGAAAACTTTGTTTAACTGGAATTTTACTGCAAAAGATATTGGAGTGGGAGATGTTGATTGATTTACTACTTTTTACGGTGGCAATTGACGTTGTTTGGTGGGAAGAAATCAACTCATCTTCTCACAAGAAATATGTATTGATGATTATCTTTGGATCGAAAATCAATCAAAATTCTCAATTCATTGACAAAGAATTGCTTCATTCTTCAAAGTTAATTGAGGATCACAGAAGACTAAAGAACATTGGTTGGTCTCCTCCTCCTCCAAATATGTTTAAAGTCAATGTGGATGGATCCTATAACATAAATTATGATATTTCAGCTCGAGGTTGTCTAATACAAGACGTTAAATATCATCTTATCAGAGAATTTGTCAGTAATTTGAGAGTTTGTACTGCTTTCCATGAAGATCTGTGTACGATTATGATCAGAGTCAAATGCACTCATGAAATTAATCTTCAAATTATTATTTTCAAAATTGATTATGATGTTGCTGCTAGTATGATCCATGTCCGTACACCTCTTTAATTACACTTCAAATATGTATGATACTTTCTCCCTCCTTTATTCAGCATATCAGTATGTCCAAGATTGTCAAAACAAGATCTTGCATCATATTTAAAGGGCGTAACAAGATCGCAAAACTTAAAATTGCAACTGAAATTGAATGATTTTACTTAATTAGTTTTATAAGATTGAAAGGGAATATACCAAGAATATTTATCTCGATCAATCACATTTTTTTGGAAGCAAACTCACACATATCATCTTATTCTTACTAGTTGGGGCATGAAAGTCACTTTAACTATTGAGACTTTTAAATTAATTTTTCCTTTTTTAGGCATTTAACTCATAAGGATAAATTGCCTTGTCTAATTGCTTAATTTCTCGCGTCTTTTATAAATAAATAAAAAATGAAAGTTTATTTCAGAGTGAGATATTAACCATATTTTTAAATATATAGCTCAGATTAAAACCTACATTATGGAGTAAGACAGTGTTCTCACGTGCACAAACCAAATTCAACCCCGATTTGTTAAAAAAAAAGAAAAACTTTGCTAAGCTAAACCTAGTGAAGGCCACAAGAACTGTTATCAATGATTCGCATATTTAGTAACTGACTAATCCAATTATGATAAAATTGATAAAAACATTACTTAAAGTTTTTTTTTTCTAAACATAATTCAAAGTTCAAAAGTACTTAGTTAAGTATGAAAAGATGGCTCAATTATTATTTCACAAATTCTGAAATTACACTCTCCAACACCATCTATGATTCTCTGGTAAACTAACAATGTTAAATATTTTTGTATTCTGATAGCATGGCCCTTTCTAGAAGTTTTTTTTTTATTGTTTAATGTTAAATATTTGCAATGTTTATCTTCTTCTTTTAAACAATATTTGCAACTATTTATTTTATTGTTTTTAATGTGTTTCATATTTAATATGAAACACATTAAACATAAACATAGCTGCAAATTATATCAAAAAACAATAAAATAAATCTAAATTACAAAATATTGGAAAGGTAAAACAGCCAATACCGAACACTTGACAGCAAACCGTGACTGACGACACACTTGACAAGCCAACCAAAAATGAACAAACTCCCTGTAAATCTGCATCAAATTCGTAACGTACAGTTTGGAGCTTAGACATATGATTGATTGGCAAACCCTTTAAGTAACAACTTAGACAAACGCATACATTGTTGGTTGTGCTATAACAGCTACACCCTAAAACGATTAAACACAACTACAAAGAAACTCGTATTCAACTAAGATGACAATGAACTTGAATAGACAACATTAGCTGTAAAGGAAACTTGAAACGAACAGAATAAAAGGTAATGGAAGAGTTATTGAACTGCAACATGTACATAAAGTTGGCTGTTCAAATCACCTTGTGAAATACTTTGTTTCCACATGCCTTCTGATAATGAAGTCAAAGCTTGATTAGCTCCGCAGTAATCAGAATAAGTGCTTTACATATAAATACAGCGGGGGGGAAATCAATATGCATCATTACTTATTTGTTGGTATCATCTTAACAAATAATTTCTTTCCACGAGCATTTTGATACAAGAGTCAAAACTTGATTATCTGATCGATGATCACAGTGGAATAATCAGAAACATAGTCAACATCCAGAATGGCCAAAATGAACTTCATAATATCTTTTGAAAAAATGCATTGAAGCAAAATACATAGCTAATTAAGCTTTCGAATTGCCAAGATGGGGCTGTACATCAACATCAAGGCTATATGTTAGCATTACAAAAAATTGACAGTTAAAAAGCATGTATCTGTTATGGTAAGTTGCAAGATTAGCAAAATTTATCAGCCCAATTAATTTGAAATCAGTAGATGCACCCATAAACTCTAACACCCTATAAACAAGAAAATCCATTAGATACAAAATCAATAAAATGAATCTATCCTGGACGAGATCAATATTAAAACTATGCTCTATCTATCTCAAAGCAGTCAATTCATGTTCAAAGTGGTTTTCATGAAGAAGAAGAAAATACACACACGATAACAGCAATGAGTATTTAAACCAAGATATAATGGCACACTGTGAATGTGCGACATTGAATACCAAAGGAAAGTCAGTGGGGGTTGAAGGTGCTCGGGACAAACCCAAAAGAAGAGTGGAGGGCACAACAAAAACGACCATAAAACCTTAAGAATCTTTGCGGATCGTGGAGAACAAAGGCAAAGTGAGGGTAAGTAAAGTACATATTGTACCAAGGACAAGGCTCCGCCGAATAATAGGGAGACTATGTGTCCAGACATAGCAACACAATTAACTGCCCTAGTATTAACACCTTGTAACACTCTGGTATAACTTGCTTTTCAACTATGGGGATAGAGTATTCAAGTCTCGTGCAGACAGTCCATGCAAGGCATGCAAATAAATAAATACATAAATAAAATAGACTACCATTTTCCGAATAATACTTCAGAAGATCATCCATACAAGGGTTGTGCCTGCAGCTTTTAAGCAAGTTCATGTTCTGGCACATGACAAGACAAGTGTGAGCTCTAAGCACACCTGAGATATCCAATATATTGGGAAAGCACATAAACAAGCATAAGAGGTCAGAATTTTCTTATCTCTGAGATTATTATTGGTAAATGTCACCAATTATTTTGCAGAGAGAAAACGAGGCAAACCTAGCATCATATTTAGCCATTGGAAGCAAGGCATGCAAGCCTCCGACACTGGCCCTGAAAGATTTTTTATTCATCAATAAAAATCAATAATCAAATGGTGGAAAAATTCCATACTATAAAATAGACAACAAATAAAATTCGTTGAAATAATATTAAACAATATTTTAGGTTGAGTTGTACTGTAATAACCATAATACATGAAGGTGTTCATCATTGTTTGGCAATTAAATGATGTACATAGTATCAGAAAGCAACTGAATAAACAATCAGATGAATTTCTCATGGCACTTTTAAGATATGGAAGCTCACAACTTATAATATTGTAAAGAAAGAAAAAAAGACAACAAATAAGATCCAAAAAAGGATAATATAAAATAAAAGTGTTGTAGCTTGATAATTGATATGTACATATTGAGTGTGGTGTCATAATTTCTAGAACAGAATAAATAGGAGAAAATGATGGATCAGAAAAATGATGTCTTGTTCAGAACCTAATAATGATGTACATGGGTTATCAAAAATGAAAAATTGTATAGAAATCTCCCCCAAGTAAACATTTAAAAATTGCGACTAGATGAAACTAAGTTCTTTATCCCCATCAAATGTTCATCATTTGAGATATTTAGTGAAATACGAAGATTAGTCAATAATTCTTCTTTTTCCCAACTTAAAGGACCAGAAGCATACATTGCGCCTAAGGTACGGTGATATGCAATCAATTCTAACCTATGGATTCTTTCTACTACAACCTGTTTTGGAAAAAAGGTGCAGCCTTCATCCACATCTTCAGCATCTATAGATTCTGCATCATCACTGCAAGAGGTATCTTCGTCACTTCGGCAAGGACCTGCTAACATATCACCATAAAATCCACCCACATCTTTAACATCTAGAGATTCTGCATCACTGCGAAGGGAAATGTCATCTTGGCAAGGACCTGCTAATGTATCACCAAAAATTTCATTTGCGCTACCACTTATTACACTACAGCTGCCAACTGAACTCGTATTACTACAAGAAAAATGTGGTTCCTGAATGGTTTCAAGAAAGTGTGTTTTAATATTACAATGTTTCTCCTTCCTCATTTCATTAGTGAAGGAATAATGCATATATTTTTCACCCATATTATTCTGTGGGCAAGCAATAGCATCTACCTTTTCCAGCAATGGAGCAGTGGACACTGCTTTGAATCTTTTTGACTCACCCATAATCACAACAGCGCTCCTCTTTCTAGGATAATCCCCAACATGAGAGGACACACTTTTCAATGTTGAAGGTGAGTGTAGATGTAAACAGCTAGCATCCAATCCAGGTGAACAAACATTCTTAGCTTGCTGAACTTCGGGCATCATCTTATAGTTGTTAGAAATCAAATTCTGGCTAAACGTCACGACTCTAGACTTTGCTGGTCCCTGGATCAAACACAAGCAAATGTAATAAGGAAAAGAGACGGCAAAATTTTCAAATTAACAGTAGAAAAAAAATATCATCTCAATTCCCAAGTAACAATGATACTAACTTGATGCGTAAAACAATAATATATTATACCACTAAGAAACTGCTAGTTTGGATTAATATTTGGAGTTTTTTTTTTTTTTTGATAAGCAATAAAAATTACCTTGGGACTTATGATCCACTGACCATTTTGCCATGATTGGCATATCCTCGTGAGAATTTCGTGGATCTTCAGCTCTATGCAAGATCCATGCACCCTTACCAAGTAGAACTTTTCAGTCATGTCCGTCAATACAGTAGCTTCTTTCCAACAGCCAGCATCCCAAACCTCGATGGTATCATTACATTCCCAACTCCCAATATTTTCAATAGCAGGGGGGCATGGTCTGATGAACTTCCTTGGAACTCTGTTTGAAAGAGGCTTTGCGGTCAAACTAGGATAGTCGTATTCAACGTTGTAAGAGTGCCCATTACCAGAAATAATACGGGCACCATGCCATTCGACTCCATGTCCCTGGGTATTGACAAGGATCTCCACTTTACTTCCTTTTACTAATCTCATGGTTACTACTTCAATTAAAACTCGAACCTGTGACATGGCAAACACAAAACTTATAATTATTAACGGTTAAACAAAACTTTCAATGACATTGTCAACGATTAAAAAACAATCATATCTTGTCAAAAAATGAGTATTAATGAAAACCTATGCTGATCATAACACTAACAGCGACACCGATAGTAATTAGAGAAAAATGAAATAATTGAGTGTGATCACATGTGTCTGTGTGGTATCCACATCGGACACGGGAACCGTCTTTGATTCGGTCCAGTAGAGCAAAAAGGCGATGACAACACAGATAAAAAAAGAACACACAAAACAAAACAATTACACTCTTAAGCATAATTTATCAAGATATCATATTAAAGCTTATGCTATAATAACAGGCACAACAACAATGATAATTAGAAATTCAAAATCGCTGCATTAAGAATAGGAAAATGAATAAAAATTTAACGGATGATGAAGAGAGGGAGAGAACAAAATTAAAATTCACAAAGGCGGATAGAATGAATCGAAGAGTAAACACGATTACTGAAAGAGAATACATGAATCGAAAAAACTAAAATCAAATAAAGTTCGAAGAAGATTAATGTTGCTAACCTTTTCCGACGATTGCCGGTTTGATTAAGCCTAAACTCTTCGGATTAGTCGCTTCGCTGAGGGTAATTTTCCAGATGAATGAGAATTGAATCAAAAAAGCAAATTAGGATTTAGGGTTACCTAAATTCAGAGATGGAAGATATAACAGAATGTGCTTGCTTCAAGGGAAAATCAATACTCTATATCTTGGTGTGCGGTACAAGTTTGAATCAACATCTTATGGGCCCTCTTTCGTGTATATTCAGAATTCAGACCCGTTTTGTTAGTAGTTATTCTAAAAAAATAGTTAGAAATTATAATATTCTCAACCGTTGATGTCATGTGAACATCTTCTAAGCGCAGATAATTTTAAAGTTAATGACTCAACTCTGGTTGTCGATGTAAAATAAGTCCTTAACCAAAAAATTATAGATTTTGGTTGTAAAAAAAGAATATGATCACAAATTAGTTCTTCCAATAAAATATTTTTTCTGGTCAAGTAGTCTAGTATAGACATTCACTTTTTCAATGTGAATAGTGGAGTGTCTGTAGTTCAAACCTCGGTCCTGCATGTATAATGCAATGTCTATACCAATTAAGTTAAGCTCACGGCAACTTCTTCCAGTAAAATATTACTATCAACCGATTAGAAAATAAAAAAAACAGTTTTAAAAACTAAAAAAATTAAAATTAAAATATTGAGAGTTCAAAAAATTTTAAAAAAAAGTGTGATATAATAAAAATTTGTATGTGTGTTAAAATATCTATGTTACGTAAAAAAAGGTATTTAAATAAAAAAAATTGTTAATTGTCAAGATGTTGATAGCACGTGTGCATAATAAACATAAACAAAAATCACATAAGTTCTCGAAGAAGAAAAAATATTGATCTAAATTATGTAAAAATTACTACCTTTGTCCCTAATTATAGAGCTCTTTTGAAAAAATAACTAGAATTAAGAAAATTGATATTGATGGTAAATTTGTTTGTAATTAGCACTCTTATTCTTTAAGAAGGAGTTGGTTTATGTTTTCAACGTAATATTAGTGTTGATTGAAGAAAAAAATATAAAATAAATAGGGGTATGTTGGTAAAAAAATTAATTAATGTATTTGAAAATATCAAAAGGGTCTTATAAAAAGAGACAAAAAAAATCACAAAAGGATCTTATATTTAGAGATAGAGGTAGTAAATTAGATACGCTGTTTTTGGTGTTTTCTTTGTGATTGTTATCTTTGAACCAAGATTAAGTTGAGTTTATGTTTCCTTAATGTTCAAATAAATATATGAGATTAAGGTTATGCCTAAGAAGTAGGAATCCACTTAGACAAGTAGGTTTCATCCCAATTTTTTTTTCTTTTTTTAGATAGATAAGTAAAAGCTTCTTCGGACTCAAGTTTTGGTTCTTGAAGAGTAATGGTGTGTTTCGTTTATAGGAGAAGTTGTGAAGAGAGAAATTGATAATAGAGAGTTTGAGAAGAGATAAAAAAAGTGAAAAATATAGCAGATTTGATGGATTGTTTAGTATAGGAGAAATAGATGAGAAATATAGACGAGAGAGTGTTGATTATATTGAAAAGTAAAAAAATACCCGTGGATTAAAAATCTCACATAAAAATGATTTTGGAAGGGAGCATTGCAGTTGTTGAAGGCAAAGCCAAAGTTGAAATTGTAAAAAAGGCATGCTTCCTCTCCCACTTTCTTCACATAAATGGGAGATTTGTATTTGAGTGGGTCCCACGCGAAATTAATCGCTCTCTCCAATTTTTCAGCTACACAAAACTGAAGAAATTACATGTTTCTCTACTAACTCTCACGTTCCCTTCTCTCGTCTCTATTTCACCTCAACCAAACAGACCGTAAATATTAAGATTAATTTTAAAGATCTTTGCTTATTTCCTGGTTAAAAAAAAAGATCTTGCTTATATCAACATAAATTTTTTATTTATGTATATACCCGGAATTGTACCCTACACTTTGTTTAAGGTGATGATTTAAACCCCTCTCTAATTAAACTCAACAACTTTTGATTATCCACCATCAAATAATACCATCATGTTTAATATTCTAGAAACTTATGTCAAAGTGTGATGTATAAACATTGTTTATTATAAAAGGGAAGTGTTTTTCTCAGATCTATTTTTATCTATATCTGTGAATTTCTTGGTTACACAATAAAAAGGAAAAAAAAATTCCCTAAAAAAAGCCATTCTTAAGTTATCTGCAAGCAAAGTGGAGCAAAGACAAGATAGGCGTTCTTGAACCACTATCAAAGGTTCAACACCATCTGTTCTCATCTTAGCTAGACTATATGCACATTAGCTCCCTCTGTGAAGAATATGATGCGAGAAAATGTTCCAATCTTTCACCAGAAAGTCTCGAATAGACTCTAAAAGGTTGACATAATGATGAAATCTATCAGTATTAATAATCATAGATTTCACCACATGCAAAAAGTTTGAAAAACACAATTGCTTTCAAAACTCACTTGCCAACATAACTTAATGCCAACCAATAGAACTTTAATCTCAACATGAAGCACTTTCAAAACGGCTACACTGCCATAAAATGCAATTTGGAAAGAGCCCTCGTGGTTCATAACCAAACCATTAAAGTTTGTTTTACATGAGTTTGTACGAGGTCCGCCATCGACATTCAAGACCATGATATCTGCATCACCATGTTGTCGACAAACCCCAAGGTTGACATAATGGTGAAACCTGTTAGTATAAAAAGGTTCAACACCATTTGTTCCCATCTTTGCTAGATTTTATGCACATTGGCTCCCTTTGTGGAGAATATGATGTGAGAAAATGTTCCAATCTTTCACCAGAAAGTCTCGAATAGACTTCAAAATGTTGACATAATGATGAAATCTATCAGTATTAATAGTCACTAACTGCACCACATGCAAATAGTTTGAAAAACATAATTGCTTTTTAAAACCCGCTTGCCAACATAACTCAATGTCAACCAATAGAGCTTTAATCTCAACATGAAGCACATTTAAAATGGCTACACTACCATAAAATGCAAACTGGAAAGAGCACTCGTAGTTCGTAACCAAACCATTAAAGCTTATTTTACACGAGTTTAAGCTTGTTTTACACGAGTTTAAAAGAGAACCGCCATCGGCATTCAAAACCATGATATTTGCATCACCATGTTGCCAACAAAACCCACGAGTTGAACGATCGACTCATAATTTGCAGCTAAGTTTAAACCGCAACTACTATTGAGTTTGCTATAGGTTGGCGTTGATCACATATAACATTATATTTAGAACACTAAATGTTCCACGTAATTAACGAGAATATAATACTTAAATCTCTTCCCAAAACCTTCACACTCTGTAAAGTTATCAAGACCAATATTCAAACAAAGAGACAAAGGGATCGCAAATAATAAATATCTACAAACATATATGTTATTTATAGTCGGACATAAATGTAAAGATAATACTTAATGAAATGTTATAGTCTTTTAAAAAAAGTGATATGCATTTTCACCTAAAATAAAAAAACACCACTCCATAGACAAATAACAAATTACTAACCATCTTACTACACCTTGAGAAAGAAGTGAGATGAGATTCTATTGCAAACCAATCCAAGCCCAATCCACTTGGTTCGGAAACGGCCCTTAAAACCCTAAAACATCAAATCTCACCCACTGCACTGCCATTTTGCTCTTGTATCACAAACTCGTCAGAGTCGCGCTAAACTCAACCCCGCCGTTAAAACCACCGGAAAACGCTGCCGGACTTCTTCGTCGTAGGAAGGAATCCCGCCGGTAACGGTAAGAGTATCCACTCCCTCCTTCTCTTTATTTTTTTTCTTTCAGATTTTCCTTCGCTTCTCCTCGTGCGGTACCGTAGCGCGCGAGGATGCGATTACACCGCGTCTGCAGAACGCAACCACCGCGATCCCGCAATCAAGCGGCGCACAGAGCGTGGCGTTGGATGAACGATGTTCTTATTTTTATAAATTTATCAATTAATGCTATCTATTTATTTTAAATTATCTGTTTCAAGTTGTTCATGTTATTTATACTTGTATATTTTATTTCTTTATGTTTATTAGATTTGTTATGCATTTTGTTTAAGTATTTGTTTTATTTTCTGTTAATTTTCGTGAACTTGTGTTTTAAGTGTTTCGTTCAAATAAATATAAATAAATTTTTTGTTCTATTTAAACTAGAAGCGATATTGATTGTTGAATTTGTTAGGAGAGAGTCAGAATGCAATTGCCATAACGATACACGCACGAAGTCACGTGATGATTTTAAGTGAAATCATCTAAGCCCTTATATTAATTAAAATGAATGGATATGATTTACTTAAACTAGAAGCGACATCGTTGTGGAATTTGTTTGGAGAGAGTTGAACGAAATTGCCAGAATGTTGCACGCATGAAGCCACGTGATGATTTTAAGTAAAATCATCGAAGCCCTTAGATTATTTAAACTAGAAGCGACATTGATTGTGGAATTTGTTAGGAGAGAGTTGAACGCAATTGCCAGATTGTTGCACGCATGAAGCCACATGATTATTTTAAGTAAAATCATCAAAGCCCTTAGATTAATTAGAATGAATGAATTTATTTAAACTAGAAGCGACATTGATTGTGGAATTTGTTAGGAGAGAGTTGAACGCAATTGCCAGAATGATACACACACGTAGTCAGATGACGATTTTAAGTGAAACCATCTAAGCCCTTAGGTTAATTAAAATGAATGGATAGGATTTGGTGTCAAAATAAACCTTGACACTCAACGAATCCTGACTCATGGTACATTATGGCGTATCGTATTCTGCTGTTTTAATATTTGTATCTCGGTCCCAATTGTATTGCACTGGTTTCCCATGCCATATTTCCGCTTTCTTGCTGATACATTTTATATGCATAACTATAAATGCTATTTGTTCCCTTATTGATGCTTATTTCAAAATAAATGAATAAATGATATTTTCTTAATAATGCCTTGTTACCTCAGGTCAATGATTGCACTGTTTTAAATTTGATTAGTAAGATGAAGGCTACGACTAAGAAAAAGAATCCCCTGGTGTTTATGGATGTATCTATCGATGGGGATCCCGTTAAAAGGATGGTTTTTGAGGTACTTTATATTCTTTCTATATATTATTTGTGCTGTAGTTACTGTAGTATACAACCTAATGTGTGATCATCGTGCTGTCACAGCTTTTCCATGATGTTGCTCCCAAGACTGCAGAAAATTTCCGTGCATTATGTACAGGTATTTTAAATTTTAATTTGTTTCCTGACCATTCTTTTTGCTTTCAAAAGTTGCCTTTTCTTCCATCCCAGTCTTGTGCTATCCAAGCAAACAGGTTTTTGGACATGTTTATGTACTATCCATCCATGCAAATATTGTTTATGCTTTTGGTTGCAAGTTGGTCTTCACTTGCAATTTGTCTACCTATTGAACGGTGCACTTATCCTCCCCCCTTTTCTGTGATTGATTGTTTTCAGGAGAGAGAGGTATCAGTTCAAATACTGGAAAATTGCTTCACTACAAGGGTTCTTTTTTCCATCATATTATGAAAGGCTCCATCGTGAAGGTATGTTGTTTTTTCTGGTCCTAAATCTAAATTTTTCGACAGTATTTCTTTATATGCCCTCTCATTGTGGTTGAACATGGCTTAGCAGTGGTTTCCCATTACCCTTGTTTATGCTGTAGGATACACAGGGCTGATGGTCACAACTGCTTTTCTTGTGATATAGTTTTAAGGTTGTACTTACAATGTTGTTTGTTGCACTTGCAAAGTTGTACATTGAACTTAACTGTCCATCATCATAACGCTAATAAGCTTCTTGGTGCTCCAACCCAGTTTGTATGCATTATTGTACTGTTATTATGTGTACTAACTGATGTTTTTACTTTTACACAGGGTGGTGATTTTGTCAATCGTAATGGTATGTATTGTATCATTATTATTATTATATTGCATCCATTACTAGTTTGCTGTCCATTTTTTGATGGTTGCAATTTAATACAATATATGTAGTCACTTCCTTTGTGTTTTTATTATTTGATCATTCAGTTGTCCGAGTTGCAAGCCTTGTTCCATTTGCATGTTTCCTGTGACGATGGTAATTTCTTTTCTACGTCAATTGGGAACATCTTTAACACAGTTCCTTTACTTGAACACAAATTGGCCTGTAACTGAGTAGGGCTATTATAAATTTTTTATTTGATTTAGAAATTTGGATTAGTTTTGATATTGGTAATATTAATAGTAATATGTCTCTTAAATATGTTGATTTATTTATAATCTGAGTTCTGTGCTCCATATTTTTTTATTTTTGAAAGCATTTGCAGTTGATTAAATACCATATCTTTTGGGTGTTTTGTAATTTTTACTGTCATGGCTTAAAGATTAATCTAGGTTAAAGTGTATTCTTTTTTATTTCCCTTGATTTGTTGGTTTTTACCTGTGTCCATTAATTTTCAACTCATCTATGCACTGCATTTTCAGGCACTGGTGGAGAAAGCATATATGGTTCAAACTTTCCTGGTAGGAATAATACGTTCTTCACCCAACATCATACTAGAAAGTGCTGCTTTTGCTATTTATATCTCAAAATTAACGTGGTTTGTATTTTTGGTTTATTTTAGATGAGTCACCTAGGGTAAAGCATGATGGCCCTGGGCTTTTGTCAATGGCAATTGCTGACCGTGATAAGCTTGGTTCTCATTTTATTATCACTTTGAAAGCTGATCACCATCTTGATAGGTTTGCTATTCTAATATTTTTGGTGGCATTTTACTTCTTACTCGGATTTTATATTTTGTTTGTGAGGACAATGTAAGATAAATTGCCTGATTATGCTGCTGTGGGGCAATTTTGAAGGAAATATGTAGTCTTTGGGAGGCTTGTTGAAGGGCTTAAGGTATTGAAGAAAATTGAAGATGTTGGTGATGATGAAGGGCATCCAACTGTAACTGTTAAAATTATTAACTGTGGTGAATATAATGAGGGTACGAATTGCTTAGGTCATTTTGAATAATACAGCTCTACTCCTAATATGAATTCTAATTAACCCTACTTTCTGAAAATTTAGTCTCCAACTCTTTAATTGCAGTTTTTTTTTGTTTTTATTTTCTCTCCAATTGAAGGTGCTCTATTCTTGACCACTCTTTTATTTTTTAATATATTATTAACCCCTTGATTTGAATATTTCAGATGGGAAGAAGGTAAATAAATCAAAAACAGGAAAGGATGGAGCCAATGAAGGCAATAATCTTGAAACACGGAGGAAGGGAAAGCTCAAGAGGTCTTCAAAAGACAGAAGGAAAAGGAAAAGATACCACTCATCTGAATCGGAGAGTTCTTCAGATTCAGACATGGAATCTTCGGAAACTGATAGTGATTCCGACTCAGATATGTCCTCATCATCTGATATAAGTTCATCTAGTGATGACAGGCGAAGAAAGAGAAAGAGATCCAAGAAAGATAAATATAAACGTGGAAAAAGAAGAGATAAACGCCGTGACAAAAGGCGAAGAAGACGGGATAAGAGATCGAAGCGCAGATCAAAAAGGTATCGAATACTTTAACATTGATTAAACCTTCTGTTAATATGTACAGATTCCAGATTTCAGTAATTTATCTTTCTATTGATGATGAATGTATTCTCATGCATGGTAATACACAATGGTAGAGGTAGACTATTTCCGATGCAGTGCATATTTATACGAATTTCTCAGCCTTTAGTTATATGAATATGGTTGTTGCTCTATGTATTTTTCTGTACCCATTCTCTTGACGTGTACTTTGTATGCATTGAATGGTCCACTGCGGAGATTCTTTATTCGGTTTTTTACATTTTCTTGTGAATGATATTTTCCATGCATTTTTAACAGTTAGAATTCTTTGATGGTTTAAAGTGTATGAATTTGATCTCTGATTTTAACCATCCTCCTTTCAATTTACAATCTTGGATGCCTGGTTGATTAATGCGATGGTCATTTTAATTTGCGGTGTTCTTCAGAAAATTTTAATAAAATATTTTGTAAATTTGCACATTTTCACACATTTAACTAGTCATACTTAGAACACATTTGCCTAAAGTCATGCTTAGGAACACATCTTTTCAAGGTCTCATATTGAAGGTCATATTTTTTTGGGAATCTGGCAGTGAGTCAGAATGGTAGAGGTAGGTTATTTTTCCCATGCTGTGCATACTTATACAAATTTCTCAGCCTTTAATTATATGAAATTGGTTGTTGCCATATGTATTTTTCTGTACCAATTCTCTTGGCGTGTACTTCGTATGCATTGAATAATCTAATGCAGAGATTCCTTATTCAGTTTTTACATTTTCATGTGAATGATGTTTTCCTTGCATTTTTTACAGTTAGAATATTTTGATGGTTTGAAGTGATGATATTGATCTCTGCTTTTAACTATCCTCCTTTCAATTTACGATTTTGTATGCCTGGTTGATTAATTTGATGGTCGTTTTAGTTTGTGGCGTTCTTCGGAAACTTTAATATAATATATTGTAAATTTGTACATTTTCACACATTTAACTTGTCATATTTGCCAAAAAAAACTAGTCATGCTTAAAACACATCTTTTCAAGGTCTCAAACTGAATGTCATACTTTTTCAGGGAATCTGGCAGTGATTCAGATAGCGAGAGTAGCAGTAGCTCTGATACTGAAAGCCTTGATACTCAACAGGAAGAGCTGAAGCGAAAAGATCGTTATCAGAAAAAAGGTATATTTCGAAGTAATTTAATTGTTTTTCCAAATAAATCTGTGACCCGTAGTTTTCTTTCAATAAAACAAACTGTTGAATACATCTCCTAAATGTTTTTCTTTTTGGTTGAGTTTAATTCAATGAATATATGCGTAACATTTTTCTCTCCTTTTTTATGTCCAGCTGAACTGAAGTCTCCCTCAGTTGTGGAGAAAGATGCACCCACCATTCATCATAGAAAGGAAGAGGCGGGTATGCCAGTGAGCAATGAAAAAACCGTAAAGGAAAATGGAGAGCGGCATAGCAATGGTCCTGGAGCTGCCTATAGATCTGACAGAAGTGAAGAGAGGCAGCCTGACGTGATGGATGTTCATTTGGGCAAATCTAGGTCTACTTCCCTCTCTTGTCACGCCTTAGTTATTTATTCTGCTTACCATTTCTTCCACTTATAAAAAATTAATGAGCAGGAGTCGAAGCACAAGCCCTAAGCGACCCATGAGTAAGAGTATGAGTATTAGTCCTAGGAGGAGTAGGAGCAAGAGCCGGAGCATTTCCCCAAAAAGAAGATTGAGAAAAAGTCCGAGTGTCAGTAGAAGCCCTCCTCGTCTATCAAGGAGGAGTTTGAGCAGTAGTCCTGTCAGAAGCATGGACAGGAGTCCTGTTAGGAGCATCGGTAAGAGTCCTGTTAGAAGCATTGACAGGAGTCCAAGGAGAAGCATCGGCAGGAGCCCGGTGAGGGGCAGGAAGGGGAGAAAGGTCAGTAGAAGTCCTGTGATAACTCGTCCTCTTAAAAGTGTCAGCAAGAGCCCTGTAAGATCCCGCCGGAGCAGGAGTTCTCCCAGAGTATCATCACGAAAGAGCGTAAGTCGCAGTCCAGTTAGATCACCTGCAAGAAGCTTAAGCAGAAGCCCTGTAAGAGTGTCAAGAAAAAATTTAAGTCGCAGTCCATTAAGGAAGAGCTTAAGTCGCAGTCCAGTTAGATCACCTGCAAGAAGCTTAAGCAGAAGCCCTGTAAG
>Ga0315915_1000135_pt1 | contig 56796 bp, 33 predicted proteins | sample MpolbnodulesMG_FD_207738 | JGI IMG/M metagenome (GOLD analysis project Ga0315915, IMG submission 207738) | Medicago polymorpha root nodule microbial communities from Los Angeles, California, United States - branched nodules | ecosystem: Host-associated > Plants > Roots > Nodule | place: USA... | reverse complement strand
CATTCCAGCTCTCGGCAAAATGCACTTTCAGATAATCCGCTCGTCTCCACCAACCAAAACTCTCATACATGTGGAGAATTGACATAAAGGCTGCCACAAATATATAACAATAGTTAATACTTATGCTTAAATGTCACAATCACACTGCACTGTGACTCCCTACATTTACAAGTAATTAGACAAATATTTGAGTGTGATACTAAATTAGTATAGTAATTTTCATGTACTACTAATGAATTTCACTATATTATAATGAATTTTAGAAGAAAACTAACAGCTGCTATACATACATCTATGGAGTCGAGTGCTACAACTGTTAAGTTAATGTTTTTGTACACAGTGAAGCCTTCTGTTGCATTTTAGGTTTTTAACAAACACAGTAAATCTTGATTTTGGTCCCTAAATGTGTAAGGTTGTATCACTATAGTCTCTGAATGTATTGAACGTACAAAACATCTTAGAGTGTGTCTTTTGTTAGTAATTTCACAGACTAAGCTTACTAATGAAAGACACATTCGATGACTAAACTCACTTAAAAGATACGCATTCATGGATATTTTTATAATTTTGATACCTTCAAGGACTAAAGTGACAAGTAGACAATGCTTGACAATTTATTTTATTTTTTTGAAAACTCGGTATCTGGTCCAAGGACTGACTAACCCGAAGGGTCCAATCCCACCGTCCACTTGCAAGGGGCCCATTTAAATTGAAATATGGGGGAATCAACCCTAAACCTTGAGAGGAGCACACTCCAAGGTCCCAAGCGAATCCAAGTGGGTTTAACGCTTGACAATTCAAACACCAAATAATTCATTTTCAGCTAAAATAATCATTATGTTGTAGACTCGTTGGATCATTCTCAAACTCCGAATTCTACACAGAAAGCATGTGAATCTATCTATTTAACATTACATAAACAATTTTGTAAGGAATTTAACTCAATTTCGATGTTCATAGTCATAAACTCAAACAATTCTAGAGAGTTTAACAGATTAATATTTGAAAGGCGTAAGCATGATTTAGAAAATAGAACTTACCAAAATAAGGGACTCTTGCAATAGTTTCAAGCACAAAAAACCTTGCATAATTTCTATCACGATAAAGAGCATCAAGTATCTTAATCACAGAATCCTGAAATTGAGAATTGAAGCTGAAAATGAGTAATAAACAACAAAAACGAGAAAATGATAAATCGAATCCAATATGATATAAGAAAAAGAATTACCGTGAGAAAGATATTAACGGATTGTTCAACTTTAATAACCCCTTTTTCCCAAGCACTAGTCGATGAAGTATCATCGTCATTAGTTGAATTTTCAGTAACGGAATCTAAAGGAGAGGTTTTAGAAGGGAAAGAGTTTTGTGTAAGAACTTTATCTTCTTTATCTTGTAAGAGAGAAGCACGAATTGGTGAACGAAATGAAAGAGGACGAAAGATCAGAGAGTTGCGAGAAGAAGATGATTTGTTAAGAGGTGTGGTTGGAAAGAACGAAGAAGAGAACATCGCCGTCGCCGCCATGATGTTAGGTGGTGGAAATGGTGGTGAGTTTTCTTCTTGTTTTTATTTATTTAAGTGACTGGAAAGGGCAAAAGAAACGTTAGTTGTATGGTATGGTATGGTATGGTATTTGTCGTTTGGCGGGTTTTGTATTAGTAGTTTGGCATTTAGGAGTTAGGACCATTCCGGCGACAATTAGTTACTTGTTACGCATCAGCATATTCTGTGTGAATGAGGGTCCGGCACGGTAGTGGATTTTTATTAGGAGAAAGATATTTGTGTTAGTTGTAGATGAATAAAGCATGATTTTGTAAGACACTGATGCTAACATCCATAAAATTATCAACATTTCTAAAAGATTTTTAGGGGTAATGATTAATCATAATAATAATAATCTTTAATGTATTAAAATTTTAAAATATTCTTTAACGTTAGAATAAATTTTCAAACATCACAGTAACTCTTTTAATATAAAGACTGAAATGATAATCACAATAACTCCTTTAATATAGGGACTGAAATGATAATAAATAGTAAATGCTTAAAAAAACTTATATGACAATAAATATGTATATTGAAGAATTAATACGACAATATTAATGAAATATTTCAATATCATAGACAATTTTTTTTTGTCAAAAAAAAGATCATAGACTATTTTGACTAACGATATGCAAAATCAGAAACTATGTCTATTTTGATATATTAAGGGACTATTGTGACTACTCATTACACATTTAGAAACCAGAGTGACTATTACCCCAATTTTTTACCATGTCAACTTTTAGTTATATTAGTCATTCTCAAAATATGGTAGGGATTAGATTAATAGTAAACATTTAAAATATAAAAACTTAATTTATAGTAAGAAGTTAAATGTTGAGGACCAAATTCATGGTTTATTAGAGTTTGGAGACATTTTAAAAAGGGGAATTAGTCACTTTAGTCCCTGAATAGGAAAGGAGTCGTCACTTTAGTCTCTGAATGCAGATAAATTGCAAAATAGTCCCTGAATGTAGACTTTGTCAGTCAATTTAATCCCTGAATGCAGATTTCGTTAGTCAATTTAGTCCCTGAATGTAGACTTCATTAGTCACATTAGTCCCTAAAATTGACCAACAAAGTCTACATTCAGGGACTGTTTTGCAATTTCTCTGCATTCAAGGATTAAAGTGACTACACTTTTCCATTTAGGGACTAAAATGACTAATTCCCCTTTTAAAAATATTTCTAACCTTATAAATTTATTTAAGAGTATCTTACAAAGGGGCAACACTTGGGTGACATTGTGGTTGGTGATATTTGTGACATTGATCAACCACAATGTCACAAGTCTACAGAAAAAACAAAAAAAAAACATTGTGAAAGAGAGAGAAGAAAGCCACTTGTGACATTGTGGTTGACCAATGTCAACTTTTCTTCTGTCATCTTTTCTCCCAGAGCACTAAAAGCATTGTCAATGTCAAGAATGTTCATATGAAAGTCTTAGATAGATTCATCATCTTTCATCCTAAGATTTTCAAACTTGGTAGTAAGAACCTGCAGCTTTGACATCCTCACTTAGATGTGCCTTCACGAGTAGTTCTCGGGATATCCCATGCCTCTTTGGTCACATTACAATTATTTATTAACCTGAACATATTCTTATCGACCCCATTAAACAAGACGTTCAAGGCTTTGGAGTTTCCAAGAGCAGGTTCATCTTCTTCCTTATACAACTCCTCTTCAGGTTTTAACTCAGTTGTGTCTTTTCCATCCTTATCCTTCACCAATGGATGTTTCCAATCTTTGAGAACTGCTTTCCAGGTTTTACTGTCAATAGATTTAAGAAATGTCACCGTGCGCATTTTCCAGTAGTCATAGTTGGACCTAGGGCTGGACAGAAATTGAGTAGCCGGCCCAAACCGGCCGAACCGGATGGCCCAAAGCATGTCGGGTTGGTTCCAACGGTTTAAGTGGGTTTAGCGGTTCAAAGGATGTGGTTTGGTGTGGGTTGTAATGGTCGGTTACAGGTTGGAGTAATTTGCCCAACGAAAACCGTTTCCGACCGAAGTCCAGCCCATTATGGTCCAATACATCACCAAAGTCCAGCCCAAAGAAGTTCAGCCCACATATATAAGATTGAGTTAGAAGAAGCATAAACTCTAGTTCTCATTCCTCTTTGTTCATGCGGTTGTTGCTCTTTTCCTTCAAACATCAGGAATTGTTCCTTTCCTTCAAATCAAACATAATCCAAAAACCCACAAATTACAAATCACCAAATCGTTCCTCTTCTTCCATTTTCGAAAAAAAATTCAGACAAAAATCACAAATCAATAATGTTAATCAAGATTTACCCTTTGATTTAGAATTTGTTAAAGAATCCATAGCTCGTGTTAGAGATTCTGATATATTTGTTAAACGCTGTTTTTAATCTGTCGCATTTAATTCAATCAAACTTTTGGCTTTACATGAACATCTTCATCGCAAAATTTTCATCAGATCCATACGCAAAACGTTGGTTTTTATTTGTAATATATGATTCAATTATATTTCTAGCGTTAGATTCCGATTTATTTGTTGATGTTGTACCGATCTATTGAATTAAATTCTGATTGTTATTATGCTCTTTACCCACCCAGTTTTAGAATTACTATGGAAAAAACAAGAATATATTTTCTATTGGAATTTTTTTTTTTTAAGTCTGGCCCATTTTAGAATAAACCGACTAAAGTTGTTTGTTTGTCCGACTAAACCGACTAATTCGAAACCGAGTAAACCGAGACAAAAATTGGGCGAAATTGGTTTTAGGAACTACAATTGTGGGCTTCTGCGGTTCCAGGTTTTGAGACTGAAACCGACCGATGTCTAGCCCTGGTTGGACCCATCCAGAACAGGTGGTTTGTTAACAAGTCCTTCTTCCCTTTTCATAGTACCAGAAAATATCTACCCCGGAGCTCACCCATAAACAGAATAGGGTGTCAGCTTTGATGTCAATTGAAATTTTGGCACGCAGTAAAAGATGTTGAGCACGACGTCAAGACACGAGGAACATCGAGTACAATGTCAAGGCATCGTGACAGTACAGATGACAAACTAAAGATAAAAGTTGAAAGTAAGTTGCACAAGTTATTTGTTAACTCGGTTCGGTGCAACGTCGCCTACATCTGGGGGCTACCAAGTCAAGAAAGAAATCCACTATAATAGTATTAGTTTGAAGCCTGTATAAACAACCTCCGGTTTACTAGCTTCACACTTAATCACTGCCCCGATATTTTTATCTAAGACACTCATAGATATGAAACCCCTTCCACTTTCCCTCAATCACTCACCAGTGTTAACAACAAATACAATCAAAATGGAGACACACTTTGAGAAATAGAATATACTCTTGCTTAAAAGCTTACGAGTGATTCACAACTTACAACACAACTAACAGTCCAACTCTAGCATCAAAGTGATACAAGAGTGGCTCACAAATAACAATGGACAGACTAAAACCCTAAATGACACTTAGACAATTGCAGCTTCAGTGGTGTTTTTAGGTTTAGAGTCTTCCTTTAGCTTGAGAATAGCATGAGCTTGATGAACACTTCGGACTGAACATTCCAGTTGATCCAATCCGGTCTTCAGCACAATATTCTAAAAGCAAATATATTGTTTCCTTAAATGTTACAACATCACACCTAAAAAACACACAAAGCATAACTGCTTTATGTAGCTTCTAGAAAACACACGATTCTTGGTCAACACTCCACATGAATCAAATCTTCATAGAATCTTTAGAGATCTCACGTTTAAAACAAATCTCCAAGAAAGTGAAATAAGACACATGATGTTGTACCAACATGTCAAAATATATTGTCCAACATCTTACTAGAACACTTGTTTTAACAAAATGCGACCAATTATAATCTGCAAACCTAACTATAGTATATTTGTTTGACTAAGAAAATTTTAAACACAAATTTGAATGATTATCAATAATAAATCAACAATGATCAATAATTGAGTTAAATTCAAATAAATTAATCATAAAATTACAAGGGATAGTTTATAGGTTTAATACAACGAGTTCTATCAAAAAAAAAAAGATTTAATACAATGGAGATGTCATTCGTCAATACCAAAAATCACATTGAAGATCCCAATATATGTTATGAGAATGTTACTTATTCATATTTAAATATACATTAAAAATATTTAAATTTAATCATAACTAATTATTATTCATATGATTGGTTGTCATTTATTAAAGTGTATCAAAATTAGTAAAAAATATAATTCTCATAAATTTATGAAAAAGTATTTCTAACTTACATCTCAAAAGTCAACATGTACCGGTATATTTGACTTTTATCAAAAATGTCAATGAAATACAATTTTTTTCTAAATTTTATTACTCATAATAATGAATATTTTTTACGATAAAATTGTAAAAAGTTGGTACAATGTATAAACAATGAAACATTGTTTTTCTTATGAAATTATCTTTTCTAAATTACCAAAGTCGATATTCACAAAAAGGTTGGTTAATTCATTGATTTCGACAGAAAATGTATTGTCCAAAAGTCATTATTCATCGGAAAAAATGTCATAACCGCTAAAATAGATGTTGTGATTGATTGAAGTTCGAATCTCCGCTCTTTCTTACATGGATTTTGTTATTTATAGCAACAACAAAAGAAATTATCAAAATCCTTCCATTTTTAATTTTTTTTAAGGACAAAATCCTTCAATTTATCTATAAGGAAAAAAACTAAGTTTAAAAAAATCACCAAGTTGCCAATAGATGAACGCCTCGTGAATCAAAAGGACACAGGACACTTGGCATTCACGAAGGGTCTGCGTAAAGAACCGTAATGAACTAAATTATTCTGCGTTAAAAGGTAGCAACCAATATTGCCCACGTAATATTTATTTGGTATACGTTACTTAAATTAATTATATTGTTATTCATAAGCAAGTGCATGTAAAAAACGGTTTTAATTTATAAAAAAAATTTAAAATTGGCAAAAGTTTTCTGATTATTTGATAGTGATTTATCATGCAAACGAGGGTATTGAAATCCTAATCCTGATTCCTAAGATTGAAGAACACAACCCGCCAAAAAAGAACACTTCTGATTTTACAGACCAAAACCAGAGAAACCTCCAGCTGTACAGACCACTCATTTTACCGCTTTTCACGGGATCGGCCCTCCTTTCTCGCCATTTTTCTTGAAACAATTCGGTTCAATTAATCTTTAAAATATTTTGAATGCTGAGGATTTTGTCATATTAGCACCTTATAGATCCTCTCTTTTTTTAGTTTTTGTTATTATAGATCCTCTCTTTATATGAGTGTTAGGACATTATTTTTATAAACACTTTATCTAAATCTTACTCATTTATATTTATAGAACGAAATCTACAAAAGTTCCACCAATTTGTGTAAGATAAGTCCATATACTCTAAATATGGAGACATATCCGTATTTTAGATACATATTGAATACGGATACTTTATGGATTCTCGACATATATCTACGAAGTATTAGAATTAATTATTTTAATTTAAAAAAATATTTTATTGGATACTTATAAGATATTCTACTCATACACAAAAATACTTATAAGATACTTTACTATCATAGAAAAGTTGAAGGGTAAAAAAAGTGAGGCAATGTTTTGATATATATGATTCAAGTTTTGAAAGATTAAAAAAAGAATCGATCTGATTCAAGTCATAATCTATATGTTAGTTGTAGAGGAGCGGCTGTGAAACGGCGATTTCCCTCTTTCCATTGAAGTAGGGGGCCCTCCTTCCCCACCATTCTGGCCTATTATTGATAGGGATTGCCAACACAACATTAGGGCCATCCCCTTCATTCTATGCCGACCCCCGCCCGGGGCTGGCTTTTTGGGAAGCCCGTTCCCACCGCGCTCACGACCCGGCTGGCAAAGTCCTCTATTTAGTGGCAGCCGGGCGGAGCTCGTCGGGACTAAGGGCACGAACTTCGAGCAATCCTTTGTTAGAGGGGGAGAACGGAGGTTTCATTATCGAGTAGCTAATCCGGCTTGTAGTGAGCTATGAGAAAGAGCAAGAACCCGGAGCGATTGGCTAAACTTACCCTAGCTCAAGCGACAAGGCGGTTGATCAAGGGATACCGGAAAGGCATTTCGGGAATCAGTCTGATTCTATCTCAGTTTGTTCCCGGAAGGATCCCAAAGAATCAATCTCTCTTTTAGTTGTTGAATCTCTCTTTGATTGATCAATGTGTGATATTCTGAATCCTCATTACTAATGGAATCAAAATTATCTCTGGATTGATCAGAAGATCCTTTCTATCTACTCCGACTGAGAGATGGCCCCTTTGCGGTCGTGAAAGCCCTTGACATTTTTTTAACCGTCAAAGTTACCGAAATGCTTAACAATAAAAGCTAGTGAGCTTAACTCAGTTGATAGGACAATGCATAATATATGTAAGGTCCGTGATTCAAACTCATACCACCACAAAAAAAAAGTTGTGCATTAATAGAATTGTTTCTCGATAAACTACTTAAAATTATACTGTAATGACAGAAAAGATATTCAATTAATCAACATTAGACAAAATTTGTGTTGAGTTCTTTTAATGATACTTTTTTCGATATCTTAACACATGAATGAAAATATAATATGATTTATACAAAAACTTTACATCTTTTTTATTTTGATCACATGTATTATTTTTTTAAAAATTGTGACTTTTATAATAATATAATAATGAAGAGTAGTCAATGATTATTTTTCTTCAAGTATTTTATATCTAAATAAGTTTTAGTATAAAAGTTTTGTTAAGGTATCTTAGTTGTATCATATCCTAAAATTTAAAAATTTCTCACATCTGCGTACTTGTATCGTATCATACCCACACTCGTACCACATATTCGGGCTTTATCATGTAAAGAGTGTTTCCAACACTCTTCATAATACAATACTCAGTTGATAAAGAGTTGACTCATTCACAAAATTTTTGGTTCAACCCCGACGTCGATGTGATGACATCTTTGTTAGGTGATTTTTAAATACTTTAGTAAATATTCTTTAAGCTTTGATGCCTTGAGAGTCCAACTTACCAAAACATTTTAAATAGTTCCTTACTTTTTGCTTTGAAGCCTCCGGAGACCGATATTTAATGTAGACATCGGTCTCATTTACTCTAAATTATTGTTCCTTGATGGGGGTACATCATAGGTACCTTGTCTTAAATGAAGAGATTATGGATGGTCTTAGTTTGGCTGAACGGGCTAAACACTCACTCATAAACCTCACAAATTGGATCATAATTTTGACAAATATCCACATTTAGTATTTGATTCGTCTCATTTATGATTAGTTCCAATAGATGAAACCTATCGAAAAACGATGGGAAAATTCTTATAGATTTCGGAGCTTGTTTGGATACCAAATACTATGTGGGTAAAATTCATTAAAAATTTAAATTTATTTTTAAATAAATTAATATAAAAGCATGATAAGTCATTAATAATTGAATGATGAGATGAAACTAATTTAACTATTTTCTTTAACTAGTTATTCCCATTTTCAAATTTCTTTTTATTTTCAACTATTTTCTTCAAAGACTTGACAAAAGAAAAAAATAGAATAGCTTCAAAGACAAACTTTTAGTTGAGAAAGTAGATAGATGAACTTGGAGCATTTGATAGATTGCTTTTGAGTTGGCGAATCCCTATTGCTCATACATTTGGGCAGATAGCCGCATTTCTAAATATAAGAACCAGGCTGTGGACGTGGCAAACTTTGATTAGAATTACCGTGACAATCATATAATTGGAAAATGAGAACTGCACTTTATACTAATCTTATCGATAAAAAAAAAGAGTGATATTTGTATAACCAATTTCTCATAAAAAATCACACAGTATACTTTATACTAATGTTAAATTGTTTACGAGTAGCATTATTTTTATTTTTTGACAAAACTAGTAGCATTATTAAAAGGGTTGTCGTGTCGTGGCAACCATCAATCATTATCAAACTATATAATTTTGATGCAAAGGTTTAAAAAATCACAAGAAACACGATTGCATTTACATTTAGATCCCAGAAGTTAGAGACATTTGAAGCTTAATATAAACCGCAATATCAGCATTTTTGATACATCTACATCAATATTACTAGCATATTGTCACGTCTCCATCAATTCAAACTTCTAGTTTTATGTGTTGATTTGGTTAATTGGTTGTGACAAAATTAAAAGAAAACACATAAAATTTTGAAGGCAATGGAAGAAGAAAGAGAGGTTAGTTTTTTGGCAATGAACAAAGAAAATTCTGGAATATATCATGATGGAAAAGAATTGAGGAGATTCAGAGCATATCTAAGATGGGTTTACGTGGACCAATCAAATCTATGCAAAGCTGGTATATCTTGGTCTGTGTTTTTCACTTTGGCTTACGTTGTACCAATTCTGTCTCACTTTTTACTTGATTGTTCGACAACGTGTGATGCTGATCATCGTCGACCGTACCATGTTCCTGTTCAGATTTCTCTTTCTGTCTTTGCTACTTTGTCTTTTTTTAGTCTCTCCAAATGGGATCGTAAATATGGTTTTAGTAGGTTTCTTTTTCTTGATAAAGTTAGTGATGAGAGTCTCAAGATTCAACGTGGCTATGCAATTCAAATGAAGGTTTGTGTTTTTTCTTCTTCTTCTATTTGGTGTTTTTTGTTTGAATTATATGAATAGTTTGTGAATTATATGTCGTTTAATTTTGTTGTATGCTTAGAAACAAATTAGATGAACAATGAATTTTGTCATGGATGCCTTGTGTAATTGTGTTTGTCTTTTTTCTTCTGTGTCTATTTCATGAATAGTTATAGGAAATTTGAGAAATATTGCCACAATTGAATAATAATTGTATGGATTATATGGTTAATTTGATTATTTAGTTCTGCTTAAGAGAAGAGAAAAAAAAAAGTGTTTTATTTTCATTAAGTTCCCTTAATTTTCCCTTGAATTGCAAAATCTGCACATGAAAAAGAGAACAATTGTAGTTATTATGTGTCTTCTTTTCATACTCTTATTGTTAGGAATTGTAAAGTTTTTTTTATAGAAATTCTTTGGAAGAATTTATGGTCAATTTACACAACAACTAATGAAAATTAGCCACCTGACTAAATTTACAAGTGGAGTAAAACTTAGTTTGCGAGTACCACTTACGAATTTACTCATGAAACTAATTTTCATTGGGTTGGTAGATTTTGAACCATTGTCAAATAGTTGTATAAGGTCAATGTTCCATTATGTCTTTTTGTTACATCATTCAACAAGATACACAACTCTAACTGAAATAAAAATCATAACTTATTCTTTTGTTGAACAAAATAAATTTGTTTCTATTATGCAGAGAACCATGAAGCTCATCTTGCTTTGGGGACTTCCCTGTTTCATATGTCAATGTGTCTACAAGATATGGTGGTACGTCTCAGGAGTATCCCAGATACCATATTATGGTGAGGTATATGCGAGCAGCATCATTCTGTGCACATTAGAGCTATGTTCATGGTTTTATAGAACCTCAATTTTCTTCTTGGTATGTGTCCTCTTTCGACTCATCGGCTACCTTCAAATACAAAGACTGGATGAATTTGCTCCTGTTTTTCAAAGAGAAACTGAGGTGGGAACAATCTTGTTGGAGCACCTGAGAATAAGACGGAATCTACGCGTCATTAGCCATCGTTTTCGAGCTTTCATTTTGTCTTCTCTGCTTTTGGTGACAGCAAGCCAGCTCATTTTTCTTCTTATGGTTATTAAACCACATGCTGATGTTGATATCCTCAAGGGTGGAGAGCTTGGGGTAAATCTTCATTCTTTCTTTCATTTAAGAAATGTGAAATTCTTCCGTTCTTTTGCTCAAAATATTGATTATATCCAAACATTAGAAATGAGTAAATGATGATTTCGTTGCTCGAGAAGTTTAGTCGCTCAATTTAGTCCTTCCAGTAAAAGATATATTTAGTAAACATTCATCTAAACCTATGAAAACTTACGTATTGAGTTGAATAGTGTGTTGATGCATAGAGACAAACATAACATTATTAGTGGTGCTAAACTTAGAAAAATGATTAAATTGATTGATATTATTCAATTTAAGGGACAAATTTGCTTTTTCACAAATTTGGAGGACTAAATTGACAGACCCTTACAATTTCAAGGTCTAAAATGCTGATTCAGTACACTAAAAGTAGATTGTAATAGGTTGTGTATTTTCAATGTTGCAGTTAGTCTCCATCACCTTGGTTAGTGGACTTTACATACTCTTACGAAGCGCGACGAAGATCACACATAAGGCACAATCCCTCACAGGTCTTGCTGCTAAGTGGCATATATGTGCTACCATAAACTCCTTTGACAATCTTGATGGTGAGACACCTACAGCACTGATAGCTTCAGCACAAGCTATGGCTGCCGATATTAGTTGGGGATCGTCTGAAGATGAATCAGGAGATGAAGAGGATGAGTTGAATAACACCAAAATGATGCCAATTCAAACACATACTATTTCATTCCATAAGAGACAGGCCTTAGGTAAATGGAAATTTATTACTTGTACTTTATTTTTAGTCAAATTTTGCTTTGTCCTGAATTACTTGCATTTTAATGCAGTGACATATATGGAGAACAATAGAGCAGGAATCACAGTTTATGGATTCATGCTTGACAGAACTTGGCTTCACTCCATTTTTGGTATTCAATTGGCTCTCTGTCTTTGGCTACTGAACAAGACTGTTGGTATCTAGAGACAGAAAGGAACTGCAATGATCCTCCTAGTCCTAGTCCTACCTTGTGCAGTGTACAGTACATCTTTTGAACAGTCATCTTTTTGTTTGAATCTCATTGTTCTGGTTATGACATACAAAATGTAAGTGACATGCGTTTTCTGCGAATAGTGTTGAGACTATTGTAAATGTGTCTGCGTGACTGCGTCTCCTACTACACAGTGAGGAATATCCTCATATCAGATGACACGCAAGACAGGCACATTGAAGTGAAGAGTCAGCAACAAGTGTTTGTTGCTATGTATATGGCTGAAACCGCTATGAATAAAAAGTTTATGATATTGTTAGTCTTGTACTTTTCAAATATTATAATTAATTATCCAGGCATTTGTTTGCATGTTTGTTAAATTGTTATGGTAAATATATTATGCATACAAAACTTCAATTTCCTTCGGCATAAGTATCTAAACATCTTGAAAAGTATGACTTGAAATCCACCCGAACCTGAGGCTTTGTCGGATTTTGCACTCTTAGAGTCGAGGATTATGAGCGGGATCAGCAATGCCTTCCTTAGTGCAGAAAATACTCTTAAAGAATTTGACATCTTCCTCTTTCAAAATATCTGGATCACCGCACCATGTTGCTGAAGGCAACTTATCAGATTTTAAGCTATAATCTCTCAACTAACTTGTAACTTTTTTTCCAAAGAGAACCTTATGTGGTAAAAGGTAGAAAAAGTGGTATATTATAGTTTCATAGAAAAACAGTAGAGAACAGACCAAATCAAACTATTATACTCTATCCTATTCTAAGTGAATTGTTAAGTGAACAACACACTATAATACTCTCTTTCTGAACTCATTATGAATTTCAACTGATAGCATAAATAGTACTCAAAAAGTGTATTACTAACACTTCAAAAATAATCACTGATCCCATATGACCAAATCAAGGGTTGAATGACAAAGATAATAACACATGCCCACTAAACTTAAGTCAATAAGACAATAACATACAGTGCTGGAAAAAGTGTGGAGATATGTTTCTATTGATATATGATTAAGCCAGTAAAAACAAAATTTGAGATCTGATCAAGTAAATGGGGATGAATGATATAACATAATAAATAAATGAATATATTAAAAAAAATCCACGTGGAGGCACTAGAAAGCATATGGAATTTTTGGTAAATAAGATCCTGATTCCTGACAAGGGAAAATTGTTGCATAGAAGAGAACAAAACTCCCAAAGTTAAGACAGTTACATATTCCTTCCCTTCCTTTATAAAATTCAAACAAGAAGAAAGCGTGTTTTGGTGATCAACAAGCTTTGTAACTATCGATTAACTTTTTCTGACCATGTCCTCTTTGAACTTTGGGATCAAAGTTTCCCATCGCACATATCTGAGTCATTAATAATCAATTCCTCTTTAGCTTAGTAGTACTCTCTGAACTACAAAGATTTTTTTTCTAGCAGAAACTCTCAAAGAATATCTTAGCCAATATCTAATATCAGAAGCACAAAGAGAGGTCGGCCAAAGATCCTTGTGTCCTGGATTTTGTACCATAAGAAACTATCCTATTAATAATGGCGGTAAGTTTTTATGCAGACACACACACACATCTTATAACAGGAAATCAAACATGAAATTTGGTTTTAGTGCATGTTTGTAATGACGGCGATTTTGACTAATTTTGTTGAAATTCTAAAGTGTAGCTTTTATCAGAATAGGTCAATACACCGTGGTTTTGCCAAACTCATCGTTAATCCAAACATATACTTAATCAAATAACTGTTCCCTTCTTTTGATGGTGGTTACAACCATCTCATATTTACTTCAAGTTAGATGTATCTTCACATTTTGCTAGTGAAATAATAGGCATCAGTCATTATTAGTCATGAAAAATTTATCGTGAATCATTTTATATATATGATGGTATCGTATATGGTTCGAAAACTTTACCATACATAATCAAATTACCTAGACTCACTGTGTGTGTGTCACTGTCACCATAACTAGAATGATTTTTCATTATTTTCATTATATAATCCAGTAGTAAGATTTAATTTAACTGTAGTTCATGAAATATTTGATATGATCATCCATATATTGATCAAATTACTTAGACTCATTGTGCCACTGTCACCTTAACTTAAATGATTTTTCATTATATAAGGAACATTTATAATTTACCAGCATGTTGGCCATCAAGTTGGATGAAAAATTAATCAATTCTAAATTTTTCAGAGAAAATATACGTTTATTTTGCCTAAACAACTCTTATTTAATTACAAAACTCATTTAATAACGTATTCTAGAGATCTTAGTAAGTACACATTCATAAACAATTATGTGGATCTTGTTAAAATAAGCTGAAATTTCAAGCTTATATCAAATTATGTTTGACAAATCTTTCCACAATGACTCATTTTAGCAGCATTCTCACGTTCCAAAGTTTGGCAACTGGGAAGCTGACAACATTCCATACAGTGCATGTTTTGAGAGTGCACGCAGAGAAAAGGCCGGATTCATAATAAATCCGAACGATCCAATGGAAAATCCAGAGATCTTCAACAAACATGTTAATGTTGATGAAGTGAAACCTTCTCATACTTACTCTCACAAAGCAAGTTCAACGGAGAAAGGAAGCCATGAAGTGCCAAAAAACAATTCTACACGCCATTTGCACCGCCGCAGGAGTAAGGGAAGTAAAGGTAGTTTCACATCAGAGTTTGGAAGCGAAAAAAGCCATGTTGATCATTCTGTCATCAACAAAACTTCACAATCAGATCACAAAAGGAGTGTGTCTAAAGGAGTTGGTAGTAACATTGGTAGCTTCTCTTCATCAAATCACAGTAAAAACAGGAGTGAAAGCCGTTCTTTTAATGACCATGGGGTAATATTCCTTATATGATCTTATAATGTTTATTTTCATATTTGTATAAATCGATATCTTCGTACACAACCCAGGAGACTAGTCCTTCAAACCAGTTAAGTCTATGTAGTCGGCTAAACTGATCCTCAACATGAGTGCATTCTTAGCGCTTAGATTCAAACTCAAGATAACTGATTAAGCTGAAAAGACTTGTACAATTTGATCTATTGAGGTGATTGAATTTTTTATTTGCTTTGCATGGGACAGGACCATAGAGCAGCAGCAATACCTGAATTTGGTAAGTGGGATGTCACAGACCCCAAATCAGGAGAGGGTTATACTGTTATGTTCAGCAAAATTAAAGAAGAAAAGCAAATCATGTCTAGTAGGATCTCTGGCTTAAGGACTCCACCACATAACAATGGTTCAAATATTAAAAATCAATATGATGGATCTTCCTTTAATTTATCTAAGGTGATTTTAATTTGTTTCACAACTTCATCCATCTATATATGTGAGGTGTGTATTTCCAATTCCACTGCTAATTTCATGACAATGTTCATAATTTGGTGCAGTATTGTTGCTGTTTATCTACTAGCGAAAGCAAATGAACTCGGATTTGATGTTTACTCTGGCTCACAAGAGACTTGAATTTGGAATCTTATGAATAAATTTATAATCTTATATGAACATGAATTAAGTCTCACATGTATATGTATGTATGTTTTCATTCTTTCTTTTTACTCCATCTGTCCCTCAATAGATGACCCAGTTGTCTCCGACACACGTACCAATGCATATGTTTTATCTTTGATATCTTCAATTCTCTACTAAAAAAAATTATGAAAATTTAATATTTTAAAAGTATTCATTGAGACGAATCCAACAACATCTTACATAATATTATTTATCTTTGTGAATTAATAAAAAAAATATGGTTAACGTATGTCAAGTCAATAATGTATATTGTCAAATAGGTCATCTATTGAAGGACAGAGGGAGTAACATTATATTAAAATGGATACATGGATGAATCGAGTTCATGTTATAGTTTCATTTTGCAGCAGCTGCATATAAGAGATGTGACACATATTACTCATAATATCTTAAGACCTTAATAATATTTTTAATCTCAGCCGTTTGCTCATTTTTATTGATGAAACAACCATTAGATCATACATGTCTACAAAATCTAACTATGTACCACCAACACTTAACTTTTTTTTATCTTTCTTCATCTTCCTCCTTCATTTTCTTCTTCATCTTCATCATCACCTACGTACATTCATCACAAAACTCAAACAACCTAAAATCATAATCATAATCTTCGTTATCATCTTTCTACTCTCAATAATCATAACCTAAAATCATAACCTATACTTTCAACACCACCATCACTGCAACCACAACCATCACAACCCATCAAAAATCCAACACCACCACCATAACCCACAAAAAAAAAATCTAACACCATCACACCGCAACTCAGCAAGAAAAAAAACACTACCACCATCGTATCATCATCACCACACCACCATTGTCAACAATAACAACACCTAATCTCATCACCAAAAACATTCAAGTGCCGACCCATATCAAGATTCATTGATAAAATTAAATCTTTGAGTTAATCCAGAAAAACATAGCAACAACCCAGGAAACAAATTTCTTCATCTTCATCTCTACCATTAACACAAACAACACAACAATCACCATTGATTTCTATTAAACCCAGGAAAAACAGCAATTATCTTCAAGAATCCAAGAACAAGGTTTGTTCTTGAAGCATGACAACACAACAAAAACCTCAAAGTTCTCCCTTCATCCCTGCGTTATTGAAGATGAGATTAAATTTGTGATTTTTGTTATATGGGTTTTAATTTGATGATTGTTGTGTTGATGTTTTGTTGTGTTTTTGAGTTTTTCTTTGAATGTTAGAAAGGAGGTGATCGATTGAATGGAAAAGATGAAGGAAATAAATATGTTTTCAGCCAATGCCAAAATGACACTTGTCTATGAGTTAATGTTTTTTTTTATTAAAATTAACGGAAAAGATCAGTGTAACATAGATGCTTAAAGGACTAAAACGAATAAAAAAAATTAATTATGAGACCAAAACGATAAAAAAAAAGTCAAAAGACCAAAAGAACAATTTAACCAAATTTATCTTAGTTATTTCCTTTTTCTATAATTTAAATAACACATTTTAAAAGTAAATGATGTTGCACAATACTGTTGGATGATAGTGTAATATGACTTTGTACGGGGTCACTGTACCACAATTAAACTCACATGTCATCACTCTTAATTTAAGACCATCCACAATGCAGCACCTCATTTGGGATGCTTAAACGGGTCCGGACTATACACGTAATTTGTTTTATAATTAATACTGAATAAACACTCAATCTCTCCAACCCATCACCTCAAAATAATTATAAATTGGGTCCCAACAATAACTCTATATCATTAACTTTTAACAATAATCTATATAAGCATCCATCTTTATAAACACCAAATTCATTAATGTCACAATGGAATGCCTACTTAACATGATGCTAAACAGGGGAAAGACGCCACCGTGGATGGTCTAAGTTTTGATAATTTTGGATGACATGGTTCATGCGTGAAAGACAGATAGCGAGTCAATGATAGGAACGTTTTCCTGTGTAACGGTCTAGATGGACCCAATCCAGTGGCGCCTAAATACAGAAATTCAAAATGAGTAAACCCGATAAGAATAAATCCAGTGTAGACACGTCCACATAAACCTCCACTGAATAAACCATCTAACGGATTTACATTAATCCAAACCAACCCCAAATCATTCATCACCTAACAAAGGGTCCCACTCCAAAACAGAATTAAATCAAAACCGTTCATCAGAATACAACCCACGTGTCAAAATCAAGAAGAACAGTCACTTTCCCTTGTTAAAATCGAAAATCAATTCTCTTCTTCCATTTGAATTTTCAAACTCTGTAACAAACTCGTTGAGAGCGTTTTTGAAGATGAAGACGGAACTTCGTTCCAAAGAAGAAACTGCTACTTATCAACAATGGTTCAATCTAGCAGATTCAGGTAATGATTTGTTTCATTGATACATTTCAATTTCTAATTCAGAAAAACGATTTGTTTCATTTGATTCGGTGTTTTTGATTGTAGATGGAGATGGACGCATAAGTGGAAATGAAGCTACAAAATTCTTCGCACTCTCGAACTTGTCTCGTTCTCAACTCAAGCAGCTTTGGGCTCTTGCTGATAACAAACGTCAAGGATTTTTAGGTTTTTCAGAGTTCGTTACTGCTATGCAGGTTCTAGTTCTATACGTTTTCAATTTATGTTTATGGATTTTTTTTAATTATGATTCTGTTTTGAGAAACTGAATTTTGATTGGATTTGATTTGTTGTCAACAGTTGGTTTCACTTGCACAAGCAGGATATGAACTTAATTCTGATATTCTAAAAATTCAAAGTAAGTGTGATTTCATCGCGAAGAGTGATTCTCTAATTTCAATTTGTATTTGTTAATTGAGTTTAGAATGTAATTAGATTTGTCAGTATTGTGTTGTTCATTGACATACACCGTGGGTACCACATTTTCGATCAGAAATGTCCATGTTTCAGGGCTTCTCATTATTCAATCTGTAGTTATTTGAATGGATTTATTTGAGTTGTTTTTTTGTTGATGTTCTTAATGCTTTATATTAATTGGCCGCTTGTAGAATGATTTCTGATTCATAGTATCAAATGGAAATTTATTATTAGAATGCTTGATTTTAACAATTCAAGTGTTTGGAGTCTAAAAATAGAAATAGATATAAATGCTTGAAACTATTTAAGAATTTCTACTGTTAATGCTTAACTTTGATTTTAAATCCGCTAAGGAACTAAGGATTTTATTAAGGTTAAAAGTTCCGTCACTAATATATTATATGATTTTTCTTGTTTCAATGAAACTCACTATTTCATTTTTTTTTTTGAAACTTACTATTTCATTTTTATTGATTGCAGTGGATAAGGAGAATGTTAAACCACCTGTGATTGAAGGATTAGATACTTTAGTAGCAGTAAGCAGTGCTTTTCTATTTCTATCCCACGTTGTGCTGAATTACTAAGATTTAGTTTGTATTAATTCTATTGATTTTGTCTCTTACTGTCTTTTTCCTTATTTTTTCCAGCAAACTAAGAAATTGACAATCACTACCCCATCCGAAGTGAATGGTTAGATATTTAACTTATTCTTATTATAATTATTCATGATATTGTATTCTTTAGCAAAAATTTGATTTGATTATTTTATTGATAACATGTAGTGACTTCCAAGCCTCAACCATTTCTACCTAACTCATGGTTCACTTCAAAATCTTCAAAGAAAGTGAGTCTCTTTTCTGTTCTCAGATATAGTCTCTTACTTGATTTTGATGAAATTTATGATTTTGAGTTGCAGGCTTTTTGTGGCTTTAAGGTGATTTTATTTCCATTTTGTTTAACAAGTTGTTTGTGCTGGCTATACATTAATTTTTAAACGACTTATTTTCGTTTTATTTAGAGCTCCTTCTGTAATTGAGATATCCTTGAAGCATATAAAGAGTATGCTAGCTATAATAATTACCAAAATGAGCTGAAGATAAAGTAAACCACTTTTAATAGTTCACACTCAATGAATACATAAATTCACTTTCCTCTTTGTTGTTCTTCTGGATGAAGAGGGTAAGATTACTGCCCACTTTTACACTGGCAATAATAGAGTGTTTAGCTTTGAAATAAGGGAAAAGTTAACCACAATCACCTTATTTTTCCTTGGCAAATATATGTTCTAATTGATTTTTTTTGGTGTGAATGTGGTTGGTAAATGTTTAGTTCTGTACTATTTTCTATTAGAAGGTAGTATTTCATATTTTGCCCTTCCATTCATTGTTACATTGATGAGTTGAATCTCTTGCGCAAACCATTATTTGAAAACATGTCCACATGGCGATCCTACTTAAAAACAATTTAGGTGTTATTGTGATTGATTTTAATTGCAATCAAATATCAAGATATATTTCATACTCATATATTCTTAATATTAATTTGTTGTTGCATATATTCTAACATAATAGTTTGCTTTTTCTTAGTTGCCTCCAAGTGCAGTTACATCAATAGTTGATGGCTTGAAAAGATTGTATACTGAGAGACTAAAGCCCTTGGAAGTTGCTTATAGATATAATGATTTTGTATCTCCATTGCTGGTAAGTGTCATTTGCACCTATTTTATAATTAAAACATACCAAATTTCGTCAATTGCATGTGTGAGCATAGTACATGCTCTATTTAACACTTTTTATCCATGTAAATATGATAATGTTAACTGTTAGAATGTATTGATTTCTCCCTTTCAGACCAACAGCGACTTTGATGCTAAACCCATGGTCATGCTTCTTGGTCAATACTCTACGGGAAAAACAACATTTATAAAACACTTGCTAAAATGTGATTATCCAGGTTGGTTGAATTGTTATTGATTAAGCAGCTACATCATTGCATATCCTTCATTTACAAAATTGATGATTGTGGGACATAATTGGGTTATTACTATACTGATCCTATATGTTCTCTTGTAACTCAGGAGCACACATTGGACCAGAGCCTACAACAGATAGATTTGTTGTTGTCATGGTATGAAAATCTTTTTGTTCTTATATTGTCTGTGGAAATCAATAGATTACATTCAGAAAAACATGGTGTGGGATAAAGATCATAGTGTTATTGTTAGCATACTTATCTTCTATAGTTTGTGTTGTTATGTGCTCTAGTTATGTTGTTGGAGCTTGCCTCAAAACTCATTTATCTTTCAATTTATAGTCTGGTCCTGATGAGAGGAGTATTCCGGGAAACACTATAGCTGTTAATGCTGATATGCCTTTCAATGGCCTGACAACTTTTGGAGGTTCATTTCTATCAAAGTTTGAATGCTCTCAAATGCCACATCCAGTGAGTTTTATTTATTTATATATTCCAAGTCAAATGACAGTCAATATGTGTATTTAAAATTGAAATACTTGTGTCTTTTAGCTGTTGGATGAAATAACAATTGTGGACACTCCTGGTGTCCTATCTGGAGAGAAACAAAGGACACAAAGAAGCTATGATTTCACTGGTGTTGTATCTTGGTTTGCTGCCAAATGTGATGTCATTCTTCTCCTATTTGATCCACATAAACTTGACATCAGTGATGAATTCAAACGTGTAATTTCATCTTTACGTGGCAACGAGGACAAGATACGTGTGGTTTTGAATAAGTCAGACCAAGTTGATACTCAACAAGTATGACACTTAAACAAGATTGAACTCTTTTTTTTACTCATAATTTATATAATGGTGTGCTAATTTTTTTCTTTATTTCATGTCAAATTGTAACATTGCAGCTTATGAGAGTCTATGGAGCATTGATGTGGTCGTTAGGAAAAGTTTTGAATACTCCTGAAGTTGCGCGTGTATACATTGGGTAGGTTTGCTATCTTTTCTAATATGTAAATTGATCTACTTTACTATGCTCACAACTCATGAGTACTTAACCATCATTTTACCATCTTGTGATTTGAAAATCCAAAGAATGACAACACTGTAATAGTTGGATTTTGCTTATTTATAGTATAGTGTTGTAAACATTTTATTTCTGAATCTTTTGATGAGATTCACATCAATTCACTTCATATTAATGGATTGTTTATCCAGTTAATTTGATATTATTTTGCTCTCAGTTTATAGTTTTTTTTACTTTCACAGATCATTTAATGATAAGCCTACAAATGAAGGATTTGCTGATCCACTAGGGAAAAATCTCTTTGAGAAGGAACAGAACGATCTGTTGGCAGATTTGCTGGATATTCCAAAGAAGGCTTGTGATCGTCGGGTAAGTTTGCTAATTTCATATTATTTAGGTTAATTGTTGGCGCAAATTGATTGAATTGTACATAGATGATGACATATCATGAACTGCTGCAGATAAATGAATTTGTGAAGCGTGCTAGGTCTGTCAAAATTCATGCATACATAATTAGCCATCTTAAGAGGGAGATGCCAACAATGATGGGCAAAGCCAAGGCTCAACAAAAACTCATTGACAATCTCGACAATGAATTTGCAAAGGTTTCTCCTCCACCTTCACTTTTTTGCTTACTTTGGTTCCTTAATTTCTCAATTATTTTTCATTTACGTTTTACATGGAGTATCATCTACCTGTAACTTTTCATTTATGTTTTTCTAAATTACTTTTTGCCTGTCATGTTTTACAAAACAGGTTAAAAGGGAGTATCATCTACCACCTGGTGATTTTCCCAGTGTTGAGCACTTCAGAGAAGTTTTGAGTGGTTATAGCATTGACAAATTTGAGAAACTAAAGCCAAAGATGATTCAAACCATAGATGACATGCTAGGATATGAAATCCCAGAGCTTTTAAAGAAATTCAGAAATCCATATGATTGATATGGAAAATGTTTAAACATGTTATCAGCCATCATATCATATATGTTTAATAAATGTGAGACTTTGATATTTGAATTAGTCATTAAAGAATTGTAGATGGTTTCATTTCCATCGATTAATATTCATATTCGTTTTAGTTTTTTTCTTTTCTTTTCTTTTCTAGATAACCTTGAGAAAGGAAGATACCCCTTCCCATTACTATTTTCCTATGAAGCACGGACTCCGACACGGACACATGATACGACACTGACACGTCGATACCGCTAATCTAAAAAACATAGGACATCGACACCGCTACCTATATATTAATTTATTTATAAAAGATCTAAATTGAGAATTAAAATACATGCATATGCAACCTGAACAATTTATTTCATTAAAAAAAGTTATATAACAACATACAATTGTAAGCAACATTAATGTCTATAACTCCTCGTTGATCAACATTTTTCATATATCTTTAACTCTTCAATCTATTAAGTGTGGAAGTAGAGAAAAAAATTCAGACATTTGTTTGAGTTGTCCGACACGCCCCATATAAATGTTATATAGGTGTCGGACACCGATCTAAGGAGTATCGAAGTAAAGAAGAAAACAACGTAATTAGGACACTTGTCCGACACGTGTCGTACGGTTGTCATAGAAGTGTCGGACATCGACGCGTGTTGGACACCACGACACGCCTAACCCTATAGATGTCTATGCTTCATAGCTATTTTCACAATGTTTTACAATAAAAGATAAAAGAAATCAAAATAACATTATTGTATGATTTAAACATATGTAATATTTCTCATTTTACTTTCCATACACTAAATATACTCACGCAATCATAAATATGTAATATTTCTCATTTTACTCCATGTTTTAACTTTTTTTGTCAAGTAGCCTGCGGTCAGAGCTCACACAATTTAATTGTGGAGAAGTGGGGTGTCCGAAGTTTGAACCCCAGCCCTGTATATAATAAGCAATATCTCTGCCAACTGAGCTGAGCTCACGGGGATACTACATGTTTTAACTCTACTGCTTCCAAAAAAAATCTCGATGTTTCTTTTTATTTCTGTTTGATCCAAAGACTCGTTGTAATTTAGTGACCATCCTCTTCCAAACTCCTAATGAAATCTTTCTTTCCTCTTGTTTGAACCCCATAATAATTTTTTTTCTGTTAGAAAGGGCAAGTACTTGAACAAAATGAAAGACGGAATGTCATTTAGCAAGAGCCACATAAGATAGTGTTTTACAAAAAGGATACCATGATCAAGGACACATAAAATTGTAATACACTGAGTGTAAAAAGTTTACACTATCGACGAATGTACTAATGTATCCATATCCCACTCACTTTTGCTGGTAATTACTCGTACCTGCTCATGTACATAATACACATTTTTACGGTATCCATTGTTAAGTTATTTTTTGTGAATCCCTAACCAAAATGTGTACTTACCAAAGTAGGGATTTGATCCTTCCAAAACTAAATTATGATCTAAAAATATCTTCAGTATTTCCCAGGAGATCTCCAAATTATTTGGAGATTTCAAAGAATCAAATCATTGAACCTTCAAGAATAGAAAATATCCATATTAAATCATTGAACTTCTCAAAATCTGAGAAAATACCACATGAATATTATTCTACCATTGTAGGTATTCAAGAATGAATACATGAAATTTTAATGAATTTGAAAGAAATTGTTGAGAAGTAGCCTGTTTGGAACCAGGGAGGTGTGTATATTTGTTTCAAAGGTCACGGATATGCAAATGCTCAAGACATCATTTTACCACTGTCGGTGAAAATCGTTGATTATACACAACATATAGCTAACCTAAAAGAACCTATTAATTTGTGTATTAAAATATAAACTGTAGCCAACACATGAATGCTCATTAACTGCACGTGGAAAGCAGAAACACAAGTAAAAACTTAATTTAATTCAACATTTATACAATATTATCGTGCTAACATTGATGGTTTTCAATTTTTACAACTACTAATACTGGCATAATACAATAATATCAACTTAAGAATAAAACTTAACCAAGCCTTGACAATTAATATTTGTCAATAGCTATAAATTCCTTCTAAAAATAAGCTCAAACATGAGAAAATAATTACTTTAAACCCCTTTGGGCACCTCTACCTATGTACATAAAATAAGTAGAAAAATAAAAATGCTCAGCTTCGTGGATACATAGATATCATATTCTCAAACTGCTTTCAGTTTGGCCTTGATGAATCCTCACATCATATCAATCAAGTGGTATTCTGATTATTAGGAAAATATTAGTAATCTGCTTTGCATCTTCCAAAAACATGCGTGTGGAAAGGAAATAATACTTATTCCGTAGCATACGAGTTCTCCATCGGTTTGTGCCATTTCAGTGTTGTGACATCTATTTCCGAGGAGCAGAAATCAAGGAAAGATTATACTAAACGGCAATGACATCGGCATTTTGGTTCTCCTCACATGTTATGATAAGACCTTCGACGCCGGTCGGTAAAAGGCAGCGCATCCACTGACAACCTGTTGAGACAGGTTCTGTTGGAGGAACAATCATGAGCACGTTCTCGTGTCGACGGACTACTCCCATAACACTTACTGTGCTGCCTTCTTTGATGTGCCTGTACCAAAAAACAAATAAAAGGGAAACTATAACAAAAAATATATATATCCGATCAGGATGAAAACTTTAAATTACACTCTCCCTATGTGCACTACATACTGTATCATTTTGATGTGAATGAACTTCTAAAGTACAAAATTTCTCCCTCAATTTTATGTCAATACAGGCTAAGTTTTGATGCTGATAGTAAGAATAAAAAAAACGATAATAGTGCTAATCATCAGCCACAGGTGACATTAGAAGTTGCATAGAGAAAGAATATTCATTTATAGTTGTTTGGCACAGCAAAAAAAAAAAAACTTTATTGACATTAAAATGAACAACCACATTTTATTTCCCTCTTAAGAAATGAAATGATAATTAAAATATGAGGGAATGTAATTTTGTCAAGCATTGAAAATATGTCTATTCCATGAGAACAAGGCATAGTAGTTATATGAGGGAGGAAGCAATGAATGAATATTCGGATATTTTCAGTTCCTATCAAATTAACTCAAACAGAAATCCAAAGAATAATGCAGACCACAGGATATTCTGAGATTTTCGGTTCCTATCAAATTAACACAGAAAGAAATCCACAGAATAATGCAAACCATACCCTTCCTTGAGGCGCATTATCCGGTCATCAGTTGAGAGTTTGCGATCTGCAAGCCAGCCTAGGAAGTTTGGAGATAACTCTCTGTTCTCCTTTGTTACACCAACGACAGTAGTGGGTTTCACAAAAGGAGCAACTTTGTTACCATAGCCTGCTTTCACTAATGCTCTTAACCCAGTCTGGAAGTCCGATATGTAGAAGTCTGCTACATATTTCTGTTCATAGAAAATTATAAAATTGTGATCATTATATGGCGTAAGTCTGCTGCTTGTATTAAAGTTTATGACTCTAAACAACCATGAAAATGTACAGTCTTTAAATGCACAGTTCAAAGATATTTGGCAAAGGTATTTTCTTGTGTGGTAGGCATACCCAAGATTATCAATTAGAGATTCAAATCATGAATGGAAAGACCAATTCTCCGAATCGTGAAATGAATATCATTATGAATCATAAGATACATTACCAATAAAAACAAGACATTTTAAAGTAAAACAAATGACGTAGCAAAATTATAAGCTGATATATTATATAAACCTCAATAATTTTAAGTCACAAATCAAATGACAAGATAAGTGGCTAGCTATACGAAGTTCACAAAAAAAGCTGACTACATTATGTTTAGGTAGTGATTCATTAGAATGAACTGAGATTCATCAGAATGAATCTGGATTCAAGATGAGATTCACGTCAAAAATAGATACACACTAAAAATTCACGTCAAAAATAGATACACACTAAAAATTCATAATTCATATTGATTGGGTTCAGTTTTGTATGGATAATCAAAAATTCAAAATACAAATTGCATATAGCATAAGATACAGATAACCACAAGTATAACGATAATCTAGTGTTTTAGGTCTTTGTCCTGACAATATGATCCACTCAAAGATATGCTTTTTAATTAGTTTAATTAGTCTTCACATTTTTGGCTTTCACTTCTTAGGTGGCTTGGTGTGTCTGCCACTAGGTTGCACTAGTGAGTCTCACCGAAAGACATTGATGAATGGGCTCTTTAGGATTTGTTGAAATAGGCTAGTTTGCTTTTAAGTGAGCATCTGCAGTAGTATTTTTGCTGACCCTATTTCATGGAATCAACCATTTCAGTTTCATTTGACTTTGGTGTTGCGAAATTTAACTAAATATAGACATGTAGAACCATCTTCTATCTATATAGTGAACATACAGTGGTGTCATTGTATATCATCATTATCAATAGACTATATTTAGAGCTATAAATATAAACAATGCAACCTTAAACCCAACTGACACACCTCCCCAAGCTAAAGAATAGAAAAACAACCCGCAAGCCTGCCAGTACTAGTCGACACACATTTGTCAGGGAATCAGACACTGACCCAAGATCTAAGGTGTCCTTAATTTTAAGGTGCTTAACAATACCAGCCCAAAATTTATTTATTATTCCTTAAGCATCTAGTCAGTCTATATTTCAGTGTTGTTGATTGCGGAGAGCCAAAAACCCGCCAAACTAGCCAACATGTCTCCGCCATATCCGAGTATGGCGCTGCCATCCTTCACAAAACTGGCTATGGCAGAAAGTCAAAAACCCGCTGTGGCGCCGCCATGCCGATATTTGGCAACACTGCTATATTTTAGATGCCATTTGAGTCAACAAACGACTATATGTTAGTGATGTCAGACTCGTCAAATTTGAGCATGATAGTACACATAAAGCATCAATAAAGCAACCAAACAAACTAACCTCAGAGTATCTAGAACCCCAAGTGAGGCAGCGATGCTTAGGATGTGCTGACTTTCCACCCCACCCTTTATATTCATATAATTCTGTGGAGACATATACACATCTAGGTATTCTTTGGTAAGATGACTCCAAAGGAATACTGCCACAAGTTACAACCTACAGGAAGAAACAGGATAAGTATAAATATATATATCAGAATTGTGCCAAGATCTTCCAAACTAGCCCAGGTTACGAAAATTCATATTTTTCACTTAAATCACCCCAAAACTACTCCCTCCGGTCTCATGATGTAAGAAAAAAAAAATAAGACTAAAAACTTGAATGTTTTTAGTGAAGAACAAAATGTAAGGAAAACAAGCCTATGTTTCATAGGACAAACACGCATAAAATTCAGTATAGGCCATTATCATCAACCCAAACAGAACAATCTCATTTTAGTACATTGTAGTGTTAATGTAAAGAAATGAAGTAAGAATTAAGAGTATGTCAGATCATCCTATTTAAGAAGTATGATAGAAACCTCTGAAGCACCGACACGACATGTCCAGTGTCCAACAAAACAACAAACATGTGACTGATTACATTCAATTAAGTTTCTCAAATTATTACATTTGTCATGTTCGGTATTCTTGTATGTGCTTCATAGTTAAAACCAACTAAATATGTAACAACCTTACTAGTATGATATATCCATAATGTTTAGCACAGTATTTTTCCCTGCAGTCTGCTGCTTAACAGCCACAGGAAAGTATTAGGTGTGAACATAGATTAAAAAATGATTTCTTAAATATTATGCAATTATGTAGTAGTATCATTTCCCCAAATATCAAAAAGTGGCAGAACCCAAGAAGCCAATGTGAATATTCACTTTTGTAAAAAAATGATTACATAGCAAGCATTTTTAGTAACAAAAGCAAAAAAGCTTCCAAATTCTGACATTCTTAGAGAAGCAAATATCTGATCATTACTTAGTTAGTTGACCTCATAAATACACATCAAACATCATTATTATAATCCCTTAAAACCATCTACACGCCTAACTCAAGTGGTCACCATAATTACCACTGTTTTTGGCATAAGCAAAACATTACCCAAAATGCAAGTAAACTCCAACCTTTCAAATCATTCTTTTACCCCTGTTGTTCATTTTGTAACACCAATAATAGATATATAGATATATCTATACATCTACAAACATCATTTGCTGGCTATGTTTTTTGAACAAAATCAAAATTCACTAAGCTTAAATACTGATATTGGACACCCCAGCGACCCCTACTGAGAACCATCAATATATAGGTCAACTACAAAAGAAGTAGTTGCAATCAAACACCATGACAAATCCATTCGTCATATATAAGTTTCAAACCCATACCTAACAATAAATTATTAATCAATACATTATTCAATATAAAAAACAAACCAACCTCTTCACACTCCTCTCATTAAAATAAAAACAAATAGCTCAAAAAAGAAAGTGTGACCACAAATAACATTAAACAATGTCAACTAAAAACAACAACATTAAATAATCATAAAAATGAGATACCATCAATAAGCATATTAATAATTAATAAATGATGATGATTATTAATTTATTATCTACGAAACACTTACACGGACACCATTTACGACACAGACAAATCAACACGGATAAAAAATTGAAAAAATAATATTAAAAAAATAAATTAATTGATAGCAATCACATGTGGCTCATGTGGTGTCAGACACCAACTAACACCACACAAACATGTCTTCTATCATAAGTGTCGGTGCTACGAAGATTATTACTATGCAAAGGAGAAAGAATTAAGAAAGAACATTACCCCAGTAACCTTAACATACTGTCCATCAATGGCACCTCTAAGTTCAGCATCAGGATACCTTTTCACAAACCCTAAAAGCCCTTTTCTTCCCCAAACACAATTCCAAATAATCAAAACCAAAACAGGAACAATAACACCACCAAGTGCAAACAAAATCACACTTTTCTTAACAGCCACCATCAAAAACACTCCAACAAGCAAACACATTGCAACCACCGCCATAAAAACCCAAACCACCGACCTAGAAACCCTAAACCCAACTTTCACTTCTTCACCCAAACTCGTCACTGCCGACCCATAAACCGCTTTTCCCATCGACCCACTTTGCTCCAACTGCCCTGACCGTCTACTCGCCCCAACTGGACCGGATCCCACCGGTCCGGAAGTTATCAAACCAGTCGGCTGTAACGCTATTGGTCCAGACCCGGTTGATTTCCTTGACAACGTACCCGACCCAGTAATATTTTTTCCCACCTGACCCGAATTTGGTCTGGATCTCGCTGGCCCTGGCCCAGTGCTGAGCTGAGAAGAAGAAGAAGATGGATGCGATTTCGGATCCAGAACGGGAATATCTAGCATTTTACCAAGCTCGCCGGATTTCTTCGGGTCACCGCCGGTGTATGGTACAGAACGAGAAGCCATTGTCGGTGGTTGTCTTTCTTTGGGTTGTTCGGGTCGACCCGAGACATAAAGTCCAGAACTTAACTGATGTGAAGGGATTCGAGTCCCCATTGAAGCAAAGCGGAAAGTTCTTTGTTGTTGCAGTGTGAGACTGAAGAAGAAGAAGCTTCAATGGATTCAGGAAATGACGTGTATGTCCCTAGAACATGTTTCTAAGACACGTTGTTCTGTTTGATGAAGGGTGATGCTTTTGTAGTTTCGTGTTAACTTGTGTCCCCACGTTTTATTTATTTTTACCTTTTTACCCTCTTTAATTATCCTTTTTAGTCTTTTTAACAACTTTATATCTTTTCTTGCTTTACTTTCTCCACCTTATCTCCAAAATAAATACGGTAATAATGTTCCTACACATTTTTTTAGAGAAAAAAAAATGTTCGAGAACTCTTTTTCAGGCAATTAATGTTTACTCTTATGATGTGATGATTGTGTGATTTGGATTAATTTTGAAGCAATATGAACCTCAGATATTTTTTGACGCAATATGAAGATAAAATAAGAATAATCTAAATTGGTCAAATTAAATGTCATTTAGTTTAAGGTTGTGTTTAATAAAGTCAATAAGTTAGTTTCCTTTTTTTTCATAGCCTTTGGATTCTCAAGGAAAATATGTTGTGATTATTTAATGTTTGGTCGAAAGATAAATAAAGTTTAGTTAAAAATTATTTTATATCAGATTCTCTTAAATAGTTTATTATTTGATGAAGTTCATTAAATACATAAACTCAATTGTTTGGTTAGTTAGTATATTGTGTATAAAAAAGGGTGGCAAATAAATACCCTTATATTATTGTTTAAGAAAGCAAATGAGATGACTTTTACATTTTGTCAAAAAAAAAAAAAGAGATGACTTTTACATAGAAAATTATGTAATTATGACTACGAAAAGTGATTGAATTGTATTTCGAAGACAAAAATTTATATGTATTCGTTAAATAATGTTTTTAGCACACTTGACATGACCTATGTTTATTGTCAAACATCTTTTAAAATATAAAATGTGTCTGTGAACGAGTGTTTTTGTCATTAAATTATAACTTTTCTTGAGATGTCATTTCAATAACCATTTGAGATTTATAACTTAAAGCATGGATTGAATACTAGGATCCTTCAAACACGTGATTTTATCAATTTAAAAATACGAAGAAGTGAAATCAAGGAGATAAAATAAGTAGAGTAAAACTGTTTTCATTAAAACAAAGAAATAATGTTTGTATAACCATTTTGTAACAACTTTTAAAACATTTTGTTATAAGAGGGTTTTGTATCCTCTCATTTATCCTCATGGGATGATAGGAATTTGGTTACATGGCAAACATCTAAGGTCATCAACATAATCTTTAACTCATGAAATTTAAATTTAAAATAACTAATTTAAAAATCTAAATAAGGAATTATATTAAAACAACATATTGCAAAATGATTCAAAATACTTTTTTTTAAAAAGTATCGGGCCTCAAAATACAAAATTAGGATTTGAATTTATTACATTTCAATATATAGAAAGTTTTAAATTTCAAATAACAAAAATAATAACCATATCCGGAAAAACAACGCTAAGATAAAAAATCAACTTGAAAAGGAATAACAATAAGAATTGTTCTTAAATGAAATTAGATGATAATCGTTCCACTACAAATAGTTAAGGAGCTTCATCAATCAATTGAGTTCAAGTGGTTAATGAGTTTCATTAAAGACGAATCATTTGGGAGAACCCGAGTTCGATTCACAGGTGAAACAATTTTTGGTCAGACTATTCATACCTCACCAAACTCTAAATTATCAGGCCCCTTCCTCGGGAACCAAAGGGTTAACGTCAAAAAAACAAAATGGAATTTTATTTTGGTGGATAAATGGAAACTTTGTTATCATGTGAATCGTCATTAAGATAATAATCAATTTAAATAAATAAACATTAATCAAAAGGAAAGGACTAATATTAGAATCCAAGGATTTCAGTTTTCAAAAGACTTAATAGCAATTTTAGCCCCCTAACTTTTCCAAAGTTGCGACTTTTCCCTATAAAAAAAAATCTACAAAACCGTCCCCTAAGTTTTGCATTTGTGGCAGGTTTGGCCCCCAAGGCCAATTTTGACTCGGTATACACTGACGTGGCACCCTAAGTGAGGTGCCACGTGTTATTTTTTTATATATTTTTTTTTTACCAAAAATTGGCCTTGGGGGGCCAAAACTGCTACATTTACAAAACTTAAGGGGCGGTTTTGTAGTTTTTTTTCTTAGGTGGCCAAATTCGCAACTTCGTGAAAGTTAGCCTTTTCAAAATGATATGATAGACACACTTTACTTCGAAAACTGATTCTCCTGTAGTGCAACCAACTATTGTTCAACAATATCTTTCTTTCGTGTATGCTCCAGCAACTGCTTACTAGATTCATCTGTGCATTTGACTTATAGGCATTTGGACCTAGCATGATGCCTTGTAAAGTCAGTGTTGAAGATGAATGGTGGCCATTCATCAAGATACCAAAGCATTTTCTGGTCAGTCTAGAAAACCTTTACATAATATCATATACACTTTTCATCTGTCCTAGTACTAGTATCCTGTGGCAGAAAATGGATTTGAATTTCAGGAGTCACTCGTTGAAGTGCTATATGGTCGTAGCATATGAGATCGTTTGGAAGCGTTGGTAAACGTTTTGAAAATGCTCACTGAGTAGAACTCTACAGGCTGCAATAAGAAGGAGAAATTCTCTATGCCAATTGGTTAATACTAATAATCACATTCGAATAATATGGGGCTTTTGGTTTGTCTCCAACTTCTACTTGTGCTAGCTAGTCTCTATGCCCCCTGTTATTTTTGTTATGCTTATTGGATGATGATCCTGGGTTCTGATGAACATCAATACAGTTTTTCTTATATAGCAAGAAAACTTTAAAGATCAGATACTCTCGAATTTTTTCTAAATATACCATGCCCCGTGATCGACATCACATTTTATCTTAATACACCCCATGATTGATGAGTCGCATATCATATGCTCACCATGAGATGTTGGTCCAAATAATATCACACGTGTGTATATCTTAATGGTAGTTTGATTGTTAGTTAGGAAGTGTGTGAAACAGTTATATAGAGCTAACCACTCACTTCTCTGTATAAATAGGGATAGAAAGCTTATTATGTAACTAACCGAGTATTATTTTGATCACTGAATATATAGAAGATTTCACTTCATTCTTTTTCTGTGTTTTACCTTTCACATTTCATGTCAAATCCTTGATGATTGTGTAGAACTCAATATGGTATCAGTAGCAATTTTCACCAAATCTTGCATTTTCACTCATTGCAAGTTTTGATTTCTTGTTTCCACATTCAATTCAATCTTGCATCGACATTTCTTGTTTGTAATCATGGAAGATCAACAGCTGAATCCTTTTTTCATCCATCATTCCGATCATCCCAGTCTCGTTCTTGTCTCGTATCTCTTGACTGAAGAGAATTATCCTTCATGGCGTCGTGCGACGCTAATTGCTCTTGGTGCCAAGAACAAAATCAAATTCGTTGATGGCTCGATTTCGCGACCTCCTGATGCAGATCCCCAATTTCCGTTATGGCAGAGGAACAATAATATCGTTGTTTCTTGGCTCTGAAATTCAGTCTCCAAAGAACTCACTGCTAGCATCATCTTTTCATCATTTGTGGCGGCCATTTGGAGTGAACAACTGTCCTCGTTTGTTTCAACTTCGCAAAGATTTCATCACATGCACACAAGGTACTCTTTCTGCTGGTTCTTATTACTCCAAAATCAAGAGACTTTGGGAAGAATTGGCTGAATTTCGTCCTGTTCATCACTGCGTGTGCGTCGGTGTTAATCCCTTAATTGATCACATTAATTGTGAGTATGTCTTAACTTGTGATATAGACACAAAAATTGGTTATATTGACGCTAAATCAGTTGCTGATATTATCCCCTAGTGGCTTAGTGACATATTCCTGGTTTTTATATCGATCACAAACTCACTTAGGAGCTGGGCTAGAGAGGGATTTAGCAACTAATTTGCAATTAGTAGCTAAATTGATTGTTAGAGATACTTAAACTTCTTGGTTACTAAATGAGTTGCTAAAAGTGAAATTTCAGTAGTGATTAGATGATTCATATTCTAATATCACAAAACAGGTCTGAAGTACAAAATTAAAACACAACTGTCTCATCAAGATGGGACAATCTAGATGTCCAATATTGTGTGATTGAAGAAAATCCATTTCCTCAATATAGCTGCAAAGTAAAGAACTAGTAGTATTAAGGGTTTCAATCATTTTATCTAGGAGGTGTTCAATGATAAAAGTTTGACATTGTATCTCTAGGGACAAAGTTCAAATTTCATTGAGAATCAAAGGGTTTAAATCATCTTTTCAAGTGTGTATCTTCACGTGCAAGTAACAAATAATTATAGCATAGTTGGGTGAGTATTGATACACATCTGCATACAAAAGAAAACATTTCCATCAAAATATGAAAAGAGGAAAAGTGACATAAGACTGCACTGCATGTGGATGCATGCCATTCATCATAAGTAAACGTGAAGAATAAAAATGGAAATTTATCATTCAAATGGGAGAATATAAGAAGCCATAACTGATTTCCTTCAAGGATCCATTTTCCTTTTGTCATAGGGCTCTGCCATTGCTACCCTCGAACTTTCTTCTTACAGCTTATAATTCATGGTGCCTTGTCCTTTCTCTAGATGCTAGGATTCATCTCAATGTGAAAAAGGAAGGTACCCAAAAGCTTATCATGAAAGATTAGCGGTTAAATGGAATATTGGAATCTAAGCAAACCTATATGTTGGTTCCACTTTTTGTTGAAGTCTTAGTTGATTCTGTAGGTGTAAAATTGATTTTAACATGTTTAATATCCGTGAGCAGAATTGATTTGCATATGAAACACTAATATGACATGTTTAATATCGGCGAGCAGAATTGATTTTCATATGAAACAATAATAGAGACACTGGAATCGATACTTACATGTCGACACCAGTAATAGTTTAACAAAATGGAATAATGTAACCACATGTTATTAGGAGATTAACTCACAACTATACGTACAATTAGCGGTCAACTTAGTATTTATTAGCAAGTTAATAGTTTTTATTGGACTTAATTTGATAGATTTAAACTAGTTTTGTCAACTGCGTTTATTGTTATATAAACACCACCCTCCGTAATAGAACTAGTGATGTCAAAATTAACTCTAATAAAAACTAAGTTTTTATTTAGTGTTACCCTTCCTCTTAGCCAAACACTTTCATAATGTTTGTAGGTTTTTCAAGACAGATTTTTCATTCTTTCCATGAAGACAAAAATGGTTCCCTAACAGTGTTAGAAAAAGCAGAACATGCACACTACACCTCTAGAAAATTTTGGTTTCATGGTACACGCAATTCTTTCAGTCATTTTTTATTTTTTCTTAATGTTATTATTTTATTTATAAATAAACCATCAATTCAATATGTAAAATATCATTCTCGTAATTCTAAAGTATATGAAATCTATCACTTTAGTCTCTGCAGTTAAGATGTTATGGACTAACATGACAGAAATTAACATGCTTTAAGGACTAAAACAAAAATTTCATATATTTTAGGTAAGACATATTTTATTTTATTTTTTATATTCTTTAGAAACTAAATTGGAGACATAGCAATACGACGTGAACTAAATCGATACTAGTTTATTATTTTTTAATCAGGTTCTTGCACAAAAAGAGATATTATAAATCGTTTTAGTTCAGGTGATCAAAGAAGGTTCTTGCACAATCTCTGACATACAGCTACCTTCTACAATGAAGACCTAGTGATCAAAGAACAAAGAAAATGGAAAATGAAAGCACTTATTTTGTGTGATTAATTGCATGGTGTTATCAATTTCTCCTCTATGTTTGAGTCTAACCCTCTGCTGACTCTTAGGACCACTGACTATAATCATACTAAGGTTCAAGACACTGCTAAAAAACAATCCTCTCCCTTCACTTTGTATGTCTACTTGTTTGTAATTGTAAGATAAAAGAGAGAGGCAGACACACTGCACCAAGTGTTCCATGCAAGATTATACTACAACCATATACACATTTTTTTACTTGGAAGTTCAAAAAAATCTCTATGTAATAAAAAAAATGGTTTAAAACAATGTTTCTTAATAAAATACAGATGATGTGGCTGCAATTGTGATTGCAATTAAGTCAAGAAAATTTCAAAATCTTTGACCTTGCGTTCACAATTGTGATTGCGATTAATGTCTCTTTGACCTTGCATACTGCAATTTACCTTTTGCATAGAAATATGGAATAGTCAAGATGTCAAAATTTGTGTTTTTGTTTTACTTTTTCAATTATTAAGAGGAAACCTATTTTCTTAATGAATTAGATCACCAACAAACTATTTCCAACACACATTTTTAGTTATTAAAATTTATATCGGTCCCATTAAATTTATGCGAATGTATAAAATTTAGCGAAATTCTTTAAGAAATTTTTTAGTAACAAGACTCATTTGAAATTCAACCACTAAAAAAGTGTAGAGAGAAAAATGTTGATAGCACGAGGTATTCTTCCATGGTCATCAATAATGTTTGGACACACATAAAAAGATTCTCCTCAAAATATTCAATCATCTTTTTTATCAATTTTTTATTTATTATTAAAAAAATACTTCTTTATGTGTGTGTTATTTGGTTCTGTGACCATATAAGAATTTCTCTAATAGCACTCCTATTAAGTGAGCTTCATTTGGTCTGAAGACCTAAACCAATAGAAAAAGATTGAAGTTTTTACATTATTATAAATCATGTGACATTATATTTTCATATAACTATTTGAGAACCATGATAACTTGCAAATAGACATACGCGTACTACATTTTGAATGCATCTCTAGGTCTTACTTTTACGAGAAGTAGGAGGGTAAAGAAAATACAAAATTTGTGAAAGAGAAAGATTGCTCCCCCTATTCAAGTATCCGTTTCCTACACATGAAATAGAAAGAAAAAAAATTGAAAAAGAAAACGGTCTCTAATATTCAAGTATCCCCCATGAACCGTGGAGTTTTTTTTTTTTTTTTTAAAAAATAAAATAAAATTCATTGCATGGATCAATCTCTTCTTTATTTCTTAGAAGAAATAGATAACTCTGTAAATAAACGACATGGACACAAAAGATGTATTGGCGAGATCTATTGTTAAAAGAGTTTTAGAACATGAAACTCTAACTCAAGTACTTAAGGGGACGTCACGGATATAAATGTCTCATTTTTTAATGTTACTAATATTTAATAAACATCCGATCTCTCCAATCCAAATACTTTATAAAAGTTTAATAAATAAGTTTCACAAATAACTCTTGATCATTACATTTCAACAAATGTGCAAGTAAGTCTCACGGGTGCGGATAAAGTGTGTTTATTAAAGCACCTCCACTCAATAAACATTGCATTTTTTTTCCGCTTCCTTACCAATGAGAGTACTTCTATAATACTCCCTTCGATCATAAATATAAGAATTTTTTCCTTCTTAAGATTAATTGAGTAACTGACGTATCTGATATATAATATAGACCAAATGAACCTTAAAAAATAATATATTCATATATTGAGGATTGAAGGTAGTATATACTTTTTTTAAAATTTAGATGGTCTTACACTGCCAAGTAATCATAATCATCAAATTATTAGAATCATTTGATTTTTATCATAATAACTTTCGAAGTCACACACATGATTGAAGCAAATTATGATGTGCTTATATCGATAGTGCATGTAAATTAAACATTTTCAAAAAATATGACAAAACCTAGATGACATTTCTTGATGTGTTGTTTGTATGATTCTTAACTTTAACTATCTATGATTTACTTAGATACATTTTTTTTTTTTAGTTTGTTACACTTAAAGTGTATTGTAAATTAAGGATCATGCAAAATGTACCCAAATAAATGTACCTAAACTTTATCAGAAGAATTATGTGATGATAAAAATGAATGTCATCTATTTATCATTTACGTCTACTTCTCTTATAAACCATGCCATCTATTTATTTTGAAAAGTCAAAAGGTTATCAACTCTTATACCATAATTTCCTCCATCATAATTAAAAGGTTTAAAATTTAGTTTGCAACTATAATGGTGGATGCAATAGCATCAACTTCTTTTTTAAGAGTTTCCTCGAGTCGATTAAAGCACAAGTCGAAACAAGCCCTTCTTTTAAGCGACTGTTTGAATTGGCTTAATAAAAAGTATAAAGTTGTTGGTGTTTACATTCACAAAAAGGATAAGAAGTATAAAGCTGATACTGATTCTCCTGACGTAAACTCTACGACAAAAAGATAAAGTTGATTGGTATGACTCTCTTATGCATAATAAACTTGACCATAGCTGAGGTGAAAATGAAAAGTTGACCTGATTGATATGGCTCTGCTATGCACAATGAACTTGACCATGACTCGGGTGAGAAGGACAAGTTGATCGTTTGCCCAAAATGTCAACATTAATCGAAAACAATGAAAAGTCATATGAAAAGATGTAAAGATTTCAAATATGAATACTTGTGTTATTGTCTTTATCTTTATCGTGGATAATTAGTTAGTTGTAATATCAAATACATATGTAACTATGAGATTTCATATGTATAAATAAAATAAATAAATACAATGTTCATGTTTTTGTAAGTTGATGGGTCGATATCGTATATGTGATGTAGTTATTGATTTGACGTACTTTATTTTCTTAGCTTTTTGACAACTAAGAATTGAATGAAACAATCATATTTTCAAGGAGGACAAAAAACTCTAACAGAGTCATCAACAACAAAATTATCTTATTTTATTTTATTATTTTCTTTTTGTACATTTTTTTTAATAAATTTGTGGGTCTAAATAGCACGAACAAATGGTTGTGATCATACAAGATCCCTCTTCGTAAATTACTATCTTGACAAGCTCTGAGACATAGATATTTGTGTAATTTCATTTCCTCCGTCCCAAATTATACATCGCTTTACAATATCAACGAAACATTAATGTTATTTTTCATATTATATCCTTAATTCTTTATTACTCTCTATTCTTTCAATCATTTCTCCAATCTATCTTACCCACTTGGGTGTTCTGGTGGTATTGACTTGGGATCTGGTAAGTGGGCTAATTTAACTTCTTAAAAAAAACATCAATTTATCTTTCTCATACAATTTATTAACGATAATTTTGTAAAAAAAACTCAATATTTCTTTACCATACAAAATTAATTACATTTTCTAATACGTATGAAATGACCAAAACATCATATAATATGAGACTGAAGGAGTATGTATAGTGACAAGCGAGTGTTTCTTTGTGAACTTATAAATTATTGATCTGTCTTGGATTCATAAAACTTCAATTTGCCGCTTAAATTTGGCCATTGTGTTGAAAGTACTGTCACATTTTAAAAGACGCCAACCGTTGGCCATTGCACTTTCTTGGTCTCTAATTACTAAGACTATTTAAAAAAGAGTTTTGCTAACCAATGCCTAAGGGCAATGGTTAAGGATAGGAGTGGCAATTGGATCCATCAAATCCATATCCATCCGGTCCATCCACTATAAAATCCATCCGTCAAACAATTTATTTTTAATGGATTGGATTCGATCCATCCATTAAAAAATATGGATGGATCCAATCCATCCAACTTATTTTAAAGATCCAATGGATCATTTTTTTATTGGTTATTTTAAATTCAATTTATTCGAAACTGCTTATTTATGCAAAATAGCTTATTATGATCTCTTTTTAAAAAACAGCTTATTCAAAACAACTTATTTATGCAAAACAACTTATTAGGATCTTTTTTTTAAAAACAACTTATTTATCCAAAACAGCTTATTAAGATCTCTTTTTAAAAACAACTTATTGAAAACAGCTTATTTATGCAAAACAACTTATTAAGATATCTTTTTTCAAAACAACTTATTCAAAACAGCTTATTTATGCGAAACAGCTTATTCAAAACAGCTTATTTATGCAAAACAACTTATTTGAAACAACTTATTAAGATCTCTTTTTAAAAACAACTTATTGAAAAAGCTTATTTATGCAAAACAGCTTATTAAGATATCTTTTTTCAAAACAACTTATTCAAAACACCTTATTTATGCGAAACAGCTTATTTATGCAAAACAACTTATTACGATCTCTTTTCAAAAAGTAGCTTATTCAAAACAACTTATTTATGCAAAACAGCTTATTAAGATCTCTTTTTTCAAAACAACTTATTTATGCAAAACAGCTTATTAGGATCTCTTTTTTCAAAATAACTTATTCAAAACAACTTATTTATGCAAAACAGCTTTTTACGACCTCTTTTTTAAAAAAGAGATCATAATAAGCTGTTTTGCATGATTAAGTTGTTTTGAATAAGCTATTTTTTAAAAAAGAGGTCGTAAAAAGCTGTTTTGCATAAATAAGTTGTTTTGAATAAGTTATTTTGAAAAAAGAGATCCTAATAAGTTGTTTTGCATAAATAAGTTATTTTGAAAAAAGAGATTTTAATAAGTTGTTTTGCATAAATAAGCTTTTTCGAATAAGTTGTTTTGAAAAAAGAGATCTTGATAAGCTGTTTTGCATAAATAAGTTGTGTTGAATAAGTTGTTTTTTAAAAAAGTGATCTTTATAAACTCTTTTGCATATATAAGTTGTTTTGAATAAGTTATTTTGAAAAAAGAGATCCTAATAAGCTGTTTTGCATAAATAAGTTGTTTTGAAAAAAGAGATCTTGATAAGCTGTTTTACATAAATAAGCTGTTTTGAATAAGTTGTTTTTTAAAAAGAGATCCTAATAAGTTGTTTTGCATAAATAAGCTGTTTCAAATAAGTTATTTTGAAAAAAGAGATCGTAATAAGCTGTTTTGCATAAATAAGTTATTTTGAAAAAAGAGATCTTAATAAGCTATTTTGCATAAATAAGCTGTTTTGAATAAGTTATTTTGTAAAAAGAGATTTTAATAAGTTGTTTTGCATAAATAAGCTGTTTTGCATAAAATATGCTTTTTTTAATAAACTGTTTTTTATTAAACAATTGATAAAGATAAATTGTTTTTCATAAAAAATTATTCATTTTGTTATTTTATTTTATGGAATTAAAAAATAGTGGATGGATCGGATGGGTTTTATTTTTAATGGATTGGATTGGATTGTTTTAAATGGATTTAGTGGATTGTAATGGGTTAACGGATTTTTTTTATCCATCCAAACCATCCATTTTGCCACCCCTAGTTAAGGATGTCAAAAATAGAAAAATTTAATTAAAAACAACAACCTTTTGACTTTCATAAAGTTAAACATTCCACTTTTTATCAATTTCCAATGCATAATTTTTATATTAATCTTCTTAACTAGTGCCCTTAGGGTAACTCACTTGGGTTGGTCTAGTGGCATTGGCTTGGGACCTGAGAGTGTGCTCCTCCTTAAGGTCTCATGTTCGATTCTCTCGTGCAAATTTAAGTGGGCTAATTTAACTTCTTCAAAAAGAAAAAAACTAGTGCCGTTAGGACACTTGTTAACATTTCCCTTAAAAAAATATTTGTCCTTAAATATACGACCATTACAAATTTTTAGAGCACTGCTATATCTTCCAACAGAATTCCTCACGAACTGATCACGAAACACTTTTGTATAGCTATTAATTCTCAGCATTACAAGACTTTATCCATTTTGATTTTGTTCACTAGCAAACACACGTGGCTGTCCATCCAAAACTTTACTCCACCATCTACCCTGGCTTTGGACAACCAAATTTTTTTCATCTTTAAAACCAATTTTATTATTTCCAATCGTTTTTTCCATTTAAGACCCTTTTATTGTATCAGGTGATTAAAAAGTGGTATTAGTTTGGTCTCAAAGTAGTGATATGCATGTTTCGTGAACCTGTCGTGAAACAATATTTCGTTATGTTAAGCATTACTCCTTTTCTTAACACGCTTGCTATACATAGCTAAACAAAGCCTCACGAAAATATCACGAAAGCTCGGTACAAGTTTTTTCAATTTACTGTTTGCCTTCAAATCTTGCTGAAATTTGAGTTCGTATTGATCATGATGACGATTGTAGCGGGGCGAAGCAAGAACAGAGGCTTAGGTGGAACAACAGCAGGATAAGAACTTCGATGATGTTAAAGGGATGAGCGTGAATCAAGATGATGATTTACTTGTTTCTTCTTCTTATTATTCTGCTGCCAGTGCGGGTGCCGGTGATGATTTCAATAGGGTTGTCTCTGATGATCCGAAGCCTTCTTTATCGTCGCTCATTGTGCATCCAAGGACCGCCGTAGCTGGCCTTGGTTTACCTTCTCCAAATTCAGTTGCAAGGTAACATTGATCAATTATTTGTCATTCTATTCCATATGCAAATTTGTCATTTGTTTTGTTTACTTTATAAGTACCATCATATAAAGTTCATTAAAATAACTTCTTATAAATATCTCAACATGTTGATGTTATTTTCTGATTATAATATATATGTTTTGAAATTGTTATTTTTTGTTTATGTGCTCAGTGTTAGTAGTATTACATCTGGAAACTCTCTCAAAAACTGTTGTTTCCAATCAAGATTTAGTCCAAACTGCACATGTGAACAACAAAGGTACCTCTTTACCAAATAGTATCAAAAGTGAAGTATGCGATCAAAATCATCAACAAGCAGCGACATCAATTTCAGCAACAATATGTGATTTTGATTCAACATCAAAATATTCATCATCCACCACAGCCTATTTATGGTTGACTTATGAATATGATGGAGCTAAGCAAGAACAAGTATACTACACACAACAACAGCATGCAAATGCACCTCCTCGGATCTTGAGTTATTGTTGTTTATTTCATTCCGTATGTTTCTTTATTTATGCTTAGAAGAACTAGTATAAATATCCAATATGATTAGTCCATTAGTATATATTATCCAACAAGAATCAGATCGTGATATTTGGCTTTAAGACAAGAATATCAATTTAATTTTTGGCAATTCATTATGATGGCCTATGTGTGTGTATTTACTCTTATTTGATGATAATGGAGGAAGAAAGTGTTAGGAAGAGTCTACCAAGCAATCTGTTTCATAAAAGTCCCACATCGACTGTTTAAGAAAGCAAGTGAACGGATATGAAATATAAAACCATAAGCGAGTTCATCATTCAACTCATACATTTCTCGGCCTTTTGGCTAAGATTAAGTGTAGTATCTGTTCTTATCAGTTTAATATTTGATTAGTGGCCCAATGGGTCACAAAGGTATTAAATTAGTTATTTGAGGGGGAGAGACCATATAAGTGTTGTCTATGCGTTGCACTATTGTATGGGCGGGCGCACCCAACCAACTCAAGTTCAAATTTTTAACCATTATATGGTTGTGCATTATGTTGATGTTGTTGTTGATTTACTCTGGGCATATATCAAATATATATATCAAAATGCATGGTGTGGATTGAAGTTTTATTTTTCTTCTCTCAATTTGTAATTGATTAAAACAAATAGAACAACAAAGAGTATATGTTCTTGCACAGAGATATTAGTATCTCACAAAGCAAAGTTCAACTTCTGGTATTCCACAATACATTGTGCAAATTGTTAACAATTGTGTTTTTGGGTGTGCTCCTAATGATATCCATCTTTGGTTGGTTTGTTTGTGCAAGAATAATCAATCCTAGATTGTTTAAGCGATTCTCTTATGGTTGGTTTGGTGAATGGAGGGAAGCCTTTAACTTCTAGCCAGATTATTAGATTCACTTATTCTAGTTCCTTTATATGCGTACCCTCTTGCATTCAAGTCTGCTAGATTTTGCTGAGTCCAAAATACACTTCCAAAAGAATAAGAAGAATACTACATACCAATCAGTATAGGCCGTTATTTATCCACAACCTTTTATATGTAGAAGAGCATAGCTATAATTCCAATCAAAGAGACGTGGTTTCAGGGCAGAATTGTAATTTCAATGTTTCAGGGCAGAATTGTAATTTCAATCAAAGTGCAGTGGCTTCAAGGTAGAACCGTAATTCAAAGGATAATCATAATTTCAACCCAAGTGACATATGGCTATAAAGCATAACCCTGATTCTTATCCAAACCACGTGGCTTCACATCAAAACCGTAACTCCAAACCACATTACGTAACGATAAAGCACATCCCAAATTCCAATGCAAGTCACGTGGCTTCACATTGGAAATATAAATTCATGTGAGAAGTTTTGAGAATACGTTTTCATGAGTAAGAATCTTACCAGACAAGTCATGATTTACAGGTGTCACGCTCTGTGCGCCAACGACAAACACTAAACTTGTTAATTAAGTTGTTAATTAAATTATTAGTCAAACCAATATAATAAAGGCTTAATAGCAGTTTTAGCCCCCTAACTTTTCTAAAGTTTTAATTTTGAAAAAAACTACAAAACCGCCCCCTAAGTTTTGCATTTGTGGCAGTTTTGGCCCCCAACTTCTTAAAAGTTAGATGACGAAAACTGCTATTAAGCCTATAATAAATTATTATCAATATATATATATATATGACATGTATTGATATATGATTTTTAGTCATGGTTAGAAGATTGATGTATTAGCAATATTATACTATTATATAGTTTCCTTTTCATCCATTCATCATTCATCATTCATATATGCTTCAACATTTTCTTTCCCTATGCAGCTCCGAATCCTAACCTTTTTCACTCTCCCCTCTCCAACAAACTTGCCTCCATGTTCTCTTTCTCACTCCTCCACCACGTGTACTCTCTCTCTCTACCTCTTTCTCTCTTCCATCACTTCTCAACTGTTCCATTTTTTCTTCATTTTTTTTTCCTGGGTTTTCATTTTTCACTTGTTGTTTGATTCTTTTTGTTTCGCATATGCTTTGAATATTATTATTTTTTGGTTTATGATTTTTTTTAACCCTCCGGTTCCGGTGGAAGGGTCTGGTAACCAACCGGAGCAAAGGTCTGGCAACCAAGAGTTCGGCCGTCAGGTAAATATAATCGGACCAAGTAGGTTTACGAAACTACTTAAGTAGAAAAAAAAAATGCTCTTTTAATAGAAAATGGGTTTTTAAATTAATTAATTTTATACTAATTTTTTGTAGTATGTACTAAGTATTTAAGGTATAATGGTAATAATGTTTTAATGGTAATGTAGTATTTCCACACAACATATTTTCTTAATGAGTTAGGTCAGCAACAAACACTTTCCAACACACATTTTATTTATTAAAATTTATATTGATTCTATTCAATTTATGTGAGTCTATAAAATTTAATGAAATTCATTAAGATTTTTTGTAGTAATAAGACTCATTTGAATTTCAACCAATAAAAAAGTGTAGATAGGAAAACGTTATTAGCACTCCTATACAGTGCGCTTCATTTGGTCTGAAGACATAAACCATTAGAAAAAGATTGAATTTTTTACATTATTATAAATCATGTGACATTACATTTTCATCTAACTATTGAGAACCATGATAACTTGCAAATAGACATACACGCACTACATTTTGAATGCATCTCTACGTCTTACATTTACGAGAAGTAGGAGGGTAAGGAAAATACAAAATTTGTCAAAGAGATAGATTGCTCCCCTATTCAAGTATCCGTTTCCTACACATGAAATAGAAACAAAAAAATGAAAAAGAAAACGGTCTCTAATATTCAAGTATCCCCCCATGATATGGAGTTTTTTTTTGTAAAATTCATTTTGCATGGATCAAACTTTCTTTAATATTTCAAGTATCCCCCATGAACTATGGAGTTTCTATTAAACGACTTAGACACAAGATGTATTGGCGAGATCTATTGATAAAAGAGTTTCAGTTTATCCACAATAAAATTCTCCCACTCAAGTACTTAAGGGACATCACATGTACACATGTACACATGTCTCATTTTTAATATTAGTATTTAATAAGTATCTAATATCTCCAATCTAAATATTTTTAAAAACTATAATAATTACGTTTCACTAATAACTCTTCATCATTACATTTTAACAAATGTGCAAGCCTCACAGGCGCGCGGATAAAGTGTGTTTACTAAAACACCTCCACTCAATAAACATTGCATTTTTCCCCCTTCCTTTCCAATGAGAGTACTTCTATGATACTCCCTCCGATCATAAATATAAGAATTTTTTTCTCCAGACTCATTGAATAAATGATGATATATAATATAGACCAATATATTAGTTATTCGATATATAATATAGAATTATAGACCTATATATTATTATTCAATGAACCTTAAAAAAGAATATATTTGTATATTGAGGACTTAAGGTAGTATATACCTATTTTAAAATTTAGCTAGTCTTACACTGTTATTCAATTATAATCATCAAATTATTAGAATAATTTTATTTTTATTATAATGGCTTCTAAAGTCACACATGATTGCTTCAGAAAAAAAAAGTCACACATGATTGAAGTGAATTGCGATGTGCTTACATTGATAACGTATGTAAATTAAACTTTTTTTGAAAAATATGACAAAACCTAGATGAAATTTCTTTACGTGCTTTTTGTATGATTCTTAGCTTAACTACCTATAATTTCTTTTGATACATAAATTTTTCAAATTTTGTTACACTTAAAATGTATTGTAAATAAGGATCATACAAAATGTATCTAAAGAAATGCACCTAAATTTTATCAAAAAATCATGTGATGCTAAAAATGAATCTCATCTATTTCTAATTTACGTCTACTTCTCTTGTAAACTAAGTCATCTATTTATTTTGAGAAATCAAAAGGTTCTCAACTTTTATACCATAATTCCTTCCATCGTAATTAAAAGGCTTAAAATTTGATTTGCAACTATGATGGTGGATGCAATATAGCATCAACTTCTTTTTTTTTAAGAGTTTCCTCAAGTCGATTAAAGCACAAGTCGAAACAGGCCCTTCCTTTAAGTCGTCCATCAAGAAAAAACTTTTTAAGTATTTATCAATATTTCTTCGTTATTTTATTCTTTTTATCGTATCTAGTTTTTGTTTAAAAGCATGTATGTCATTTTAAAATTACACATATTTTTTATTATCATTTTTTATACTAAACTACTAAATAATCAATTTACTTGTTATTCATTTTATCTTTTTTTTTTTTTTCATTTTATTTTGTTTCCTTCATCAAACGAACAATATGAAAAGAATGTATAGGCTATAAGTTGTCCCGATTTATTTTTCTCGAGACTGAAATTTGCTTTTAATTTTTTAGGGACTATATTGAGCCTCATGGTTTTTCAAGGTCCATTTATTTATGATTTTTAAAAAAAAAAATGTTTTTGATGTTCTAGATATGTTTATGGATATGTTATTCTCAAAAATCATTTTCATGAAAATAACTTTTGTACTGAAAATGAAATAGCTTTATGTACGGGGATGATGCATAGGTCTCGAAAGCATGTGATGTGAGAAACACACTCAATAAATGGTGTTTGATTCTAGGGTAGCCTCACCCTAGACTCGCTTTTTTTCTTTCTTTCTTTTTTATGTTGTATTTTTATAAGGACTAGTTGATTTGTAGATTCATGTCTATAAATAAAGAGACTGGTGATGAAATTCTAAAAGAGTACAAGCAACTTGGAGATGGTGACTCTGCAATCCTTTTGTGGGTGAGTCTTACGTAATGAAGAAAGTTGTTGGTGACTCTCGTATGAACAAAAACGTTGGGGTTAAGGATAAGAAAGACAAAGTTGTTGTCAATGACAACAAAGATAACGACTCAGAAGAATATTGTTGTTGTTGACTATTTAGTAACAACATTAAGAGTTGACTCTCCTAACAAGGATAGGAAGAACAATATTGTTCTTGGTATTGATTCTTCGATAACAATGAAGTTGGAAACTCAACGATAAAAAAGATAAAATGATTGATATGCTTTCCACTTGATAATGACTTTGGTGAGAAGGAAACTCTCCATATATGGGGTTCCAAAAAAGCCCTGAGCTGTTGGGATGTCATAGTTATAAAGAGTTTCAAATGATGTGACTAGTTGTAATCCAAGCATTATCTTTATCTTTGTTTTGGATAATTAGTTGGTTGTAATATTAAATACAACTGTAATCGTCTATTTCATATATATAAAATAATAAATGCTTGTAACTTGATGTGTAGATATAGTATGTGTCATATTTTCATAACTTCTTGACAAGTAAGAATTGGAAGAAACAATTGTATTATCAAGGAGGACAAAAAACTCTATAACGTAACTGAGCATATTCCAAAAAACGAAACATACAAAATTATTTAAGCTTATTTTATTATTTTCTTTTTCCTCATTTTTTTAAATATGTGTGCATGAATAGCGTGAAGAAATGGTTGTGACCATAAAAGACTTCCTTTTTGTAAAGTTAACTTGACAAGCTCTAAGAAATAGATATTTGTGTATTTTCACACTGGGGTTTTTTCCCTTCACTTTTGGATTTTTGAGTGAATTATCAAGTGTGAGAAGGACGAGTGAGTGTTGGTTTGTGAACTTATAAATTATTGAATTGTCTTGAATTCATGAAACTTCAATTTGGTGCTTAAACTTGCCCATTGTGCTGAAAGTACTATCAAATTTTAAAAGACAAACTCTTGTAAAAGCTAATCCTATTTGCAGAGGGACATCAATATTCTTAGGTGAATGTAAATTGTTTTATTTATAGGGCATCCCCTCACAATAGCCCTGACTCTGGAGCTTTAACAATGCACATACCCAATCAACTTTCCTATTATTTAAGTTACATTAAGAATTTTTTTTGGAGAAAAATATTTTGCAATCCCTGTTAGATTGTGGTTCATGTTTTGACTTTTTTTTTAAGAAGTGTTTTGACTTTTTTTTTTTGAAATTATTTAATTTTAATCATATTTACTTTAAAAGTCATACAAATAATGTATAAAATTATTTTCAACTTTAAAGTATTAGGGATAATAATCAGAAAGCTAAACAAATTAGAGGGATGACAGGTAAATAAGTTTGACTAATATAACCTTACAAGGGTGTATAATGTTAGAATCCAAGGATTTCAGTTTTTCAAAATGATATGATAGATACAATTTACTTCAACAAACCAATTTACTCCAACTTTCATAGAACTGTTGTGTGATTATGAAAAAAGTGTCAATGTCATCATCATACTACCCTTATTATGCCCCACAATCACACGAACATCTTCAATCTTCATCAGTACCCAGTTTATGTAATGCCTGTTGGATTTGGACATGCACAAACCATACAACATGGCCTTGCAAATAGGTACATGTTGGATTTGGACCTTACAACATATATGGCCTTGCAATCCAATATAGCTGACACAAATGTGGTAGCCTCAGCTACTTTTAATTAAATTCTACTTTTATTCAAATATCTTTCAATCAATTTCAGCAACAATATGTGAGTTTGCTTTAAAATCAAAATATTCATCATCCACTACAGCCTATTTATGATTATGAATATGATGGAGCTAAGCAAGAACAAGTATTATACACACAACAGCAGCATGCAAATGCACCTCCTTAGTACCAATCTATGACCACAGCAGTTGCTGCTGCAACATTGTCAGATGTTTCAAAACAATTTCCTATATGCAATATTCAGCAGCCAAACGACATTTCTAAGCAAGCATAATTTGATTCAGAGAAATATCTGTTGCATGATATTGAGGGTTGATTGGACTTCCTGTTCACTTTTTAGTGACTCATGAATTTATGTCAGTATTCAACATTTGATAACACATGGTGGTTGTTAGATACTAGTAGTATGTACAAGTTCAATTAACATGTGACGTGTGGTTTGAGTAATTAATGAAAGTAGGCCCAAAACGTTAAATTTTGTGACTCATATGGCTGTACTCTAATATGCAAATTATGCATTATTATGAGTATATATGTTTATATTAAATTACATCATGTTAATCTTCAATTCTTCAACTTTAGTTTTACCTATGCATTAACGGCCACCACCATTACCACTCAACCGTTTTCTAATGTCTGCATATGATGCTGCAGACTTGACTTTATTGTTTCTAGAAGTGGTGATCAACCAAGCAAGCTGTTTCATTTTAATCATATTGGATAGTTTATTCTAGTTCTAAAGAAACATAAGGGAGGCTGAAAGTGTTAGGAAGAGTCTACCAAGCAAGCTGTTTCAAAAAAGTCCCACATCGACTGTTTAAGAAAGCAAGTGAAGGGATGTGAGATATAAAAGCAGAAGCGAGCATGTTTTTCAATTCATACCTTTCTCGGCCTTTTGGCTAAGATCAAGTGTAGTATCTGTTCTTATCAGTTTAATATCTGATTAGTGGCCCAATGGGTCACAACAGTATTAAATTACTTTTTTGAGGGGGAGGGACCATTACAATAGCTTGCTATTGGGTTTCTCAAGTGTCGCCTATGCGTTGCACTATTGCATGGGCTGACGCACCCCATCAATTCAAGTTCAAAAGATTTGTTTTTAATCATTACTTTGCTTCATGGTTGTGCATTATGTTGATGTTGATTTACTGATGAAATAATCCCTCCTTATTTATCACTTTCCTCTTTGCATTCACTTTTCGGTTTCTTATCAACTTCTTAATTGTGATTCAAAACCATTCACTTTCTTTATGTCTCCTCTAAATCCAACCTTCAGAACTATATTAATCCAACCATAGAGAAAGCATAATAGGTTTGGTTTACTAAATTTCAACTTCAATTATTATATTTTAATTCTGGAAATCGCAATCACCACCAAAACACATAAAAGCGCAGAACTTAAAACAAATTCTGAATTTGATTTTTCTTTTTTCTTTTTTCATTTACTAATACTTGAACAAGTTGAATTTCAGAAATAGTTCATAATATGTTTTGATTCAGAGTAGTTCAGAATCATGTTTAGTATTCTAATGAGATTCAACGTAATTCATAATCGTGTTTTGTTGTTGATAACAAGAGATCATAGGGGTTTTTTAGTGTCATTTTAGAATCATTTTAAAGTTCAAGCAGCAAGTTTATTATGTTTCAGTTTAGTTTGTAAGGGATTCAACAGAAAGGCATAAATGAGCAAAATATGGGAAAACGGCCTTGAAACATGTCAAATCATTAAGACAACTATGTGGTCGAGTTATACTTTATATCAAGTCGTTACGGTTGTTTGAATGAGGAGAAATGAGACAAGGAATGAAAAAAATCAGAAGGGTCAGCCTCAACCTAACTTGCGTGCTACGAGCCACGCGTCACGCCATGGAATTAAGGAATTTCAAAATGTCCAGTCTCGTCACAATCCGCATCCCCACTAAGGAGCTTCCTGTCGTGAAGGTCGGTTACTGAAGTGGTGGAGTACAAATAGAAATTATTTCACTTTAGGTTATTGGGTTATTATCCAGCCTCATCACAACTCACGCCGCCCACTTTGATTTCACTTTCGGTTATTGTACTTTGACATTTTCCTCTCGTGGAAGGCAGTTTTTAAATAAATAAAAAAAGGAACAAAAGAAGAAGATAAAAACAAGTGTTGGAGTTCTCTCCCATATTTCAAAACTATCTTCATTTTTGCAAACTACATTTCCTGTTCTCACAGTTCATTACTCATTCATTTGTCACATCTTCTCGTTATGGATATGGTTTCAAAACAATTAATCTCCACAGATATTAATTACAAAGAACAAGTGAAGAAAAATATGAAGATACATATATCTTAGTTAGAAGGAGACCTTAAAAAGAAAGAAGAAGAATTGAGTGCTATGGAAAAGAATCACAAGAATAACAAAGGATTAGTTGCAACTATAGATATGAATTTGACCTAAAGACTCAAGTGGCACTGAGGGTGCTGCACCTCGTTCTTCTACTTAGGCAACTGTTATGTTGCATATTAGGACACTATAAATGATAGCATCACATTTATGAGTATATTGTGTTGTGTGCCTAAGTCATGAAATGACTAATAATGTTAGAATCCAAGGATTTCCGTTTTTCAAAACGATATGATAGATACACTTTACTTCAACATCAATAATCTTAACTAACCAGTTTACTCCAACTTTCGTAGAGTAGAACTGTTGTGTGATTATGAATTTCACCAGGTGAGTCATCCTTAACACATTTATATAATATATTCCTCGTATCTGAAACATGTTAAAAGGGAGCATTTGATTGATGTTGACTATTCAGTGTTTGTGGATGATGATGATGATGTTGACTATTCAAGTGTCGCCTATGCTTTGCACTATTGCATCGGCTGGCACACCCCACCAATTCTAGTTCAATTTTTTTATTTTTTAACCTTTACTTAATGATAGCACCTCGTTCTTCTACTTAGGCAACGGTTATTTTTTTATTTTTTAACCTTTACTTTACTGATTAGTCTAAGATATTGCACTGTTCCACTAAAACATTATTTACTACAACTGAAACAATATAAATAACCTTAGTTCTTAACTGATCTTTAAGTCAAGTCAGTAGTTTGCTTGAGAAATCTTGCCTCTTGTCTTTGTTAGTAAAACAAAATTAAGAATACCTCTTAATAATAACCCTATCATTGATGAAAGATGCATAGAGCTGAACCGAAGACACCGCTCTGTAACTATCATAATGATGAAAGGACTGTTATAGCTGTGATATATAATATAGTTTAAGGAATTTCAAGCTGAAACTTCTTGAAGTTCTAGCTAAAAGATGATCAAAACTGAAACTAATAGAGAACTTGTATGTACGTGTTAGAAAATTAGAATGTTTTTCCGCACAACATATATATGCACTAATGCACACGCAACAGCCATATATCACCCCAGAGTTCTGGAATATGATGATACATAAAAAAACACAATGATCGAAATAACATATTGATAACATGATAAATTAATCAAAGATAGGAATTAAATTCTTCTTGTAATCTTAAAAGGGACTGTGGAGCTCAAGAACATTTAGTTTACAAGGGAAATACATAGGTTTTTAACTATGCCTTGTGGATTACTTTTATATGTTTGTCCAGCCCTATAGGTACGTTTATTTTCTAGTATGCCATTTTTTGTGTGTGTTTTTCAAGTTTCATTTTATCTTTTACACTTAGTTTGATGATTATATGCATTACAACTTAAAGTGATTTGAAACTCACCTAGTTACTTTGAACTACTAACTAACTTGTCTCTCTGTGTGTGTTTAGTTGCAGCAGCAGGGTAAGTGATCAGTTTGGTTTTTTTGCAACTCGGTACTGTTTTTTTTTAGAAACCTTAGATAATAACAATCAACACCTTTTCTTTGTTTTATGCAGCATCTTTACCTAATTAAACTTTGCTATCTTTAGTTGATTTAATTGCATACATTTTCATCTAGTACAATTGTCTCTGAAAAGGTGAGCTACTAGTTCTAAATTTTAATCCATGTTATTTATTTTTTCAATGTGTTTATCATTTAGTATTCGATTCAAAACATGATTTGAAGGTTGTCTTTGTTATGTTGGATAATGTGGTTTGAAGGGACTGACTTTAATTGGTATGCAACAAAGTTATTCAATATCAACTCTTGTAAAGAAAATGTACTTGCTTGATGGATTTTTGTTTTTAAGAACTACTTGCTTTTAAGGTTTGGTTATTTGAGCATGAAATCATGTTATTGGAATAACATAAGTTCCATACACTACCGTGATATTTTACTTGCAATTTCATTTTCACTATTTGATTTTGTGGATCTGTGACTTGAAATTCAAGCACTATTAATTCAAGCTATTTCAGTTACAATGCATCTGTGACATTGCTTTCATGTTCAGCTTAGGTGTTATTCGGAAGCTTTGTCAATTAGCTCAAGAACATGTCAAGAGCATCTGAGAATGATAATGGCAATGAAGGAGTGGATAGTAACAACAATTTAGAGATTTGAAAAGTTTTAGGGGCCCGTTTGGATTAGCTTATTTTAGAGCTTATATAAAACAGCTTATGCAAATAAATAAGTTTTTATGTATTATTTATAAGTTTTTAAGGTTGTTTATGAAAAAACAGTTAATGAAGATACGATTTTTGCTAGTGAGAACTTATAAATTAAAATAAAAGCTTATTTATTTACATAAGCTATTTTTCATAAGCTCAAACCAAACGGGATTTATTATCATTTTATTATTTTTAGGTAACGGATAGTTGTACTTTGGATAGTTAAGTAATACCCATATCCACTTTTGTTTGTGCTCGAATTTTTCTCCTCTTATCCTCTCCATCAATAGTTACCTGACCTATTTCTTATTTTACATTGCAGCTCTAAGCAAATTTTGCAGACTGAAAAGCATGGAAGAATTTTTTGTACAGCTGAATGAAAAACTCAAGGTTTTAGTTTTTTATAATGGGTGGGGGCATACTTTGTTTTCAAATATATTGAAGTTGTAATAAGATCTTCTGAAATGTTTATCAAATGGTTTATAATTATGTTTCTGTGACAATGGTTATCAAATTGAGACATTGCATTGTTTCTAGTTTAGAAGATTTGTATTATTGATAGAAGTTCTCTTTCAATAAAAGTTGTAGCTTATAAGAGAAAAAAGCTTATTGCTTTTGTTTCGTCCCAAATTTGGCTCTCAAGATAGCTTTTAATAAACTTCTTTTTCAAACAAATAATTAAAAAGAACTTTTAATATGCCATTTGGCATTCATTAAAAGAAAATAAAATAATCATATTTTCTGACTAATTATCAAGCGGAATTTCCTGCGGAAAGCTATAAGTTCCTGAGGATTTACCTTCCGATACAATTTTGCTCGGAATTTCCTGCGGTATTTGCTGCGAAATGTTCACAGGTAGCATATACACGGGCAGAGAAACTCATCCAATTCTGCCCAAAGATTTCCTGCGGATAGTATTCAATTTTCCTGAGGAAATTTCCACAAGAATGTTTCCTGTGGTTCCAGGTTCCTAATCCTCAGGAAACAATTACCCACGAAGGTATTATCTGGGAACCTAAAGCCTTGGCAAAATCCGCAAGAATTTTCTGCGGAAATTTTAATGAAATCCGGAGGCAAATCCGCAGGAAGATTGAGAGTTTCTATTAGTCAACCCACTTAGAGCATAGGATTTGGATTCTCTCAATTGTGAAAGAAAAAAATAACTTGAGAGTATTATGTGAAAACTATTAAAATACATTGAACTCAACAACTTATTAAAGTTATAAGCGAGATCCAATACATTTTAATGGTAAAATCATCCACATAATACTCTCATGTTTTTTTTCGCAAGTGAGAGAATCGAAATTCTAGAGCATTGTTAGACAAATATATGTGGAAAGTTAGTCCTAATTGATAGTGTATGGTCTTGTCTATTTCCCCAAACAAATGTCCTTAAGTTTCCTTTTTTGTTTACCCAATGCACGTTATTGCAAATTGTAGGTTCCTTACAACACATTGAAATTGGAATACATACATATATTTGGGAGCTTCTTTACCCACGAACTTAGATCGTTGTCTCCTCATGATTGAACACATGCACTTAGGGACCCATAAGTGTCCGATTGAAATCAGATGGTTTAGATATGAGCAGATTGTTGTTCTTTGTAAATGCTAAAATTACCAAATTTGAGATCATGGACGTCCGATCGAGATCAAAAGGTCATAGAACCTTTGATTGTGTGCAGTAACTGAGAGCAATTTTGCACATCTTGTGCTAGTTTATTCCTTTTGAATAAAAGTTTGCTCATAAAAAAAATAAAAACAAATTTCTTTTTTCACTCTATCAATCTTAGAAATCCATTTTGTCCACGCATTATAAATATAGAAAAGTGGAGAATTCGGATTCAAACCACGGTCTCGTCATTTCAATGTTCACGGAACTATTAACTGAGCTGCATTTACGCGAGTACATACCAATTTTAAAATTTATTAGGTAAGATCACACCATTTTAGGTTGTCTTACACCGGCAATCAATCATAATCATCAAATTAATTGAATCATTTGATTTTTATCATAAAGATTTCTAAAGTCACACACATAATTAAAGTGAATTATGATATGCTTACATTGATAGTACATGTAAATTTAACTTTTTTAAAAAATAGAACAAAACTTAGATAAAATTTCTTTACGTGCTTTTTGTATGATTCTTAACTTAACTACCTATAATTTCCTTGGATACATAAATTTTTCAAAGTTTGTTACACTTAAAGTGTATTGTAAATTTAGGATCATACAAAATGTGCCTAAAGAAAAACACCTAAATTTTATCGATAAAAATTATGTGATGCTAAAAATGAATTCCATCTATTTCTCATTTACGACAACCTCTCTTATATACTGAGTCATCCATTTATTTTCAAAAATCAAAAGGTTCTCAACTCTTATACCATCCCTAAAATAAAAATAAAAAACTCTTATACCAAATTCCCTCCATCATAATTAAAAGGTTTAAAATTTAGTTTGCAACTATGATGGTGGATGCAATAGCATCAATTGTTTTTAAGAGTTTCCTCGAGTTGATAAAAGCATAAGGCGAAACAAGCAAGCCCTTTCTTCAAGTCCACCAAGAAAAAAAAATTAGTATTTAAAAAGATAAAGATATCTTCGGTATTTTATTCTTTTTATCGTATCTAATTTTTGTTTAAGAACATGTATGTCATTTTATAAATACACATATTTTTTATCATCATTTTTGTTTTTTACATCTTGATTAATTTTATCAAAAAAAATCTTCATAATTGTGGTTCGATTCTTTGATTTTTTTGTTAAACTAAAAATATTTAAAATTTCGATAATTGCTTATGTAATGTCACATCCAAACACTTCAATTTATGTAAGTACTTTTTAGTGTACATA
>Ga0315915_1000133_pt1 | contig 57061 bp, 25 predicted proteins | sample MpolbnodulesMG_FD_207738 | JGI IMG/M metagenome (GOLD analysis project Ga0315915, IMG submission 207738) | Medicago polymorpha root nodule microbial communities from Los Angeles, California, United States - branched nodules | ecosystem: Host-associated > Plants > Roots > Nodule | place: USA... | reverse complement strand
CTTTTGCAACTTCTGCATTCAATGATGAAACCATGTGGGAAAGTAGTCCAGATGAAGTAGCACTACCTGGTCTAGCATTTAGAACACCTGAACCAGACAATACACCTGATGCTGTCTGAGATACGATTCCAGATGTGGAAGCAGCTCCTTCACTAGAACCAAAAGTCCCTAATTTCTTGGGAGCGACTCTTTGAGACACTCTAGCACTGGAGTCAAGATTTCCGTTTTCCCTTCCACGTTGAGAAACATCTGCACAACCATAAAAAAGTCCACAGCAAAACAAATAAAGACAACAATCCACAAAGAAAGCATAGAAATGAATCTAAAAAAATAAAACAATGTTTCTTTGTTGGCTAATTATTCTATACTCTCTTCCATGTATGTGTTTTGTTGTAATCAGGATTATTCACCCTCAGTAACTAACTAAACTACCTCCAGTCAGGTATTTACTATTGTAATTAGTTAGTTGGTAATTCAGTGTCATTCGATAAAATTAAGTTTACTCTCACTGTCATCAGAATTGTAACAGGTAGATTTCTGCTATTTATCCATTTGAATCATCTTCATCAAAGAAGCAGACAGATCTTTATTACCTGCGAATTCTGCCATCAAAAAGTCCAGTTCACCATTTGTTTTATTCTCAGAGGCATGCAGCAAAGGGAGTACACTTTCATGTCTTTCTAACGCTGAAAACTGGCGTACATATTCAAGCTGTCCAGAGAAACGTCCAGATCGGGGCTCTTTCTCTAACAAGCTAAGAAGAGGCCTAACTTGCTCTGGCTGAGTAGCTCCTGTTGCTAATAACCCGTTCGAGGAAGTTTCTGTCAATTTTGAAGACCTATCTGTTGATGTCCTGTTGGCGGAAATACTAAGACGTTGTTGTCTGAGTTCAACATCAGCTCGAGAAGGATCACTATTCCAACGATCCACGTTCTCTCTCTCTTTCAATGTACCCGCTGAAGATTCCCTGGATGCAAGATTCAAACTCTTCTCTAGTGGCACAGCTTCAGCTGCCGCATTGCTTGATTGAGGTCTATCAACATCCATTTGGTAGTTAGAATCTGACCTTCGAGGAATGGAGGATGAAGAATGTGAAGGCTCTAAGTGATGATCAAGTACTCCATGCCTCAGTTTAGTGAGATCATGCTGATCTGCTGAAGAGAGCAATGCCTCATTCTGACCGAAAAAAGGATGTGTAGGATCCAAGATACCAGAACGTGGACGTTGAGTCGAACCATCAACTAAAAATCCACCCCCAACAGACATAGATGCTAATCGTGTTGACTCATTTAAGCTATGAAGTGTATTTATAAGCCTAAGGAGTATGCCATTTTTTGCGGCTATGCGACAAAAATCATTTCTAGGTGTTGATTGCTGAAGCTTAAATACCTGCCACATGCCATCAATAGCGAGATGAACCATTTCCCTGAGACAGAAGTTGAGTCAGCCAGTTTTCATTGTACAAAATATAAGAATTTATTGCAAATTACAAGCTTAAACTCATGCAAACTAGAAGTACCAAATAGAAAAAACGGGAAAGTCTGTTTTGTTCTGAAAAAAACATCATAATAATACAGATGAAAAAAGAGCCTGATGTGGTTTTAAGATGACCCCAAATCAGATTATTTGTTTCCCAAAAAATAGCCTCAGATAAATCCATGCCATTTCTGTTGCAATGCCACATCTAGGCATAACCATTGCACTGCAAACTATAATTGTAAAATGTAATTCTACCTAAGCAAAATAACTGACCTGTACTTGGCATAATCAGTTTCAAGAAATCCCACCAAAACAGGTATTCCACGGCAAGCTATAAACATTTGTAACGTCAAAGGACTGCATCAAGTGTTAACAATCAATTCAATGCCTTATTTTTGAAGTATAAAATCCACATAATGGTAACAGATAAAATAACTTGAAACCTTGACTGACAAAGCTGCTGTAAAAAATAAGCTGCTTCCATACGAATCTCCCGGGGACGATCGGGCACAGCAAAGCTCATGACTGCAGGAATCTACCAAGAAATTTTGCATTAAATATAGCTGAACCAAAATATTTGAGGACACTTTAGGATAAAATCAAGCATATAGAAAATCTATAATTAAGGCAGTCTCGTTTCAATTTTTTATCCTCGGTCTCAATCCTGGATAAAAGGAGAGGGTTGTGTAATTTGACAGCCAATGCAAAACTTAGTTATATAAAAATGAAATGGATCGAAGATGTCATAATGTTAATGCTAGGATTGTGGAACAAGACACCTTTAATGTGATTGGTGCTTACACACCTTTTGGGAGGATTAAGAAGACTCAATTTAGGAAATACCACTAGGAGCAAGGATTTTTCAATGAGGCCTCTAAAGGTTACGACTTACGAGGCTTTACATCAGGTACATGGCCTAAAGCAGGTAAATTTTAAGGGTAAATCTATCCAAGATTTTTTATCTGCTTTGATCTTACTATAGCCAATACATGTTTTAGGAAAGGAGATAATTATTTTATCACGTACAGAAGTGAGACAACATTCTCTAAAGTAGGTTTCCTTAGACTGTAAACCTAAAAGAAGAGGGAACAAAAGGTTGTCTCAAAAATGGTTGTACAAATATCATTTCTCAAACAGATTCGATGCTTCCTTTAAAGGAAATGATCATTTCTATGAACTATTCCCAAATAGCGTTCTGCTTGGTCGGTTATGCAATCAAACCAAAGGTACAATGTGACCCACCAAATCAAACCCAGAACCTTGATCATGCAAGAAGATTGCTAAATAACACTAGCACACACATAAAAACAACAAAAGCAGCATGTCAATGATATAAATAGATAATTTACAAATTAAATAAACCTTAATTCCCAAACCCAGAACCTTGATCATGCAGAAGATTGCTAAATAACACCAGCACACACATAAAACAATAAAAGCAGCATGCCAATGATGTAAAAATTAGATAATTTACAAATAAAATAAACCTTAATTCAACAGTGTGACAATGAAATTGCTATGCATTATTGGTTTATTTCATAGAAGGTTTGTAAAATTCTTCCTCAAGATTACAGCACTATCATGTCCAAATAATAATAATGAAGATTACCAAGTGTAACCAACAATTAGACCAATGAGCCTCCCTAACATTAATTAGACAAATTTTAATGTAGAATTTAATCCAGCAAATAATCAAATAGAGATATAGGGAAAGGAGCATAAAACATACATAGGACTTACCAATCCAACAAGACAAGCATTTTCTTGAAAATCAGTGTTGTCTCTAATTATTTGATTTATAAGCTGAAGCACAGAACATAGGACCTGAAACATCCATTGAATTTAAGATGTTTCCATCCCAATTACTTATTTGTCAGCTGTGTCATTCAATAATTAAAAGTCAAATAAAGTATCAAGATGGACAGCATACACGTGTTTTAGGAACTTCTAGCAAGTCAGTTAGAGGAAGTAAACCATGCTGGGTAACAAAAACAATCTTCTGCTCTGAGCGCTGCTGAAATATACCAATGAGTTTCTGACAAGCAGAGACAATCACGTCTTCTGATTCCTCCGGTTTTAATGAACCAACTAATTTGCTGAACTCAACGGCCTACAATGTAATGGTAAATACATCACAAATGCATGCCTCACATACAATAACATTGATAAGCCAATTTTAAAAAAATTCTCTGCATGGAAGCATGTTTCACATACAGAATATGGTTGTTAAACATCTGAGGCTAAAGAGAGGGGCAGCAAATAAAATGTCGCTATAAAATTGAAAAGAAGTTACATAGCAGAGAAAAGTTATGTCTGAAAAATTGGAACTCGTAATTTTTTTAAATCAACAGAGTCTAGAACTTGTTCTTTTTAAAAAAAAAATAAAAAAATCTGAAAGCATCAAGGAAACACACACTATGGAGTTCAAGTGTTGGAAGTGAATAGAAGGTGCCAAAATTCAATATTTTAGGTGGCAGAAAAAGCAACTTGAGTTACATTTTCAGTTAGAAAATAACAAAAGGAGCCCTAGACAAAAAAAACACAACTCAGACAGAATTCTTAGACCCCTCAAGGGAAAAAAAAAACTAGCAGTTATTTTAATAAAGGGTTAAATATATTTTTTATTCCAAATAGAATTGGAAATATGTTACATTTTGTCCCCATAAAAAGTTCATACCTTTTGTATCTAACAAAAATAATAGTAGTATATTTTTCGCCCCCCACTACTCTCTTGTCAGGGACTAAAAAATACTTTAGAGGAACTAAAATCAACATGTTGCTGGTTATATAGGGGCCAAAAATATTTAACTCTGAAAACAATTGAAATAAAGGACACCAAACACGAATCGGGGTCAAATACATTAGATATCACATGAATTGGGGACAATATATGGAGTGCAGTGCTTTTTTCTCTTCCCTCCCTGTCTCTTGCCCTCTACCAAAGATGTGATGTATGCCTCACAAGACGACCATGTACTAAACCATACCCATGGTGTGTAGCACGGAAGCAGAGGGTTAAACAAAGAACAAATAAAAAAAAATCTTCCAAACATAGGCTCTAATAAACAGGGTATAGAAACATAGCCATTTTTGAAGAACAAGTGTATTCTACCTAAGATTCAATGAAGATACACCCACATCCATAACAAAAAATACAAACTAAGAGAAAGAATATTTAAGATGCCAACAAATTTGTTGGAAAATACATCAGTGATTGATTTTCCTATGTTATTGTTCCCTATGATGTTACTTTCTAGTCAAGTCTAGAGAATTCCATTGTCATTTTTTCAATGTAACAATTTTCTAGGCTAGTCTAAGAGAACATTAATTGTATTCTCTCTATAAAAACCAGCCTTTGGCTGAGGAATAAATATATAAAAAGTATTAACCTATTATCTTTCAATATGGTATCAGAGCTGTTTGTTGCTCTCTTCTTTTAAAGATGGCAGAGGTTATTCATGATAAAATGTTAAACAATCCTTGGTGTGATTACTGTAAACGCGAATGGCATACGCGTGAAAATTGTTGGAAGCTCAAAGGCAAACCTCCTAACTGGAAGAAGAAAGGTGATTGTGCATTTCAGGCTAATAATTCTGATCAAGGGCAGCAATCCTCTTCAACTCACTACGGAACAACTAAACAAGTTGTACAAACTCCTCGAGTCTCCAACTCTTTCTTGCTCTATAGCAACAAAAGGTAATTCTGCTTTTCTTAGTGTCAGTCCCAGTCATGCTTGGATAGTAGATTCAGGTGCCTCTGATCACATGACAGGTGAGTCCACTTTGTTTTCTTCATATAGTCCATGTGCAGGTAATCAAAAAATAAAAATTGCAGACGGTTCTTTTTCAGCCGTTGCAGGTAAAGGGTCAGTTGTGTTGTCTCCAGAGTTATCTCTTGAAAATGTTCTTCATGTTCCAAAATTATCGTGTAATTTAATGTCTGTCAGTAAATTAGCCGAAGATACAAATTGTCAAACTAATTTCTCCGATCTCACTGTGTCTTTCAGGATTTGAACTCGGGGAAGATTATTGGCAGTGCTAAGAAGAGTGGAGGACTCTACTACCTTGACGTTGGATCTGCATCACAACTACCTTCAAAACCAATAAGTTCTTGCTTTGAATCTTTTCTTGTTTTGAATAATAATGATGACGACATGGCATTTACGATTAGGTCATCCTAGTTTTCGTTACTTAAAACACTTGTTTCCTAAGTTATTTCATAATAAGAACTTTTCTTTGTTAAAATGTGAAGCATGTGAATTTGCAAAGCATCATCGTTCCCAATTTCCAATACAGCCTTATAAACCATCAAAACCTTTTTCTATTATTCACAGTGATGTTTGGGGCCCTAACCGTACAAGTACACTTTCTCTCAAAAAATGGTTTATCACATTTATAGATGACCATTCAAGAGTATGTTGGGTGTACTTGTTAAAGGGGAAATCCGATGTTTGTCAGGCTGTAAAGGATTTTATTACAATGGTGCAAAACCAATTTCAAACAAATATTAAAGTCTTTAGAGGTGATAATGGCAAAGAATATTTTAACACTATTTTGGATGATTTTTTTCTTCAAAATGGGATTTTACATCAATGTTCATGTCCCAATACTCCTCAACAAAATGGAGTTGCTGAAAGAAAAAATAGGCATTTATTGGAGGTTGCTAGAGCCTTACTTTTCTCAAGTAAAGTACCAAACTACTTGTGGGGCGAAGCTGTTTTAACAGCTGCATATTTAATTAATAGAATGTCTTCCAAAGTTCTCAACTTTCAAACTGGTGTTTCAACTGGTTTGACATTAAAAATCTTTGGTTGCACAGCCTTTGTTCATGAACATAAAAATGTTGGAAAACTTGAACCCCGTGCTATAAAATGTGTTTTTGTTGGATACTCTCCAACCCAAAAGGGATATAAATGTTTTGATCCAAAAAACAAGAAAATGTTTGTCACTATGGATGTTACATTCTTTGAAAATAAACCTTTTTTTCATGACACTCATCTTCAAGGGGGGGATATAAAGGAAGACTCGTTTCAAACTGAGGACATGAGTTTTTCAAATAATTTGTCTTTGCCTATATCACAAAGTTCTAAGACTTATACTTCTGCACCAATAGAAAATAGACATGATTCTTTATCTGATCCTACTCCTGTTATGAGTAAGGAACTTGGTGAATCCGAGCCTACATTTTCACATGTAGAAAACAATGAGAATCTTGAAGCAATTGATAATGATGATCTAATTGAAATGCCACAAAATAATGAGTCACTTAAAGAGAACAGATTTGAACTAGGAAACGAGATTTGGAAAGGGAAGGTTTTTGTGAAAAAGCACCACAAAGAAAGGGATGCATCCACATCTCAACACTGTCATGAATCTGAACCGGGGAATGATCAACCTCCTATGAAAAGGAAAGGTAAGTCTATCTTTGTTTCTGAGAGTCATATTTTGTATCCTGATATAGATGATCCTGTTGCCATTAGAAAACCTGTTAGATCTTGCACTAAACACCCTTGTTCAATTTTATATCAGATTCAAATTTGTCTTCATCCTTGTCTGCCTTCACCTCAAAATTGTCTAGTGTAGAAATTCCAAAAAATGTACAGGTTGCTCTAGAAATTCCAAAGTGGAGGGAAGCTGTATTTGAGGAGATGAAAGCTCTTGAAAAGAACAAAACCTGGAGTGTCACGACATTACCAGATGGCAAGAAGACGGTTGGATGCAAATGGGTGTTCACTGTGAAGTGTAATTCAGATGGGTCAATTGAAAGGTACAAGGCTCGCTTGGTGGCTAAGGGATTTACTCAAACCTATGGTATAGACTACTCTGAGACATTTGCTTCTGTTGCAAAATTGAACACTGTCAGAATTCTCTTGTCTCTTGCTGCTAATCTGGATTGGCCTCTACATCAGTTGGATGTTAAGAATGCCTTTCTCAATGGCAATCTAGAAGAAGAAGTATATATGGACATTCCTCCTGGTTTTGAAAACAAATTTGGATCAAATGTATGCAAACTAAATAAGTCTTTGTATGGATTAAAGCAGTCTCCAAGAGCTTGGTTTGAAAAATTCACTCAATCCATGAAGAAACAAGGGTACATTCAAGGACAGGCTGACCACACCTTGTTCACAAAGTTCTCCCGCGATGGAAAAATCGCTGTCCTGATTGTTTATGTTGATGATATTGTCCTTACTGGAGATGATACAGTAGAAATGGCAAGAGTAAAAGAGAAATTAGCAATAGACTTTGAAATCAAGGACTTGGGATCCATGAGATATTTTCTTGGTATGGAGGTTGCTCGATCAAAGAAGGGTATTGTGGTTTCACAGCAGAAATACATTTTAGACTTATTAAAAGAAACAGGAATGAGTGGATGTCGTCCAGCAGATACCCCTATGGATCCTAATGTTAAACTTTGGGGAGAAGGTAGTGTTCCGGTTGATACTGGAAGATACCAGAGATTGGTTGGGAAATTGATTTATTTGTCACACACCAGACCTGATATTGCTTTCTCAGTTAGTGTAGTAAGTCAGTTCATGCATTCTCCTTTCGAGGAACATCTTGAGGCGGTCTATAGGATAATGAGATATTTGAAGGGAAATCCCGGAAAAGGCTTATTTTTTAAGAAGACTAGTGAAAGAAATGTGTCTATCTTCACCGATGCTGATTGGGCAGGTTCAGTCACAGACAGAAGATCAACCTCGGGATATTGTACCTATGTTTGGGGTAATCTTGTGACATGGAGAAGCAAGAAACAAGGAGTTATAGCAAGAAGTAGTGCAGAAGCTGAGTTTAGAGCTATGGCTCAAGGTATTTGTGAAGGATTGTGGATCCATAGTCCTAGAAGAACTTAAGATGAAAATTGAGCTTCCATTAAAGTTATACTCTGACAGTAAAGCCGCTATTAGCATAGCTCATAACCCAGTTCAACATGACAGAACCAAGCATATTGAGATTGATCGACATTTTATAAAGGAGAAGTTAGATGCTGGAATAATATGTCTACCTTTTGTTACTTCGAGTCAACAAACTGCAGATATCTTGACCAAAAGCTTGGCAAGACCCACCTTTGAGCATTTGATAGACAAGTTGGGCATGATAGATATCTATGCACCAACTTGAGGGGGGGTGTTGGAAAATACATCAGTAATTGATTTTCCTATGTTATTGTTCCCTATGATATTATTTTCTAGTCAAGTCTAGAGAATTCCATTGTCATTTTTTCAATGTAACAATTTTCTAGGCTAGTCTAAGAGAACATTAATTGTATTCTCTCTATAAAAACCAGCCTTTGGCTGAGGAATAAATATATAAAAAGTATTAACCCATTATCTTTCAATAAAATTATTAGAGCAGACAACATGAGATAGGTGTATGTTATGCTGAGGACAGAGGAAAAGGCCTTGGTACCTGCAGAGGAAAAAGGTTCTCTCCAGGAAGTTTTTCATCAAATACCTGATAGAAAAATGAGGCCACAAAAAGTTAAAAGGATACAGACATGGGGTTTTAAACAGAGAAAAAAGAGATTAATTGTTAAAACTGATGAACATACCAGACCATCTATATCAATTACATCGTCTTTTAGAACACCTATCATCACTCGGTGTAAAAGGTTCCCACCATTATTTGCCTGTCCAATTTCACTCTCTTTCTCCCATTGCTTTCGTGCAATTGTAGCCCTCAACTCTTTTGCCAGGTCCTTTTCTCCTCCATCAATCATAGATGCATTGCCTTTTGCCATATGTGAAGTGGATGTAGATGTGGATGCCTCACCTACAACCTCCCCATGTTGTTTGTCTGATGGAAATAAATCATCCAAGTAGGCATCTCCTGGAGGGTCACTAAATTTACTCAGCTCATTTCCTTCCGCAGGGTGCAGCATCTTCATTGCCTTCAGATTCCAACCAGACAAGTTTATAAATTTTATCATTCAAAAAAGAAAAACATGTTTTCTAGACGAGTTATAGCATCAATAATTAAAACAGTGAAGCTTTACGCAACACCTCAGTAGACTCGATCCAATCTTGTGTCTAAGGGTTGCAGAAAAACTTGTCACATGTATCTGGTAAAGAACTACCCAAACTCCAAAAGTATTGCTCAAAAGCGCTTAATGATTTTATACTCAATTTCAAAGTGAACAAAATAAAAATTGATGTCTGTGCAAATTTGATTCTCTAAAATGGTGGATAATATCAACAAAAGGGAAAGCAAGTTCAACTAAAAAAAAATGCATGCCAGAAACTCATCCAAGGTGATTCTCTCTTTAAGAAGTACCGAGAGGCATAGTTGCACAAAAGGGATCAAAATGAAGACAATCCAATTTAAAATGAGAAGAAAAGGACTTAAAAAAAATTAGGAGAAACAATTAAAAGGACCATACTCTAAATGGATTTATTGTAAATTTGGTTTCCAATAGAGCACAACTGTATCATTTGATCTCGCTTAATGGGGCAGGGCTTGGTTTATCATATTATATATATTACTGTATTACATGTGTGTGTGTGTGTGACAATAAAACAAAATAATCAATAATAACCAAGTCAATAATCAACAAATCTTTGAATCAGCCATAACAAATATGAAATACTTTACCTTTGCGGGACCTTTATCATGACCTCTTGGTCCAAAAGCAAATGATTTTCCTCCAACCTTATTAGTCATTCCTCTTGACTGTGGTGATCCAATTTCTCCATTCATCACGACTTCATGAAGGTCTTTAGTATTTGAGATTTCATGATTACCAGTTGGCTCAGTGCTACCCATTTCTCCATCAGAAGAGGGTTTGCTAGAGCCAATTTGTTGAAAGGACTTCTCGTGAATGGCTAAGGTAGGAACCTCATCCGATGGGACATCATCAATCTTTTCTGTACTTTCGTTGGGAAAATTAGAATCTGAAGCACTTCCATCTTGACATCTGCTGCTTTCAGCAGCCGCAAAGCCCTACAATATGAAAATTAAAGTTGAGTGTACTAAAATTACATTCAATTACTCCCAGTATCTAGATTTATTGTCTACGGTTAGTTTCAATTAATAAAATTATCAGCTCCAGTAGAAAAGAGAGAATAGCAAGTCCTTATAGCTCCCCATCAACACTGACCTCTTTCTCCAAAGAAGAGTTTTCACCAGCATGCTTCTGATCACCATCAGAAGCTTTTCCGTTTGTGGAATCACCTTCCTCTATATTTCTGCAAGAGGTAGCACCATTCAACTAAAAAACCATAGCAATTACAGAGCTAAAAGAAAATGGCAGCATACAGTAATTCAAAAAAAAAAACGGCAGTATAAACATGATAGACCAATTAATCTTCCATTTCTTGAATTAGAGAAAATTTATCTTCCAAGTGACCACCAGTAGTTGGCAGATATACTACAAATCCACAGCGGAAAACTAATAAAACATGCATAATATGATCCACGTTACTTTTCCCCCATTCTTCTCAAAATTATAAGACAAAATAGACATTTATGAGTATGAGATTTCAAGGAAACTGACAATTTGATTATGCATTAGGTATGAAAAATGATTTTGACCCCCACTGTCGTGTTAATATTAGTTATTTATAGTGTAGTCTAGATCTAACTAACTGAAACAACTATGTAACTAACTCAGACAGATACAGTAATCAGACAGCTAGACAAGTGTAAAGAAAGGGTACAACCAGAAGTAGTACACGAGAAGTTGTAATCTCTATTCTCTCAGTGAGCAGCTACCCATTGAGGAATGTCGATGCAAAAAATTATTATGTCAAGCTATCTGCTATAGGGGAATGAAACCAAAGTAGTTCTTGGGGTTCATCGGGAAAATGAGAAAAGCAGGATTACACACACACAAACAAAGTCAGGGTACTCCCATAGACATGGATGTGAGAGACTAACCCCTTGGATAGGGGTGATTGTTAGGTAAAGCACTGTCCAATCAATCTATTAGAGAATAACTACTGTAAGAAATGGACGAGTGATACATACTCTAATGCCAATAATACAGATCTTAGCACATCACGTTATGCCCAAGATTGAACATCAGGAATATGCACAGATATGGGTGGCCTATTAACAAATCTATGATAGCCTCTGATAGCATCTTAAATATTGAGTATATCTAACTCGACTCTAGAAGCTAGTTCAAAAGGTGAAGTTTGTCCATGCCTTATAATGACTAATTTGGCCAAACCGCTAGTCAATATGGGCACTCAACAAACACTAACGGTTACAAATGAAGCATGGACAGAAATAGGCGGCCTTGCAGAGATCTTAACATCCAAAATAGGTAGAGGGCAACATCACTTGTTATGAGTACAATTTCAATAGAATGATGTGATCTGACAGGTGTCAAATCACAAATTAAACTAAATACTTATATGGTTTGATTCAACTACTATAAATAACATAATATGACAATAGAACCCCACGCTGTCTACCTTAATGTTCCACTATGACGAAGAGAAGACTGCAGGGCACGTCTGCAGTTTTGAATCCAAGGGTGAGACAACAGCGTTTTAGCATCAGGCCTTTGTCTAGCATCCTGACATATGCAACAAAAAGAATCAAAATAGGATATTATAACAAACAAAAAAGAAAGGATGAAAATAAAGGATCGGTTAATGACTTAAGCTCCAGCATATCTGCTATGTTCAATAATTACCAAAAAAGAATATCACTTTGTTCATATAATTCCCTTAAAAATTTAAATTATACAGTCATACAAGTGTGTGACCATAGCAGAGCCAGTAATTAAGAAACGGTTGGTGTACACAAACATAAACACAAAATAGGATAATAGTATTTTAGTGAATTTTCATTTGTCGCAACCTAGTATTACTAGAAATAGTATTACCGTAATGATAGTGGCCCAAATTTTTTGGAAATTATCCTCATTTCCCTTCTTCTGTCAAAAAAAAAAAATCCTCATTTCCCTTCTTTTTCTCCAATCATTCAAATGACCAAGCAATTCGGTAACAGTCCAGTGGCAGAACAAGTTATGTAACTATGAAAACCAATCTAAAATATTGTGCAGAATTATGCCCACATAACAATTCCTAATTCCATTTTGGAAGATCCGTATTGTAAAAATCAGTTCTCTTTCTTAACTATTGTGCAATTAATGAATAATCTAACCATATATGGTAGAAACAAAATTCTTAAGGGTAAGTAATATAACATCTTTCAAGTTTTTATTTGTTATATATAGAGATAGAGTCTAGTACAGGAAAAAAAAAAAAAATCCTTATGCTGACAGCAACATCGACCAATGTCAGATCGTGGATGAGGGTTGGGAACAAACTCCAAGATAGACGGAGAGAATACACCAATAGAAGTTATACACAACCACAACGGCATCCAAGTAAAAGACATCATGTTCATTAAGAAACATTTTCCCATCAACGGCTGATATTCAGTTTACCTTCTTAAAGCATTGATGCAGAAAATCAGTAATGTCAGGCGAAAGGCTATCAGGAATTGGAGGATTGTCATCCTGAGAGAAAATTCAAGAGACACAGATCAAATTATAATTGTGTAATTGAGCATATTAAGATTGCATGCTAGCAAAAATTGTTCCGATTATGAACTCGGTAGTTGTGCAATCAAGTGCAAATATCATTATCTAGACAATTCTAAAAGAAACCCAGGTCTAAAGAACCTTCATAGATTGAGGAAACAGTGAATGATGGCACATAAACAAACCTGGACAATACGGAAAAGAGCCGGCATAGGTTGCAAATCATAATAAGGAGGCACACATGTAAGAAGTTCGATAACTGTACAGCCAACACTCCAAATGTCAGAAGCTGCACAAACTCCAGACATTTCTATAACCTGAAAAACCAAACCAAAAGAGATAAGGAACACAGTACATCTGGGATCAAAAGAAAATTTCTCCTAAAAAACACAAACTGAACAGTGAGGCAAAGTTGCTAAAAACTGCAACAGAGTAATCTAATATCTTCGCATACCAGTCTGGTCTTAGAAGAGAATTTAGAAACTATAATGGTCACAAGCTCTAACCAAATGATTTAGCGGAATAATATCATAATATTAATACCTCCGGTGCCATCCAGTATGGTGTTCCAACAACTGAATGAGTATTAACATCAGCTTCTGTTAATTTTGTTGCAACGCCAAAATCAGCAAGTTTGACAAGACCCTGAAAGCATAAATGACGAAATTAAAGCAAATTTTCTAGATGAATCTAGAACAAAGAAACAAAAAGAAAAAAAAAACAAGATACAGTAATGCAAACATAAACGCAGTTTATGTTTAAAAAGAGACTTGAATAAAAGGGAACCTGTGGTGACACTGTAATGCAGACATAAAGTAGTAGATATTTTTCCACTGTTTAGTTTGTTTTTTTAGGAGAAATTTTCGTATTATCCCAGATGTACTGTTTTTGTTCCACAATATTTTCCCATGGTTTTCATTAAAACTGCATGGGAAAATATCGTAGAACAGCGGGTGACGTGAAAGGAAACCTGTGGTGCACTGTAATGCAAACATAACGCAGAGTGACGAAAAAATTTGTTCATTAATGAATAATTTATCACAGATGATTAAAAATGCTGATGTATAAGAAATCCTCAACAAAGACAACAAAAGGAGACAAAACAGACACAAAATAGTGCATTCATAAAAGAAAGTAAAAAATGGTAACTCTCCATCCGTGCTGTTTTATTTTTCTTTTCACACTTTATGGAGAATGCATTATGCTCCACGTTCCTAGTAATTAGCTGATGTTTGTATTAAAACATATACACGCCATTCTGAATTTAATGCAAAATGCTTAAGAGTGATAATAATGCTCAAAACAACGCAAGGCATGGACTCCTTCCTTTTGTCATCTATTTTCTATCTGCGTTTATTTTTAGCTATAAAGGATAAACCAAATATCAACACAAACAAGATACAGTAAAGAAGCATATAAGTAATTAAAACAAAAAACAAAAGTTAATGCAGCAAATAATGAAACAGAAAGGCAGGGATTATACAAAATGTACTTTTCACATAAAGATTCAAAATTCAATTACACACTGAAAATCCACACTCTAGAGCTCAACATGGCTACACGGTGATTTTAGATTACTAAAAACAACCATCTATTACATCCAGATGAAACACAGTTAATCAAGTCCAAAAATAAAAGGATGAATTGTTTGATGAAAAACTAACCTATGAACAGATATACCTTAACATAGCGACGAAATCAATTTGCACATAAGCAACCACTAAAGTTTCTAAAATACAAAGCTCAAGTATGCAATAGGACCATAAAAAATTTACCTCTTTGGTTGTCAATATATTTGCACCCTTAATATCCCGATGGATAACACCTTGCTCATGTAGGTACACCAAGCCTTCCAACACCTTTCACGTTATAAAATACTTTTAGCATGAAATTCAAAAATAGCCAAATCTTAGAAAGACTTTTAGCACAAACAGTTAAGCCTACAAACCTGGGCAATATAAACTGCAACCAACGATTCTGGAAAGGGTCCAAATTTATTTGGCTTGATAATATTTGCAAGTGAGCCATTCTCAACATACCTATGAATTTGCAAACAATGTGAAGCAAAATCAATTAACTACTCTAAACACCCTCCTTCAAATGATCCCACGATTAAATCTTCCAACATTGAGAAAGAGTTGAGCTCACTTACTCAAGAATTATGTGCAGGTGACTCTTTGTCTTCAAAGACCCAAGATATTTTACAATGTTTTTGTGATTCAAATTCTGCAAAATAATAATCATTTAAAAAATCACGATATCATATAATAAGTTTACCAATTCCACCAATGCTCAAAATCCCAAACTTTTCAGAATTGTTCCAATCCAAGACTAAGACAATAAATTATTGATTATTACAGCATCAGCAGACATGGAAAAGTAGCGTTGTTGTCAATCACGGGGCACTACCTAGCATCATGGCACCTAACCACTGAAACCATCACATCACGTCACGTTTTAACAGTTGTGGTGGTCACGGCCAATCACAGCCATTGTGGCCATTACACTCTGTTCAGATATTGAAAAGTTGTGACTATTTAGTTTTAACTTCACTATTTATTGTATTGATTGATCTTCCTTATTAATTAGGGATAGGGATTAACTAGGAGACTCCTACCCATATAAATGTACATTCTCCCCACATAATATGATATGATAAACATATTTTCAGTCTTAAGACACTATGAAAATGCAAAAGAACCCAACTTTGCCCCTAGTGTTATACACCAGGTCCGTTTTAGATTTCATCGGATCAGGTTAAAAACATGTAGCTTTTATGCCAAAACCAACTCAATCCAGTGGTAAGCGGGTTGGTTGAGGGGGTCGGGTCATAAGACCTAACTTTTTTAGTTCAAAAAATAAATAATTAAATGAGATTCTATTTTATGATAATTCCAACACTTGACTAAATTCCACAAATTAAAATTTTAGCACTTGAACTTAACTAAAACACTTCTAGATCAACACATAAAAGTCTTAAACTACATTGACAAAAATTTATTAAAAATGGGTCGGGTTTGCGAGATTGAAAACATAACCCCCATTATCCGAACCAAACCATTTTGGGTTTGGTCGGGTTGATTCAGGTTCTACCCAAACAATTAAAAAAAAACACTTCAGATTGGGTTGGATTGCCCCTACTGTCTATGGTTTCCCACCCTCTTTTGAAGAATTTTGTGATTCCGCAAGCAAGTTCATGGCACAAATTTTGAAGAATTGTGTATAGTGCATAAGAATTTGATCTTTGAAGAACTGTGTATAGTGCATAAGAATTTGATTTTCGAAGCATGTGTGTTAGACAGCGACAGCAACAACAAAGCCTTTCCCCACGGTATGGCTAGCTACATGGACCAATCGATGTTATAAAGCCCTTTGGTGAATTTAGACCACTTAGATTGAAATCATATATGCTAGAATATCTAAAAAATATATTGCCATGTCATTATTCTATCATAAAATATCTTAGAGTATCTCTGAGAATTAGTTTCTATCTTTCTTTATTTTCATTATTGTTTTCTGTATTAATAAGGATTAAGAGTCAAGCATTAAGAATTCGAGCAATGACTTTTTTTTGTAGAGTGCTCTGTCTCTACAATAACATCCAACACATCATTCACGTCAATATTAATATAGTTTTAAGAGTGCTTTTTAATGCAAGAACAGCTGTATCATGTCATTTGAAATCGTTGCCTAAAGCTTCAGCCACAATATATCCATAGGAGGAATAGAGCAAATAAAACCCTGAGAGCTATCAAGCAAAAGAAAAATTAACTGATAATGTACTGCAAATCTAACATTTGAGGAAAAGAATTACCTTTAACAAATCAATTTCTTGCTATAAACATTGAGTCGTCCATCCAATATTAGCATAGTCACAGGTAAACAGCACCCGAATTAGTAGTTAAAAAATTGCATTAAAAAAAAAACAACAATAAAGAGGCGTTACAGTCTAGAAGAAACGCTAATGAGTTTGCTAGTTGTTTTATCTGTTGCAAATATATTTTGGGAATTTAAGTGTGCTTCAAAAAGCCCAACATAAAAAGTAACGAACTAACAAAGAGCAGTATAAGTGGAATAACCTACGACACTAATGATGATATTTTCATGGAATCAATCTCCCGCAAATAACTCCAAAAACTAACCAAAGTTGGGATTTGCAGACCCTAAAACTGTAGGGTTTTCAAATTTCATACGATTTGCACATAACTTCCTAGTAATCCCGCTTTAATCACACAATTATTGGTGTGTCCCATTTCAATTGGAACCAAAATTAACTCCACCAAGGATGCCATCAAGACCTAATCATTTATAATTAATAGCTACCGTAAAATTTTAAAAGAAAACGGATGATACCATGATAATGTTGAGATCCTCCTGAGCAATATTCTCCAAAGAAACTTGTTTAATTGCAACAAAATCTCCATTCTCCAAGTCCAAACCTTTGTAAACTCGACCATAAGCTCCTTTCCCGATCTCATCTCCCAGCATCTGCTCCAAAGCTCACATGTAAACAAAGCAATCAGCCATCAAAAAATCAAGCTATCAAACAAGTCAATTCCATATGCAACTTAAAAAGAAAAAAAGTTGCAAATGATACTCATATACGTGAATTAGAAATACAATACGTCTAAGTGCATTCCCTCTGCACACTCTCCAACACTTAAAATGTTCAATTTAAAAAATCAATCAACAATAATAAAAATCACTTGTAAAAAAAAACAATGATAATAATCAAAATAAAAGACGTTTAACACGCGTTCGTCCAAAAAACATTTAACTTGCTTTCGTCCAAAAAACATTTAACACTCGATTACGCAATTGAAAAAAATAAATAGATTAGAAACTTCCAGCATCCAATTCAGCAGGAGTCCCTTGCCTCCAGTGCACGTCACAACTATCTTAAACACCAGCATATCATTGCAAAATCATCTTTACTTCATTACTGCAACCACCATCACTATTTCAATTTTACTGCCTACCATCGTTCCACATTACATCTACGCCCCGTCAATACCGCTACGCTACCAGCTACACTACCATCAGCTTGCTTTCTACTACTCACACAGCCACCGCAAAATACTAGGGTTTCAGTTCAACTACTACACTATCAACCTCACTATTGCTACAATAATTTCATAATCCATAACTTCATCATTCATCATATCACGCTGATTAAGCAAAAACCGCACTAAAATTTCTCTGACTTCAACAAAAAAACCAACCTAAACCTTCCACTGATCAAATTTCAAAGTTCAGTGTTTAATTTAACAATCTACAAAGCAATAATTCACCAATTCAAACTTCAAAATGGATGAAGAAACGACATACATATTTGTTATCAAGAGTTTTGGATTTGGTGAAAGCGGAACCAGTAGACTGACGCGACATCTCTGAAAACGGCAGCGGCGGTGATAGGAGAAACGAAACCGTAAACGGCGATGATCTCAAATTCCCGTCTCCATGTCGCCGCCGATTCGAGGAAAATTGCTGGACTGAAGTAAAAATGGGGGTATATGGATAGTAAAGGAAGTGTGTGTTATTGTAACGGAAATGGGTTTTAAAAAATTGAGAAACTTTTGATAAGTAAAAAATTGTGTTAATAATGAGAAGTGTGTGTTATATTTATTAATGAAAATTAGTTGAAAAATAAGAAAAATGCATGTTTGTAAGAAAGTGTACATACAATGCATGCTTAGTTGTATTTTGTAAATAACGGTCAAAATGGAATGAATGTACTTACTGCTATATAGCTGGCAATGTCCATTCTTTTCTTTTTAAGGTAAGTAGATGATAATATTTATTCTTTTTTGCTAATTTTACTTTTTAAAACAATTTATTAATACTTTCCGAATTATATTAGAATATCAAAATTAATTGATTAGTATACTCCACATTCCAAATTTTTTTTGAATAGACTAAAATGATGTATATATTACCACTGGATCACCCTGCACAAGGTGTGTGTAAAGGATGAATCAAACAAAAGTATTTACAGTTTCACATAACCAGTAAAAGAAGTAGCTCTAACAATACAAACAGACTACTGGACACCCATACATTGTAAATGATGTTTCCACCAGTCATGATAACTATAAAGGAAGGCGCCATGTTTGGACTTTATCCATAAAAAAGAATTTAGTTTAACTTTTTCTATCAGCACGGACGGATGCAAAGTCACATTGTTGAAGGTTCGATATCAAAATAATTTGTCCTCTTGAGCCTAACTCAGGCGGTAAGGATAATGCATAATATATATAAGGTTTGGGTTCAAACCCCGACCACCACACAGAAAGAAAAAAGATATCAAAATAATTCACTTTTATGCACACTTACAAATATCAAAATAATTCACTTTTATGCACACTCACAAAATATGGTTTGTAATATTTGGTTCAACCGACAATGTTTAAAATGATATTTATTTATTCGATATGATAAAGTACATAAAATACACCCACATATTCAACATCAGTAAAAAAAAGTTGAGAAAAAAAATTCATTTCGAGAAAAAAAAATCAACATCTTAAAAACATAAAAGATTATCAAACTCACATCATTGAAATTAATAGCATACAACAACAAAATACATACAGATAATATGATAAAATCAAAGTGATTGGAATGGACATGTCTCCGGATCTACAACGGTGACGCTAAAATCATTGATTAAATATGTAATTGGCTAAAGTTGATGTTTCAATAAGAACCAAGCGAACTCAGCGGCAAGACAGAAAAATCAAACAACAACACGCAAGACAAACAACACAACACTCATACAGCAAAACCGTGATAAAAAAAACATAAATCTATGTGAAAAATCACTTATTTGGATTAAAACAAGATAAAAGGATGGAGATGGGTGATTTTCGATCAAAATTGACTCAAAATACACCCCCTCAAAAAATAATGTTGAAGAGAAAAAATTATGGTCGGCTTATTGTGTTTTTGTTACCTACAAAACACCTTACAAAACAATCGACAATGTTGTTATGAAACATAATTCAAAAGGCCAAGAGACTAAACACCACTATATATAAACTAAATGCCACACTCTCTCAAAAAAAAAAATTAACTAAATGCCACACAATTATGCAAAGGAAAATAATGGAAAAATTTGCATTCAATTGTCAACTGCTCATTTCGAAGATAGGATTGACTATGGATTTGAACAATAACACGTGATTTCATAAAACCATATGATTTTCCCAATCTAAATAAAGACAAATTTTTATGAAAAGGTTTAGCTCGGTGTTCTATTCAGTAAGCATAAAAAAAGAACTAACTCAGTATTCTTAAAAAAAAAAATAGATAAATTGGAACTAAGGCAAGAGGACATAGACAAACCCTTCTTTTAATATGTCAGAGATCATACCAATTCTGAATATACGTCATCTTTTTTTTCATTTTCACTTGAAGAGTTATTATACTTGTCTAGCTTCACTCGAATTTGAACACGAGACATCGCCGTTGTATATGTGCGTTTTAGATTAACGTCTATTGCTTTATATAAATGCTAAAACGAACTCGCTAATTGTGATTTGCTAGGGTCTAAATTTTGTCACACAAGTAAAAACCTGTTTGTAACTTGCCATGTTTGAAATAATTATTTTGGTTAGAAAAAGCAAGAAAATTAATATTTAATTGAACAACTGCTTCATCGTTCACTTTTTGTAAGTTTTTTTTTTTTCATTTTCCACACATATTAGAAAAAATAAATGTTTGTCCTCGTAAGTTTACTTCAATTGATATGAACAATCCATAATATATGTAAGGTTCGAGGTTTGAACCCCGACCACCACAAAAAATAAATGTCTACATCTTTTATTTTTAATAAAATTAAAGGTATAAATATTTTACATTTTCATATTGTAATAAATTATATTTATCTTTTTCAGTAACACCAACAATATAATAAATATACAATATAAATTCTTATCTTTTTTAATGATACAATAATTTAGCATTTTAGGAAAATTTGTCTAAAGAGGGTATAATTTTAAGTGAAAAATACAACCCAAAACCTTTTTCTTTTAGGAATACAGCCCAAAACCATTTTATTTTTTTTGAAAGAAATACAGCCCAAAACCATGTATATTCCCTTTATATATAGTAAATTATAAATAAATAAGGTAAGGAGAGGTAATTTTTTAATTGGCACCCTGATATTCATTTAAATTCCGATATGTTTCCTCTTTGTTTATTCAAATAAATAAATAATAGTGATTAAAATATACAAAACAATTATAGAAAACTTTATATGGAAATTTATTTTAGGAAATTATTTATTGTCACAAAATCTTAAAATTTATTTTAAGAAATTTTCATATGGAAATTTGTTGTCACAGTCATGAAATTTATTGTCACATAAACTTTCCTTTTGCATATAAGTTCAAATGAATCTAATAATTTTAGATTTAATTATTTAGATAAAATTCAATAATTTAAAAAAAAATACTTAGCACACAAAATTATTTCAAGAAATTTTCATATGAAAAATTATAGTCAAAAAATCTTAAAATTTATTATTACATAAACCTTCCTTTGCATATCAGTTCAAATGAATTTAATAATTTTAGATTTACTTATTTAGATAAAATAGATTTTTTTTTTTAAAAAAAATTGACAGATAATTTTTAACAATATTAGCTACTCGGATATTGATTAATTTGTCTTGTAATTTGACAAAAATTATAATATTATTGTATGATAATATTTGACAGATCATCGACGACTAAAACGGATTTTAAAGAAAAATCATTAACAACAAAAAAGACATTTTTTCTATTGTTTTTCTTTTTTACAAAACTTTTCTAATGTTAATAATAATAATAATATGTTAATGTGATTTTATCTAAACTAGTGTATTTACCTGACGTTGCCCGGGTTAGATATATAATTAAGTATGACCAAAATTTCGCATGTATGGTATGAGCAAATGAAATTTACCATTGACTGGTATCAGAGGGATATCTTAATGGATGCACACGAATATAATAAAATAGACTATATTTTAAATACTCATAGATCAATAGATGCACATGCAGTTTTTTTTTTGTTGGTATTCCAGGAGAAAGGACAGGAAACAACGACATCCCAGCTAGGTTGGCATTCCGTGAAACCACCCTCCTGTGCACATGCAGATGAAATTAACTGGATTTAATTTTTTCTAAGGAAAAATTAACGGGATTTAGTAAAATTATTAACACATATAAAATAAAATAAACATTTTTTAAGTATTCAGACTCGCAGAAATCCGCACTCATTAGTAAAACTATACAATCGTCGTATTACTTAAATAAAAACCTTCTCTCCATGAAATGAAATATAACTGAATTTCCTAATTAATGATTTTTGTTTGATTAGAAATTTGTTGTAGAAGTGAAAGTGTGTGGTATAATATTTTTGTCTCATCAAAATAGAAGGAATAAAGTCTAAGAGGTGTTAGTTTAGTGGTAAGAATTTGACTTTGTAACTTCAAGAGACGCCGTCTAAATTTCACATGGAACACTTGTAAAATGTTCATTTTGCCACAATTGTTAATAATAAAATTTAGGGAATAAATTCTACATAATTTCAATTATTGTGTAATAATGCATTTTTTTTGTATAAAAAAAATCATTTTACACATTGATATTTGCAATGTTTGTAAATATCTTAATATCTACTTATACTTGTCTAGCGAATATTCGTTTCTTTTTAAGGTAAGTAGATAGTATCTATTCTTTTTTGCTAATCTTACTTTTTAAAACAATTATTAGTATATAATACTTACCAAATTATATTAGAATATCTAAATAATTCACTTTTACCCACGAAATATGGTTTTCAAGACTAAGTTCATCTGACAATGTTTAAAATGATATTTATTCATTCTATTTGATAAAGTATATTCTAAAATACAACCACGTATTCAATATCGCTAAAAACGTAAATACAATCATATATTCAACGTCGCTTAAAATGTAAAGAATGAACAAACTCACATCATTCAAGTTAATAACACCTACAAATAATATGATAAAATCAAAGCGATCGAAATAGTCATGTCTCCGGATCTACAACGTTGACACTAAAATCATTGATTGAAGTTGATATTTCAATAAGAACCAAATGAACTCCACAACAAGACAAAAAATCAAACAACATTGCACAAGATGAACAACGCAACGCCGTACTCACAACAAAATCATCATAAAAAACCTAAATTTATGTGAAAATCATGTATTTGGATTAAAATAAGAAAGATAAAAAGGGATGATTCCCGATCAAAATTGACTCAAAAACACCCCATCAAGGAATACCGTTGAAGAGAGAAAATCAAGGCTGGCTTATTGGAATGGAAGAACATACAGAGAGATGTTGTATGGGGTGTAACATTGTTTTTTTTTTAACAAGCCAAAATGGAACATATTAAATTACCACAGGTGGTTCATCTTGCACAAGATGTGCAAAAGAGAAACACCTAACAAAAACAAAGTTACAGTCTGTATTCAAACCCAAAAGAAAACAACATAAGAAAAACAGACAAAACACGTTACAAAACAATTGACAACGTTGTTATTGTTATGAAACATAAGTCAAAATGTCAAGAAACTAAACGCCACTATTTATAAACAACTTAAATTCGTGTTTTCTTTTTACACTATTACGCAAACGAAATTATGGAAAAAATTGCATTCAATTGTCAACTGCTCCTATCAGAGACAATTTTGACTTCAAATTTAAACAATGTCATGTGATTTCATGAAACCATATGATTTTCTTGATCTAAATAAAGATGAATGTTTATGAAGAAGATTTGACTTGGTGTTCTATTCAATAGGCGAAAGAAAGGAACTGACTCAATAATCTTTAAAAAAAATAGATAAATCAAAATTAAGGCAGGACGACATAGGTGAACCCCTCTTTTCTTGTGTCAGATATCTTACCAATTCCGAAAATACGTCGTCTATTTTTTCTTTTCCACTCAAAGAGTTCTTATGTTTTTCTAGCTTCACTCGAATTTTAACACGAGACATCTCCATCGTGTATGTGCGTTTCAGATTAATGTTTATTGCTTCGTATAAATACTAAAACAAACTCTCTAATTGTGATCTATCAGGTCTAAATTTTGTCACACTAGTAAAAAAAACTGAAATTAGGTTATGTTGCTTTCTAACTTGCCTTTTTTTAATAATTATTTTGGTTGAAAAAGTAAGAAAATTAAGTATTTAATTGATTTACTGCTTCATCATTATATTTTTAAGTTTTTTTTTTTTTTCATTTTTCACACACACGTTAGAAAAAGTATATGTCTATATTTTATGTAAAACTACTACTCCCTCCAAGAAAAAATGTAGAACTACTACTAAATTGTTGTTCATATATAAATATTTTTAATATTTATTATGTCTTATAAATTTAATAGTAGAACTACTATTATATGTTACTAGAAGAAAGATAGAGACTCATGTGTACGTATATTTGCTCGTTTTATTGTGTTAATGTTTGTAAATTACGAATAATGTTTTATAAAATTATAACAAACCCGATAAATGACTTTATAAAAAAAAACACAATAAATCATGTTTGTCCATTTCAATAACACAAACAACATAACAAATATAATATAGATCATTTTTAACGACAACATCGATAAATATCATTAAATAAAAATTAGTTTAAGGGTATAATTGAAATAATGAAAAATTCATCTCAAAGTTTCATACTCACATATTGTAATTATAATTATAAATCAAATAAGGTAAGTCCAGAAAGCTAATTTTTAAGTGGCCCTATTATTCATTCAAATTCCCTTCTATTTCCTCTTTGTTAATTCAAATAAATGATAGTGATTAAAATATACAAAATCTTAAAATTAGGAAATTTTCATATGGAAATTTGTTGTCACAAAATCTTAAAATTTATTGTCACATAAAACTTACTTTGCATATAAGTTCAAATGAATCTAAAAAATTTAGATTTAATTTCATCAAAATAATTAATTAATTATTTAGATAAAATACAATAATGTTTTTAAAAAAAATCGAGAGATGGTTTTTAAAAATATTACGCTACTCGAATATTAATTAATTGAGTAAAGAATCATTTTAGTCCATGAGAAAAAATATAAGAACTGAATTAGTCCCTAAGAAAATTTAAAACCCGTCTTAGTCCTTGAGAAAAATGAACTGAGACATCATAGTCACTATATTCTTTATTTATTGTTTGGTTGATGGAGGAAAGAAAAGAAACTAAAGAAAAAAAGAGAAAAGAGTATGGTTGTTAAATACTCTTGTATTAGAAAAATAAATATATGTCTATATTTTATGTAGAACTACTACTCCCTCAAAGAAAAAATGTAGAACTACTACTAAATTGTTATTCATGTATAAATATTTTTAATATTTACTATGTCTTATAAATTTAATAGTAGAACTATTGTTATATGTTACTAGCAGATTTGTCAAAAAAAAAAAGGTTACTAGCAGATAGATCGACACTCATGTGTACATCTTTTTGCTCATTTTATTGTGTTAATGTTTGTAACTTACAAACAATATTTTTTATGAAATTTTAATTTTGATTAAAAGTATAAATGTAGACGTGTGATTTTCAAATTATAACAAACGCAATAAATGATTTTATAAAAAAAACACAATAATTCATGTTTGTCTATTTCAATAACACAAACAACATAACAAACATAATAAAAATCATTTTTAACAGCAATAAATATCATTATATTTTTTTGACAAAAACAAAACGATATTCATTCATTCAAATCGACAGAGTACATCATATACAAACATCGCTAAAAACGTAAAGGGTGAATCTGCGAACAAACTCACAGCACCCAAGTTAATAGCATACAACGGCAAAATGCCTACAAATAATATGATAAAACCTAAGTCACCGAAATACCCATGCTCCAGGATCTACAATGTTGACGTCCAAATCATTGGTTGAATTTGTAATTGACTATTGTAGATCTTTCAATGGGAACTGAACAAACACCGCGACAAGACGCGGAATCAAACGCCGCACCAGACGACAAACAACACAACGCCACACTTAGACGACGAAATCACAAAAAACACAAAAGGAAGAACTTGATAGATGTGAAAACCACTTATTTAGATCGAGAGAAAAAGGGAAAAAAGATGTAGAGGGGTGATTCTAGGTCAAAAAATGACATAAAACCACCCCTCCTCGATGAACGAAGGAGAAAGAAAGTTTAGAGAGAAGTTGAAGTTTCTCTCACTAGAAAACTAGGGCCGGCTATTGTGCTTCCTTTTGATCATTATATACAAATTTGTTTAAGGGTATAATTGAAATAATGAAAATTTCATCTCAAAGTTTCATATTCACGTATTGTAATTATAATTATAAATCAAATAAGGTAAGTCCATAAAGCTAATTTTTAAGTGGCCTTAGACTTCATTCAAATTCCCTTCTATTTCCTCTCTGTTAATTCAAATAAATAATAGTGATTAAAATATACAAAACAATTTTAGAAAATTGTTTATATGGAAAAAAATTAGGAAATTTTCATATGGAAATTTGTTGTCACAAAATCTTAAAATTTATTTTCACATAAAACTTACTTTGCATGTAAGTTCAAATGAATCTAAAAAAATTAGATTTAATTTCATAAAAAAAATTGGTTAATTATTTGGATAAAATACAATAATGTTTTTTAAAAAAATTGAGAGATGATTTTTAACAATATTACGTTGCTCAGATATTAATTAACCGAGTAAAGAACCATTTTAGTCCTTGAGAAAAAATATAATATCTGAATTAGTCCCTAAGAAAATTTAAAGCCCGTCTTAGTCCTTGAGAAAAATAAACCGAGACAACATAGTCACTATATTCTTTATTTATTGTTTGGATGATGGAGGAAAGAAAATAAAGTGAAGAAATAAAGAGAAAAAAATATGGTTGTTAAATACTTTGTATTAGAGAAAATAAAAGGAAAGAAATATATTTATAAAAAGACTCAAATGTCCTTAAGTGAAAAACTATATATTGGTAATTTTCAATGATTTTAATGAAATACTTATTTTAATATACTTTTTTAAGGAACTTTAATGTTTTTTTTTTCATGTATCTTTTTTTTTGTTAAGGACATTCGTGACATTTTTTAATACACTTGTATTTTTCTTTTCATTTTCTCCGAACACCAAACTATTAAACAATTATCTTAATTTCTTTTCTCTTGATTTTATTTTCTTTCCTCTATCTTTCATCCATCAACCAAACAAAAAATAAAGAAGGCTGGGTATGTTCTGTCTTGGTTTATTTTTCTCATAGACTAAAAATGGTTTACTTTTTTTTAGAGATTAGTTGGAGTCTCAGGGTTTTCTTAGGGACTAAAATGAGTCTTTACTTTAATTAATTTGTCTTGTAATTCAACAAATACTATAATATTAATGTATGATAATATTTGATAAATCACATTGTATGCATTAAGAACTAAAGCGAATTTTAAAGAAAGGTGTTAACAACAAAAAAGATAACTTTTCTAAGACTAATAATAATATATTATTGTGATTTTATCTACTTTTTATCCTTCTCCTACTTGAGATACAAAAATAGTTTAATCAAACATGTCAACTGGAGTAACATATTTTTTTTTTTGCTAAGCAAGGAGTAAGGATAGACATCAGGAGGAAACACCGACATTCCAACCAGGTTGGCATCCCAGGAAACCTCCGTCCTATGCCGCCAAACTCTAACATTTTATTAAAAAAATGGAAAAATATATACAAGAAAAGGGGGGACTAGGCCAAAACCCTCAGAAGAAAAACAAACAGAAAACAAATAAAGCGGAAACAGACTACAACAAACTAAGGAAACCTGTAGTTAGGCAAGCCAACTCTGTCACGAGAGAAATCCAAATGCAACTCTGCCAGAAGCGAGTCTAACCAAACTAAACCCTGAACGGATTATCCAAATTCGCTAAGCTATCATAACTATGCCATCTCAAACATTCCAATAAAGCAAATTCATTGGGCAGATGGTGAAGGGCCACCCCTTGTACGAGTGTTATACGAATATATTCCTAACACTTTTTTTTTCTTTGCTTGCTGTTGCTTCTTGGAAAGAACTTGAGTGAATCCTTCCTCTGCGGCCCGTTGGTCATATTCACGAATTCTAACCCATAAATCCAAGTCGCTCTGGACATTTTTGGATGTATAAACCTCACGGTGCTGAGCAGGGGTAACCCGAACTGGCTGTATAGTGTTATCATTCATAATCTCAACATCTGGCTGCTTCCCATCAAGGAGTTGTGTCTTAAGATTTTGCTTCTGCTTTCTCGTCAGAACGGGAGTAAAGGATGCTTCTTCTGCTGCCTTTCTATCATTCTCTTTTATGCGTTCCCAAAGTTCCATATCATGCTGAACTCTAGCGTTACTATGTTTCTCCGGAGAAGTAATAGCAATAACATATACTCCGCATTAATTGTTTGATAAATTATTTGTAAGACCTAGCTCAAGTGATATTGCTGATATTATCATGTTGAACGTCTTTGCTTGGGTTCAAACTATTTATGTCTGTATGAGTTTCAGACGATATTTGTCACTTTATATTTTTTTGGTGTCCAACCCTCTAGTTTAAAGGAGAGGAGACCCTAGTAATCAGAAGTTCAGAAGGAAGGTAAGTAAGGTATAACCAAGAAAGGTTCCCATCAAAAACCGAACTTGAAGTTCTTCTTAACGATTCGTCTTAGAGAAATCTCATTAATTATAAAGTCAAAACTACCTGACAAAATTAAAGGATGTTATATAGATATATACACACACTATAAAGTAAAATAATTCTAAATACGATAGTTTTTGTATAGATTGAAACAAAATAATAAAATATATTCACTACTAAAAAAAGAAAAATCAGCGAGATAATTTTAGAAAGGAAAAACGTGGAATATCTCTCTAACTCCGTCATTAAATTTTATGAGAAAATTGGTAAGGAGTTTCATTTTTTCTCTTTCTAATTTCCGTCTTTAATTTTTGGTTTTATTAGTACTTATGTATATATCACAATCGATAAATATTGTTATACATAGCTTTAAAGTACTTAGAAATAGACAAAACTAAGTGAAGCTGACAAATTCTTTAGAAGTAAATATAAATGAAACTCTTTTTTTTTCTTGATAGATTAAACAAGTAAAAATAATAGGTGTAGTACAAAATAATCACATAGATAAACTTTTGCACAAAAATATACTCATATAAAATATTATTAGTATTTAAAACCATTAGTGATTCATCCCGCACAAGACGTGCTAAAAGTAAACCACCAAAATAATTACAACGTCACTTTAGGTGCCTAAGTACAGTAGTACCATCAAAGCATTAATAAAGAAACTACAAAGAAACACCCATACATAGAAGTGGGTTACGCCACCACTCATGGAAGCAAAAAGCAAACGAAGCAATATTTGATTTCAACCAAAAAAAACGAATCCATCTTGACTTTTTCGAGAAGGGCATAAGGATCAGAAGCCACATTTTTTTAAGATGCGGTTGTTTCTTTCTTTCCAAATTGCCCACACACAAGTAAGCCAAATTACCCTGAAGAATGAATGGGAAGATCTCGACATACCTGCCAAACGAATAAACTGTTCGAAATGTGCACAAATTGCTCTAGGTGAAACCGAAGTGATACCTAGCCACTGTCACACCAGATTCCAAATGCTACCAAAGATGTTACATCCAAGAAAGAGATGTTTAGTTGTCTCGGAGCAGCCACATCCGGCAACACACATAATATTAGTTTATTGAAGCACTCGACGTCGTACCAAATTATTTTTGGTAGGAAGGCGATCTCAAAGTAGACACCACGCAAAAACAGATGCCTTTGAAGGAACGTGTTGATGCCACACTTTAGGAATGCGGCCCCTGTCCACCAAGTCGTCATATGTCGTACGAAAACTTTAAGTCCCACGCACGGAATATCCCTGAACAGGGTCAAGCAACCACTTCCATATGTCCTGAATATTTTCCTGCAAAACAATGTTATGTAATAAAAGAGTACACTCCTGCACACTATCCTCCTCCCATGCTAAAAGACGTATCCTCCACACCCAATCTCGATGCACGGCCAAATCAAAGAGACGGCGGAATTTTATCCCTAAAGGGACTCCACCCACCAAATTATCTGTCCAAAAGCAAGTATTGCGGTCGTCACCGACTTCCCGGCGAGTAATATTCTCAAACCAGCACCCCACTCCCATAACAGTCCCTCCACGTATATTACACATTGTCCTCCACCACAAAGAATCGTGCCTGCCACCCTCTTTCATCCGGCCTCTCTCCTCGCCATATCGAGCTTTTAACACTCGATACCACAACTCATCCTTATCAACAAACATCCTCCAACACCACTTTCCTAAAAGTGACAAATTAAATTTTACTATCCTCCTAACTCTGAACCATTCGTCCTCCTGTGGGAGACAAAAAGAATCCCATTTCACCCATGCGATTTTCCTAAAATCCTCACCACCCAAAAAAAAAAATTAAAATAGATTCGATAGAAGAAATTATACCTGCGGGGGCCTTGAAGAAGGAAAGAAAGTAAATCGGAAGTGAAGACAGGACAAATTTCAGTAATATCATACGACCACCAAATGAAAGAAATTTATCATTCCACGATGACAACCGAGCAACAATACTATCGATCATAGGTTTCCAAAAACTGAGATTCCTGACATCCCCACTAATAGGCAGCCCCAAGTAGACAAAAGGTATGGTTCCGGTTCTACAATTCATTATTGAAGCCGCTTCTGACAAGCCGCTTCTGTTAAAATTAACCTTCGACCCTGATATTTCCTCAAATAAAAGCAACACTGCGCGCATTGAATGCACATTCGACCAACTCTTTTCACCAATAATTAAAGTATCATCCGCAAACTGAAGATGGATAAATGCACCTTGCCCTGACGACCTACACCATACCCTCATAAGAGATCTGTGGCCACCAATGCCTTCATCAGAACATTAAACCCTTCCGCCGCCAAGTGGAATAAAAATGGAGAAAGGGGGTCCCCCTATCGGAGCCCCCTTTCAATAGGACCGAAGCAGTTGCCGTTCCACCACATTCATAAATCCATTTTCACCAAAGGGTTGGAAAATTCATAGTTCGCATCACCGAATCAAGATAATTTAAGTCCGCCGAGTCATATGCTTTTTCGAAAACAACTTTAAACAAAAGCATTTCCTTGTTCATACGCCTAGCGTCATCAACTACTTCTTTGGCAATAAGAATACCATCTAGGATATGCTTCCCTTGAATAAAAGTTGACTGTGAATCGGATACAACACTACTAATGACCGCCTGTAACCGATTAGCAAGAACCTTCGCCAAAACCTTGTACGTGCAACCCACCAAGGATATAAGGCGGAAGTCATTTAATCTTTGAGGGTTGTCCGCTTTCGGAATTAAAGCAACAAATGTAGAATTCACCCTCTTCGTCAGTTTCCCGTTACGATGAAATTCCGACAAAAATCTCATAAAGTCATCTTTTAATTCGTGCCAAAACTATTTGATGAATTCAAAATTAATACCATTCGATCCTGGGCTCTTGTAAAAAAAAAATGTTAATACAAAATGATTAAGGTAATGTCTTGGCCGCTAACACTCTCCAAAATAGCTTTTGTAAAAAAGAAAAAAAGACTTTCCAAGATAGTCAGCAATGTTGTATCCAATAAATTTTATGTAAAAAATCTTGAGGAGTAGCACATTAAACTCTTGTGTGCACGCTATACTTTTATATATGTTTCTATTAGCTAACTTAACATATTTTATGCCGTTTCTATCACAGTCAATATAAACCACTAATATGACAATGCATTTTTTTTAAGAAGTTAAAACGAAATTATATTGCTAAAGAGCCAAGTCTTTCAGCACAAGGTGTGCTAGAAAGAAAGGGCTAAAAAGTCAAGTTACAGAGATATTACATAAGCAACAAAAGAAAAAATAACTTAAGTAATAGCACATAATTGGGTTAAGCCGCCAAAAATGACAACCAAACATCACATTCATGCTTGAGGCTAAGACATTGTATACCAGACGACAAAACAAGATCTTAAACTTAGTAACACAACAATTCTCATGCCGAGCTAGTTGCAATACTTCATGGCTTAAAGCTAGCTAGGAGTTACAATTTCTGGAATGTTGTTTGCTACTCTGATTCCTTGCATGCTCTTAACCTTGTTGCAGTTCATTTCCACCGTTATGCAGTGGAGATATTATCTATCCAAGATTTTTTGAAGCTTGACTAAAATGCATGGTTAATTCACTTCTTAAGAGAAGGTAATCAATGTGCATACCTTCTTGCTAAGTTGAGATCTTCCCGCAACGATAAGTTTTACCTTTAACATGAACCTCCTACTAATCTCCCTTCCGTCCTTGAAGCTGATGTTTTGAGAAATAGCTACTTAAGAGAGTAGTTCTTCATGATTTTTTTTCTTTCTTTTCCCTTTGTAAAAAAAATAAAAAATATTCCTATCAATTATTTTTTTACAATTATATATTTTGCAAATTATACTTAAAAAACAAACCAAAAGTTACTTTCTCCGTTGTTTAGTATGAGTATTTTACAAAAATTATGGGTATTAAAATATAGTTGGGGTCCTTTAAAGAAAGTTGTCCGATTATTCCTAAAAAAAATTATTGTAGTGGTAAATTTGTTTAAAAAAGTGTATATTACTAAATTAACTTTTATATGTAAATACATTTATTGTTAATTTTTCATAATTTCAAAGACAATTAATAAGATATATTGTTGTAAAAAAAAAGTAACCAATAGATCTAAAAAAATTAGAGATAACACTTTTTTAGGGATGGTGGGGAGTAATAATTAATTAAATTGATTGATAAAAAAGAAGAAGACATGGTTATCCAAATGGAATACTACAATAAAATATTGTTGAAATTTGAGAATCAAGAGACCACTGTACGACAGCACAAATCCGTCGTTTGCTTGCTGTGATCCAAAACGACAACTCTTCCACTATCCTTTCACTTTTCACCTTTTTCCTCTAAAACAATTACAATTCACAACTCAATAGAACAAGAAGAATATTGGGATTTTTTTTTTGAAGATAAGCATCAACCATAGATAGATAAGGTAAATTCTTCTTCAATTTCAATTTTGGCTTCAATTTGTTCTCTTAATGCGTTTTTCTGCTTCCAATTTTCCATCTTCATCGTTTAATTAACATGGGTTTTGCTCATTCTTTTTAAAAATTCGAGCTTTTTTCTTATCTTGATAGTTGAAGCTCCAAAATTTCTTTTGATTCAATGTCACTTATAAGTGTTTTGTTTTTTTTGCATTAGAATTGATAATTGGTTAATCCCAAATTGGTGCTGTGTAGTTCATTGATTGTGCATTGTGAGAAATTTAGAAGCTTTGTATAAGTTGATTCAATTCAAATCAATTATTTGAGTCATGTTGAGAATTGTATGAGTTTATCTTATCACATGATTACAACAAAATTTTAACGATTTTAAGCTGCAATAGGCATTTTCATATTATCAGATTTTAACTTGAGAAGTTTCATTTGACTTGATTCCCGAGAAGTTAAGGTATTATTGGCTTCATAATGTGTAGGAACAAATTTTCAAGCCGTGGCTTTTGAACATGTCAAAGGTCACTTCTTGAAGAGTTGAAGTAAATTAGTTTTTTTTTCTTTTTGTTTTTGATAATTTTGGGTTTGTTATTATTGAAGGCTGAAATAAATGATCTCTCATTGATTTAATTATTTTGCGTTTTTGGAACTTGTGTGTCTACTGCGAAAGGTCTGAAGTTGAACCAATGGAAATTACACCTGCTAGAAAGACACAGAAGGCTGACCGAGAAAAGTTAAGGAGGGATCGACTCAATGAACAGTTTTTAGAGCTGGGTAACATTTTAGGTACATGAAACTTCACTTTCTAACATAGGAGAATAGCAAAAAGCAAGCAGAGTCACTGGTTCTTCATATATTCTATTCTGATTTTAAACTACATGTTGCAAAGGTTACTTAAGATTGCAGTCATTGATAAATTTTACCAAACAAATTATTGCTTGTTGTTTCTCTAGAATTCATTCATGTGTTAGGCTTTTTATGCTTAGAAGTTAGAACTGATAAAACAGAATTCCTCTTAAAATAACTCTGTGCTCTGTGGTGACTCTGAAATGCAGACCCTGATAGGCCTAAAAATGATAAAGCGACCATTCTAGGAGATACAGTTCAATTGCTGAAGGACCTTACTTCTCAAGTTAGTAAACTAAAAGATGAATATACTATGCTAAATGAAGAATCTCGTGAGGTAATATTTTCTCTCGGTTCGATGAATCACCTTGATGCTTTTGGGACATAAATTTACAGAGGAAATAATTTATTTTTCATTCAATTTCCAGTTGTCTCAGGAGAAAAACGATCTCAGAGAAGAAAAGGCTTCTCTTAAATCAGATATTGAGAACTTGAATAATCAGTATCAGCTGCAACTAAGGACTATGTATCCATGGCCTGCAATGGATCATTCCGTTATGATGGCCCCACCATCATATCCGTATCCAGTTCCAATGCCGGTTCCTGCTGGTTCAATTCCCATGCAGCCGTACCCCTACTATGCTAATCAACACCCTGCAGTCATCCCTAACCCTTGTTCAACATATGTTCCCTTTTTAGCCCCAAATACAATTGTTGAACAACAATCCACTCAGTATGTATCCCCGCCTCTTCATCCAGGTAGCCGGTCCCACATATCAGGGAAACAAGACTCCAAAAACAAATCATCTAGGGAGAGCAAGGCTCAAAGAAACGAGGATTCCAATGATGTAGCCACGGACCTTGAGTTGAAGACTCCTGGGTCTTCCGCAGATCAGGTTGGTGCTACTTTTTTCCTGGTAAATCCCGTAACCTATAGCTGTAGTAGAAAAGGTATTGAATTAAAGTTGTGTTTGTTGTCGGATTTTGCAGGATTTAACATCCGCACAAAAAAAATCTAGTAAGTCGTCGAGGAAGGAAACCAGTTTCACAGAAGGTAGTTCGTTAGGCAAGTGTTCTTCATCTCACAGTGTTCAGGATAGCTCATCAAGTAGTGTAGTGGGGAGCAGAAAGGCTAGTGAATGAGAAAGGAAATAATTTTAGACAAGTGATTATGGATTTTGAAGCTACTGTGAGGGTTTTCATTGGGCTTCTGCTGCAACTATTGTAGAGGTATACGTCCCTTCTATTCTCGTCCAAAAAAGAAAGCCGCTTCTGTTCTCTCTTCTTAACTAGGAATTTTTATTCTGAGTAATGTGTAATTTAATCATAAACTTTTCTTTGTGAGTCGTGAGGGAAAAGCTGCGTGAGGTTCAATTGTTTATATTCCTATTCCTTGTGACAAATTGAAATTGCAGATGGAAAATCTTCAAGTTGAGACCAGTGTGGCTAATTGTAGGTTTGTAAATCCCTTAATCACAAACTCTCCTAAAAGGACCATGCTTATTTTATCTAGTCTATGCTTGGATTGTAGTTGAAAATGTTAAACGTACGTTTGGACTTGGTATCTGTGTAGAGTTCTTTGGAGTCGAACGTAAACGAAAATTAACAACAGAAATTAAAATCATGCAAAAGGGGTTCGAACCTAGGACACCCTACTTATTCACTTTAAAAAGGTGAATTCCTTGCCATTAGGCTACTTTACCAAAAAAAAATAATCATGCAAAAGCGAGTGAATGTTGCCCCAAAACCCCATAAATATTAGTGTATGTGAGGGACATGATGTGCTATAATTGAAAAACTGAGGAGTGACCTGTGATTATAGTCTGGTCTTGCTTTGTGATATAGAGAGTGATAATTTCTTGTATCTTTAACAAATTTTAAAAAAAAGGTATTATAATGCTCGAATTGCAAACAAATAATACAACGCATTTGTGTTCACAATAGAACGAGTGCCAGCATGCCGAAAACACTCTTTGCATGTAATATTTTAAAAATGTTATATGACTCAAATCTTGGGTGAGGGTTTTGTGCAATACTAGCGGGTTATAATTCTTGGTACATATGAATATTATCGACCTTTTGATAGGTCAGTTGAAAATCTTGTGGATCAATCTAATCGTATTGTTATGTTCTCTGTGTTGGCCATCAATAAGAATATCAGCGTAACATAAAAAGTGGTAGTGGTAATAGCATGATAAAAGAAGAGAATAAGAAAAAGGGCACCTATCAATTGTAGATACAAATTCATAATATTTTGTGCAAAATATTATATGGCGCAATTTTAATTTGGTATTTTTGTTTAGTTAAAATATATAGTTCTCAATCAATTTGAAAAAAAAAGAAAAGAAAATGATAGTATAGCTCCTTGCATTATTATCAGCAATATTAAATATCAAAATTGTTTCAAAGTATTTGAATTTGAATGATTCGTATGGTTGCATCAAAAGCATGGTCTTGACTGATGAGGGTTTTTTCCTCTCTTTTTCTCGACTTTGAAGTGTGTTGAATAAGGCCAATGATAATTCTTTGCTCTCATTCTTCTCAATCAAGAAATCTCTGTTGTACTTGTCCAAAAAAATAAAAGAAACACTGATACCTGACACTTGCAAGTTCTAGTACAGAGAAAAATTTGTTGATAGGACATAAGTTACACTCAAAGAATATATGCCAAAATCCAAAACCAACCTTATATCTGAAGCCAAAGAATCTCAAAGGCACTTATATAACCTTAAGAACAAGCTGTTCCTAGTATGCTCATGACACAGTCTGTTTCTGCATGTTTCATTGAGTGAGAAAAAGAAAGAGGGGAACATGGTGTGGTTCTTTTCCAAGAAGAGGAATGCAGGATGGAAGCATGGATACGCGGAGCAGAACTTGGAAACTGTTTCTCCTTCTCCAACTCTTCATTTGTTTGTGATATTTGGCATTGTTATTAGCTTGTTGTGGTTCTCCCACTACACGAGCTACAAAATTTAGCAACATCTCACAGCCATCAATTTTCACTTACTCCTTTTCTTGTATCCCGTTTTGTTGATTTTCTTCTTTATTTCACATCCTACTTTTGAAGGTTCATCTCTAGCTTCACGTTCAAACTTCAAAGCACGGTTGGTACAACGAGCTATGATGTCGCTCTCTCTAACTTTGCAATCTTGCTGATGCTGCTATTATGCTGTTGCTGTGGATTTCTTATTAATCTCAATATCATTCTAAGTGGTTTTGAGTCTTTTGACCCTTGCTGATAGTGATGACCCCTCAAGTTGAACTTCATATATGAAAATGACTTATGTTCAATACAAATTTATTTAAAGCATGTCTCTGTCTTTTTTTTGGTTATGTATGTTACTATCTGATTTTGTTTTTGAGGGGATGTTACTATCTGAATGTTTGCTTCAAAATACATCATAGTACTTTTTTTTTATTAAGTTGCTCTGAATATGTCATGTGTGAAAATATTGTTCTTATTGACCGAATAATGGACACATATATAATAAAATTTATAGTTTTTAATTTGATTGAAGAGTGTATGAGAACAAAGAACACCTGTGAGAATAACCAAGTCTTTAAGAAGACTAGGAGTTCCCTGATTTCATAACAAAAGGACAAACATATTCATGCCAATTGTGTTTCTTCTCCTTTTTTTGGGTAGAGTATTAGGTCATGTTTTAAATGGTCAATGAATTTCTTAAAGCAAGGAAAAAATAGTTGGTTTGTTTTGTCCTGACATCACTTTTACTTAATTGTTTGAATTAGTATATATAACTTGCATACATAGAAAACTTGGTTGAAAATAGAGAACTCATCTTATACTGCCAATAAGTTCTCTGAAGATTAATCGACATTAGACAATGGTACATACTTCGTCCTTATAGGTTAAAAAAATTGAAATAACTTGTGCAAATAGCAAACCTTTCTTTTTCTAATAAATTTTTTTGATCTAAATATTTACAAACAACACCATATGATATCTCTTGTAAAAAAAAACACCATATGATATCTATAACATATTCATACTTCATAGTTTTTTTTTTTTTGAGGGATCATACTTCATAGTTAGTACACATAAAAAACTAAAAACAAAACCAGCTAAAACCAAACCAACCTATAGAAACAATAAAACAAAGCAGCTAAAACAAGAGTTCCAAATCAATAAAACCAGCTCTCAAGAAAAGAGGATTGAAACTGCACCAAAATCAACAATACAACAATCAAAGCAGCCACACCCCACGGAGAACTCCCTTCAGAGGGACTTTGGTAGGTTGTGCTGCGCCTGTTCAAAACAGAAGAACCAGAAAACCAACCCGAATCTTCCATTGATGATACCAAACGAACTATGAATATCAGCACCACTGGTAAGGCAAATAGAATCCAACCAAATTGTTCTTGAGCAGTTTCAACAACATCTTCATAAGAAAAGTACCATGAAGTACCAAGGAAGATGAAGATCACTGCTAAGATCAACAGAACAGGATATGGTAGGGGACTCAGAGTGAATCCATCCACAACAGAGGAACCATTGTTTCTGTTATAAGACATTGAGTTTTAGAATTTAGAAGTGTGAAGCTTTAAAGAAACCCTTCTGAGGAAGTTACTGATATATGCTAAGTTAAAGAATCAAAGGTAGTGTTGTGTTGGCAGGTACAAAAAAAAGGTGACAGGATTTCGTTCCTTAAAAGGGGTGAATGGTTTTGTAGGACATTATATAGCAAGATAATATTATTTATCTTTTCAAGTTATAATTAATTATTGATTATGACCTTTAATGATACATGTCTTTCTTTTTCTGTGGTGTCTGGGGTTCGAACATCGGACCTTGCATATATTATGCATTGTTCTTACCACCTGAACTAAGTTCACGGGGAGAGATACATGTCTTTCTATACAAACTGTAGTTGTGTAAACATGTTTGTTACTGCCAATAATTACATACTATAAAAAATATTGACAAAAGCAGTAAAAATTATAATACTTTCTCTTTAATGCCAACACAAACACGGTTAAAAAATGACAATTGATTATTTTTGTGTTATGGGCAGTGCTCTATGGGATGAGGTCTTAGTAATCAGAAGCTTGGTAAGTAAAATGTAACTAACAATTGTTTTAGTTAAGATTTAAATTCGGATTCTCGAAACAATATATCATTAACCAAAATTCTTTAATCACTTGAGTTCAACTACTCGATTAAATGACATCTAACATTTTACCTAGTATGAACTGATACCACTCTATATGGTTTGAGTGTAACGTTTATATCAAGAGTTTGATTTTCTTGATGTCACTTTTGCCGACTTCCTACACAAGTGATTGCATTTACACCTACTATAGTACTTTAGAAAAAAAAAAGGAAAAGTGATTAACACCAACATAACACTATCTGCATTTTTAACGCATATGGCTGTCTCTTTCAAGTGACTCCTCCAAATGCATTCCCACCACTACTGCAAGTATTTAACTTTTGCAAGTACTGTATAACCCACTTAACTGCCGACACCGTGTTGGAGTGATTCACATAGTTATCAAAGAAAATAAATAATTGTGATAATGTGTGACAAATCAGCCACTTTAAGATGTTGGGTGGTGATTATTCATTGAGCCATTACACTACCTACTAATAAAATATCTTTATTTATCCTTTTCCCTACTCCTCTGTACTCTCTCTCCTTCTCTTTCTCTCATGGAGTACAAGAATCAATGCATTCCCCCGGAAAAACCTGTGTGTTGTAACTTGTGTAACACTAAAAGTCAAAACTTCAAGAAATTATTAATTATGAACCGTTTTACTCAAGATTCCTCCATTTTAAAAAAAGTATGCAACCATCAAGAAGAGTAGAAGACCTTCATTGATTCCAACTCTAATCTACGTGTAAGCATCACAATTTACATGATTTCTTTTTACATTTAAAAAACTGCAGAGTCCTCATTTCAGAAATCCTAAAGCAAGCAAGAAAACACAACCATATAAAATAACATGCTTGATTTATATTATAATGTAACCTGAAAAAAAAGAGTACACTAATAAATAAGAAACTTTTATTTTTATTTTGACGGGAATAAATAAGAAACTTACAATTGCTATTTGTTGATTCATCACAAACATTGAACATTCTTTTTAATTATCATATGAAGCAATGCAAAAAGCTCATCCCATATACCTATGCAATATCTTATTTACTAGCCTGAGATGATGGGTGACAAAGAACACAGTACCGTTCATCATCACACCACCACCACCACCGCCAAGCTCTTGGACAAACACTACCTACCGATAACAGTAGCAGGCATGCGTGCAGTAACAGTATCGTTGCTTGGCACAAACCCTTTTACTTGAGCTTCCCAACCATGACACCAAAAGCACCATCAATAATACTAGTATTGGTAGTACAAAAGGTGAGGAACCACTCTCTACTTCAACTTCTTCCTCTGGTTCACTTGAGAAGAGCTTTGGTATAACCAGAAGAATCAATGCCACGGCCAAGAACAGAACAACATTGGAAGTATGAGTATCATTAGCCCTGGGTTTACAATAGTAGTAACCCATCAAGTGATTAGAATGGAAGGCCTAATAATGAGTTTATTGAAGGGATTCACAATGATAAAGTCGGAGAATACAATGAAGACAAGGGAATTGCTCCAACCATATCAACATAGAATTTTATGAAAAAAAAGGTGGAATCTCAATAAGAACAAACATCAAACATAACATTATTGTCCTCCACACAACTTTTTGGTAGTTGCTCAATTAATATTATCTTTTTAGTTAGGCAATCACATTCCGTGAGAAAGAAGATATTATCAATCGCATATACACAGCTGTGGGGTCAATTGAAGCATTTATAGAAGATTTGACATAAGGCAGTGTTTGGAGCTTAATATTATAATTTTCACTTTGCTCTAAAATTAACAATTCTTATACTGCACCAATCTTTATTGAGCAGGAGTTAGGAATGAAGTGTAAAGACTCCTTTTCTAGAATGAATTATTAACCAAAAGGTCAATTCACATTACCAACTCATTATTTATCCTGTGATTCGTGGAATTGGCTTTTACATGAGTATAGAAGTCTAATTGTTAATCAAAAGGTCAATTTACATTCCCAACTCATTATCTTGTGACTCATAGAATTGGCTTTTACCTGAGAATAGAAGTCTAATTGTCTCGTATCACTATTTATATAGGAAAAAGAAGAAAAACAATTCAAACGCTGGGGCCTATTCCCATTCACAAAACAGTAGGGATTAAAATAAGCTTGGATATTTTGTCAAAAAAGAAGATAAGTATGGATATTAAATTTTAATTTTAATCATATTTGGAAATATATGACCTACAAGAAATCGGCCATCGATACACCTCATTGCCTGCTGGCAACAAATAACACAAACACCAAGCCAAAGTAAACCAATTTCTGCACATTTGAACTACTCATGTTGTCAGTGAAATGATCATACAAAATTACCACTTTGTCACAAAACTTCAAATTAGTCAACAAAAAAAGCTTAGGCAATTTAGTTGAAGCAATTTTCAAACTACGATTGAAAAAAATACAAAAATCAGTTAAATAAGTATCTAAGATAGCGTTGAACTAATTATAGCTGAACCTAGTGATTTCAATGGCACTAGTAAATACCTCAGTCTAATGTGTCTTCCTTAACCCAATAGACAGGGATTTGGTAAAATGGCCACCCTGGGTGTTGATGATCTAGTTTTGTCACAAAATTGACATACAAAATGTTTCCCCGTGAGAAAAATGTTGGCTTTCCATGAATATGAGTTGAAAACTTTCTCAGTGGAAACCATTCTGTGTGGTAATAAAATGAGAGGGCACAAAAATTTACCATCTACAGAATTTCAAGGTCACACTTTTCCTTCATATTTGAAATTGAGTTTGTAATCATGTTGAAGAGTTGCCAAGGTATTTCTGCAAGGTCCCTCTACAAAATGAAGGAAAAAATCAAAATTAGATTTTCCTTTAATTACTTCGCTAGAATTTGATCTTGTCAAGATTGCTTACCACCAAAAACAGTATGAAGATATTGAAGATCATCAACTGAGCAAGCATCTATTAAAGCATAGACACCCGGTCTTAAAGCTTCATCTATTTCTCTGCAAATAATAATGCAAATAATTATTAGTATTTGCTAATGTTTATTTGGCTAAACTTTCCTAAAGAAGTCCGCCACACTCAGCCTACCAATTTTCATCTGTATTTATAATTTTTCATTGTTATTCATTTCGAAATATGGGCAAAAGAAAAAATTTAATACATGCATGGATCAATATCAGTATTTTGAGAAACTCAGATGATAAAGTTTAATGATAGTCAGGAATAGAAAAAGGGTATCTTTGCAATTGAAAAGTGTAAACATGCAACCAGAAAAAAGAAATGAGTAAACAAGGAAAGTAATATACAACCTTCTAATACCACTTCTTTTGGGACCATATCCTGAATATACCGATATGTAGTTCGATAAAAACAGACAACATTGCCGACCAAATATATCCTTTTGGTGTTTTATCTGCATCATGATCATATAAACAAACTAGGTAAGCAAAAGGAACATAAAAAGAATAAGCTATCAAAAATAAGAAACAAATAAATGATTTGTTAAATAAAGGCTGATCTTTTTTGGTGCTTTTTTTCTTGATTTGCTAAATCAAGAAGGTAAACAAACGCTAGCTGGTAAAGTAATACGCCATATCTACGTTAAGAATAATACAGGCTTAGGAACTACAACTGCCTGCTACCAGCAACATATAGACGGTGTTTCATGCAATCAAGCTGAAACATGCTTAGGAACTACAATAGAATAATATTCTGTACGTTTTTGTCGTTTTCTCTTCTATGTTGGTCTGAGTTCATCAGTACAAAAATAGGTGAAGATATATTGATGTATAGAAAGCATCACATAGACTGTTTGAAATTTGACCCACTTGAAATCCCACTTACCTCCGTCCTTTGTCAAAATTAACATTAACAGAAAGCAAGAGTGTACAAGCAATTCATGCATAAAATAAACTTTGGCTTTGAAAAGGCAGGACAGGGAGAGTATTTGTGACGAGGAAAATTACTAACATGCATTGCACAAAATGTTAATAATGCATTTGTGTTCACTGCTCAAAAGGCATATATGTGGATGTACATACCTCTTCATAAATTCTTCGAAGAAAGCAAGCACATTTCACTCCCTCATCTATTTCCCAAGAAAAGCAACCTTCGTTCACAATGGATTTATTCTCTAAAACAGTCTCCAAGCAATTAAGAAGAACAGTAACAGAAGCTTCAAGATGGGCAACACACTGCTTGCACTCACTGGAAAGATTATAAAACAAGCAGAGTATCATCTAAATGTTGGGGTTACAATAATAAGCCAGCTTACACAAAGATGCTATTAAGTACATCAAATAACAATATCATCACATATTTGCTATCTCTACCCATTCAATACGTGAAGTTGTACTTAGGCACAGTGAGCCAAAAGGTCCAAAAATCAAACATACCTTGGGCGATGCCTTATAATGGTACACAATAGTTGACAACAAGCAACAAATAGGTTAACTGTGAATTGGTGATCTACATGACTGATATTCACTCGCTCTGCTGGATGATAATTTTGCTCTTCTGAGACCATGAATGAATCTGATGGACCAGAAGCTTTAGAAATTCTATGCTGATCGAAGTTTTGAAAGAGTGCTGCAGGGATATGTAACATGTGTCCCACATGCCCCACATCCATCGAGAATAGAGTATGCTTCCTTGAGACTGTCGCTAGCACTTCAACACACATGAGAATGGCTGACCCTGGATCGGGAGTAGCCGTGACAGTTCTACATCTCAAGCTACCATTAAATATATGTGGGCTCTGTAAATGCACAATAATGCTGAAAATAGAAGATACTAAACTCTGACTGTGGCTTTTGATCAGCTTCAAGCTTTTCCGACCTTAAAAGGGGGGGGAAATGTCATAAAATAACAAAAATAGATATGCATTTTCCCTCTCCCTATTTTTACTGATCAAGCATGCAATATATTGATAGAACATAGAACAGCAGTATTCAATACAATGTAATCAATGTCAATCAGATAATCCAAGTGTTTCAACTACGGATTATGAATAGGGAATGTGGTTATCGTAATTCATAATGTGAAAACTACAGACAATGTTAGGATTCCCAGAAAGTGATTATAGATAACATATGAGTGAGCATTTAGGGTAAATTAACAAAACAATGAATAAGTGAATGAACCGAATCCTGATGACTGCTTTATTTTAGAGAACAGAAACTATAATAAATAATATTCCTGTGTGTGTTTGTATAACACGTACTGGAAGATTAATCACAGGTTTGATTTATGATAAGATATTATGATGTGAATCAAAATATAGTATTACTTTACTAACTTTAACAATGACTAAAAGAATATTAAAGGGATGTAGTTTCCAAACATTAATAATGACTAAAAGGATATTAAAGGGAAGTAGTTTGCAAACATTAATTAAACAATGAAATAAAAATTTTATTTTCAAAATAGCCATAGTATGTACCTGAAACAAATTCAATAATCATGTCCAAGCAATCAATGCCAGCTGCCACAAGTGTCGAAATTTCACCCCCACCTTTACTTGTTTTTATGTCATAGATTACAGCAAATCCTTCTTGTACTCCAACTAGAGCTCTCTCCAAGACCTCTATAGTAGACAAAAGATGCAACTCTGATTGCCTCTCTATATATGCTTTGAATGACACCCGCAGCCTAGTTTTCAATTCATTCAAGCAAGAGTTGTATATTTCATTAGAAGAGCAAGCTTCAAATGATCCTTTATGCAGTGTCTTTGTACTTGACTGTCTTTCATGTAAGGTTAGTGTTGCCCTTTTTCCTTGCAACAATATAGACTTCCCTATTGCCCTCATGTGAATTTGTACTAATTTTGTATAAACTTTACTTGATGAGGTAGGATCTGTGGAAGGAAAATAACTTGCTAATTCTGTCAAATAGCTGAGAGCACCATCTAACAAAAGAAAAGCAGATTGTTGTGGGACTCCAACCATCTCTGTAAATTCTAATAACAAGACTTGTGAGATTTCAGTAAAAGCAGGCACAAAACTTGAAGTCAAAGGCGAATCATCCGACGGCAAATTTACCCTCAAGAGAGACGACGAAGCTATTAACAGTTGTCTTAGTAAAATAGCTACTTCAGGATTATCACCTTTTACCAAGCTTTGTAACAAAGGTTTATTCAAACCCAATGGCACTGGGGAATCATCCGTAGCCAAAAGACTGGCAATGGAGTTTACATTTTCTGGGTTTGACATACTTTCAACATCACTACCAATTTTGGAGACAATATCAATTGCTGATGAAGTGGAGCAAGTAGCTTCCCTTTTAGATTCTTTTTGTGTTCCAGCTGAGCTATTAGCCTTAGAAACTGAGCATTCAGGTGACAAATGATTTGTACCAGACAGAGATAAGTTTAAGATTGGCTTCTCAAAATTCTGGGTATCATGTAAACTTTCAGGGAGTTGATTATTCTCATTGAGCAATTTGTTTATGAAGAAATCAACAACTTCCACAAAAGAAAATATACAGCTATTTAGTTCAGAGCCATGTTCACGTTTCCACATCAACACTTTTTCTTTATGACCACTATCTTTAGCATCTGTTTGGCCCAGTGCAGATGTTAGGCCCCACAAGACTCCACTAAAGCACGAAACTGCAGAAGACAATCTATTAATGTTTTCGTACGTAAGACCATTTCCCACGTTGACATGGCAACGTATACCCTTTTGGGAAACAGGCAAGTTTTGCATCAACTCTTTCAAATTGTCGGCCATTAAGGTTAAACACTTCAATGCCTCAAGCTTGGAAGAATCTACATACTCAGAAGGTGAAAGCAAATGATTCTCTGCATGGCTAATTTTGTGATCAGAGATCTCTTCACAAGGCATCTCAGCTTCTTTATCAAAAGAAAAAGCATGGATAATTTGATGTTTGCCAATGCACAACAAGGCATATGACGTGTGATCCATTAAAGAAAACATTAGAGATTTAAATAGAACATTTTCTGCTGAGAATACCTCTTGAATTCCAACAATCACAGATAATGACTTCGAAAGCCACAAAACAGGAAATGAACTTTCAGAAATAACCGAGTCTGGTGAGGATTGAATGGTGTCTGTCTTCTCACTAAATCCCATTAATATATACCTTAAGGCCTTCCGGCAAGAGACAAATAACCTCAAATATTCACAATAATAGTCCCAGTACATTGTGCTCTGAAAATATACCAAGGCATTCACAATAAGCCTGCAAAAATTATGGAAACAGAAATTGAGAATTAATCATGTCTTTCACAAACTATGCTCCAAGGAAATCATTGGCACAACACAAACAGCTAAATGTGTCTACGACATTTTTATCAAAGGTTCACAACTATTTGGTTTTCCTTCTCATCAGCAAGGAGCGGATAATAAACAAAATTGAAAATTTCTTTGCAAATAAAGATGATTTTGTTTTACCATTTTTGCATTTTTTATCTCTTTCATTCACATTCTCTTTTAATTAATTTCTATGTTTTTGGAGCAATCTTATCCTAAGCACTAATTACAAAAAATTTCCTTTGTAATATAATTTGTTCTTTTATTTACACACAAAAAAGACAATAAGGAAGTATCCAACACAGAGATGATTGTACCTTTCAAGGTTGAAAATACAATACACAATATGTGAAAAGGAGCTAGCATTTACATCTGTCATCAAAGATAGGAGATTAAGCAACTGGTGGCAATCTGTAAAACTCTTGACGGTAAGAGGGGAGGAATTTTCTCTGCTGCTGACATCTGTATCGTCACATGAATGAGCAACTGGTTTTTTAATTGCAGAACAGTTAACTGGAACATCTTTATTTTCGACAAGTGCTGAGTTGTCGAGGGCACTTAAGAACTCAGCCCAGTTAGGTACTGATTTAAGCTCGACAGCAGTACATGCAATGTTTCTAAACAATGGTAACACAGCTTCCTCTAAAGCACTGCAAAAGATTGTGGCAAGATTCCTGCGGGCAAACTAAAACTACAAAATCAAATGAATACATATAGAAAAAGTCGTTTTCTTACTCAAAGTATGATGCATAAAAGCATCGAACAACAAACAAACTAAAGTTTACAGAAATCAGAACCGAAGGTAAATAAACACCGGAGAAGATTAATATGTAATTCTTTACTAGATTATTCACGTGTGTGTGATAAAAAAAATATATATGCATAACCAAAGCATCTCACCTTTTGTTCATACAAAATTGAATCACTTAGAAGGTCTGATGATATATGCGGTAAAGTGACTCTCTTGAGCAGCTTACAGTCATCTAGCATGTCTGGCTCTTGAAAACTGCTTGATACACAATGAAGGGAAATACGAAGTAAATGTGAGAAGAATTTTTTCAACTGCTTCTTGGAACCATGGTTTCCCCAAATATCAATATTTTTGCAGAGATTTGACCAAATAGCTATCGGCAACGAATTTTTGTTAGCAACATAAATTCCTTGATTCCATTTGTTGATTTGAGGAGCCAAAGAAACTAAATCTTTACACCTTACATCATCAGAAACAAAGACCGGGGATTGGTACACATGTGCTAAGTTTTTCATAATAAATTTAGTAAGTCCAGCAGCCTCTTCCTTCAGGGCCTCGATTCGTGATTCGTAATGCTTCTTTTGCAAATACGTCAACAATATAATGTGTCTATCCAAGTCAACAAGCCTCTGAAGAGCCATAGACTGAAATATATAAACCAAAGGAGAAGAATCATCGGAGCCATACTTTAGATAGAAGTCTGAAATTAATTTCATAACAGCAAGGAGGGAAGCAGAAGGTTGGGCAATCCACGAGAAGAAACCAATGTCAGTCTCATCAGCCCTCTCCATCAACTCAAAGGCAGAATACGCTGAATAATCCCTCATCTCGGCAGACATTTTTTTTGATAAACTAGGAGGCATGAGGCTGATTGCTTGCCTAAGCAAGCTTCGGCTGGACACAAACAACTGCAAAAAGAACACAAAGATCCATTGACTGGACCTACTAAATTTCTTCAAAACCTTGCCCTTCCCAACAGCCCGATCAACAGTTTCTCCTATTACAGACGAAAAAAACTTGCAAATAGTAGTATCTGGTTGTTGTACAACTAGAATACTCAAGTAGGGACGCAATAATGAAATAAGTTCTTTAACAGCAACTCCAGCAAGATTGCTATTGCCTTCAGTTATAGTGGCTGAATCAAGCACTAAAGAATACAGTCTGGAGAGCCCTCTTCCCAAGATTTCTGCCTGCAGATTAATCTTTTGCAATTTGTTTCCATCAACCAATGGAGAGCAGTCTTTCATCCACCTAAGAGTTTCAGATATATCATCTGTTATCTGTCTAATAAACCCACTCACTTGCCCTTCTGGAATAGACTCCATGGCTTTATAAATGGTGTGGATGAACTCATGTGAAGATAACAGCCTTTCGACTGATTCGGAATAAACATCATTAGACAGAAATGTCAATAACTTAGAAGGACTTTCTTCAGCATCACCGTCACAAGTCAAAAGCCTCAATGCTTTGCACAATGCTAAAATCGCAATTTGTACCTACATCATTACCAGATAAAATGTGGTGTTAGCTCAATAAAACCATGAATATAAAAAATTTCTGCAAGACTTTCCCTGACCACCGTTTCCCTTCCCTCTGTCAAATGATCATACCTAGAATTAGTATGAGTTACTAACAGTCTGACACACAGTATGGCAATGAAACCACAAGAAAGAAAAACCTATGCAAACCTCTAAAACATAAGTTTCTATAGTCATCAGAGTTTGGATACAAACCTGACGAAGTTGACTGTAGAGATTAACTATTTGGCACCCCAAGGCAGGAATAGTCAAAGATAATGAGCTCTGATCAAAAGCATTTGCCATATTGCAATTGATGGCAGAGTATGATAACAAAATAAGCCATAAGGTCACCAAATCTTCTCCAATAACTTCATACTCAATTTCCAAAAGATAGCCCATTGCCACTAACGCCTCGTTAGCTGATAAAATAAATGTTTCCATCTCCATCATGTTAGCTGTATCATAGTTGGACAAGCAGAGTATACCAGTGGAACTAGCTATCAATGTATTAAATATTTTCTTCAAGAAATTAAGACAAGCTCCTCCAGATGTGTCCTCTGTTTTCACATATACTTTCTCTTGCATAAAACTAGCAAGCAAATTACCAATAGACTTCAGTATACCACAAAGGTCAGAAAAAAGGAGCTTGGCATCTATTTTAGCTTGGATACATGCATTCATTTCAAGCAAAAGAGGCTCCATAATCAGTACCAAAAAATTAAAAAGGGATTTTTGAATATCGACAGAAGTATTATTGGAGCTACTAGTTCCTCCTGGCACTGGTTGCTTTAAATCATTTATTTTCTCTGTTGTATTGCTCCCTTCATACAAAACTAAAGTTCCCTTGTACTTTCTAGCGGAATCAGCATACAAGCGAAATATCAAACCTAAGCTACCCATTGCTATAGCTTTCTTTCTGGATATAATTTCGTTCAGCGCATCAAACAAATGTCTATGATAACTCTTAATAGTTGCTTTAGAATCTTTTGGTTTATCATCACATGAAGCAAAATACTTTTCTGAACCATGTAAGCTTAAAAATTCATCAATATGAACTGGATGAAAAAGTCCATGAGAAAGAACTTCTTCCACCACCTTCACCAATCTCCCTGTCCAAATAGGATCACTTCCATTAACCCGACGATGCAACTCACCTGACAAATGCAGCAATGGCTCAAGAAGTTTAACCACAAAACTTCCAAATCCTTTCCTAGCTGGATGGACCCTCAAAAACTTGGAGAAGGGCTGAAGCACCAACCACAAAAGGCGTAATGCACAAGCACCCGCACAACTTCCGTCAAGGTTCATGTCATACACTTTTTGGACGAGCCCAAGCGCTGCCCCAGTCGTTTCAACCCATAAATCCAAATTTTCATTTGACAACCCACCATGGGAGGAGAACACCAACGAAACACAATCAAAAGCGGTCTCGTATAATTTAAACGTTTCATCAGATTTAAAATGTTCTCCTGAACTGGTAGAGAAGGCCTCTAGCAGCAACATAATATTTCTGACAATAAATTGAACAGTCTGTAGAAGATTCCGCGACATATTCAAAGAAACGCAACACTTCAAAGACTCGTCCAAGCAGAACTTGAAAATCTCCCAACAACGAAGATCCATATATGCCTCAACTCCGTCAAGCTGGGGCATTTTTCCTTCACCCCAGTCTTTCTTCCCATTTGGAGGGAACAAAACTGTCAAGATCCACTCATTAAGATAACCTAGTAGTCTTGGTAGTTTTACAGTTTCACAATTATGATCAATGTGAGCACAATCGTCCACTCTAGAACGCACAAAATTGAATGCTTGATTAAGCTTACTGCATTAACACAAAGCAGGAAAGAACAAGTTAATTTTTCTCCAAAAACATTAACACACACTGTTGAAAGGATTCAATTACTTGAAAGCTTGTCACATATTACAAGATATAAGGTATGTTTGGCAAGCACATAGCTTATAATTTTTTTTCTCTCAATTTTACCTATTTTATCTTAGTTTTAAAAAATTAAATATTAACTAAACATATATTTTTTATGTCAGTACATATTTATAAGCTAGTTGGACAACTAATTCTGTTAAACACTGCAAATAAAATCAACTATCTTATCCGCTATAAGCTAAAAGCTAGCTTATCAATTATCAGTTAGGAAACAGAGTGATTAACTAAAAGATGAATGAAAATAACCTGTTAAGATCAAGGTTTTTGTCTTGGATGCAGAGTATCAACTGAAGATTGTTCCATGGGGTGGAAGATTTTGCAGGTTGCTGATCCTGAGCAGACTCGGAACGATGCAATTTGGAAGGTTTTTGGGGCTGGTCATGGATTTTCTGCTTTCGCTTACGATTCTGCTTCATTTGATTTGCTTCAAAATCGACCATTGTCGAGTTTTATTTGGATTCAATGATAAACCCTACAGTAAAACATAAATGTTAAGGGTTTAAGCTCTAATCACTAAAATCGATAAGCTATAACAGTTTAACTTAACTTTACATATGGAATTATAATCCGAATGAAAAAATAGTTGAAGCTAATGAAGTGACCTGAAGCGCAGAGAAACGAAGAAGACGGCGGCGAGCTGAACACACAGAGGAGGTGAACGCGAATAATAAATAGGTCCGAAGGGTTTTACCGTGGGGAAGCAAAAGGCATAAATCCAACCTAATTAATACTCTCTCACCTAGTTGACTCTGACACAATTTTGTACATAAACATTTTTAATAATCTATTAGAAAAAATTATGAAAAATTTGATATTTAAAAATATTCGTCGAGACGAATCCAACATCTTATATATTATATTTTGTCTTTATATATTAATAGAAAAATAGAGTCAAAACATATTATATATTATATGAACAATGCATGTTTTTATATTGGGTCATTTAAGTAAAAGATATGGGCACTAAATTAATTAATCAAAAATCATTTTATATATATTTTTTAAGGGAAAAAAACATTTTATATGTTTAGTAAAAAAAAAGAAAATGGTAAACGGTCATTTTGATCTCTTGATTTTGCACCTCACTAACATAGTCATGATGGTCACTGATTCATCTCGTTTGGATTAACTTATTTTAGAACTTATACAAAACAGCTTATGCAAATAAATAAGTTTTTGTGTACTATTTATAAATTTGTTAAGGTATTTTATGAAAAAACAATTTATGAAGATGCAATTTTCGTTTGTGAAAGCTTATAAATTAAAATAAAAACTTATTTATTTCGACAAGATCAATCCAAATGGAGCCTAAAAATACAGAATAATCTCTCGATACGTACACTCGTTATCAATTTAGTCTCTTTGTGTACCTTCTATTAACTTCATAAACAAAAATAAGAAATCAAAATCCTTAACGACTTCTTAAATGATCCAAATTGTTTATTGAATTTTACCATTTAAGCATCAACACAATTACGGTTTTTTTTGGTAAAAATAAACACAATTCGAGTTTTTGCATTGAAAATAAATAAGAAATCAAAACTCAATATTTGTTTAAAAATTGTTTGTTGTAAAAGAATCTATCTTCTTTCATTTATGACTGAATTTCTTTTATCAAATAGCTTATAGCGAGAACATCACGCATCAAATGTCTATACAACTATCATTTAGATTGTACTTTAAAGGAAACTACGCTAGATTTCTTTAATATGAGCTAAAAAAATTATTTAATGATATGGTTTATAAGTTTAATTTGTTAATATATCCTTTTTTTTGGCAGAATGTTAATGTATCCTTTTAAAACTACTTTTCACGTATCATATTATTTTATCGGATGTATAGATTATAAATAAAACATTTTTAGATTGGCTAATACTTAGAAATTAAATTCATTTTTGCTTCCACTAAAAAAACTATTAAAAGAAAAAAAAGAAAAGGTGTTAACTGATAGATAAATTTCAATTTTCGAAATAGTATATAAGAAGCCAAGCTAAGCGCCAAAATACAGAAACAGAACGTGCAAAGCAATACTGTTATACGTAACCGAATCAGCAAGAAGGGTCCTCACAGCAATAGCAGCTTCACACACTCTTTCTCTCTTCCATTTCTGGTGTTACTTTTCTTCATATTCAATTTGCATGTGTATGTTCTTCTTTCTTTCATTTCCATTAAATTATCTTCATCTTTTTGAGTTTCTTTCTGAATTTCTTTGCATTGTTGGTGTCATTATGAGATATACATCTTTGAATCTCTGATTACATGAAAGCATGCATGCGATGTGAGTGTACGTTCTTGAATGCATGAATTCTTGAATTTTTTTGACCTTAAATTGTTCATCTTCTTGTGTTCTTTAATCATAAATTCATAATACTCATCTCTAATCATTATTTAGAGAAAAGAGTGGTGTAAGAGTTTCTAAATGTATATCTGCTTTTAGGAATCTATGAAATGATGTATGTTTGAAATCACAAGCAAAAATTTCATGGTCTTTTAAGTGTTACCGAATATAGAATTTAGCATTTCACAAGAACATGTTTAAGATTCATGGTGATTATTTAATCTCATTAATTATTTTGACTTAATTGCAGAATTTGATCAATACAATTGCAAATATGGATCAAACATTGGGTCGAAGTGCAACAGCATCTGCAGCATTCTTTTCCGCATTGAATAAAACTGAGGAGAACTCTTCTTCTAACCAGGTGGACAATCCTGATGATAAGGCAGATCCTCTTCTGCAAAACTCAGTTCTAATGGTTACTGAAGCTTGGGATTCTCTGAGGCGCTCCATGCTATATTTGAATGGTGATCCGGTCGGTTCAATTGCTGCTTTGGATAGTTCTACTGAGAAACTTAATTATGATCAGGTAACAGCATGTTCTCATGATCTCCTAACTGTTATGGTTTCTTGTTTTTCTGGATATATATTTAGTGTTAGTTTGAGTCAATTACGGATTTAGTCTATTGAATTGTAATTTGTAAACACTGTATAGAGCTTGATCCTAAATTAACAAAATTTCAAATTAACTCATGAAATTGAAAGTCTATGATCATATTAGTCCTTTTAGATCGTCAATTTTGTTTGTGACATTGTCTAAGACAGATTAGTGTAATCGAAGATTTTTAGTTTTACAAATAACTTTCGAATTTTGTTAATCTCAAGGACTAAACTGTCTGATCCTAAATTTTCAACCACTAAATCGGTGATTCACTCTTTCAAGTTTTGAATCATATATTAAATCAGTTAATCAGATCCATAAGCTAGAATTCATGTAAATGAGTGACTTTATTTTCTGGTTTCTCTTTGTTCCTCCTTTTTCAATTCTTACTTTCATTGTCAAGCTAGATCAGTGAATTTCATCCTTATGCATATATCACACCCCTTTTGCGTGTAGGTATTTGTAAGAGACTTTGTGCCAAGTGCTCTGGCTTTTCTGATGAACAAGGAATATGGCATTGTTAAAAAATTTCTCGAAATGACTCTTCGCCTTCAAAATGAGCGGAAAGTTATTGATAGGTTTCACCTATCAGCAGGTGTAATGCCAGCTAGCTTTAAGGTGAAACGTGAAGCAGGAAAGAACCATGAATCTGTGGTTCCTGACTTTGGTGGAAGTGCAATAGGCAGGGTTGCTCCTGTTGATTCTGGATTTTGGTGGATTATATTACTTCGTGCTTATACAAAGTCTACAGGAGACACTTCCTTGGCTGATAGCGATGCTTGTCAAGAGGGTATGCGCTTGATTCTGAATTTATGCCTTTCAGAAGGATTTGACACTTTTCCAACTCTGCTGTGTGCTGATGGGTGCTGCATGATTGATCGCAGAATGGTAAGTACTACTTCTGTTGAAAACTTGATAGCAGAACACTTCATATTAGAGGCATGTATAGTGTTTGTGTCTGTATCAATGTTTTATAGGCTATGGGAACTAGACCATCATAAATACATTGACTAGAAACAAAAAGTAAGGCATTAATTATACAGGCAAAGATTAGTTTACTTTGTTTGGGAAAAAAAAACTTTGTTGATTTATGTTTTAATGAAGAGTTTAACATACAAAAACATTATCAAGGTTTGTTAATTGTTACATTCATTTTTTGACAAACAATTTTCAGGGTCTGTATGGTTATCCAATTGAAATTCAAGCACTGTTCTACATGGCTTTAAAGTGTGCCATGCATTTGCTTAAGCAAGATAAGCAAGGGAATGAGTTTCTAGATCGAATTCTGTTACGCTTGAATGCCTTAAGCTATCATCTGAGAAACTATTTTTGGTTGGATTTAAAGCAACTTAACGATGTATATCGATACAAAACAGAAGAGTACTCACATACTGCAGTAAACAAGTTTAATGTGATGCCTGATTCTCTGCCTGATTGGATTTTTGATTTCATGCCTCATCGTGGTGGTTACTTCATTGGTAATGTGAGTCCTGCTAGGATGGATTTCCGTTGGTTTTGCCTTGGTAATTGCATTGCAATTTTGTCATGTTTGGCTACTCCTGAGCAATCCACTGCAATCATGGATCTCATAGATTCACGCTGGGATGAATTAATCGGTGAGATGCCTGCTAAAATTTGTTATCCTGCACTTGAAAATCATGAGTGGAGGATCATAACAGGCTGTGACCCCAAAAATACTAGATGGAGTTACCATAATGGAGGATCTTGGCCAGTTCTTTTATGGCTTCTCACCGCGGCATCGATAAAGACTGGAAGACAGAAGATTGCAGAACGCGCACTTAAAATTGCTGAGACCAGATTGCTGAAGGACAATTGGCCTGAATATTATGATGGAAAGCTAGGTAGATACATTGGGAAGCAAGCTAGGAAATGCCAAACTTGGTCTGTTGCTGGTTACTTAGTTGCTAAGTTGATGATGGAGGATCCATTACATTTGCATATGGTGGCCTTTGAGGAAGATAAACTCCTAAGTCCTCAACACAGAAGATCAAAATCATGCCCATGGTGATGAGGTAAGTGCAATGGAAAAAGTGCAAGGTGAAACACTGTAAAGAATTATGTACAAGACTTGATTAGTTCAACTTTTTAGAGTATGTTCTCTCTTTGTGAGATGCATTACCCTAATAATTGCTTGTTGCTTTGTGCCAAAGTTTCTTGAAAATTGCATGAATTTCTTAATAGATGATATATACAGCTAGCTAAAAGAGCCTTTGTTATTGTTAGAATTAAGATCATTAAGGCATTAGACAAAATGTATCAATGTAGTTTCTTGATGGTTGGAATCATCACACTTCTGCATAACACCAGTACATATCATTCCTTCATCACTACCATATCTAGTCTAGTCTAAATCCTTTTATGTGAAGTATAATAGCAGTGTTATTTCTTTATAATAATTTTGTCTTCAAATCTATCATTTAATCAATGATGTATTGAAGGGTACATGTCGGTTTCTCAGATATAGAAAGATTTAAATGAAACTGTTTTGGTATAGTACTAGCTCGGTTACAAAATACTCCTACTTCTGCGAAAATCGTTTTATGTTAATACTGATAATTTTATGATTACATAAGTTACACGTAGTGGTTGAATATTAGTTGATAAGCCAAGTGATAGCAAATAACAAACGAGCTTCTGCCAAATAGTTGATAATCCATGAGTATATGTGTGTGTGTTTCACTTTGAAATTTTGACAAGTTATGGTCAAACTAGTTGACAATATTTTTTGACCTAGAGTATCTGTAAATTATTATCAGAACACGATATTTTTTGACCAAGAGCAATATGTATTGAAGTTATGGTTAAACTAGTTGAGATATTTAAAAGTTTTATTTTTGAGGGAGAGATATTTAAAATACTACAATAATAGTATAACCTACTCCATGAAGGTTGATTACCAAACATTTTCTAAAAAAAAGTTTGATTACCAAACACATTTATTTTGGTTCTATGAGATTATCTTCCATAAGTTAGTGGTTTGATCTTGTGCATGTATATCTTTTTTTTAGGGGATTTGTGTATATATCTATACTTATATAAAGATCATATAAAATTTTGGTGTGATTTTTCCTTTTAAATTCTACCATCGATATAAACTATTTTATTTTCCGGTTTTTAGGGGAAGGACCCTATACTTCCGAGTTCATTTAGGGAATGATTCTATAATTTGGAGTTCGGCTGAAAGGTAAGTAAAGTCTAACATAAAAATATTTCAAAAATTGAACTCGAACTCTACCAAACAATTTGTTTTAGGATAGTGTTAAGAGAATGTTAGTCATTCTTTGAAAGAAATATATAAACTTTGTTATTTATTAATTAATTTATTTTTTCCCTAAAATAATAATAATTTATTTTTAGTTAAATTGTGGTTAACAAGTACAGGTCCCCCCCAAAAAAATAATACGGTGCAAGTACGTACTTATGTATTCAATGGGTATAGATTGTTGAGGACAAAATTCTTATTTGATGTTTTAAAGATTACAAACATTTAATACTTGTTTTTTAACTTGTTATCTACTAATGAATTTTGTGAGAAATGTTTCATGAGAATGTTCTTAACAAAGAAAGAAGGTTCTATGCTCACA
>Ga0315915_1000131_pt1 | contig 57129 bp, 28 predicted proteins | sample MpolbnodulesMG_FD_207738 | JGI IMG/M metagenome (GOLD analysis project Ga0315915, IMG submission 207738) | Medicago polymorpha root nodule microbial communities from Los Angeles, California, United States - branched nodules | ecosystem: Host-associated > Plants > Roots > Nodule | place: USA... | reverse complement strand
CTCTCTCTCTCTCTCTCTCTCACAAAGGATGATGTGCTTGAGACTCATCCGAGTTTATTGTCTTATTGTTTTTAATGAGTTTAAGTACTACATGGAACAGGGACTTATCCAAAGATCGAGAATTTGGTAGAGATGTGAGCAATGTTGGAGATGTTTCTTCGTTGAAGCCAAAAACAGTATGCACTTTCTATCGTTTATTATTTTCTGTGGGTTTTCTACCAAACGTTTGTCCAGAAACCTCAAGCATGCAAAAGAACATCATTATAGTAGATAATCCCATTTGTTATCTTTTTGTATTTAATTATAGTAGTCTTTGGAAGTTATTTCTTTTCGCTTCATTTATTGATAATAGTATTTATCTATCAAGTTATATTGTGTGGTTGTTTACGAAATGGTTGAGGGAGCTATTCTGGCGTCTCACCTATTTTATGGTCAACAGCAACTAATGGTTAAAAGAAAACGTTGATGATGAAATATTGGATAACTGCATTGCTGCATATGCTAATGGTGCAGTGCTGTTATAAAATCTTGATTCTCTGTTTCAAAATCTCTCTCGTGACCATTTTATTCAAACCATGTTTTTCTGTACATGGTCCGGATGGTAATCAATTTTCACTGATTTTGGATAACTTGATATTACTTGTCTGACAAGTGAGTTTCCTAAGTTTAAATCTTTTTATGCTGCAAATCTGAGGTTGCCATGGCCAGTACTATGATTTCGATGGATAGAATGTCTTTTTTATTTTTAAAAGAGAAGTTATCTCACAAGTTAATCAAATTGTAAAAACTTTCAAACTTTTCTCCTAGTCTGAGTTTTCTTTGTCCCTTGCGTTACGTTCAGGCTCCCTACGTCATCTTCCATGTCTTTCTTTCATGGTGTAAGCTTGTGCCCAACCTCTTTTTTGCACCCACAAAACTACAAAGGGCCTCTTTGGATTAAGCTTATTTTGAGTTTATGGAAAAACAAGTTACGCAAATAAATAAGTTTTTATGTATTATTCTTAAGTCCTATCTTCATAAATTGTTTTTGCGTAAACTACATTTACAAACTTATGAATAATGCATGAATAAAAAGTTATTTATTTATGTAAGCTGCTTAAAATTATCCTAATCCAAAGGAGACCGAAGTCTCAATACCATATTACATTTCTTTATTCCACCATCTTTTTGTACCATAATTGATTCCCCCCTTTGAATCTAAGTGTTCTTCCATATATCAACTAATTACGACGTTTTTGGTATCTTACACACAACTTAACTATTTTCCATCATTAGTTTTCTCCCTTCAAATTTTAGTGTACATGAGGTTGGATGTGTGCGTTAACGGTTAAACTAAGTAAACCAAATGTAGCAACCCATGAGTTTTTTTTTTTGTGTGTGACAATAATGTGATTAATTAATGATTTGGTCTACTATGATTTCTAAATGAGTTATTTCAAATATTGTAATATTTTATTTAAAGTCAAAATGATACCATAAACTATTCATGTAAAAACACATGAATAATAAAATAGTAAAAACTAGTCATGTACAATAAACTATCTAAATTGGTGATTTTAAAGTTGCTTTTAGAATATATTAAATATTCCTTGTTTTTGCCAGAGTATATATATTATTGTTTTTGATTTAATTTGATGACGGGTCAGAATAACAAATGTGCCAAATGGGTTTTTGCAGAAGTCATCAAATGGCTATCCCAATTTGCATCATCAAAGACCATCTCCAGATCGACCTATGCAAGAAGAGCCACCACGTTCATGCAAACGACCACGTTCTTCCGCAACATCAAACGGTTATTACGAAGTGAGAAAAAATGAAGACAGCGACGACGATGATCGACATTTTAAAAGGAGACGGCCTAGGTATGAGTTGGTGGAAGCATGGTGAAGAACTGTACCGTTGGAAGGATTTTTAGGGAAATTTGATTTGATGGCATATTTCAATTTTTTTTGCCACTGTAATTTGTTTTTCTTTTTTTCGAGTACAATTGACATTGTAATTTTATGTTTCTTCAAATCAATGAAAGTTTACTTTTTTTTTTAATTCAAATTCGTCTCTTCCTTATTCTATTTCTGTCCATTAGTTTTTTTTGTTTTTTTACAAGAATATATAATTTGTTAGAGAGAAAATAATATATGCATAATTGAATCAACCTATCTTGAAGAGAAATTTTTAAAAATAAAATTTTGAATTCTAACTTAAATTAGTAGTTTAGAGTTGACACTCTGTGCAAAATATTTTATTTTTATTTTTAGAGAACTCGTATAAAACTCGAGTCCGAGTAAATTTTAAATATATAATTTTTTTCATATGATTTTTGTGAATTCAAAACAATTTCTATTTTAAATAATACTTTTAAAATGGTGAATTATATGGTGAAGTATTTAATAAGTCCTTCACTGATGAACCACATAAACAACGATTAAAATCCTTTAGATTTATCATATCATTAGTTAGAGATCACTATTTAGCACAAGAGCGGTGCTATATGGCACACGAATTAGTTGATTTGACCTTATAAAAATAACTCTGATTTAGCAGCTTTTCAAAGAAAAAAAAAATCTGTAGATAGTTTTATTCAATTAGTTTAGTTGAAGTTATTTAACTTGTTTTAATTTTATTTTTTTTCTTAATTCCTTTAATTTTTCTGGATCATTTTGTTCCTATAAAAAAGGTCAAATATGTCACGGAATTCTTTAAATTTAACATTTTTATGGATTAGTCATTTTAGTTTTTTTAGTTTTAAATTAATTCTTTATGTCTGTAAAAGTATGTATTTAGTCCTTTAAGTCATGAAAATGTATGAGCCATTAACCTTTTTTTTTCATCAAATTGAGTTAACAAAGTGTTTATGTGAACGTTTGTTGTTAAGTTGGTAGGTCTAAATCTATCGCTCTCTAAATTATAGTCCATAAATGTATTATTCATTATTAATTTGAAACAAATTTGACTTATTTAATATTTAATGTTGTTGATGAAATATTTATCTATAAAATTAAAATTGAATTGGAAAACATAAAGTAGAAAATGTAGGTAAGTAATATGTTTGTAAATATTTGTCAAGAAAAATGTTTGTAAATATTTGTAAGTTAAAAAAAAAAAATCAACAAAGGCAAACAAAAACTAAAAGTTAAAAAAATAAAAAATAAAATCATAAAAGAAATCGTAAGGTTCAGTACTTCGTGCCTGTGTGACGACAAATAGTGTCGTGCGCTTAAGCATAATCCTTTAGCACAGTCATACCAGTAACAGAGGTAGAGTATTAGGCTAGTGAATATATTTTTCTCGTGGAAACTGATAAATATGTTGTGTTGGAATATTCTACATAGAGTTTTTTGTATAATACACATGATACAAAATCTGGCTTAAAAAAGGATATCTAATAAAAATGAGATAAATTGACTCTAGATGCTCATTACAAAAAACATAAACAATACCATCAGAATCAACTATAATGCTTCTAAAAAGAGAATATGTCAAGTTGAAATCCTTTCGTGAAGCAACTGTCAAGAGAATACATTCACCTTGAGATGAAACCAAAACTCACACCCTTTATTTTCTTGTTTTTAATTTTCTCCCAAACGCAAAAGCATGAAGTCCAATGTCTAGAACCCATGTTCTGAATTGTTTTGAGATTTTAATGGATTCGAGAACAAGAATGATTAATAATAAAACCCTTGTAGAATTTATTTAAAGTTAGTTAGTATTTTGATTAAAATTATATGTATAGATGTTTATGACGTTTACAATCTTATTTTTTCACTGACATTAGCAATATATCATTATTACAGGAGAATTTATTTAGGGGTATAATTGGAATAATAAAAAATCTCGCCCAAAATTTCTCATTCCCCTTATATATTGTTATCGATAATATTGTTCTATTATAGTGAGGTGGTTTCTATTTTAATGGTATATTAACTAATTTTTTAGTTAATAATTTAAGTAGTATTATAAAAAGGATAAAATAGTAAATAAAATAATTTAAATGGAAGGTAAAATTAAGAAGGGAAAAAGCCAGCTAAAAATGTATTTTCTTTTATATATAGTATAGATTAACTAAAGTTCAAAAGTTTGAACCTCCCGACTCAGGGTCCTGAAAACACCACTGGCTCCAGACCTAAAACTTTACACCTTCAGAGAAGGTTGGACTCTCTAAAACCTGGAGCAGCTCTCCGAAAATCACAAGTTCACACTCAAAAAACTTATTAGTCTATTAGTGTTGGAATATTAGAATATTTTCATCTCGTTTTAAGTTGGTGTAGTAGGCTATTAGTAGTTTCATTTTGTTCAATGTTAAGAGTCCCATAACGTGGGACTCTTAACATTCAAGATAGGGGGATGATTATTCACATTTGTTGTTTGCTAATTGGTAAAATTTCAATAACTTGTAATTGATAGTAATGTTGGGTATTGACTTAGATAGTTGATATTACAAGAACTTTGAAGTTTAGAAGAGAGTGAGTGGGAAGTTTCTTGTAATATTTATCCAGCGTTTGTATCTTCAATTCCTTGAATTTTGGGTTTATGTATTTGATTTTTGTTCTCACTTATATTTGTCTCATTCTCATTCTCAATACTATATGACGTTATTTGTGTCTTCACTTGGAATTTTACACCTAGCTACATGCATCAATTACTGCCTTATTATTCAAGAAAGTAATATTGCCTTACAAATACGTCATTTGATTAATGTAGTATTAAATAAGCATTAAGCATAAGTAATAGTTAGAAGAAATGGACAATATCTGATGTTGGCCAACCATGAACAAGTCTGTATATACGAAATACTCTTTTGGTCATATTTATAATCAACAAACTACTTTTTAGATACATTTAATACCTAATATATAAACAAACTACTTTCTTTAGGATTTTAGGATCCGCAGGTGGCGGTGGAGGAGGCGGAGGTGGAGGTGGAAAGGGAGGAGGAGGAAGGGGAATATTCAGCAGTGGCGGTGGCGGGTCCAATGGCAATGGTAATTCTGAAAGGAATGGTTTTCTGTATGTCATGGAAATTATCACATATATTATCTTAGGGATTGGTTTCATAGTGTATATGTATATCTCCATAATGGAAATATTCGAAGATGAGGGTTAAAGCATATATACTTGTATGAACTGCCATTTTTCATAGACTTCTCAAATTGTAAGGATGTGTCAAAAACAAAAATATAAGCCTCATTTATCCTCTTATCTTCATTTACAAGAGAAATATAGCAAAAGAAGAAAATAATAATGAAAGAAAATATAATTAAAGAAAATAATAATGAAAGATAAAAAAGAAGAAGTAGGGTCATATGGATTTGACCAATCTATGTTATAGAGTAACTTGATTCTCTCTTCTACCACAAGGCATTCTATCCCTATTACATCAACCATTACTTAGTCTTTTTTTTTAATCTCAAATTAATTGTTATGTTGGTTTTTTTATCCTTGCTAAGGCTTGAATCCTAGACCTCTAACTACTTAACATTTAGCTCAAACCAATTGAACTACGATCACTTAGTTTTGTTTTTAGCTAAAAAGACACTAAAAAACATTAGGCACAGTTGAAGGGTATCTAGCAACACTGTTGCTAAAAACTCAAGCAGAACACAACACATTTATCCATTTTTCAATGAAAACCTTCAAAAGAATTGAAATCTTGCTTTTCACCCTAACTTGAGCTTTCGAAATGACAATGCTTCTTTCTCCAATTATTATTCAGAGAAAAATTTGATTGAAGTTATTGTTTTCTCTTCTCTTGTTCTGTACTTCGTTGTTGTCTCGGTTTGAATTTGTCTAAAAGATAGAGCCATGATGTATTGAATTTCTTATATATTCATTACTATAAACATAAATGGTAAAGAACTCGTAGGTTCAAAGATGCAAAAATCATGAAAACAGACGTCTATATGGAAAATTAAGTACTTGACAAAGAGTAGAAAAAATAGATCTCACTTGAAACTCTTATCGAAAGAAATAGCAAGCAGCTTGTAAACATTGTTTACATGATCATACCCAAAGCCATATACGGTAGGGCCATATTCTTGTGAATATTTTGGAGCTATCAATATTTTGAAGTTTCTTAGGGAAGGGTTCCGTAAAAAGATATCATCGGGATTATCACGAAGTCTTTTTCCAAAAACAAAGGATCCCATTGCACGAGCCAACAGTGTAAACGGGATAGTGTAGTTGAGTGGGTTTAATGATTATAGAATTGGGAGGATAGTTTGGGTTAAAAAAGGAGTGAAGTGGGTAAGATATTACCTTTATCGCATCCAGATCAGATGGGTCGCTTAAGATATTACCTTTACCTTCATCTTGGTGCTGCCTCTGGTTTTTTCTCAATTATGGCCAGAGAATCAATTCTAATTAGTTGCATTGGTGTGTTTTTGAGAGATTGATCTTCTTAGATTGTTGGCAAGTCACTGAAATCTCTCCGAATTTTTTGTCACCGGTGTAAATGAACTTGTTGTTCATTTCCATCCATCTCTCAAATCATTTTATATCATGGATTTGAGCGATGGATGGAAATGAACTTGGGTGAACAACACATCGTTGGTGATGAGTAAAGCGGTAATCATGTAGGAACACGAATCAAGCAAGAACTCTAAATGATTTTCCTATCATTTTTTATTTCATGTTGGGTTATATCTGATTCGAAAAGGTTGTGTGAAATTGTTTGTTATTGATCATACCCTTTAACTTGGTCTTTGATTTAAAACATGAGAATGGAGTGCTGATTTGAACAAGTCAATAATAAACAGTAACATGATTTCCATTTAATACGTTGGGTTTTGAGATTCTTTTTTAGTATTAAATTGGTGAGGAAGTATTAGAAAATGTGCACAAAGAAAATGAGAGGCTAGTATAGTATGAGCTCATTGTTACAGATAAGTAAAATGCAACTCAATATAGTTGCATTAGCAGCATTAGATATAACAAAAATAAAAGTAACTAACAAATAATGTAATTGAAAAAAAAAATATAGTTACTGAATATAACAAAACATTCTTGTCAAAAAAAATATAACAAAACATTAGAGACATAGTTTGTGCCATGGGATGCACGATATGAGACTTTATATTATTTCTGTCACTGTTTTGTTTGGAATTCAATGATCAAATGTATCTTCTATCAAATCTCTTGTTTCTTTTGGTCAGTCTGTATCTTTTATAGAAATAGTAGCAAGTAATGGTTTGATGTATTCTTAATCTCGAATAAAAGTCTTAGAATTATAAATTACCTTTTTGTGACTTCTATTGTTTCTAACATGTCAACAATTCCCAATTAGCTTGAAAGGGATACATAACCTCACGTAAAGGATAGATTTTGCTTGAAAATTGAGTATGTTCCTTGAAGTATGAACTTTGAAACATGACAATTGACAAGACAAGGGATGTGCAATTTAGACATTGGACAGTTTTAGGAGTAACCAAGACTTAAATTGTGATTTGTCTTCACTCACATTCTCTCTTTGGTTAGCTACTACAATAGGTAAATATTTTTGTACATCGAACAGGCTCAACAATACTGGATTCCATTTACTAAACTGGTTCAGTCTGAATTAAACTGTATTTAAGTCACATTTTATCATCTGGCTGCCCGAAGCCTGGCCAAATCCGGTTGCAGAACAGGTTTGTCGCAAAACAGGTTTCTGTTACAGTTATCCTAGATTTTGGTCGGATATTAATTTTTTGTCCACTCCTACATCTCATTGTACCAACCAGAGTCGAATCTGACTTAAATGTTTGTGTCTAATAGCAGAGAAGGGGTCCAACTACCCTGCCAGATTTAGCATCATACCTTACGATCAGGTTATTGGAATGGAAGATGATAGACACCATTTGTGTGTGTGTGTGTGTGTGTGTGGGTGATGGACTTGAGTATTGATATTCACCAGAAGGTGATTGTGCAGATGTGCACGGAGAAAATGGGAGAAGCTAGTATAAATGTTATACCGAGGATTAAGATATGTATATTAGGAATTGGTTCTGCTCGACATCTCCAAATGTTATATGGTATTCATCGAACAGTTCCTTTCATCGAAATGTTATATGGTATTCAACGAAATGTTATATGTTATACTGTGTTTTTTGAGCCAATTGAACGGTTCTAAACGTATGCTACTTCATGTATATACTAAAATAAAAGGGACATACAACCCTTTTTGATCTATTTCACTTCTTTTATCATTGCATTTGAAAATTGACCTAAATACCTATAAATTGGTCTAAAGCAAAGTATGATTTTTTTTTTAATTCATGGCCACTGGTTTTAGTTATAAATTTTACTGATACCAATAACATACATAACATAAGTGAGAAAAAGCAGAGTCCTCTATTACATATTGGAATATTGGAATAACAATAGCAGCTGAATTCCTTTAGGCAAAGGGTCATATTTATTGAGTGATTTCAGTTCTGTTTCTACGCGTTCTTTGTGTCACTTCTTGCTAAGTTTTCCGTCTTCGCGTGTTTTTGTAACATCTGTTTATGCGTGATTATTGTTCATGTTCTCGCTTTCTGTCACCGTCTTGAGGAGTTACAACCTGTGAGCATTCACCTTATTCTTCCCTATTTTTTTAGATACCTATTTTTGGTTTATAATATTACATTTCATATAATCAGCCAACAGGAAATGACATCAAGATTGAAAAACCTGTTGTGTGGGAGAATGAGTAGCATCTAGCCAAGTGAATACTTCATTCCTCTATAATGTCGAAAATATAAATGAAGCAATTTTCAATACTTAAACTGAGGTCAAAACTCTTTAAATAAACTAACTTGATCATTACTGACAATGTTAATCCTCACTCCGAATAGAAGAGTTAAACGCAAGTGTGGTATTACCGACAATTAAGGTGAAGGAGACCTCTCACATATAAACACATTTTTAGGCCATATATATCTCATCCAATATGCGACTCTCAGCACACTCATTCAAGTCCAAAACTATACATCTTGACCGTGGCCCAAGTGGTTTGATAGAGTCCCCAGCGGATCTTGGAATGACAATGCGAAACTTAGAGAACTGAATCATAGGAAGCACTAAATTTTGAATTAGACAAAAGTAATAGCAGACCATGTTGGAAAAGTTAATGCAACTGATTTCATCAAGCCTATTTATAGGCATTCACAAACTAGTAACTAATTACTAAATTCCATTTCTTACTATTAACTACATACCACTTGTTAACAAAAAAAAAACTACTAACTACATACCAAATACAAAATTGAAAATCTATATCTCCGGAGGGAAAATAATATTTGAGGATTGAAATCCATTGGTAGCATTAAACTAAATAATCAGAGGTAACTAATGGCAGACCGAATAATGCATACATTAGGAAAACTAAACCATAATTGACCTTCAATTTCATTTCCATGAAGAGGCATGCATATGAGAAATAGATTGGACAGAGAGCCGTCTTGAATTTTATGATCTTTCTCTTCAAACTGAGAAAATTTCATGGATCAGCTAGTTAAAAACTTGAATCATTTTAAGATGTACCAACTATTCATTTACTAACTCCACCTTCAAAACATCATTACTGAAATTAATGATCGAACACATTTATGACAAAGACATAGATTCAGTGCTATCAATATAATCTAAGTAAAAGTTTATTCTTTTATTTTACCAGCATTTTAAAATGTGTTAAGATTGATGAAACATGTTGAAAACTATAAAGGTTGAACCAACAGTAAATTTATATTGACTAAACAAAATAATTACTTTTTTTATAAAGCTATAATATATTCAAATGATAAAAAAGAAAGATAACAAATGTCTTGGGCACAAGAACCAAACCCAGTAGGAAGTAAAAACATCACCAAATATCTTACAAGATGAAATCAACAAGACAAGAAGCTGTTAAATAATGTCGAAATTAAAACAAAAAAATAAGCTAGGAGAACAGAGTCTCTAAATCTACAATACACACAGTCCACAAATTCCAGTTATTTCTTATGATCTTGAATGTGCGAATTCTTCTTCACCACTGAAGTCTTGATGTCAGGTAGTTCACCCAGACGTTTAATAGTATTCTGAACAAGCTCATCATGGTCTTGAATATGCGAATTCTTCGGCACCACAGCAGTCTCGATGTCAGGTAGTTCACCCAGACGTTGAATAGTTTTCTGAACAAGCTCATCAATTTCTTGAAGTTGATTGTCCTTATCGATTATGTTCCATAATTTCATTTCTTTTGTGTCATACATCTTTTGCACTATAAACCCAGGATGTTGCTTACATTTTGGAAGTTGTTTGTGTATGGGAATGAAATGCACCACACACCTATGCATAACAGTAACCGCAGGAAACTCATCTCGGTGGAGACTATAAAACAACTCTCTATTATTCGATTTCCAACTACCACCTCCCTTTTTTTCTGCTTTATCTGGACGGTATAATTGCTGCGCTGAGATCATCAAGCTGTCATTTGGGAATTGTGTAATGTCCTAACAGAAAAATATCCCTAGAAATCAGAAAAAGGAAAGGTGTATAACTCTACAATATTGTAAATAATTTAATTAGCCAATGACAATGTAAAAATCTTCTAGACTGATCACAAATAATCTTGTGCGATTTTTAAGATAGTTAGAATTATTAGAGTTTAATTTGTATACATCTGACAGTGTAAACCTTTTTTACACATTCATCCAATCAAATCATGTCATGTACGTATTTTTGAAGATATTTTAGGAACTAACTTACGATATCACTGTTAGTACATAGAAATTAATCTCTTAGAATTAAAGCTAACATTTTTAATGTTGTGAAAATTTATGATTGATTGATAGTGTAAAGAAATCTTTATAAAGGGAATATATTGTATATCACTATCACTCAAATTTCTTCTAGATCAGTCATTACATATTCTCCAATGTATAACAGCATACCCAGAATATGATCACAAACTTGATTATCATAACAGCATACATCTAGTGTCATAGAACTTCAATGTGCCAACATATCTTGAAAACAAAGAATAGGTCACATATATCTTAAAAACAAGGCATGGGTAATATATTTGACAAAGAATTCACCTTAATAATTGCGACAGACGCCATTGTATCTCCAATATCAGGCGCAAGAAGCACAGTGTCATCCTGCAGAAACATTTTACAGTCACTATACACACAAAAAAAAACATCATTATCAATGATAAAATCATATGATAATATTGATAATGATAAAATAAACGAAATTCACGCTGTACTAGTTCTAATATATAAAATTGGTAGCAATATCTATATTAATTAAAAATAAATGGAAAAAATAAAAATAAAATAAAAAATAAAAAAGGAGGGAAGAGATGATATACGATTGTGAATTGTTTTCCACCAAATTCGAATGAGTGGAAATATTGTTTTCCTTCTTTTGAAACCTTAACCGGTTCGCCAATTGGTTTAGGGTTCTCCACCAGTAATTCTTCTTCTTCTTTGCTGGATTGTTTCTCCTTCTCTTCATCATCATGCTCTTCCCTGGAAGGAAGCTTTGAATCGTCACTACTTACCACTACCTGAGTTAATCGTCGAGTAACCATTGTTGTTCAGAAAGATAGAATGGCTACACTACACTAACTTCACTGCCTGAACCACCGTTAGGGTTCGTTCACGTTTTATAAAGCACTGCTTTCGCTGGATAACTTATTAGGGTTTGAATATACTCTGTCAAAAATAAAACAAAGGGTAAGCATTTTTTTTTTTTGTATATAAAACGATAACCATAACAAATTTTGATTTTATTTTTTTGACAAGTATAACAAATTTTGATTAACACGTGTATCTTAGTGTTTAATTAATTCTTTTTCGTAAAAAAAATTATTCAATCAATTTTTAGATTAAAGACTCAATTTAGCCACTTACAATTTATCATCAATCAAATTCGGGAAAAAAATATACAACATATAAATTAACTCTAACATTTGCATATAGAAGACAAATTAGTTACTATGTTGTAAATTTGTTAGAGATTATTTGTCTCATGTAAGAAAATGTTAATGACTAATTTGAATATATTTTTGTAATAGACTGAATTGAGCTATGGCTGAGTTGTGAGTGACCAAATTAGATATTTATTCTAATTCTTGTACGGTGCTAAAAACAATTAGAGACTTTTTTTAAAGAAATAAAATAATATTCATTCATTTAAATTGGTAAAATAAATGGAACAACACAAATGCAAAACTGTTAAAATCAAAAAAGTTGATTGCGGGAACAAAATTCAAAATTGATAAAATCGAAAAAAGTTGATTATGGGAACAAAAATACAACATGCAGGTTAATAGTATATAATGACAAAGCAGCAAATATGACGAAATATATTAAGTTTTCTAAAATAGGCTATCACCCTTGATAGGCTTTTAGCAAACATACGAAAAATGTATCAAAGAAATAATATTTATAAGATACATCTCCACAAGGGATGTTTCAATTTTCTACTTGGCAATGTTGTTATTATTAAGGATGTGTTAAAATGGGGGTTGTACAAGGCAATTGGTTTGGTATTAACACATAAACTAAAAGCAAATTTAAGATAAAAGTTGGTAACAAAATTTAAGGAACTATGATCAGGTCTTTCGAATCCCTTGTCCTCACTGTTCAGTAAATTGCACCTATTATCTACAAATGTTCTTCTAGTTTTACGATAAATTAACAAAATGGTTCAGATCAATCCTTTGAATCATAACCCTCTTCTAAAGCTACAACATCTTAATTTCTTAGATGAGTCTGTAACTGTGTAAGGTTTTCTAAGAACGTTAATTTATATGTCATAACCTAACAATCCATTATCTCTAGACTGATCCGCTAAATTAATCGAAATTATTAGTTTCAATTGAATAGCTAGTATCAATAGTCAATTGATATTTGAAATCATTTACTATAAGATCAATATACAAAAAGTATTAAGAACAAATAATTCTGAATAAAACTAAAATTGCATTATATTGAACAATGTTTCATAGTTTACGTGTTTCCAACAGTTTCATACAAGTTCATCTAAAGACCTAATCAATGGAAGAATTAGTTACTCATGGCTAAAACACAAATAACTAAGTTTAAAGAAGACGACATTACTTGAAATAGGATCAACTATGAGTTGGATGACAAGCCACTGCAAGATCTTGAGTTCCTTGCTTCGAAACATGTCTTTCAAATCCAAAAAAATTGAACCATTGATTCAGAAACGAGTTTATCTTTCATAGACTGGGCTCTGTAATGCTAAAAATCGTGTCACGATGCCAAAAGTCGTGTCACAATATTAAATTCAAATTCCTAATCTAGCCCTCCCAAAATCGTGTCACGATGTTATAAATCGTGCCATGATTTGCTAGATAATAGAAAATGCTTCAATCTGGACTGAAAATCATGATATGATTTTATCAGGCAGAACCATTGATCTTCTTGAAATCTTTAACTCCAAGCTATCAAAAATTGCTAAAAACTAAACTAAAATGCATAAAAACTAACTGAAAAACATCATATGACAACATGTCATCATAACCCCAAACATGCATCATTCCTTGTCATCAAGAAATTCACTTATAAATTACCATTGGTGGTAAAATAACACATTACCTTACCAAGTGTAGTATCAAAGTTCATCTTCTTAACAAGAGCTAGCTTGCTTAACCAAACATTCATTTCCACAACTTCTAGCATTATAATATTAGTAAAGGGAGCCCACAATCGACATTTAAGTCAACCATATTATCATACGTTTGAAAAGTTTGTTATTTGTCAATCAAAATTAATATTATAGTACACACTTTCAAGGACTTTTAGGGTTATAATGGGGCTTAGTATAGGTGGGATATTTTTTTGGAAAGTATAGGTTCAATAGAACAAACATGGATTTAAGCATTTTTCTACTGTTTTGATAAAGTGACACCCACACCATACAAAAGAAGAGCACTAGAGAACTAAACTGAAAATGTAGATCACTATTTTCACAACATTTTGTCTTCAAAACATTTTTTTTTCTCTTTTTTGTCTTGCAAATTGGTTTTAGAAGATTCAATTTACATTTTCTATCTTTTTTATATATATTTGAGATCTTTGTGATCTTCTTAGTTCCTGTTCTCTAGTACAATTACCCCCAAACTTAAAATGTTAATAGTTCCATAAGCAAACCCAAATTTAAGATTCAGCCATGACATAAAACACAAAAAGAATGCCTAACTCCTAAAATATTTTAACTTATAAGTACTCATTTTATACTTAATACAAAATACGATGTTTTTTGTCCAAAACAAAACATGATGATTGGTTTGTCTATGTGAGTCCCTTAACAAAAAAATTGTGAATTTTTAAAACTATTTAAATATATTTGAGACGTTTGTGATCTTCTTAATTCTTGTTCTCTAGACTCCTTCCCAAAACTTAAAATGTTACTAATTCTTGAAGCAACCACAAATTTAAGATTCAACCATGACATAAAACACAAAAAGAATGCCTAACACCTAAAATATCTTAACTTATAAGTACACATTTTATACAAGACATTAATACAAAATATGAAGATTTATGTCCAAAAAAAAACATGATGATAGGTTTGTCTAAGTGAATAACAAAAAAAAATTGTGAATTTCTAAAACTATTTAATATTTAATAAACAACCAAAATTTAAAATCAGTTAAAACAAATAAAATTGTGCATTTCAAACAATGGAGAAGAAGAAGAAAACTAAACCAAACATTGTAAAAAAAAAAAAACAATGGAGAAGAATATTTCTTTCTAGTCAATATGATTTGAAAAGAATATTTGGACACACTCGCTAAAAAACATATCATTTAATTATTTACTCAATGTTCATTATTGAATTTTTTTTCTCTCTTTTTCAAATACGTGAGTTTGTCTAAATATCTTGTCTAATTGTTTTGATCATCCAAGCCTTTCTTTTCAATTTATCGTTCATCGTGCATTTTTCTATTTTTTTTGTAGTGTCTGGGATTCGAACCTCGTACCTTATACTATCATCGACATGGACTTTTTTTTAGGGAACATTGACATGGAATTAAAAGGAAGTTGTGTACTCTTTTAAAAAAAATATTGAATTTGTTTTGTCTTTTTTTTTTTAGGATTTGAACCCAGAACTTACATATATTATATATTGTCTCTACCAACTAAGGTAAACTCACGATGACGAATTTGTTTTGTCTACTAACATACAAAAATATGTTTTTAACTTCTTTAAAATACTAAACTCTTCTACACGTCGATGATACCAAGTAACCCACCAAAATGGTAGTTTCACTCCTGCAGAAAGTTATCCGAAATTAATTTTTTTTAATAAAAGAAATTTTGATTTGTATACTAACTCTATTGTTGTCATTTCCAGCTAATAAAACTACACTATTGGTTTTAATTTTACACTTTGTGAAGCTACTAGAAATATCAATTCTCATGACTTGTAAAAACCTTGCATTCAGTAGAATATATGACGCAAATCTAAGATCACTTTCAAAGCCTTGGAAGTTTAGGATAGTAAATGATCTTAGGTGAAACGAAACACATTAAAAAACTGAAAATGGGTAGTCCCAATAGATGGATAAGCTCGTGCTCCACTGTGAAGTGGATCGAAATAGCATTTATTAAAATATACATCATTTTAAAGTACATACAAAAACATACTACTCTAGTGGTCCACAAACCTTTTGCCTAAAAATAATTTGAAGTTTGGGACAACTCATGAGCAATTCTCCTGCCCCATCCCAACCATAAAATCGTAAGGTCAATGTGAATTAAGTTTTGAAACACTGCAAATTGCAATGTCTTTGAAGACAAACTGGTTACGCCAGACCGGATTTTATAAAACTGGTTTCGGAAGAGAAACCGGATTTTATGACAAACCGGATTTGAACTGGATCCAAACCGGTTTCAAACCATATCCGAACTGGTTTAGATAAGAGGTTTTAGAGACCAAACTGAAACTAAAATTTGGTTTGGTTTTGGTTTGGATTCAAACCATGAACACCCCTAACTGCAATGTCTTTGAAGAACTCGGTAGTACCCATCCGTAAAAAAAAAAAGCTCTGGTCCCTGTTTATGCGTAGAAACCCGACATTTGAAATTGCATTAAACAGAAACTCGACGTTATAAAATGCATTAACCAGACATTTATTGAACTTATATCCGCTCTAACCAATTTGGTCAAGAATAATGACTTAATCTCTTGGGATTCAATTTCTTCATCACGATTATATAGCCAGGATACGAATTATGCATATCTCTTGTGACCGGTCAACTTTTTGTTTCCCATGATGGAAAAAAAAAACATCCCTCACCCATCATAGATCGATGTCACCTTAAAAACAATATGTTTGAAAACAGAAAGAGTATGTCATAAATTTTTTACAACAATGCAATCAATGAAAACTTGGTATTAAATCAAAACCAATATGTGGGGTGGCCTTAACATTACATAGCAAGCATAACATAATTTTTTTTACAATAATTCCATTAATGAAAAGCAAATTTTAGAATTAAAAAGACCAAGTCTATGGTGCACGAGAGAGACAAGTTTTGTGTCATACATACGGTTATTTTCGCTATTGGATTAATAAATTTTATTATTAGATTAAATGAAAAGTATGAATAGATTATTGTGTTGGAAAAATTAGACATAGAATTATTATAAGGTAATAAACAACAATAAATATTAGCATCAAATTAATAGAACTCTAAATACAATAGAATAGAGAATAAATAAACTTATCGATTATTGACTGAGGCGTGCACGAAGCACTAAGAGTATTTCGCCAACCCCGGATGGATCACCCGATGCAGTAGGTCTCATAGCTAATACTCCCAAGATACAACAGTCACTTCTTAATCAGACCGCACGTGAATTAGCAAGGTCTCATGAACTATTTTTTGGATGCTCGATGAAACTTAATTTATCTTTGTTATTGAAACCAAAATGAAAAGAAGAGATGAAAGCACATAATATGTTTGTTCTCTCATGGACTCCGTTCTTCCTTATTCACACCGTTTTTCTCTCTATATATATAAATATATATACCCTTGGTTGATATACGTTGCAATCTTTTATGAAGCAAAACGGTCAAGCTATAATTTAGGATTGAAACGGTAAGTTAATGGCAAGGTGTTTGACTAAGCAAATATGCACTAAAAGAAACGTGTAGGAGACAAATGAATCAATTAAAATAAATAATTAATATGATAATTATAATGATACTTTAAAATAAATAATTAACCACTTAAAATTCCTACATATTGATCCAATGGAAAAAACAAACTTAGCAACACTGTTGCTAAAAACTCAAGCAGAACACAACACATTTATCCATTTTTCAATGAAAACCTCAAAAGAATTGAAATCTTGCTTTTCACCCTAACTTGAGCTTTCGAAATGACAATGCTTCTTTCTCCAATTATTATTCAGAGAAAAATTTGATTGAAGTTATTGTTTTCTCTGCTCTTGTTCTGTACTTCGTTGTTGTCTCGGTTTGAATTTGTCTAAAAGATAGAGCCATGATGTATTGAATTTCTAATATATTCCGGTAGCTGACCACAGATCATGCAGTATGAGGAGAAAAAGTAGTGTAGAAAGAATAACATGTTCATTACTAAACATAAATGGTAAAGAACTCGTAGGTTCAAGATGCAAAAATCATGAATACAAACGTCTATATGGAAAATTAAGTACTTGACAAAGAGTAGAAAAAATAGATATCACTTGATTTGGCTAACAACATTTTGGTTCATTTGGTTGGAACAAAACAATGTTTTCTTAATGGAAAAGTGGCGAATATTAGAGCCGGTAGGTCGTGTAAAACACCTCTTTTCGACTTCGTTCATTTGTACTTTGTAGGGAGGGTAGAAACAAAAATATAGTTTTCAAATTGGTGGAATAATCCACTTTTTGTCTTCAAAGTGTGAGATTATGTCGAATTGTAATGAGCTGTAAGTACCCCCTTTATTCACATTAATATAATTTTCTTATAAAAAAAGTACTTGACATTCCAATAAAGTTTTACAAATAGAACCAATTTTCTTGTGTTGCATTGTCATTCTTAATATAACAAGTTATGAATAAGATAACAAATTAAGCATTCTTAAGAATTTCCCTGACGTAAATGTTGGAAGCACAAGATGCAATTTGGAATCCTTGAAATCATGTTCCTTTAGCCAAATCCTCAAATTCTTCTTCTTTTCTCTCATTTTCCCTCCGGTATGACACAATATGATAATATCCATTTGAATAACGGACTTTGAGACCAAGTTAGAGTCCGGAACTAATGGAACTATGCATTCAACTACAATCACTTTTCCTTAGGCAGAAGGGTTCTGAAATTCTTTTTGTCCACAAATCTATATTTAATCTGAAGCAACTTGGTAAAACTTATTGATTTTTGAAAAGTTTGGTTAATTCAGTTACCATGTTCATAGTTCATAAATATTAATCAACTTAGTAAATAAGCATTGTATTTGTTGACAATCTCGATCACATAAATTGATTGATATTTATGTGATTGAGATTAGTATTCTTCTTTATCTTAGTTCCTATGTTTGACCATCTCAATCACATAAATTATTTGGGAAAATTTTTACTCTAGGAATTAAAAACGCTGAAGAAAATGTTGATAATGCTGAAGTTTTTGGTTGACATAAATTTCACACCTTACATGTAGTCACCGAAAGAAGATGAAGTCCAAAATTCCGAATATCAAATACAATACCTGATACAAGGGTGAGCATATCAAACATTACTAATGAAGTTTCTCTTTTGTAGCATTTCGGGTGTTGCATTGTCATTCCTTCTTCTCCGGTTGAGGATGTTATGGTTGGAGAACATTTGATGGATGAAGAAATTCCTTTAGTTTTTAAGCGATGTACATTTTTTAGAGATCACCTAGAATTGCCAAATTCCCGATTCCCTAACTTCTTTATGTTCTACTTGTCTTTCTTTTTTTCCTTGGGTATGACACAACCCCCAACTCTTTGTATTTCTTTCTCTTTTATTAATAAATTTTTGAATATGCTTGTAAGTTGTAAGAGATTCGTGACTCTGGAGGTGTCAACCTAGTTGGATGTCTTTTACTACTTTGACGCAAGTTCATACTCTTGTTTTATCTAAAAAAAAGTTCATTTGTTTGCAATATCCTTTGCAACTTCATATGATATTATGACACACATAATCGTCATAACAATTTTTGCAAAAATTGATTTTACACTATGAAAAATGTGGGGTTTCTATTCACCAATATCCCTCTCTAATATAATTCATACATTTTAAACTATCGAAAAATATGGATCTTCTAAGTTTAGTTTTTACTTATTTTTAAGAAAAGTTTAGTTCTTATTAATAAGAGTTTTTCAAGAAATTCGACAAAGCTTCAAGTTTGATATAAATCATTCATGGAATACTAGTATTTTGTTTTCCTAATCTTCATTTAGAAGTGGTTCAGTTTTTTCCTTGAAGATCAATACCTTAACGGCTTATAAAACTTCATAAATGGAAAGTTATTCAATAGAGCTATGATACATAGACATCCTTAGGTGACAATACACCCTTTGACACCCACAAAAAAATCTGACACGTAGCCATGTGGACTTGACACAAACACATTTTCTCTATCATCTCCATTTTTCTTTTCTTAATAAATGGGGTGTATGAAAATAAAGGATCCCCATGTAACATTATTCAACCCGATAATAGCAAGTATTGAGTTAACTGGCCCACAATAAGTAACTATTTGATCTTTTGATGGCAATATAAGTTGACACGTGGATTTGAGATTTGGACTATGCAGTTCATTGAACTAATGAAAAGTTGACACGTAGGATTAGTTTCAAACACAATTGTTGTACTTGCCTATGTGAAGGTGAAACTACAACTAAAAATTAGAGATGGGTTTGAGTTTGCAATGTGGGTAACTAGATTTCATGATTCAGTTTGTCAAAACTCGAAACTATACACCCTTAGAATGAATTTAAAAAATGAATTTATGTTTATAATAGTGATTAGAGAGTGTATTTTTCATTTTTTTTACGTAAATTTATTTTTCATATTTTTTAAATATTATTTCATTTTATAATTTGTTTATTATGGACATGTACTATATAATACATTAAAAACAATTAATTAAAAAACCGATATTTTATAAAGTATAAACATCTCTACACAATTGTACACAATTTCATGAATTCAAAACAATAAGGAAACCGTTTTATATCTCTTTGCCGCTGGCATAACCTTTCCGCCAGCCCCTTCCATGTTCTTGCCAACTATCTCAAAATACCATGTCTACAATTTCAAGCAACCATTTACTATGACCGCTTATTTGAGGGTTGTCGAAGAATTTCTAATTAAGCAACAAAATACGCCACAAAAAATCCCTATCATTAAAGAAAAGAAAAAAACTGATATCAAATACAATTAGCAAAAAAACTACAATAGTGACACCTAAAGTCTTTATGATCTTTTTTTTATTTTTCAAATCTATGTCTACTGAAGTTGTGAACAAAATAATTAAAAGAATGCTAATTGCAATCAAACACAATGACATCAAAACAAAAGGGAAAAAATTTGAATTAAGGAAAAACGCAAGAAAAGAGTTAATTACATCCAACGATACACTTTACAAGGACTTGACACACACCCTCTTATGAACATTTATAGATGGAATTGGACTAAAAGGTTTTCTAAGTACCGTGTCTCAGTTTATGATAAATATTTAGATAACTACTTGCTAATTTCTCTTTCAATATAGATTTTTTTTTGAAGGAATATGTCGAAGTTGAATATTTAAGCAATTCTTTGACAAATTTTCCGGATTTTCTTTCAGCATTTTTCATGACGCAATCAGCCTTTATAAGGGGGTTCTCTACTACATCTTTCAATCAACTCCATTGTGATACGATTATATCCAACCATCATGAACCACCATTCCTCTTTCTTATTCTTTTTTTTGAAGCAAGTATGATCTATCTACACCAACAACCGTCATTAAAAAATATAAATAAATAAAAACACCGTCAGTAACTTGCAGCTATAGGATTTAAAAAGTACTTATGATGATTTATAAGTATGATGGAATAACATGTAGAAACAGTAGATCCTTTCAAAAAAAAATGTAGAAACAATAGATGATTAGAGAAAACAAAAGAGGGTCTCCCATCCATCTTCCACAAAAGAAAATAACATGTATCGTTCCGCCATATTGCTCAGACCTTACCCTATTTTTTTTCTAGGAACTGCTTTTCCTTTTTTAATTAAAGGGATAGAAAATAGTTGGTTTACATTTTACTTGCATGATATAAAACTGTCAAACAAAAAAGAACTGCTGCCTTTTCTTTTTTAATTAAAAAAAAACTGGTGCTTTGGAATACTTTTTTGGCTTTCGGAAGTTACGAAATTTTGGAGGGCGATTGGAAGTTAAAGGTAAAAAAAAACTGGTGCTTTGGAATACCTTTTTGGCTCTCGGAAGTTACATAATTTTGAAAGTTAAAGGGTAATTTTGGAACTGAAAAAAGGCTACACCAAACTCATGTTTTGCGTTTATTAATAGGTATAGATATAAAATGAAATTTACAAACTTATCATTTAATAATAACATAGTTTACTTCTCCCTGTAAAAAAAACATAGTTTAATTAAGTAGGAGTAATCAAAAATAGAACTCTAAATAAAATAGAACACAGAGTAAGCAAAACTTATCGAATTTAACTGAAGCATGCAAAAGTAAGGTCACATGAACTACTTTTGAATGATTAAAGGAACAATGAAAACTCTCAGATATATGATTTTACTAGGATACACGGTGGGAATTAATTTATGCTTCGGTTGTTACAACAAAGAATGTATGATTTAGACCTCGATCAAATCCCCTTTTTATATATCCTCAATTGGATGTATATGCTTAAGTTAACGTAACAAATTTTTCTCTGAAGCTTACTTCAAAAAAAAAAAAAAAAAAATCTCTGAAGCAAAACTATAAGCAACAATTTAGGATTGAACAAGTAAATAGTAACGTGTAACATTGACTAGGCAACAAACGTGTAGGTAAGATAGTTATATGACTTTCCTAAGGGAGGTAGTTAGTTATATGACTTAGTCAAAAATAATAATACAATTAATTAATAATTAACTTTAAATAAAATATAAATAAATAAAAAATGGTTACGTTTGAGAGTTTGAAGGAAGGTGCATGAGATTTAAGAGTGTGTTGAATAGAATAAAGTCACGAGATCATAGTTTGAAAGATGAACATTTAGTTTAAAATAATTTGAATGTTGTTCTTGGGCTTAATAGAGAAAAAAGGGAGAAAAGATTTACCTTGTGCCTACATTTGCACTAAATTGTTTATTAATATTTTGTAGGGTGTTTATGATGTTTGGATTATAAAATCTGAAATTCATAGGTCGGGTGAGAAATTTTATAGGGTATGAAAAGAAAGTGTCTTTTTTTATACCAAAAATGTTATATGAGAAGGGATGCAATGCAGGAAAATCCCATGTTTAGGCTTAGTCCACTATTAGGCCATCGAAAACGGGTTGGAGCAGGCCAACTTGACGTGGTGGACTCAAACACCCGTCCCTCTTCGCAAGAGGCGGACCAACGGGTTTGCCCATCTAACAATTTTTTTTTCAAAATCCTTTTTTGTGACAAATGTTATTTCAAAATATGCTACCGTTATAAAAAGTCATTTTTATTTTTATTATTTTCTCATAATCATTTTATTCCAATTCTAATCCAACCTAAAGAAAAAAAAAATTGTCTAGTAAAGAATTGTCCAATTGCTTTTAGGAGATTACTTATTAATTATTAGTATAATAAATATTAAATAAATACTTTTCATTGTGCCCACGGGCCAGCTCACCCCATTCCATAACAGTTCGCAACGGGTTAAATGCGTCGAACCAACTATAGGGGGTGGGCGCAAAACCTCATCTCATCCTCCTTAAAATGGTGGGTTAAACGGGTTGGTCTGACATATCATACTCGTTTTCCCACCTCTTAGGGCTGGCAATGAACCGAACCAACTCGAATAAAGTTCAAAATTCGACTCGACAATTATCTTGTTGAACTTGGTTCATGAACCAAATGAGCTGAGCTGAAAATTAAGTTCGTTAAATAAATGAGCCGAACTTGAGCTATATGTAGTCCGACTCGGTTGGTTCATGAGTTAACTCGATAATATATATTTATCATAATTTGGAAATGAAAGAGTAATTTGAGGATATTCTCAATTATAGTTGTTGAATTTTGTCACTATTATATGTACTAGTTTTGGTGTTTTTGTATTTTTGTTTTAGGTTATTTGCATAATCACATGCTTTGCAGTTCACTTCGATACATGATACAGGTTTAAGTACATGATATGCAACTTTTGAATAATTAGGTACTTGAAGGGTATACTTAATTGATATGTTACTTGGTTCGTGCTGGTGCTGCATTCTAATAATAATTTTTTAAGTCTTGTCTTATTAAACATAATATATTGCACGAAAAAATAAAAAATAAATATGCTCAACAACTAACAATATTAAATAACAGTAGTCTCATTTAAAAACAAATGGTGAAAAGTTCCACTCATCTAGTCTAAAGCTTTTACATAATGAAAATATTCCCATATTGGTGGGTTTGAAACAATTGAGAGGAGATTAACCTTATAAAACGAAAGTTTGTGTATCAACAGTTCTACATTAAAGCGCTATTTTAACTTAAAGCGTGGGTCAAATGATTTATCATTAAGTACCTTAATAAATTTTTTTTTTTTTTTTGTCTTTTAGAAAAAAATTGACATTTTAATTATGTGATTTGAGTTGATGAGTGGAACCGGGTTGTTCGCGAACTTTAAAAACGAGCTGAATTCGAGCTAAAAAAAAGGTTCGTATCGATTTTGAGCTGAGTTAATTCTTATCGAGTCGAGTCGAGCTCAGACGAGTTCGACTCGACTCATTTCCAGCACTACCACCCTTATATGAGGATGAACTCATGCTGAACCCGAAAAGATTGAAAGTGAAGGTGAAAAATAAAGACGTAAAAAGTTAAATGGCTGGTAAGAATGATAAAACTGACATTTTTAATGATTTGTAGGGGATGAAAGTATAAATATAGGGTACATGATAAGTTTTCTATTGTTATCTTTGAGACTATTTTACCGTAACTCATAAATGTTAGTCACATTATAATTAAGTATTATTACAGTAAACAACTCATCCATTCCTATACAAACACCCACACCCTTATAAACCTTGTTCGAGGAGAAGTTATAGGGTAGAATACTAAGCATTCGTCAACTCTTTCTTACAAAAAATTTAAACAATGCTCTGCTATATATGGCCCATTGCCACACTCTTAATCTTCATGAGTATTTTATTTACAAAGTGCTCTTATGTCTTGGTCTTCTCTGATATCTCTCTACTGTAATAAGAATAAGGAGTTAATAAGATTTAGATAAGCTTTGTTTTTTAGTTTTCAGTTAGTTAGTTGGTTAAGCTGGTTTCTTAACTAACAAGTTATGCATATAAATAAGTTGTAATACCACAATTCATTCACTAATGAAATTTCAGTTACAACAAACTATTCTCTCTCTCAATTTCACCAACAATCTCTATACTTTCTTTCTTTCTCTGATTGCTTGATATGCAAGAAATTTTTGTTGCGCTAACAGTTGAGAGAGATCAAGAGCTCTGGGTTCTGATTCTAGGAAACACGAGAGATTAGTGAGGAGAACAATCTCTGGAAACCATGAGTGTAGTGTGTGTGATTCCAAATTTTTTTGCAACGCAATCATGAATATGAATGGTGGTTTTCCATCAAATTTGTTGATTCTTGATGGGAGTAACTTGGAACGTTGGAGCGTACTGATGAAAACATTGTTCGGAGCTCAAGAAGTGCTTGAGATTGTGCCGAATGGCTATGAAGATTTGGCTGCAAATCCTACAGAGGTGCAAAGAAAAGCGTTCAGAGATTCAAAGAAAAAAGATCGAAAGGCTCTCTTCTATATTCTACAGAATGTGGATACACATCACTTTGAAAAGATTTCAAAGGTAACAAGATTCAAGGAGGCCCGGGATATCTTGGACAAATATCATGATGGTGGTGAAAAAACTCATTATTGCAAGATATTTTTTAAGATTTCTATTTTCATAATTGTTTTTTTGCAGTTTATCTGAACGTGTTCTTTTATTCTCTTTGCCTGCAAGTCCTCAGTTTTTGTTATTCTTTCTAGTTCTCCTTATTTGCTGATTGTCTGTTTCACTAAGACACATGACGAAGGAACTTCTAAAATACAATTCACAAAACTGTTGGATCGGTTATTGGAGGTTCAGCTAGAAGAATCGATGTTGAACACCTTGCTATTGGTAGCTACTCCTGGTCGTCTTTCGGATCATCTACAAAATACCAAGAGATTCATATATAATATCCTGAAGGTATATTATGAGTAGTTTCATTCATAATTGTTTTTGTTGACCTTCTACATAGAGTTCAAAAGGTTATGCATAGCAATGTCATGTCTTCTAGGTCCACCATGAATGTTGTGTTCATGATGATTGGTTTTGCCATCCAAAAAGGTGTAACGGCGCAGCTTATTGCCTGCTTGTGTAACATCCCAATATTTTATATATATTTGTATGTTTCTTTAATTTCATAGTAACTTTCTTGATATATATGACTTCTTCGATAGTTTATTTCATATGTAAAGAATTAAAGAAATTATAAACTCTCCTCTTAGTTAAATTAATATAATAGTTTATTTATTTTAAATTAACTACTTGGTTGTTGTGACTATAATAGTTAATGGAGATTTTAGTTATCAAATCATATCTATAAATTAGCGACCATGTGTTTTATGTTTGGATTAAATTTCAATTCACCCCTTCTTAATATTCCATGCGATATTAGTGTGGGAGAACTGATATGTGTTGGATATTTAAAAAATTGCAAGAGTAACGCAAATATATTGTTTTGAACAAACTGCATTGCATCATCCTTGTAACCATCTTTTCTATTAGTACGTGGATTATTCTTGTGCTTAATCAATTCCTATTTTTACTCAAACTACTTATTTGACCATGACTTTCCCTTTTGTTACTGAGTCAAAGACACGCCTCATGTTCACTCTTGTTAATTAGCCTATTAGCATGTTTTGCTAAATATAAGGAACCCACAATCCACGTGATACTCCCTATAGTTAACTGCTACGAGTGGCACATTAGAATTAACCTAGTTTCCACGTGTTACTCCTTTGTTTTGGCTGATTTTGTGCATGAGGAACGGTCATATATGTATATATAATAACTGTGTCATCGTTAACACCCAATTGAGAGGAGACTTGAAACAATTCTCACGTCTGCTACACAAACCCACAAAATACACATCCCCTCCAAAAGATTTTTATGGGGTCATATGTTTCTCTATCATAATATATCATGAAATATGACCATAATTCCCTACTGGTGGCCAATTGAATGTCTATAGTTCCTTCAATTTCAGTTGACCGTTATCATTGTCATTCCCTGCCTATCATCACCATTTGTACCCGTAAAATATTCATCTAGCAGTCCTTCTTCGATAGTCCTTAAGGTAACCTATATTTCATTTCTCTTGTTTATTTATCTACTTCAATTCGTCAATTTCTAATCCTGTCATTATTGTAACATTAAAGCCATTTTCGTTTTCCTTGAACCCGTCATCGTAGAATTGCGACTACGCCTTCGTTCTCCGCCCGATTGAGCTAATTTTTGGACAGCGTGTTCACAACATACGGTTCTTCATTTTTAACCGTCCGATCGTCAAAATAATTCCTGGAGTGAGAGAAAACGTGTCTGCACCGTAGCTGTGAGTTTGGGGTAGTTTAGAGTTTGGCTAGGGAGAAAAGCTCTCGAGGTAAGGGCTTTTTTCCCATACGTCCATACTAAGTAGAGGTAGCAATTCTTGTCTTTTAAAAAGAAAAATAATTAAAAGTGATTATTATTAATTATGAGTGATTATTCTTAATTATGTTTTATATGAAAGTTGTGTATGATAATGTGGTGTGAATTGATATATTTTATATTATTATACTTTATATGTTTTTGTGATGTTGGAAAAGAAATGTTACATTCTTTTGATGAATTAAAGAAGAGAAAGATGAAAATGTGAGTTTGTGAAATGATTGACTTTTGGTTTGTGTACTTGATGATGCATTAATACTTGATTGTAATTGCCTTAGTGGCCGGTTAATATCATATTTCTTAGCGGTGCCTAAGTGGCGGGATTTAGTTTTCATTATCATTATCATGCATGACATATGCATCTGTGTGGTGCCTGTGTGGCGGGTTATAATTATATTCCGTGTGGATGCCTTAGTGGCAGGTTATATCCGGATCATGTAATATTTAAGAGCATGCATTTTACACATCATTGCATTGCATTGGGTCTGTTATACATTTATGTGTTGATAAGTGATTAAACTCTTATATATACAAAAGAAATGTGTATGAACTTTACCTTAAAGACTTAAATGTATTTTTCTTATTTCTTTTTGATTGAGAAGACTTAAATGTATGAACTTTATCTAATTTTGAGAAATTTTTCTTATTTCTAATTTGGTTTTCAAATACATTCACAGGAATACATTTCTTATATTTCTTATCTAGAACTTTTGCCCTTTTCAAAAGTTCATTGGTTAGTTTCTTTCTTTTTTCGTTATTAGTGGAGCTCCAATAATTAGACAATTCATTATCATTAGAGGAGATTTTATCTCTTGTGAAGAGATCCATTTTTTTTTTCATGATTGTCAGAAAACTAGATAAATCAGGTGGATACGTGAAAGATATTCGTTCTTTTCCATCACTTTGACATATATGAAGAAAAAAAAACTGTGAATTTTCATCTCGTACGACTCTTTCAAAGTGATCGTTTTTTATATATCGCAATGGCCTATTCCATTTTCGATAATCGAAAAGAGTATGAACCAATTTGGATAAGAAAATTGACCCTTACATTAATATAATGTTGTAGGTACCAAAGATGATGTATGAAGTTTGATGTGTGATGAACGCGTACGCGGGGACAAAATAAATTGGGTTTTTGATTGAATTGTAACTTTAGAAAAGATTCTTGAAAGATATTTATTTTAAGAATTTTAATTAAATCACGTTAAGAATTTTGTATATGTTTGCTAAGAATTTATTATTGATGAAATAAATAAATAGTAGCGTTTTTAGAAAATTGAAAATGATTAGGCGCAATGCCTTGGACCAAAATCCGGGGCATTACAGCTTGCCTTCTGTTCAAATGTAAATAATGGTTTATAAATATACTTTTCAATTTTGCTTCACTAAATCGAATTACGTAGATATGGAGACGTTAACACGGTTCATGTTAGTATTATGTAATATCATACATATAATTGGTACATATTGATGGGTTCACTTATTTTTGATTAAAAAATTCAAACCATAAATATGTAAATATATCACATAATTTGGCTTCTAGACGAGGACATGTTGCTTAATGGAAAATCGAAACTCTTAACGTCTTAAGAATTCGAGCACCTTCCATTAACAAAACCAATCCCATTAAAATTCGGTTCTTGACATTAAGGTTTCAAACTTTTAGCAAGTAAGTGAATTGTTTTTTTTTTTGAAAGGGTGTAAGTGAATTGTTTGTTAAGTTGAATCTGAGTTTGCTTTTAATAAAACATGGAATGTTACTTAATTTTACGTTTCTATTACATAAAGAAAACTCAAAACTGATTAATACAGAGTACAGACAAGAAAAAAAAAAGTATACTCTTCTTGTACTAAAGGAAATAAAAAATATTAAAATAGGGTGTTAGTTATTGTTCTAATAAATATATACGCATTAATTTAAAATAAAATAAAAAACATTGAAACCGGTTGTATCTTCTAATTGAGTGGGAGTAATTTGGTGGTAAATGTTGGAAAAATTAGACATAGAATTGTTATAAAGCAATAGGCAATAAGAAGTATTAGTATTAAATTAATATCAATAGACAATAAGAAATATTAGTATCAAATTAATAGAACTCTAAGTAAAATAAAATAAAATGGAGAGTAAGCAAAACTTATCGAATTTGAAAGCAAGCAAAAGCAAAGTCTCGCGAACTGGTTTTTGATGATCAGGAACAATAACAACTCTCAAATATGTGTGTGAGTGGAGATTTATTTTATGCTTGATCAGTTTGTCACAACAAAGGATGTATGTTTTAGACCTCAAACCCCTTTTTATATATCCTCAATTGGATGGTTTTTTTTCTAGATTACTCATTCCAAATTTATGGGTAATTACCCCGCTAATGTGGACCAATTAAACTAAATAATATGAACAATATTAATTAAAATCAAACATATAATTATATTTTTGTTATTTACATACTCATCCTAGATTCAATTAATGTGTCTTTATGTTTTAGATCAAAAAATCTAATAAAATCTTTAGTTGCCTCATTTCAATTGTTTAGCATATTTTATTCTTTTTTTCTTTACTGTTTTTTGTTTCATCTCTTCTTTTTATCTGCTTTACTGTTTTTTGTTTCATCTCTTCTTTTTTTTTCTGCAAATTTTTTTAAACCATGTCTTGCTGTTTTTTCAATCTTGGTTCTTCTATAAAAAATTCACAAAATCCATTATTTTTTTACATTAGAAAGATCTAAAACAGTAGTATAAACATTATTTTCTTTTACAACAGTTAGATTATATATTTCCTTGTACCTAACAAAAAAAAATCTCATGTGTTTATATATCAATACTAGTATAATCGTTAGTTTTTTGACATGATGACTAAACATTTACTTTTCCCAAGATATAAATATATTAGTCTAAAATTTATTTCTTTAATAAGAATAAAAAAGATATTGGTCTAAATGTTATTCAATTAAAGAATAAAAAAATATTTATTTCAAAACAGTTAAATTTCTAAAATCATAGAACTCGGCTTTTGTTGTATGATTTTTTTTACCGTGTACATGTTTGCACATGTTAAACTTACTCATATTAAGAAGTTTAAATATTAAATTTGTATCAAACCTGTTTATTTTATATTAAACATACAACTTTTGTTATACTTTTAGTTGTTTTTATTAATTTATATTTTTTATATTTTGAATAAAAAAAATATGGAGTATTTATATTTTTTTATATACACATGTGACTCCCTTGTTAATTTTTTTATTTTTTTTTAAGCAAAAGCGGAGGTGCACCAAAGTGTTGCAACCTCAAAATTCATTCAAATAACAGAGAGGAAATAAAAGGAAGATGACTTAAACCAAAGCCTCCTCGAAGTTGGTAAACCTAAAATTAGGCATACTAATTATATTCTTTGTATAGTATTCTTTAATAAACAAAGACAGATCTGTCCAAAAGATTAAACCAGATGAGATTCACCTTTCCCTCATTTACTAATTTTATTTTAGCATAAAAATAAAATTTATTTTACCATGTTTTTTATTTGCTAAAATTTATTTTCCATTTAGCATTAAAATACGATCAAATTATCTTTGAATTTTAAATATAAAATAATTTAATTCAATAAGTTTAATTTTAATTTTTTTTTTTTTGTTTTTTTTGTTTTGAACAAGTTAAACTAGACAATCAAAATTGAAACCGAAGAGAATAGAACCTCAAAACTTGAGAAAAGTACACTTTAAGGTCCCAAATCAATACCTATTTTATTATTGATTTTTAAATTTATTTTGCACATGTGCTACAACAATTTAGAATTAAAATAGTCATTTTATGTAGTAAATAGCTCAACAAATGACTTCTGAATTAGTATTATAAACTCTAAGTACAAATATCATTACTTTCATGTTTGCATCTATTAATTAAATATGATAAAATACCAATGCATTTTATCCGTCTACAAGAGTCTTCGCGATCGAAAAGGTACCTGCAAATGATATGTCTAGTGAGGAATTGATGGAGGCAACGATGTCGGAAAGTGCTCTGGTACGGTGGTGGCGAGTCTTCATGCTGGGATGAAAGATGCATACATGCATGTTGGCTCCCTAACGCTCAAGTCAGTATAGGAAATGAGAAGGAGTGTGTAAAAAGTGTGAGAAAAGTGAATCGTACCTTAAGGGTGAAGAAATGTCACCCATATATAGGCGTATGTGAGAATAACTGTCTCAATGAAGTGTGACGCTTCATTAGGAGGTCGTTAGAGGACACGTATACGGTGTCTGATGCATGAGGGTGTGTTTAGGTGTGGTGGCATGCACCAGGATTACGTTGTACGTCCAAGTGATGTGTGTTGTGTAATAGCCCGATTTTCGTTAGATTTATTTTAATTGATTTTTTATGTGTTTTATGTGCTTGTATGTAATTAATTGCCTCTGTGTGTATTTTGTTTGGGATTAGTGGAATTCGGGGTTAGAAGGGTATTATAGTCATTTTAGACTCATGGGTATTTTGGTCATTTGCGAGCAAGGGTAAATTAGTAATTTCACCGTGAGGATTATTTTTAGTGTTTCAAGTGAGAACCATTATTTTTACTAAGTTACTAGTGTAGTTGTGGTAATTAGTTGTGAACCGGTAATTATTCGATAACTTTAACCGTAAGTGAGTAAAGGTTTTTGTGGATTAGTTATCCAGGGTCTTAGGCCCATTAAGACTTTTTAAGGGTTAAACCCATTAGTGTGGACACTATTTAAGCTCTAGTCTTTGTAGAAAAATAGGGTTCACATTCATTTCATAAGAATTTGAGAGAGGTAGAGAGAAAGAGCAAGAGGAAGAGAAAAAGGGTTAGAAGAGAGAAGCTTGAAGATCAAGAGGGTGGTAGAGATTCTTGGAGCTAAATTGATGTTTTGGCTAGGTTTGTTACCAATTGAGGTAAGGGGGCTAGTTTTCTCTCATAATCTTTTAGTATAATCTCTTTTCTACTTTTCTCATAAGTGCTTAATTGAGAAAAATGATTATTGTGAATTCAATTGGTGAAATTCATGCTTTAATTTTGATGGCATGTTTAAGTATGTGAATTTGATGATAATTGAGTTGTTGATGTTGAATTTGCATGCTTAAAATGTATATATGGGTATACTTTGTGTTTTGCTCAAAATTAATGAAGAATGATGTTGTTTTTGTTGGGTTGTTGATGAATTCATGGTTAATTGTTGTTGTTGTTGTTGTTTTGAGATGTGTTGTTGATGAATGGATGCCATGAGTTTTCATAATTATGGAATTGTGGTGTGAATTGAGTTGTTGTTTAGGGTTTTTATGAAAATAGTGTGAATTGTTGAATTGTGTTGAAATGATTTTTGATTTCAAGTTTGATGTGTTTTTGAAAGCCTTTTTGTGTACATGTACCTGTAAACAACCTTTCGGAACGAATTTGGACATTGGGTGCAGAATTGATGCATGATCACTGTAAGTCTTTTTCACACGTTTCTGTTTTGAATTGGCCTTTGGTGTAAACATGAAAGTTTTAGATAAATGAGTTAGATTTCCAATGGATTTGGTTTGACATGAAAATGAATTTTAGATTTTGAGTTATGGTGGAAATACTCCAAGTAGGTCTTATTTAATACTAGAAAAATGCATCGCACCAATTTCATGCTTTTTTTATTTTTGACAATATTTTGTACACTTGTTTTTTAACATGCCTTTTTTTTTGACAATATTTTGTACATTTTTTTTTTGAAGGAAATATTTTGTACACTAAATTTGCATCGTATATGTTTTTCATTTCTCTCTCTAATAACCGTGAATATTTTTCAAAGCAAAAATTTAATTGATATCTTAATCCTTATCCTTATTATTTATTAATTTTATTGGGTCTGCAGCAACTTAACCTATTGTTTCTATAGTTTTTTTTTTCCTTATTTATTAATTTTGTAAAGTCTACAGCAACTTAACCTAATTTTTTCCCTCCACTAATCCCTTATTAGGTTTGCAACAACTCTATCCTAAAATTTTGGCTCTAATTTGCATCATATATATGTTTTTCATTTCCCTCTCTAATAACCGTGAATATTTTTCAAAGCAAAAATTTAATAGATATCTTAATCCTTATCCTTATTATTTATTAATTTTATTAGGTAGATTTTTTTTGTAGATTTTTTTTTTTGCAAGTTGTTGTACACTTATTTAATACGTTTACAAACAGAATACCCTAATTTCCATGCAAACTCGGCTACCCTAATTTCCAAGTAAACTCGGCTATATATAGCAAATCATAAACCGTGTTTCTCTCAAAATAAAAAATAAAAAACCCCTAAACCGTGGTAAATTACACAGACAACAGAAGAATCAAATATTTTGATATTTTAATTTTTGCAAATGGAAGGACGTGACCTTACAACCTTCCTTTCATACCACTGCTTTACTGGTATTCTAATTTAACATGCATTTTATCGATATGCATATTTTTTTGAGAAATGGAATATCCTTTTTGCGTTTTTTGTTTTTAGTTTGAGATGTTTACACCAATTTTGGCAGTCTTCCTTTTACAGCAAAGTAGCAATGCCCATTATTTAAGAGACTCAACATCAAAATTGGAATGAAGGTAGTCAATGGATTCTATATTATGTATCTTTTTTGTTAATCGTATTCTGCTGTTGTTTTTTTTGTTGAAAAATTTAATCGCATTATAATTGATAACTAAATAAAACTAATCCTCTTAAATGCTAACTCTTGGAGCAGAAAGGATGAGCAAGAAAGAAACAATATGTTAATTTTTCTTTTAGATTTTTCTATTCTATTTTATTTTTGAACCATGTATTTGCTTTTTGTTTTACTAATTTTTTTCCTTGTTTTAATTTATTTTCTTGCATTCTTTTTGTAGACAGTGCATTTTTGAAAGATGTTTACATTGGGTAACATCCATGACTAGGGAAATATGCAAGGTTAAACTTTATATTGGACTGGAAAGACATGATTTACTGATATAAGAGATATCATCAAAGACATGATGTTTGTGTAGGGATGTTATCAAAGAACCCAAAAGATAGTCAATTTGATACTTATATATGACACTCTAAAAATACAGTCAATTTAATACTTATATATGACACTTAAAAAAAAAAACTGTGCATCGCATGGGTCGAGTTCTAGTTATACATTAATGAATATATTTTTTGTACTATTTTTTTTCTTCCGACAATTAGAAGTTTATAAGCCATGATCACAAGAATTATTGAGCTCCTCTTGGATTTCATCTTCCAAGTTCCAAGTCTGCTTGGAAACCGATATTCACATATGGAAGAGAAGTATTACTTTGACTAGGTAATGAATTGGTATTTGTATTAGGGATGGTAATAGTTAATTTGTCTTTGTTAAAACTAAATAGTTCTAACCTCCCGCTCCGACGATACATGTGAATCTTAGACTCTTACTCGCACTTTGGTGTGGGTGCGTGATCTTCAAGTAGAATATGTGAATTTTAAATTTAATTTAAAGCGTGTGGTCGATCAATTCAACGGTAATAAGATAGATGTTTTAGAATTCGATGTCATATTAGATGATCGTAGATATTTATTTTCTTTTATTTTAATATCTTTCATGTTAAGTTTATAAGAAGACAATGAAACAACTTTAACTAAGATAACCACATCTTAACTCTTGTTTATTTATTTATCGATGGCACAATATGGATTGAATACACTTTTATCAATGAAATGCTATAATTTGTCAAACAAAAAAAAGCATTATTTTGACTATTGAACATAGTAGAAAAGAAAATTCTAAGCACTTACTTAAGAATAGATCGCAACTTGATTATTAAAAAAAACATATGGCTGCTCATTTTGACTATCGAGATGACAATGATTTGCAAACGTCAAAAAGTTGAAATTGATCGAAGATTAGTATAATATATTGTATGAATATATATTGAAGGAGGCAGGCACATTATACCATCATATATTATTATAGCATAGTGGTATAGTACTATAGTATATGATTGAGAAAATGGAGAGGGAAGAAGCAAAGCAAGTATCTGATGAAGAAGCTCTCTTTTTTGCCATGGAACTATCAGGTGCTTCTGCTGCTCCAATGGTTCTAAAAGCAGCTTTGGAACTTGGCATCATTGAAATTATAGCCAAAGCTGGTCCAAATGCTCATCTTTCATCTTCAAACATTGCTTCTCAAATCCCTTCTATAAAAAATCCAGATGCACCTTCTATGTTGGACCGATTATTGCGTCTCTTAGCTAGCTACAAAATCCTTACTTGCTCCATTCAAAATCAAGATGGAGATTCTATTGAAAGACTCTATGGTCTTCACCCTCTTGCTAAGTATTTTGTCAATAATCAAGATGGTGTCTCCATGATTTCTTCATTTCTCATGCAACATGACAAAGTCCTCAAAGATATGTGGTATGATATTATATATATTTCAATTTATTTTCTTTTAGTAGGGACCCATTTCTTTTATAGAGTATGAATGTTATTATGTTTAACTGATCAAAATCTTTCTTATATTCTTAAATGTATCACTCTTTATAAACTCATTTAAAACTTATTCGTTAATCATAATACACCAACTCATCTCATATCCAACATGGATGAGTTTAGTACGTGGATGTAAATAGTAGATGATTTAGTGAATAGATAAACTCTAATATTTTATTAAATTTTTTATTAAGTCTAATTTATTCGTATAAAAATGATTTGTAAGGTAATATGTCACTTTTTATAAATTAATTTAGATTTTATATATGACCTGACAATAAAAAAATACTATGAGACTTGGTTTTGTCAACAACACGTTAGATTAACACATCCCTAGTTAATTTTAAAAAACTAAATCCCAACCTAACTTTAATTTTGAGAAAGACATCCCAACCTACTTGTTATCTCATATCCTTTTCCTTTTTTGTTTTGATTTGGACTTTTGCACATTAGAGAGAGTCCGTCCATCGAACTTACTTGTACGAGAGATGCTTTTATTCTCTCACGACTTGATGAATGCACACTACACATGATTAGATGAATTCATAAGTCATTAGACTCTACCTCTGTCACGATTTCATTTCATCACATTGTGCTGCTTGAGCAAAACTCGGTTGAAATAGTCCTATGATATACATAAAATTTCTTCGACCAAACACCTCAAAAGAAAATTACTAAATGAGTCTCACTAATAACTCTATAAAACTACATTTAAATATTATATTTCTTCCGTTTTAAAATGAACGTCGTTTAAGTTTTTTTACAGACATTAAAAAATGCATTAATTAAAAGAAAAAGAGATGTTATTTTACCAAATTATCATAATCAACCATTGGTTTGTTTTTCATTAAAGAAAAAATAATATTTTGGAAGTAGTGTATATAATATTAATTGAAGGGTACAATTGAAAAAAAGTTATTATTGCATTGAAAACTGAAAGTGACATTCATTTTGAAACAATTTTTTTTTGGCTAAAACGACATTAATTTTTTTTTTGACAAAAAAACGACACTCATTTTAAAATGCGAGGGTGAAGTTTATTTAAATAAAATTTATTAACTATGACCCATAAAAAAGTGATGAGAGAGAGTCCCCTTCCATATTCACCATTTTCTATAAATATCCAAAAATCTTATTCTACATTAGAGAATTTTTTTTGACAAAAAAAATCTACAGGTCAGTAGAGATATATCTATTTAGTTTGATAGTAAACAAGTGAAACATCCATCACTGGGAGTAGGAGTTTTAGATGTTTGTAGATAATAATAACTATGAAAGAACTCTCGTTATTTATTTATTTACCTTAGTTAATAAGTTTTATGCTGTAATAATTCAAGTATACCTAATAATTTGAGTTTTGGATGCTCTAATCGTATTTATGCATGTATATCTAGTTGATGCTAGTATGTTGTCGTTGATTTTCTAGTTTATGTAACTAAGTTGTCGTTGATTTTTTATGTATACCGAGTTGCCGTGAGTAAGTTGTTGATTATTTTTGTTTCAAAATTCAACTTATTCTAATAAAAAAATATCAAATGCAAATAATTAAAGTATATCTAGCATGTTATATATGACTAACAAGGCATAGTAACAATTTTCTTTAACCAAAGACTTATGTTTAGCCCAACATATTTTTGACTTTGCTTCTCCTTAAGCAAAAGTTTTGTTTTGACCAAAAAAGAGAGTAAAACTTTGGTTAATTAAACACCATATTTTAAAAGATCAAACTAGTTTAACTAGGATGCATATTTCAAATTTATGGTCATACTTTAGTGGTAGGAGTTTAGTCTTGTGAAATGTTTGGTTAATGTTCAAGTAGATTTTATGTAAATATATTCAAACATAAACAATTTCACATTCAATACACTTTTAACTAAAATAAAATTTACTCAACCAAATCATTCGAAATTAAATTTTGACGCTAAGGAAACACACTTTATTATATAATTCCAGGTACCACTTGACAGATTCAATTCAGGAGGGTGGCCTTCCATTTTACAATGCTTATGGAATGACATCTTTTGAATTCCATAGCATAGATCAAAGGTCCAATAAGATTTTCAACAAGGGCATGTCTGATTACTCTAGTATCATAATGAACAAAGTTCTTGAGACATATTCAGGTTTTGAGGGTCTTGGATCTATTGTTGATGTTGGTGGTGGAATTGGAACTATTACTAACATGATTGTCACTAAGTATCCCAGCATTAAAGCCATTAATTTTGACTTGCCCCATGTCATTAATGAAGCTCCATCTTATCCAGGTGAATTTTTATTTCACATTATATATCAAGGTGTTGGAGTGACATATCTAACCAAAAAAAATTAGGTTAATGCAATGTAGAAAATCTTTATGAAATATGTAACATTTGATATCACTAGTAATATATTAAATTCCCTAAAAAAATAATACATTAAATGTTGGGGTAATATTCATTTTGGTCACTGAATGTGTAACGCTTGTCTGGTGTAGGTGTGGAACATGTTGGTGGAGACATGTTTGTGAGTGTTCCAAAAGCTGATGCCATTTTCATGAAGTGGGTATGTCATGATTGGAATGATGAGCAATGCTTGACATTTTTGAAGAATTGTTATGATTCTCTTCCTGCCACAGGGAAGGTGATTGTGGTTGAATGCATTATTCCAATAATTCCTGACTCAAACTTGGCCTCAAAATCTGTGTTTCAAATGGATGCTATCATATTATGTCATAGCTCAGGTGGAAAAGAGAGAACAGAGAAAGAGTTTGAAGCTTTAGCTAAAGGAGCTGGATTCCAAGGATTTCAAATTGCATGTTGTGCTTTCAACATGTATATCATGGAATTTCTTAAGAATGCTTAACTTGTTATCCTTTTCTGTTAATTGTATCTTTGGATTAATGAAATAAGTTGTTTGTATTTTCTGTTATAAATAAAAAGTTGCTGGTATTTGTCGAGGGTCGGCGTTGTCGTCACCTAGTAGGATGATGTTCTCCATGTATGATGAAAAATATCAACCAATAGTGTTGGTTACACATAGTCTTATGTATGATTAGAAACAGAGTTGGATTGATTTTGGTATACGGTATAAACATTGTCGTGCTGTTCTTGTTTCAATGAATTCGCCGAAAATTTGTAGAAGTAAAATATCTAATTTCTAAGATACATACCATACCATGATAATGTTGTACACATTTGGTAAATATTGGAAAAAATCACACTTGTGTAACTTCAATTTTATTAGGAGGAAAAACACATAAACATAGATGTCTGTTCTTCTGTTTTTTCACCAATAAGAGAACCTAAGAAACTTTTAAATATCCTAAGATATAAAAACATCATAAGTTCTTACAAGGAAGCTCAAATGCTTTATTTTCTTTGATACATTTTATGCAAATAGCATAAAGAAAGCCCAAGCACAAAAACACTAATTAAAAAAAAACATAAAACCATAAACCCTAAACTAAAGCTCTTCAACACTTCCTTCATGATACCACATGCCATCATCATTGTAATTATACTCGTCCACATCGCTATCTTATTATTCTAAATCAGAAGAATCTTATCGTTCCTCTCCTAATTGCCAAGAATTTGAGGCCTCAAAACCATAAGTTTCGGAAATTTCTGCTTCACAGACATGGTGTCAAGTTTGACACCCCAACAACCCCTCAAATCCAAACATTCAAGCTTAGGGCATGATGAGATGATTTTAAGAACACCTTGATTGGTGATGAGATGGTAGACCATTTCGAGACGCTTGAGCTTTGACATAGTAGAGGCTATCGCAAATGCTTTAGTATCTTCCAAGGGTTTTCCCCAAGTATATGTCGGGTGCATATTCCAACAGAACACTTCCAACTGTTTGCAGTTCCTGCCAATTGTCTTTATAGCATTGCCACCAACTTTGATGCAGTAGCTCAAATCTAAGAAGGAAATCATTGAAAGTTTTCTGGTTAGTCGTGCTATTGCATAATCGTTCATATTGCACCTGGGCAGTCGCAGATCACGGAGGGAGCCAGCATTTTTAGCAATGAAGGTGAAACTTTTTCTAGTCTTGAGACCAGAAACGCTGAGCTTCCGGAGCGATCCAGAGCTTCTAGCAATGAGCATCTGAACCATCCGCTCATTTTTCCAATGCTCGTAGTTGCTACTCCAGTCAGTGATTTCTATCTCTTGCCAACAGTAAGGTCCATTTACAGCACTGGCCCAAGATTTGCATACCATTGGGATCACGGACAATCTTTCACGGAGTGAAAGTTTTGTGAAAATCAGCACCAAAGTATCGGGGATCAACTCACCCCAACCACGAATATCAGATGCTACTTCCATTTTCCCAGAGAGAGAATAAATAACTACCAAAAAAACAAGAAAAAGAACAAAATGCTAATTAAAGTTCAACATGACCAAATTTTTCCATGATTAAATTCAAATCTTTTAAGAGATTTTCAAGAATCATTCTAAACACAAAAATCAAGAACAAAGAAAGAAATTGAAACTTTCAAAGCTGGTTAGAATAGAAGATGAATATGAATATGAATATAAAGATGCATTTTCACCATGTTTATGAGGAAAATAAGATAAAAAAGTGACTGAATCAAGAGATTTGGAAAACCTTTATCTTGATACGCTCCACAATTGTCTCAACCAACAACCTTTGCGGAGAATTATATGGCTCAAAACAAGTATGTAAATTTGACAAATTCTATTTTTAGAAAATTTGATTAAGTTGAATGTTAAACTCACCCTTGAATTATTCAAACTAATCAGCACCTAATAACAATGTGATACATTGAGCGGGAAATTAATGCGAATTCAATGCGGATATAATACCTAGGGGGCACTATTAATGAGCTACATCTTAAGAACTATGTAGTTTTTATTACTTTCAAAATGTTTCAGCATCTTTAAAATGTTTTTTTCGCATAGTGCTAGACTTTTAACATTAATTGTTTGGTTTCTATATGGTGCATATGATCAACTTTTCTTATCCATGCTGGTTACATTCCATGTTTGATAGACATATATAACATGGGGCAAGGGATTGTATGTAAGGGTTTCCACAATTGATAATGTAATAAAATGGATAATTGAAACTTAACTATTCAATGAGGATAAAATTGGTAGATTAGAACTCAATTAAAATTGTTCTTAGTACATAAAAGAGAATAAAAGAGATACGAGAAGACTTAGTCCAAGACTTAAGCCATTACTCTCAAAGAGAGTACCAAAGGGAGAGAGGAGAGACTTTCATCATTTTTCTTCATACCCTTTAGTGATCATTCTTTTCCTATTTATGCACAATCACTACCACATGTCCATTTACCCCAACCAATTACATTTTGCCAAGTGTATTTTCTCGTGTGTTATTTAGAATCATAACATTGTACTTCAACTCCCACGTAGTTGGACAATAAGTTCTTCCACATACATGTTATAGGTAAATATTGTACTTGAAATGATTTATGTGTGTGGAAACACATCCTCACAAATAGTATCTTGAACAATGAAGTACTCTACTTACTTTTTCAAATAGTATTAGGGAGGATGTTAAAGAGTTGGCTTAAATATATTTTTGGTTCTTTATCTTTTATAAAAAATGTATTTTGGTCCTTTATCTTATTTTTAACATGTTTTGGTCCTTTATTTTTTTTTATAGAAAGAGTCATGTTTTAGTCATTTCGTCAGAAATCATGACATAAGTTAAGGAATGTTTAATGCATGGCAATTATGGTGTTAACATAAACCCATGTGGCACAGAACAGGGAAAAATGATGTCGTTTTTTAGGAATACTAGAAATGAATGTTGAAAACGAATACAAAAACATAATCTTTTGAAGGAGATTTTACTGCAAATGTCTTTAAAGGAGAACGATTTGTTAAAACGCCTTTACAAGAGATTAAATTTCTGCAACACATTTGACGAGCTGGAAGCTAATGCGTGTTTAGGTTCCAACTTTCTCTAAAGTTTGGACAAAAATCCTTTTGAAAAGAAAAAAGACCAAAACATGTACTTAAAAATAAGATAAATGACCAAAATGCATTTTTTATAAAAGATAAAGGACAAAAATTGTATTTAAGCCTAAATAATTTTGTAAAAAAAGAATGGGGCATTATAAGGGGGACATAACTTATAGAATAGAGTAAATAAACCGTTGGGTTTTTGACTAGTAAACAACCGCATTGGATTCGTGAGTTTGGAAATGGGTTGTTGGTTTCTTTTTGGTCTGATGTTTACGTGGGATTGCACTTGTATGTAAGGTTTTCAAAATCAGGATTTTGTTTCATGTCGAAAGGATTTCACTCAATTAGTTTTGTAGAATCGATATAAGAAATCGTAAAATCGCAATCAAAATCGATTGATTTTACCAAAACAAAAATAATGCTAAATATATGTTATAAATTGTATATAGTCATAAATGACTAAATTTAAAGTCCACAAAATACTTATACATAAATGACTAAAAAAATGAACAAAATCCTTCAAAACCCTTTAAAATCCTGCGATTTTGTATGGATTTCATGATTTTGACGCGATTTTACTAGAATTTTGCCTATTTTTGGATTCTGCTATGGATTTGAGTCGTTGGACTGGTATAACATTTGTTTGAAGACAACATTAATAAGTGGCAAGGTAAGAGATGGAGGATCACTCTCACTCTTTAGAAGCATAAATTGTCTTGTGTGAATGCCGCTTGACAGTTTTCGATTAGGTTACCTCCATGGAAATAATATTATCGGGTGACAACCCTAGATCATGTCACAACTGTAGAAGAGTTGGGCTCTAACAATATTATTATTATTAGTTCATATTTTTATTTTTGTGTATCTTAGTAGTGCTTTCAAAACAGGAAACACCGTGAAAACAATAGGAGTGTGATATTTATAAATCAAAGTCTGAAACAATTGCGTAAACAAATCCATATATAAACACTTACAGAACAACAAAACAAATAATCTAAAAATTTAGTTGTTTCATGGATAGAAAAACTTACAGGCGGAATTAATTAATAATTATAGATGATGCTATCAGCAAGGAACAACGGCCACGTTATGGTGAGGGAAGTGAGAGAGCTAGAGAAAAGAAAGGCGCAAGGGTATGAGTATTACACCGAAAGATGTGAGAACCCTAATCAATTCCTATCACTTTTGCCTAGGGTATTTTATTAATTTTGCATATATAAAAAAAATAATACTTTTTTGGGGGGTGGGCCATAAGGAAACTCATTGAGCAAGCTATAGAAATGTTGTAGTCTTGTAACTTGTAAGTATTGATTGCTTTTTCTGTCTGTTGACCCTTTTGTGTGTAGAGCAAGAAAAAAAGAAAAGGAATACGCATTTTTTTTCCTTCCAAATTTTATTTTTCTTGTTTCTTTCTTTTTCACTTCCCTGTTTGTTACACCCGATCACATTTATAAGCATAAAACAACTTTTTAGATTCATTGAATAAGTAATGTATCCGGCCACATTTATATGTTAGATACATTAGTTATTCAATGTACCTAAAAAGTTGTTTTTTGCTTATAATTGTGATCGGAGGAAGCATTCTTGTATCATGAAATGAGAGATTAAATTTTCAAGTTTAGTACTTTATTTTATATGGCAAAACCTTATGTTCATTTTTTTTAATTGAGACTATAAACTGTTTTATTTTGAAAGTGACAATTAAGAAGTTTTGGCCCCTTCATTCTAACAACATTACCATGAATAAGTTGTGCAGTATTTTAAGGAACAACTCTTTCTAGGGTACCATACTTGAAGAAGTTGTAGGATTAAAAGAATTTGAGATTTTGGATTTGGTTACAACAACTTTAGTGGACATCTAGATGCTAATTTTGAGCATAATATCTGGCAATTTGTTGTAGCTCAATCTTTTTATCACTTAACCGTTCCAAAATAACTTTCGCATAAGCATGTGCTAAAATTTGGCTTGGATTGATGGAAAGTGGTGGAATGGAATGGAGGCCTTAAAGACACGTTTTTGTTTTTGTTTAGATTGAATTGAATATATAATTGATCTTATTAACTTTTTAAAGGGGGAAATAGAGAAGTGATGAGAGAGAAGGTCTGGGGGGGGGGAAAGGGACATCAAGGATCACAAACTGAGAGTGAGAAACCCAAGCACCGTAAACCTGGTTTTGTCCACCCTTTGGACAAAGATACCATTTCGTTTTTCTTCAGAGAGTTCCCGGAGGAGGCAGAGTCGGTGCAAGATATGTGACATGTCGGTGAAGTCTATATTCCTACGAAGGTCGACAAATGGGGTCGGAAGTTCGGTTTTGTCAAGTTTAAAGGGGTAACTGATGTGGTGGGTATGGAGCGGAAGTTGTCAAATGTTAAGACGGGGAACACAAAGCTTAGGGTGAACCTGGCAAGGTTCAGTACAGAGAACGCAGTTCCGGCGGCGTCGGCATGGGTTGTTGGTTCAAAGGTTCTCCAGGCGAAGGTTGTGGATGGAAGATCTTACAGTAATGCGGCCAGGAACGATATAGATCCAGGCATTCCGATGGGAAAGGAGTTGGTGCCGTTAGAAGTGTGGCCAAGCAAACCTGTTATGGAAGAGCTAAGCACAGCTTTTGTTGGTTTTCTGAAGTTCCCCATGGGGGCTAAAAGCATTCAAACTAGCTTGTTCATGGGAGGATGGAAAGGGATCAAGGTGGTTGAGATAGGGGACAATATGGTTCTGATTAGTAGTGAGGTGGTGGGGGAGGTGGAAAGGGCTCAAGCAGCAGATAAGAAGTGGTGGGATGGTATGTTCTCGGGGGTACGGCAGTGGTCACCGGAGTTGGTGGCTAGGAGGAGGTGTGAAGATTTTGGGCATTCCCTTACATGTTTGGGATGATAATTTCTTCAAGTTGTTGGGGAGTAGTTTTGTTACCTTGAAGGCTCCATGATATTGACACCTCTAAATGTAAAGCCTTGATTTGTGTGGTGTGGTCATGTAACATGTTGCTCATTGAGATTGTATTTAGAACTTAATTTGGTGTTTATCCATCTTGCTAGATGATTTGTAACCCTTTGTAACCCTTGATAGATGGACGACCAAAATTACATAATTTGTAGAGAAAAACAAAACAAAAAGTGACTTAGAAAAAGAAGGACGACCAGCCCTGTGAATGAAAATAAATAATAGACGGAAATTGCATTTAAACCACAATTTTCCTTAAATTATGTCACTACAAATTTATAAATTTATGTCACTATACAAATTTATAAGTAACCTTATTCTGATATCATAACGGTCAAGTTTCAATAGTAACTTGTGAAAAACAAGATGAGACTAATAATTAGTGGATGATCTTAAGTTTATGGTGATTTTTTTTTTGAATACGGTAGCTAACGTGAATACTGAATGTAGAGTACTTGCAACTACACTTGTGGAAAACAAGATGAGACTAATAATTGCTAACTACACTTGATATCAATCATTAAATCACAACTTATATCAATCATAGCAAGCACCCATCTGTTGCATTTATGTCGCATTCAACTATTGCGTAGAACAATATTCAAAAGTTTTACAACAAGAATTTCTAACCAACCAGTATTTAGTCATAAATTATGTTCCGTAGCTAAAAATAACCTCATATTTCTTTCAACAAAACAATAACCACTTACTTATTTTTGAGTTAATGATATTATTGATACGAAGTTCTTACCGTCGTTTAGCCATGACTAATCTTTGACGAGGAATTTGTGGGTCACGTAAGGTGAGTTCTCCCCTTCCAATCGTTTTTTCATAGGCATAAGTAAGAAATCGAACCCTGGCCATAAACTTAAGGGACCCAAATATCTTACCATAAGACCAATTCATTGTTCATCTAACAATAACCACTTTATTAATTGTGATATTTAAATTAAAATCAACTCTAAATGTGTCGTCACATAATTAATTTATATACAATTCTTTAGTCTTACTATCTTTTTTTTAGGGTTTAGTCTTACTATCTAACATACATATTCTGCTGGACAAATGAAATCGGGCAACATTCTTTAAGAATCACTTTCATTCAATGTGTAGGTAAATACCACGATTTTGCACAATCCCATTGATCTTCATCTATTCGCAACAACAATTCTATATTCCTTAGCATCATAAACAATGTTGTAAAATATGTTCCCACCAATTAGTACTTTTGGCAATTGATTGTAGAGAGAAATCATTTGCTTTAAGTGGTCAATGTAAAGTCCACAAAGTAACCTAATTTATTTTGAAGGGATGGGTAAAGTTTGCTAGATGGTGATCATGATTGTGTTCATAAATACACAGTTTTTTTTTTTTGGGTACATAGACAAAATGGCAAAGCCATTATAAACTCACACACACAAGTGGAGGTACCGGAGTTCGAACCCCGGTCATGGCATCCGGCCTAACAATTTCAGCATTTTGCCAGTTGAGCTAGGACTTCTGGATATAAATACACAGTTTTAATTCTAAATACGATGAAATCCAAATTTAAGATATTAATCATAAAACATTTTTGTATAGAAATTAAAAAAAAAAATTCAAATAACCTAAAACATTAATTAAAGAGCAATTTTGAGACTTGACAACACAAAATAGAAAATTTAAATATATTACGTAATTTTCTTCATGTGATGAAATTATTTTAATGTACTTATAGTTGATGTTTATTATTTACAATATATACGTGGTGATGTTTTTTTACTCTTATAATTTTGATGTTAGTACCTTTGAAATGAGGCCATTAATCCCAACTGCATGCTTATTATCCCAACCAAATTCAACAAGGGCGTCCTCCTCAGCTCCCGTAGCAACTGAGACTAACATCAACATTTCCAAACCAAAAGTGATTATCCAAATAATTGGAATAATAATATGAAAGTATTGTAATCAAACAAAGTTTGCCACATTTAATTTTGTATTATGATTTTTGTTTATCTTTCTTACTTTCACACATATCTTAGACTATTCATTGGTTTTTGTGGGAGATGGGAGAATCAAGTTATTCTATAATATAGATTGATCAAATCCTTATGACCAGTGGCGGATCTTGACTTAATTTGTTGGGGGTGCCAAACTTCTATGTAATATATATTAAATGGTTTCAGGTAGTAGTAGTAATTAATAACTGGCCTATAAGTTAAATATGTAAAAAAGAAGCAATGAGGGTGTCGAACCAACCTTTGGCATATTATGGCACCCCCTTAGTCACAATCTGATTGATAAAATACATCTAATATGGTATATAAGGAAAATCTGGGGGATGTTGTGGCTCCCGCGGATCTCTGAAGAGATCTTGTTATTATTTTCTTTAATAACTGGCTTAGTGGTATGAGTAGTTTGAATGTAGCATGAGAATGTGGGTTCGATTCCCATCAAAAACATTTTTTTTTAATACAATTTGTAAAAGTATAAGTTAAATATGTAAAAAAGAAGCGATGAGGGTATTGAACCAACAACCTTTGGCATATTATGACACCCCTTTAGTCACAATCTGATTGATAAAATACATCTAATATGATATATAAGGAAAATCTTAGGGATGTTGTGGCCCCCGCAGGTCTATGAAGAGATCTTATTATTTTCTTTAATTATATTGTTTACGTGTATAACTATTTTTCTCATGTAAATGATGATAAGAAGATAAATGAATCTTTTATTTTGTTGTTATTGACGCATCATTACTATTTGAAAAGTCTCTAAAAAATGGCAGTTCATACAAGTATATACTTTAATCCTCTTGTTCGAATATGTAGAAATAAATAAGCAGTGTGAATAAAACCCCTAAGCTAACACATATAACAAATGGTATGGCATGAAAACGATTCCCTTCAGAATTATCTTTGCCATTGTATCCGCCACCACCACTGACACCGCCACCTCTGTATCCCCCTCCTTCTCCCTCTCCACCACCTCCGCCTTTTCTTATAGTAACATATAGATCATGATTGTGTTCATTTTGATTTTCCTCAATCACATCTTTGTTCACCTCTATAGAAGCTTCAATGGCTCCATTTCCATTTAATTTCCCTATAATTTTGAAAAACAAAAGTTATGAAAGCAAAAGTAAAAAAAAAAAAAAAGTACGCTCACAATTTACAAATGTGTAAAACATTAATAAAGTTTGTGCTTAATATACTTAATATAAAAGGTAAAAAAAATTGTACCATTAATCTCATGAGCTTGTTCATTTCTCTGGCTTATGCTTTTGTTCTGATCTTCATTTGATATGGCTTGAGCACATGAAATGATTAGTAGAAACAATACAATAAATATTGAAGTATTCATGTTCATTTGATACGACTTGGTTTGAACTCTATTCATGGGTTGGGGGTGAAGAAGGTTATATGAATACATGTTAACAGGCTAGTTTGTTAATACTTATTGCTAAAAGTAGTTTCTTAAAACAATTTACCTGTTTTTTTAAACAAAAATACCGAAGCATGAAGGTGTTTCAAGGCTTTGCATAACATTTACAGGTAATTTGATCTTGCATCATTCTAAGTTTGTTTTTTCATTGGATCAATATATCTATTCATATTTATTTAATCTTATAATAAAATTTATTAATTCAATGGTGAAAATAACCAAATGTATGACGCAAAACCTGTCGACCTGACCTTTTTGTAATCTAAAGTTTGCTTTTCATTAATGAAATTATTATAAAAAAAAGTATCATCTTTCCTTTGTAATGTTAAGAGTCTTAAGACCACTCTATTTCATGTTCCTGATGTTGAAATATGGATGACAATGGCCGTGTTCCTGATGTTGTAACATATGAAAAAAATATTCATGTTCTCTCAACATGACACTATTGTTGTTGGTTGGTTTGAGTAATTATTTCTATATTTTGATATACACCAGTCTTCGGATTATCTAGTTGAGTTTGCATGGGTTGGATGTGCCTTGGAATTATAAAGGTAAGAGTGGAGCTGGTAGATTCATTTGAGAGTTTTGAAATGAGGTAGAGCTAGAACTATAACTGAGTTTCAGTTGAGTGAGTGGATAATCATATTGCTTTTAAAAAGGAAAATCATGTGATTTGAAGTGAAAAGATATCTGGGATCAATTAGTGTAAGGTTATGATTTTGCCTATTCATTAGACCGTACAACCACAATGCACAAAATTGATATACATTTTAATCATTAAAATCAAGCTTTGTCAAGAAAAAAATAATTGAAAAATCTGAAACAAAATTATAGGAAAAAGCATTTTGATTTATGCAATTTCTATCAAAGAGTGTTTATAAAAAAAATTCTTTAATTGAATATAATTTTTTTAATTATTTGAAAAAGTTTTTTTTTTTAGGGATATTTGAAAAAGTTATTTGTAGAAGAATGGATTGATTTATAGTTTCAAAACTTATATCTAAAAATTATTAATTTTTGCTTATATATAAATTGTATTACTCTTATATACTACTCATTTGTTAAATATAGATAGAAACAAAGAATAGTAAAAAGAACCTAAATAAATGTGACATTTTTTTTTAGGGGAAGTAAAATGTGACATGAGATTGGAAATGGTAATCTGATCAATACAATGAGAGGTGGTTACTATGATTATTAAAACTATGCAAAGGAAATTCATTTAAAAGTAACTATGGGAAGGAAAATAATTTGAGGAAATAAATTTGTTTGAAAAAAGTTACATTGAGAAATTAACTTACGAAATAATAGTTGATAAATGTAGCGGGGCGATTATCAATTGGGATGTGTTTATTTCTCCTTTAAACTTGATTGAGGAAAAAACTATCAATTCTTTCATTTTGTATTGTACTATATTCCTAAGTTGAAGATTTCAATTACGGTAACCAATTTGATTCCTAATTATACATAATGATATTGATTCACTCTTTAAAAAATTTGTAGTTGCGTACGCTAAAGATATATGATTTGCCCAAAATAAAATGATGCTTGTCGAAACTTTCACAAATAAAATCCTTTAAAATGACCATTTCAATTCCAAACAATGACAAGTTCGCAAATTTTAACCTCTCAAAAAATTGACAACTTTTCCCATTACAATTATATATTTGTCTTTGACTTGAACTTTCAATTTTGGACCGATGTATGTAGTCAATGAAAACTTCCTAGATCGGAATTTTATTAAAATAGTATAATTTAATATATGAATTTATACCCGATATAAATATTATAAAGATAAAAAGTGTAAGATTGAAAAATAAACATGTTTTTTTAATTTCATATATGTTCTATTTTAAAGTGGGGCTGGATTTTCTTGTTCAAAAAAAATGTGGGTGGATTTTCAAAACTACGATTCAGGGTGGTGTGGGATATGATGCATGGTGTGAAAAGCAAGAACGGGATTTCAAAGAGTAATCACTAAGCTGGCTAAGCTAAAACTAGGTCCAATCTTATTTGCTGGGATTTCAATCAAAGAGTAATATATTTACATGTATTGATGATTGTTATTTTCACCCTCTATTGTTTTTTATTCTAAAAAGCAATTTTTGAAAGTTATCTATTGAAGCCTCCAAAAACACAAAAATTATATTTTGAAGTTACCTTTGGTACAATTTGCTTAGTTGTAAAGGGAAAAATGAAAGTTCTCGTAAACTTAATTCAGTTGGTAAAGATAATGCATAATATATGCGAGGTCTGGGGTTTAATCTCCTACCACCACCAAAAAAAAGGAAACCATCTATTCTTTTAACCCTTCACAGTTCACACACCCCTTTTTCTTTTTCTTGGTATAAATATAAACAACTATTCTTTAATTTATTCAATACTCAGAACTAATTGATTATTATATTTAGTCAAAAAAATAATTATTATATTAATCAGTTTTTTTACATATCTCTCAATGAAGAAGATTTTTTTAGGTGCTTCATCATTAAGGATTTTTTTTCTTTTAACAAGAGGGATGTCTTTTAAAACTTTTCTATTATTTTTCCTTAAGACATTGAATGTACCAGAACATTTTCTTTTGTATAATATAACTTTTAAAAAGTGATTGAGTTTTTGTACCTAAAAATATTGAGTTTTTGTACCTAAAAATATTGAGTTTTTTTTGGATATTTTACTCGATCAAGAAATAATCTTATAGCAATTCAATTTACCTAAGCTGATGTAGATATATCTTCTGGCCCTCACTAAAGAGCCAAAGTCTTTAAACTAATCAATAGTCTAATTAACCTTAGAAATCAATTAAACTTGATTAATATCACGATATATATGAAAATCTAGTAGCAAACACTTTATGTGTTGATTGGAAAGCAAGTTGAAGATCATACGTTGATCTGAGGTTAGAATAATTTCTTTTAATTCAACTACTTTTTTAAAAGTTGACAAACTCTTCTTTTTTTAATACTGGTTGGATTATATATATATAGATGAATACAAATATTTATCCTAAGAATGATCTCATCAAATAAAATACTCGCTTCATTACCAAACTTTGGCTGTTGTGACATTTAAATTTATTTTAGACGAAATTGATAGTTAGTTTAAAACGATTGATTACTTTATTTATAATGTTGTTGATGAAATACTAATTTAAAAAATTATGTTTGAATTCGGAAACAAGCAAAATAAAATGTGTGTAAGTAATAATGCTTAGTGTCATATGCATTTTTTAGATCTGTCACCCCAATGTTTTTTTTAATAAGTCTATCCCCTTGATGTTAAACGGTCATGTAAACACTTTTTAACAGGATGGAAAAAAGGGTAACATTAAAAAATTTATGATTTAAGAATCAATTTGTTGAGTAAAAATGTAAATGACTAACTTGTTACAAATATAAAGAGCCACGAAAAAACATTTGGCCTAAATTTTCTATTTCTACAATATGGACGTCAAATATATCTATTTTTTTATGGAAAACAAAAAAATTGGTATGCATCATATGTGATTTAAAAATTGTGTGAAACTTTACGAAAGAAAAAACAGAAAATTTCACACAATTTTTAAAAAACAACTAAAGACGGTTCAATTTTTTATTATTTTTAGAGAGTCAGGCTGTCCAGATTAGGTATTATAAAAAACGACTATAAATATCACAGACATTCAGTTTCAAATTGAACAACTGCAACGGATAATTGCGTGACGAAGTTACAACGTGAAATCCAATTCTCAAGTGTAGCCGGCTTAAAACTGGTGTTTAGGAGCCACGTCAACATCAACCAGCAATGTTCAGCCCAATGTATGAAGCATGCCGGCCCAGAATACAAGAACAATTCTGGGAAAATATCCAAATTCTTTGTTCATTAAATATTTGTCTTGTGTGATGAATATTCAATGCTGTAACACCATTTAACATATTATATGTTTTCAGGAAACATATATATTTAATATTTGTGTCATTCAATAGAAAATTATTTTCTTCTTTAAAAAGAATAGAAAATTATTTTCTATTTATTATTTGTCGAATTTTTTTTTATATTTATCCCGCAAAAATTTGAGCAAAGCCTTATGGACGATGCTTGCACTACTTACTCTATTCAATATTTGTATTTTTTTAAAAGAAATATTTGTATATGTTGTTTTGTATAAAGAATGGATTGTTGTATTTTTTTTATATTTCAAAAGTACATGTTATAATAAAACATAAGCATCATGTCTTTGCTGTTATTTTACTGGTGTTATAGTTTTGTTATAACTCGATTTTATTAGTCATTTTAAAGAATTTGATTTGATTAGTCATTTTAAAGTTAATGGTTATTTGATCACCAAAAAGAAAAAATTAATGGTTATTTAAATTATTATATTGAATATACATTTAATTTAGTCTTTAAACTATCACTATTTTATCAATTTGGTCCTAAACTATTAAAATCAACTAAAAGTGTTCTTCTTTTTATTTTTTTTTAGGAAACTAAAAGTGTTCTTCTGTTATAAAAAAATTAAAAGGGTCAATAAATTGTACTTCCACTGCCATCAATTTAGTCCCACAGTAAGGATCAAATGAATGGATGAAAGTATAGTTTAAAACCTTTTGGTTGATTTTAATAATAATTTATGCACGAAATTGACAGGAAACTAATCTTTGATAGGTTAAAAATGATTATTTATTCTTATTATATTGTTTCCTATATGTATTGAGTCTATTGACTAAGTCATGCACTTTTTTTACTATTCCTAATTTTAACACTACTACCGTTTTCATGCTTGACTATTCTCTAATACTTCCCATATTTTCGATTCTGTTTCCACTAGAGTAGCAACTTCTTGTACGTGTCTATACTCCATATACTGAAAGTATGTGGGTTGGCGACACTAAAAATTATGAAAAAGAATAAACTGAAATATAATACCTTCTTCCATCTCTTGTTTCACTTTCATTAATCTCTAACAACAAATATTGAGCATTCATGAGTAGGATAAAACTTTAAAATAATGGCTCGAGAAGATTCTGACAATGATAACATGGTCGATGTGGTAGTTACCGGCTCTCCGACAGTGGTCACCTACGTAGCAGTTTCATGATCTTACCGGTGCTGTATTTTATTTTGTTCACAATGCAAAAATATGTGGAGGTATCCCTTCAGTTTGCCTGCTAAAATAACCAGGTAAGTCTTGATTAATTTTGATGTAATTACATTTTATATGTATTGGATTTAATTTGATCTATTTTAGCCACACAAAAAAAAAAAACTTAAAATGAATTGCTACGGGTATTTTATTTGAAAATCATTTGCTCCAATATTGCATGTTCCATTTTGAAGTATGTCTCACGTGTATTTTTTTAATTGAATTAGGGTTTGTGTTTTTATTTTTGTTTGAGAGCAAATATGGTTTGTGTTGTATATCATAATAAGATCACACGTATGATTCTCTTACTTGGATAATGCTTGTAGCTTTCTCTACTTTTAAATTCACAACTCTGCCTTAGAGAATAATTATTTTTCACAATGAATTATTGATAATGTTTTTGTAAAAGGATTTAAGACACTTGAGAAAATTGTTAAAAGGATTAAATGTGAGGTCTTTGTCATATTAATTAAAGATGGGTATCAAACATGGAAACTTTTACTTTAAAAGAAAAATATATTACTCGAATAAAATGTATGATGTTTTTATCATCATTTAGGGATTAATTGTCCAGTTGTTTGCGTGAATGAATGTGTTGGCAGTGCTTGCATATATGTGTAAATATTTTATGATTGAATATTCTGATTGATTTATATGCCCAATAAATTGTCTGCTTAATTTCTTAGAAGTGTTATTTTTTGATCTTGTGAATGGGGTGTGAGGAAAATTGTGAAATATTACTTACTTTTATTTGAACTAAATTTGAACGTTATGCATTTGATTCAAGATATTTGAATTGTGTTGCATGAGATTGTTGTTGCATTTTTTTTTAAGAAGCTTGTTGCATTTTGTTTGTAGTTTTCTTCACTATATGAAGCTAACACTTGTTTAAAGAAATAAGAAACATCTAAATTGATGTGTAAGGTGTAAGAGAATCAAATGTGATTAACGCTAGGGTAAAATTTTCGTTCAAGTTATGCATCATCAAAAGTGTTGATTGACAAAGTGAAATAGTGTGTTTATGTGATTATATGCTATAACTATTGATTATCTCTTATAATTTAATTTGAGATTTTATGTATTTATATCCATATATATAAAATAAACTTGACATGTTCTTGGCCTTAAATTTTGCCTATGTGACAACTATGTATAACAATCTCACCATTTGCTGAAAACTTTTTTTTGAATTAGACTTGTGTCTATTTTGCAGCTCTCCGCTTTTTCACTGTTATAGACTATTTATTAGTGAAAATGCTATAGAGAGTTGTCATGCAGGCTTGAATCTAGTTCAAAAAGAAGTTTCAAACACAAGATGAGATTGGTACCTGGAGTTGCCAAAAGCATAATTCAAGGTCAATAATAAGCGAATATGCAATAATGTACAAGTTAAAACAAGTAAAAGTAGTAAGATTTTATTGACAAAAACAATTATTTATTAAAAAATTATAAATTTAATACAAAATATACAAGTTTCAATGCAAAATTACCATTTAAAACTTCTTAACATATACAAATTTGCACATGCTAGAAAAATTCATATAAAAAATATTTAATAAGCGAAGTTTATTTTATTTTATCTCCATTGAAACACATTCAAGAAAAAAATAGTAATAAAATAAGAAATGGTGATTGTCCTAAGAATTAACCCCACCAAAATCTTTAGCTTGCATAGTCATATTTATTCACAAAGCAATGTTCCAAAGCTTCCTTCCTTAGCTCTCTTTCGCTATCGTAGCGTCCATGGGCGGATTCCATGGAAAATGAAAAGGCATAGCCAATCCTCAATATATCAAAATGACAGTAATTTGTTACATAGTTTTTCGCCTAATCTTCCTCTTCTCCCGCCTAAGATTAGACAAAAAAACTATGTAGCAAATTATTTTATACTCCCTCCGTTCCTTGTCTTTTTAGAAAATTAACACCAAAATAGCGAGGTGTATTTTTGCACATTTTCTTCCTATTATACCCTTATTTTAATTCACCAATAAATTCCTTCTTTTCTTTTGCACACAATTTATTTTTCTAATAAATTTAATATGTTATCTTTCTCTTATAACAAACAATTGTCAGTTATTAATTATATTTTTCACCAACAAATTCCAATTTTTTTGCGGACTCTCTCATAACAAACAATTGTTAATTTTATAAATATTGTGCACATCTCTTTAATTATTTTAAATCAATATGAAAATTATATTGATGAAACTTCTTCTTCTTCATTGTCATCTTGTTCTTGTTCTTCTATCTTGTCAAATGAGTATTCAACTATTGTTCCCTCTTCACCTCTCATCAACAATTCCAACGAGTCTTCCACTTTTTCTTCCTTTTGAACACTCATAGAGTTTTATTTTTCTTCTCTCAGATATGTTCTTTTACTTTTCACTTGAAATTTTAAACAATTGTTGTTCATCTTATTTATGGAATTTTAACTCTTCTTGAAACCATTTTTGTAACAAAATTTTGTTTAAATTTGAAGATAACAAAAAACAAACTTTGTTTAAAAAAACACATTCGTTTTCCAAATAGATAGCATATTAGTTTTATTGAAAAAGATAAAAATAATTGTCAAAGGGTATAATTGATAAATCGTACCCTTGAAATACTAAAAAGACAGATAAATAGGTACAAAAAATTCACCATAAAAAGACACTTAAAAAGGAAGTAGTAATATATTAAGGATAATGGTACTTTATTCCTTCTTCCCCCTCTTCTTTCCTACTTCTTCTCCTTTGCTAAGTTGTTGCTAGCTCAGAGACAATGCTTTCTATCTGCTAGCATAAGGGCACATCTTTTCTGAATTGTTTTCATTAAGAATTAGTAGATTATAAGGTGATTAATTGTATTAATTTTTGTGGTTTTTTCTTTTTAGCGTTTGAAATATTGCTTCATGAAATGTTGTGACTTCTTATAACTGAACCTATTCTTTCATGGCACATTCCCTAAAGTAGAATCTGTTTTGATATTTTCGACCATTTTTATAGGATAAGATCCTGTTTTATATGATTTTTTTTTAGTTAAAATCCTCCTCAACCAGTTTTCCGACGCATCTTTCTACTCTTAGTATAATCTATGCTTGAATGCGTGATTGTATGCTTCAGTTAGATTTTGGTTTTAGGTTACATTCGTTGGTTGATTCATAAGTATTTTAAGTATTTTGAACTTTTGACTGCCTCATAAAATGCAAATATCTTGCTTTGTTCCCTCTAATTTGATTAGAGTCATGGGTATTGGTGAAAGCATATAGGAAGGTAAGTAAGATGAATTTCTTATTGTCATGTCAGTAGCCAAATTTGATGAAAAGAAGTATGGGTAACAAGCTATTTTATATGGTTATAATGTACCTTAACTTGTAAATTATGTACATCAGTATATCTATATATAAGACACAAATAAAAAACTCAATGCCCAGGTTATAAGTAAACACATTATACATAAAATCCACAAATACTAATATAAGTTAAAACATTAAACTTAGTATTAATTGTCATAGGGAATTATATTTTCCTCTCAATATGTATGTAAATGTTTGTATGTGTAGGAGAAAAATATAAAAATCAAAGTTCTTAATTATATGATAATGAAAATGTACCATAACTTGTTCCCTATCCCACCACCTTGACCACCTCATTCCCATCTTTCTGACTGCCTCCCTCAACTGATTGTTTCCCAACCCTGATATTTTTAATTCCTTTACCTCTCACTCTCACCCTCACCATAACCCTGCCTTCCTCTGCCTTCGACATCCCATCACCATAAACCTCTGTCGAATCAGACACAAACCTATCTTAACGAGCCTCGCGTGCCCATATTCAACATTGACCTATCCAAACATTGTTCAACGCAAGAGCCAGTTTATCTTTGTTTCGTACATTCACAAAACGCAAAAAATCATAAGTCTGACCTCGGAAGTTTCGTTTCCTTGCAATGTAGACGTCTGATAAAATACCGCAGACTTCGAATGATTGACGTAGTTGATATACCGGCATAAAGTCATGGAAGTTTGTGAAATAGAAAGAGACTTTACTACCTGTAACATCTGCAGAAACGAAATCTTCACCCACCTAATCATTCTCCCTATCGCGCCTGACCACAACTTGATTGCTTTCTCTAGAATTTTTAGAAACCCTGGCATTCGTTCCATAACAACATGTATGTACCGTGATTGATCCCTTGATTTTCTGCCATAGTCTTTAGTTGCTCGCTGATCCCTAACCCTAACCTGAATCCTTCCTCCATGCCGTTCTGATACCTCTGACCTGTCCCGTCTTCGTGCCTCCAGTTGCGTCGCTTTTCCTCTTCCTTGACCGAACCACAGTCCAATCTCCCCTATCC